>SXGT01604960.1_pt1 | contig 12879 bp, 8 predicted proteins | sample 3176221 | NCBI WGS metagenome assembly SXGT01 (sample SAMN11356862, study PRJNA531348) | freshwater metagenome | isolation source: freshwater sample F1-120 | place: China: Fuxian Lake, Yuxi | collected 2017-12-25
AAGAGGGCTCGCCGTCGGCAGCAACGGCCAGGAGGCCGTCAAGCTATGGGACGCCGAAACACGTCAGGAGTTGCTCACTCTGAGCGGCGAGGGGTCTATGTTTCATACTCTGAAGTTCTCGCCCGATGGCCGTTTTCTATTGGCCATCAATACGGATGGATTCACGCACCTCTGGTCCGCGCCGTCTTTGGAAGAAATCGCCGCCGCCGAGGCGAAGGAGAAATCGGAGATCAAGAAGCCGTAAACCTGAGCCGATTTCCAAGAACGCCGGCCACCTCGTGACTCGCGAAGCGTCTTGAACATCTGCGGTAGCCCTCTACCGTTTTTCTCCTGCCGATCGAGTGAGGCGGGAGTGGAATCCGTTCAGGCGTGCCTCATTCGTTCCAATTCCTTCTTCAGCGGAGCCCAGTAAGCGCGATCAGCGGCCCGTTCGGCGCGCTCTTCCTCTGCCAGGCCAGATTCGACTCCGGCTTCGTCGCCCAGCAGCGCTGCGTTCAAGAGGGGGCGGGACCCGGCAGCCATCGACGCAGCCTCGTGAGGAAACAGACGCGCCAACTCGATGAGCAACTCCGGCGTCCGACCGTCCCGCAACCAAAGCCGCGCTTGTTCCGGTGATGGCGTGCCCGGGCAGGCGATGCGATCTGCCTCGATCAATCGGCGGATCATGGGCCAGTCCTTGTCGCGCTGCGTTTTCTTGGCTTGAATCAAATCGGGCAGCGATAGCAACTCGTAGATCGTCCCATCTTCGCCCTGCAAGGTGGTGCGCCGCTCCCAAAGTTCCGGAAAATCCGCCACGCCACGCATCCGGGCCATGATATCCACCCGCAGTCCGGCGGCGTCTGGATGTTGGCAGCGAAAATGAACCTCGTGCCCACGGTGGAGATGCTCCAAAGAGAGCGGCGGCACGGCGATCACCGACGCTTTCAATTCGCGCAGGGCCGCGTTCAGCCGTTCGAGGTTGGCCGCGTCCGCGTGCAGAGCGAAGTCCGTGTCCCGGCTAAACTCCGCCGCGCCGTAGAACACGCAGGCCTGACCGCCCATCAACAGGGCGTGCACCCCACAGCTCTGGAAAGTCGAAAGGACTTTGTGAATCGGGTTCGGGATCAAGGCTGCCTCCTTGGGCGAGATACTGCGTCCATAATTTCATGCTCTCGCGCCAGCGCTCCAGCGGCGCGAGCCGGAACCACTCCTGCCATTCGTCTGCTGGATCGTGATGCATGGGAGGCAGCCTGCCACGCTCCCCACCCGATGCCAACTGCCATTGTGAATTGCGGGCACTCGCACTCACGCCCGCACTCAAAGTGCCACTGAACTGTCGCAGTCCAAGACCTGGCGGACTTTCCAGCAGTCGTGTGCGGTTTTGGAACACACTCCGAGGGTGGTGAATGGATGCGACTCATCAAGGGTGGGCCGAAGAACACCCATTGCCAGATGCCGGGCAATATGGTTCATATCCCTGCCGCGCACCCGCTTCATGCTTTGGAATGCTTCGCGTCCCCGGGTGGGGCCGGAGCGGCAGGTGTTGCGGAGCGCCCGCCTGACTGGACTGGCAGGCTCGAAGCACTGATGAGAACGACAGCTCACTTTAGAATTCTGGAATGTTGATGATGGAGAAGCGGATGAACAGACGAGCTCCGGCAAAAATTCTTCGCCAACTTCCAAATCTGCGCTAAACAGGACAAATGCAAATGGCTGCCTCAATTACCAATACTGCGCCTGCGACCGAAACGGTCATCGCCGTGCGCGGTCTGACGAAGGTTTTCAAAGATTTCTGGGGCCGGCCCAAGGCGCGGGCGGTGGACAGCGTCGACTTCGCGGTCCGGCGCGGCGAGGTGTTCGGCCTGCTAGGGCCCAACGGCTCCGGCAAATCGACCACCGTGAAGATGTTGCTCGGATTGCTCTACCCGACCAAGGGGCACATCGAGGTGTTCGGCCATTCGCCGCGTCACGTGCAAACCAAGGCACGCATTGGGTATCTGCCCGAGGAGTCCTATCTATATCGCTACCTGGATTCGGAGGAGACGCTGAATTTCTTTGGCAACCTCTTCACTCTCGATTCGAAGGATCGCAAGCAGCGATCGGAGCAATTGCTTTCAATGGTCGGGCTCGACAATGCCCGTCGCCGTCTCGTGGGCGAGTTCTCCAAAGGCATGCAACGCCGCATCGGACTGGCCCAGGCTTTGATCAATGATCCCGATCTGGTCATTCTGGACGAGCCGACTGCCGGGCTGGACCCGATCGGTTGCCGCGAGGTCAAGGACTTGATTCTCGCGCTCGCCCGCCGGGGCAAGACGGTGATTTTGAGCAGTCATCTCCTTTCAGACGTCGAGGATGTCTGTGACCGAGTGGTGATTTATTACGGCGGGAAGGTGCAGGCAATGGGAACACTGGAGGAGCTTCTGGCTGCTCCGGACGCGATGCAGATTACGTCCCCGTTGCTTTCGCGAGAAACGATGGACAAGGTGCTGGAGATCATCCGAAAGGATGTTTCATCCGACAAAGTGCGCATCGACACACCGACGCAGAATCTCGAGAGCTACTTTTTGGGTGTCGTGCAGCGTGCCCGCGAGAACGAGCAAACATCCGGTGCCACGTCGGGTAATCGCGTGGCTGCATATCTCCGGGGCGATGCGGACTCGCCGGCATCGCAATCGGAAAAAGTGCTGGAGAGGCTTACGCTGCCGACGGCGGCGAAGGCTGAACCCGTGGTTGTGAAGGCCGAGCCCGTCGAGACCGTGAATTACGGCAGGCTGGATCAGCTCTCGAAGCAGCGCGAAGAAACTCCGGTCACGCCTGCCGTCCAGGTTCCGGACAAGAAAGCCGAACTGGAAAAGGCGAACGAGAAACTTTCATCTTTGCTGGGTGGAAAGAAATAAAATGACCCGTTCGCCTGTGTGAGCTGGAAAGCCTTCAGCTCCGCGCGAACACTCCCCAAACAAATCTGAATCCATGCAACGCGTGATGGCAATGGCGTGGCTGACCTTGAAGGCGGCTTATCGCTACAAATTGATCTGGGTGCTGACCGCCATTTTGATCGGCGGCGTGGTGGTCCTTCCCCTGATCATCAAGGATGATGGGACAGCGCGGGGCTTCACGCAGATTCTCCTGACCTACACCCTGGCACTGACGACCGGCATCCTGGGTTTCACCACGCTCTGGATGGCTTGCAGCACGCTGGCCCGCGACGTGGAGGAATGCCAGATTCAGGTCGTGGCAGTGAAGCCCATCGCCCGATGGCAGATCTGGATGGGAAAATACATCGGGATCATGGCGCTGAACGCCTTGTTGCTCACGCTCGCCGGAACCTGCATTTACTTCCTGCTCATGTCGCGCTCGCAAAATCTTCCCGAGAAACAACGGGAGCTGCTTCGCAATGAAGTTCTGGTGGCTCGCGCGGAAGCAAGAGAACCCAGTCTGGAGGCGGACATCGAGCGCGAAACGGAACGGGTGTTTCAGCAGAGGGTGAAGAACAATCCCCAAGGGAATCTGGATTGGAAATTTGTCCGGAGTCAGGTTCGAGAGCAGGTGCGCGCTGTTTTTCAAGTCGTCAGGCCGGGATTCCAGCGCGTGTGGAAAATCAATCTGGGTATCGCAAAGAACTGGCTCGCCGATGAACCTCTCTTCCTGCGGATCAAATTCAACGCAGCCGACGGCAAGGAAGGCGCCACCTACCTCGGATTGTGGGAGGTGGGCGAACAGACCTCGCCGCGCCTGCATCGCGAGATGATGAGCCTTTCCGCGGACACGTTCCATGAATTCAAGGTGCCTTCCCATCTGCTCGACAAGGATGGCAATCTCATGATCACGTTCATCAACCGCAACGAGACAGCGCTTCTCTTTCCGCTCGATGACGGAATGGAGGTGCTCTATCGCGAGGGAACCTTCGGGCTGAATTTTGCCCGCGGGTTGTGCATCATCCTGTGCTGGCTGTCATTCCTGGCGGCCATAGGGCTGGCGGCTTCAAGCTGCCTGTCTTTCCCGGTCGCGAGTTTCGTGGCGGTGGGAGTGTTGATCGTCGGATTCTCGAGCGGCACGATCGCTCAAGTCATCGAGCAGGGGACCATCGGCGCGGTGAACCACGAGACGGGCGTGGCCGATCAACCGGCCGCGATCGATTTCGTCGCCTTGCCAATTTTCAACGCTCTTTTGAAGCTCATCAAGCTTGTGGAGGGATTCTCGCCGATTGATGCACTGAGTACCGGATGCAGCATCAGTTGGCTGATATTGGGGCAGGCGTTCTTCCAGATTTGTGTGGTTCTCGGCGGGGTCATCTGCCTGGCTGGGATCGGGATTTTCCAACGACGTGAACTTGCCACCGCGCAAGGGACCAGTTAACGACACGGCTTCACGCGATGTTCTTCCAAGAATCCAGGCTCTACAAATTGACGCTGCTGTCACTGGCAGTGGTCCTCCTTTTCACGGTCTCGCTCTCGCAGCGGCATCTCAACTTCCAGCGTGACTCCCTCGGACTGACGCGCATCACCCCGCTCGAGAACGCGCCGCCGGTCCTAGCTTTCACGACGGTCGCCCTCGGTGGATTTCGTGGGTTGATTGCGAACATGCTCTGGATTCGCGCCACGGATTTGCAGGAGGCGGACAAATACTTCGAGATGGTGCAGCTCGCCGAGTGGATTACCACACTTCAGCCGCACTTCACCACCGTCTGGGTTCATCAAGCCTGGAACATGGCCTACAACATCTCGATCAAGTTCAATGATCCGAATGATCGCTGGCTGTGGGTGCTGCGCGGGGTCGAGCTCCTGCGAGATCGCGGCCTTCTCTACAATCCCAAGGAACCGCTCATCTACCGCGAATTGTCGTGGTTTTATCAGCACAAGATCGGGGCCAACCTCGATGACGGGCATGAGTACTACAAACGGAAGGTCGCCGAGGAGATGAACACGGCTCTTGGAGGGGGCAAGCCAAAGTTCGACGATCTGATCAATCCCACGACAGATGAGCTTCGCCAGCGCACCGCCATGCTGCGCGAGACGCTAAAGATGGAGCCGCGTTTCATGAAGGAAGTGGACGAGCGGTACGGGCCCCTGGAGTGGCGGCTGCCGGAGACTCTCGCGGTTTATTGGGCTTACGTCGGCCTTCGCGAATGCGTTGGGGCGCAGGAGAAGGACCTGGTTCAACTCCGCCGCAATATCTTTCAATCCATGCAGACGGCGTTCCATCGCGGACGCATGATCTTCCCGGTCAAGGGTGACTTTGATTTCACCTACGGCCCGAACATCGACATCATCGACAAGGTGAACAAGGCCTACGAAGAGATGATCGAGCAGGAGCCTGAATTGAAGGACAACTTGAGGAACGGACACAAGAACCTGCTCAAGACCGCGGTGTATTTCCTCTTCACCTACAACCGTCTCAAGAGCGCTGATGAGTGGTTCAAATATCTCCAGGAGAAGTATCCCGATTCCCTCCTGACCTCGCAACAATTGCAGGTTCGCTACTCGAATCCAAACGCCAAGTTCCCGCCGAAAACACTCAATGAATACGCCATAGAACGTGTGACGGAGGAGATCGGTGACGGTGGTGTGGATCGCACCAAGGCGATGATCGAGGGTTACCTCCAGAACTACTACATCAGCCTCGCAACAGGTGAGGATGACCGTGCGACCGGTTTCGAGCGCTACAGCCGGATCATCTGGCAGAGTTACATGGACCGCATGGGGGAGACCGCCCAGAAGCGTGTCGGCCTGCCACCATTGAACCAGCTCAAGCAGGAAATGCTGGCTCGCATGCTTGATCCGGAAAACGGGCTCGGGCCGGAGCTGGCGAACCAGTTGCGCACCGCCTTGGGAATGCCTGCTGAAGCAATCGCGCCCGCGGCAACGAACGAGCAGGGTACGGCAGTGCCAGCGACCACTCCAGGGCCTGCGCCGGCACAGCCGAATAAATAGCTGCCAGGAATAAATAGCTGCCAGGTACCGGCGGCTCAGTTAACCGTTCTGAGATCGCCAGGGCCCCACAAGTAGTGGGGCCAAAATGTCTTTCAGTTCGAGAATCCTGCTTTGCCAATTGACGGAGGCGTGCTGGATGTCCATAAAGATTTTGTTGCCTGATCAGCGTTTGAAAACTCAAGCCGTTCGTGAACTTCAAGACACAATGAAAACATCCTTCTATTCTTCGGCAATCCGTGGCGCGGTGGCGTTCAGCTCCGCCGCGGCTCTCTGCATTTCAGCCATCGCCGCCGACATTTCAGGTACGTACAAGATCAAATACGAAGGTCTGGACGGCGACAGCCGGCAGGCCACGGTGAAGCTTAAGAATGCTGATGGCAAACTGACCGGCACCGTCACCAGCCAAACTTTTGGCGAAGCTCCCATCGCAGACGGCAAGCTCGATGGAGACAAGGTCACCTTCAAGGTCCACCGCGAACGCGATGGAACCGCCTTCACCTTCGATTATTCCGCGACTGTCTCCGGCGACGTCATCAAAGGGAAGTTCGGCGGGAAACTGGAAGACAATGAATTCAGCCGCGATTTCGAGGGCAAACGTGAAGCAACTGCAGCAGTGGGCATCGCCGGTAATTGGAAATGGAGTTTTGAACGCGACGGAAACAGCCTCAACTCGGTGATGAAGGTGAAACAAGAAGGCGAAAAACTCACCGGAACCGTCACCACGAACGATCGCGAGGGAACGATTGAAGAAGGCAAGATCAAGGACGGAGAGGTCTCCTTCCAGGTTCAGCGTGAACGCGACGGGAACAAATTCGTCGTCAAGTACAAGGGCAAGCTCAATGGCGACAACATTGTTGGCAAAGCCAGTGTCACCATCGAGGGTGAGGAACGCAGCTTCGATTGGAATCCAAAACGTGCCAAGGACTGACCCTCACGTTTCGTCAGGGTGTGGAGTCGCATTCGGTTTCATCCTGGTCACTTTATAGACCTGACCTTTCTTGTCGTAGGTGGTCCACTCGCCAACTTGCATGCCGCTCTCGAAATGTCCGGAGCGCATCTTCGTTCCGTCCAATCTGAACCACTCCCAATAACCAGTGGGGACTCCATCGGCCGTCTGTCCTCTGGCCCAGACGCTGCCGTCTTTGTGATGCTCAATGTGTTCCTTCAGTGCCGTTCTTTTGTTGGGCATATTGTTCAAGCGATTAAACGGTGAGCCATGTTCCTTTGCACTGCGCGCGCAAGGCATGGATTGCGGCACAGCTGAGGTCTTTGATGCGGCGAAGGGCGGGGGCAAACCCCGAGGGCAGGCGAATGAAGCCCTCTGTAATTGACTCCTTAACCTCCATGGCTTTGTTCAAGTTTCGGCCTATCGCGTGCAATGTCGAGGTGCTCGCAGTCCAGCGCGGTCGGCGAACACAAATAATTTGAACTTAAAAAAGAGAATGGGAAGAGCGTTCGAGGGGAATATTCGCCCTCGTTGGCGGTTCTGTTAGTGCGTTTGTGACAGTCGATCATCCCGAAAGTAGCGGTGCAGCCTGGCTTGGCACTCCAGGCAGCCATTTCCCACCCGGCCACAGTCGCAACAGTTGGGTCAAAAGGAACGCCGAGCGTTTGGAGGATCGTCCATCGTTCAGCTACTGAGCCAGGGTCGAGTTCGGGAAAATCTTTCACACCACAGAGGCGGGATGGACCCAGAGAGATTCTGCATTTGCCTTTTCCGCTCTGCGTCCGTCCCGTCTCTGCGGTGCAGCTCTCCCTCCGCCAGGATTTGCTCACCGCGCCGCGGTGGGTTTGCCTTCGATCAGCGTCTCGGCTTCGCGCAGGACGGCTTGGTCGAGCATTCCGAAGAGCCAGCGGAATCTATTCCCGACGTCTTCCACGGCCATCTGTTCTCGGGCTTGGGCGAGCGCGCGGCGGGCTTCCGCCGGGTTGTGGAGCTGATGCTGGCTCATCGCGACCGTTAGCGTTGCCAAGAGGTCGGCAAATCGTCGAGTCTCAGCGTCGTTCCTGTTCAAATACTGATTCGCCTGTTCAAGGGCCTGCGCGTAGTGGCCGCGCCGATATTCGCCCAAGATCAGCGCGACACCCGTAGTGCTTCGATTACTGCCCAGGTTGCCGGGACCGTCGGCGGCAACACGTTCGGCCAGGCGCAGGCCGGTGTCGAGTTCGTCCGGCGTCGCCGGGAGCACGGTGCAAAGGATCGCCGCGACTGCGGCCGGTTGCAGGTAGGGCTTGTCGCTGAAACGCGCCAGCATATCGCGCCGGACCTTGCGGAAAGTCTCGAGATTCCCCTCGTGAACGGCGATCGCGGCCAAGGCCAACCAAGCCATGCCCACGTCGGGAGCCAGTTCCGTCGATTTGCGCGCGGCCTCGCGGGCCTGGGTGAAGTTTCCACGCTCGGCGGCTGGCTCGCCGTCCTCCCGCCAGGTCATTCCGGAGCGGCGCGGATCGGGCGCGTCGTCCAATCGCCAGAGGCGGGCCGCCTGACCCGCGACGCTGGCGGCCAGCCACCGTCCTTGCGGTTCGACGAGGAGCCGGTTCGCCGTTCCTTCCAAGCTGGGCAGGGTCGCGAGCCGGACCCCCTTGTTCACATCCCAAAGGCGGATCGTCCGATCAGGTCCCGCCGAAGCCAGCGTTCTTCCGTCCGGAAAAAAAGCCAATTTCGTTACGCTCTCAGCATGACCCTGAAGGGGAGCGCCCAGCGGTTTTCCGGTCCTGGCTTCGTAGATCCGAATCTCGCTGGTCCAGAAACCCGCCGCCAACCGCTTGCCGTCGGGAGAGAAATCCAGCGCATGCGCAGGCATACCTGCGCTGGACGTGAGGGCGACGGGTGGTTCCGCTGCGATATCCCATACGACCGTGTTGAAACTTCTGGCACCCATGCCACTGCTGGCCAGCAGGGCGGCATCCGGAGAAAAGACGAGCTGATACTGATAGGTTTCCACGGCGGTGGCGGGCCAGTGAACGCGCCGCCCGGTGCCGGGACTCCAAAGATGGAACGCGAGTGCTTTTCCCATATCCGCATCCGGAGCGTGTTCCAACCAGGCGACCCGGCTGCCATCTTCGGCCACGGTCAGCAGGGCCGTGAAGTTGAGGCCCTCATTGACCGGATCGGGAGTGGTTCCGAGCAAGGCTCCGCGCTCGCTGTTCCAAAGCCGGAGGCGGCGGTCCACCCCCTGGGCCGCGAGGAAGCGTCCATTCCGTGAAGCCGCGTGGAGGGTGAACTTTTCCCCCTGCCGCCAGGGCGCCAGTTCCTGTCCTTGGGCGACATCATAAAGCTGGATGGACGCCGGGATTCCTGCTACGTGCCATCCACCAATATTAAACCACTTCCGGGCAGGATCACTCGCCGGGGGATTGCGCCAGGCCAGGCGTCCGCCCGCGAGGTAGCTCATGCCCACAGCATCCTTGAGCAAGGTTGCTTCCTGGTGAAGACCGCTTTCCCGCACGTCCCAAACCCGGACCGAGTTGTCCCGCGAGGCAGACCACAAGGTGGATTCATCGCCGACGAAGGAGATGCGGGATCCCTTGGTATGGCCTTTGAGCGTGGAAACCAGCCTTCGGGACGGCATCTCCCAGACGTGGATGGCATTGCCCTCGGCGGTCGATGCGGCGAGAAAGCTGCCTTTGGGTGAGAAGGCAACATCCCTGATGTCTCCACGGGCTTTGAAGAGTTGCTCGGGCGGAGAAGCTGCGGGTGAGGGGGCGTCCCACAATTTCACCTCACCATTCCGGCCGCCCGAAACCAACCAGCGGCCGTCGGGAGAATAGGCCACAGTGAACAAACGACCGTGTTGCTCCTGTTTCCGGAACAGGACTTCCCGGCGCGCGAGGTCCAGGATCACCAGGGCGCCTTGATCCGCTTCTTGATCGTCGTGGGCCACGGCGAGGCGCGAGCCATCCGGCGAGAACGCCAGGTCGTTGATACCTTTGCCGCTCCGCTTTTCCTCGAAGACGTCGAACACCTGGACGACCTGCCAGGTCCGGGTGTCCCAGAGGGCCAGGTAGCCATTGATGCTGGCGCCGGCCAGCACGGAGCCATCGGGAGAATAGGCGAGGTTCACGACGGCGGGAGAGCCGCCCGCTTCGACGCCGTTCGTGTAGCCCGGCGGGAAGGCGAGGTCCGGAGTGATCGGTTGCCAGGTGCGAGTGTTCCAACGGCGCAGATACGGCTGAGGACCCGAGAGGGCCAGGGTGCTTCCATCCGGCGAATAGGCCAGCGTCGGGGCGAAGGGTTTGTCCTCATTTTCGACGACGAACGTCTTGAGCAGATTGCGACTGGCGACATCGAACACTCTGACCGTCCCGGGCCAGACGTCGGTGGCCACGGTCCGCTGGTCGGGAGCTGTGGCGATTGCTCGGGCATTGCCATTACCCATGGCGGCGAACGAGCGCCGGGAGGCGTGCCGCCAGAAATACCATTCCGGGCCGCGCAGGTCGGGCTCGCCCGCCTTCGGCATCTGCCGGGTCAACAAGTCATCGAGCAACTCCATGCCACCTTCGTCGTAGGCCTGCCCGGCGCGGTTGATGTCCGCGACATAGAGTTCCTCGCGCAGCGTGACGCCAGCGGCGACGGCCACTTGGCGGAGTTGGTCGGCCTGGGCTTTTTGCTCTTCGGCCAGGCGCTCGTTGCGCTGGGCTTCGCGGCGGGCGGCCACGGCGAGAATCGAGGCCAGGATCGCCACCACCGCCACTCCGGCCACGGCCACCATCCCCGCGCGCAGACGGCGGGCGGCGCGGCGCTGTTCCTCGGCGCGGAGGCGTTGGGCTTCCGCCAGTTCGCGAGCCTGGACCAGTTCGCGTTGACGGGCGGCTTCGCGTTCCTTCTCTTCGTGTTCGGCCGCTTCGCGGCTGACGTCGAGGAATTGCATGGCCTCGTCGAAGCCCGCGTGGTAGCGCCCGGCCCAGGCTGGAGTCGGCTTCTCGCTCTCGCGCCAGGAGAGCGCGATTTGCAAATCCGGGTCGTGGTAGAGGCCCGCCTTGCCTTCGTTGTGCAGCAGGGCGGTGTCGGACAGGCGCCGGTAAATGCGCGCGGATTGCGCCTCGTCCTCGACCCATCGGTGCAGGCGCTGCCACACGCGCATGAGGCTCTCGTGGGAAATGTCGATGACGGTCTCGGGCGTCAGCGGCACCGAATCGGGCGGCATGAGGAAGGTGCAACCCGCTTTGCGAAACGCTTCGATCACGGTGGCGAGTTCGGTCTCGGTGGCGTCGGCGATGGCGCAGAGCTGGCTCAGGCGCGTCGGGCGGCGCACCCCGCGATTGTCGCCGCCGCGTTCGGTCAGCGCTTTGAATACCTTTTCCGCAATCAGCCGGTGGCGATCATCGGGCAGACCCGCGAACACTTCATCGGCATGGCGCGACAAGGCCTCGCGCATCCCACCGATGGATTCGTAGTCTTCGAGGTCGAGTGGAGTGCTGGCGGAGGGCGACGTAGCGCAGGTTTCCAAACCTGCTGTATCGCCGATTTCCAAATCGGCAGCGCGTGCGGAGTCCGAAGGCGTGCGGGGCGGCCCACTGCCAGCGGGTTTGGAAACCCGCGACACAGCAGACTTGGAAGTCTGCGCTACGGCGCGCTCAGATTCGGGAGAGCAAAGGGCGCTAGAATGTGGAGTGAGGGGCGGCGTGGCAGTGGGAGGCGACAACCTGGGAGCGCCGGCATCCTTGCCGGCGTGTTGCGGTGGGGAAGTCTCGCCGGCAGGGATGCCGGCGCTCCCAGAACTCCTGCGTCCGAGCCAGTGGTCCCAGGAACGCATCAGTGCGTGCTGGAGGATCGGCAATTGATCGGGATCATCGCCCACGTCGCTGAGCAGGCGTTGCATCAGGCGCGGGGCGATGGCACCGCCGCCGACTTTGATCGGGCCTTCGATGGCCTGCTTTTTCTGGTCGCGCGAGAGCCAGGGAACCAGGTACTCGCCCTTGTTGATCGCTTCGGCGAGTTCCTCGAATTGCGCGCAGTCGCCGAAGAAATCGGAGCGCATCGTCAACACGACATAGATGGAGTGCTCATTCTGGCGCGTGGCTTCGAGCAGCAATCGGACGAAGGCGGCAGCCTCGCTCCGTGTGGCGCGTTCGGACTGGCTTTGATTGAAGCGGAACAATTCCTCGAACTGGTCCACGACGACCAGGAGGTTTTCGTTCGCCGGCATGCGCGCCTGTCGCACCGCCTCGATCAAACCGAGTCCGCTCCGAGTCAGGGTGGTTTCGAGATCGAGAGTCGAGGGCGGCTCGGTGTCGGGCCAGAGATCAGATTCGCGCAACGCTCCGGCGAGCGCCTGGATGGGACTGCCGCCGGGTCGCAGGAGGGCGATGTTCCAATGCGAGCCCGCGCCGATCATGAGCCCGCCAAAAAGCGCCGGGAGCAACCCCGCGCGGACGAGCGAGGATTTGCCGCCGCCGGAGGCGCCGAGCACCGCGACGAAGCGATGAGTCTTGAGCAGCGCGATCAGCTCCTGCCGTTGCGCCTCGCGCCCGAAGAAGAGGTAATGCTCTTCGACCTGAAAGGGACGCAGGCCGGGGAAGGGATTGAAATGGGGATCACCGGGGCGGGGCATGGGGTTTGTTCGTTAAATGAGTTAAATCGTTGAATCGTTAAAAGGGGTTGGAAGGGTAACTGAGACGGATGCTAACGACGAGCGGACCTGACAGAGCGCGACATCCCATTCTGTGAGCGGCGACCAACCACCCCCTCATCCGGTTGTTGCGGATCGTCTTCCACATCGGGTCCGCCTCGTAGCGTTCGACCGCGACGAACCCTGCGGGCGGCTTGGGGGCGGTGTTGCCCCAGGACTTGAGGCGGAGGTCGCCGGCGACGAGATAGCCGACGATCGTCGGGGCGAGGTCCTCGCGCTTGCGGAGTTCGGGCAGAAGCCGGAGCATCTGGAAGTCGATCTCTCGCGCGCGGCGGTCTGGAGCAGGCCCGGGTTGGCGAGGGTGCGCGCCTGGCGCTGGTCGTCGCTGAACAGGCCGT
>SXGT01789674.1_pt1 | contig 12878 bp, 12 predicted proteins | sample 3176221 | NCBI WGS metagenome assembly SXGT01 (sample SAMN11356862, study PRJNA531348) | freshwater metagenome | isolation source: freshwater sample F1-120 | place: China: Fuxian Lake, Yuxi | collected 2017-12-25
CGCCTGACCGGGGATTTCACGAGTTCACGAGGCGCTGACCTGGACAAACGCGCTCCGCCGAGGCGGGCCCGGCGTTCCTCCTGGTCAGCGGGCGATTTCGACAGCCGACCCGCAGGGCGTCGCGGGCCGCTGCTACGGTCCCGTGCCGATCGACCCGCCGGCACGGTTTCGTACGTGTCGACCAGGCCGATCGCACCCTCCAGCTCATGCGACCTTCTTCTGCAGGACTCCCGAGCAGCATTGCCGCCCGACGACGGACCCCGGTCCGCACCGGACGGCGAAGCCTGGCGGTGGCACTCGCCCTCCTGGCTTCGTTCGCCGCGCCCGTCGCCCTCACCACGTCGGCCGGCGCCGACACCATCGCCGACAAGCGGGCGAAGGCCAAAGAGATCGCCGAGCAGATCGAAGCGAACGGCGCGCGCATCTCGATGCTCGACGAGGACCTCCTCGACGCCCGCCAACGCATCGCCGACCTCGAGGCGCAGATCGCCGACGCGACGGCCCTGATGGGAGCCGCCGAGGTCGACGCCCGGCGTTCGCAGGGCGACCTCGAGGACCGGGCCGCGGCCCTCTACATCGCGCAGGGCTCGGCCGCGACGCTCCTGCCCGAACTCCAGGGCGACGACTTCTCCGAGTCGGGTGCCCGCCAGATGTACCTGTCGGCGGCAGCGGCGCACGACAACGAGATGATCGACTCGCTCAAGGCCGCACGCTCCGCGCTCGCCGACCAGCGGGCCGGGCTCGAGGTGGCCAAGCAGCAGGCCGACGCCGAACGCGCCCGGCTCGACGAGGCGGTCACGGGCCTCGAAGCCGCGAACCGCCAACAAGAACAGCTCCTCGCCCAGACCCAGGGCGAGCTGCGCGAGCTGATCGCGCAGGAACAACAACGCCAGGCCGCCGCCGCAGAGGCCGCGGCGCGCGCCGAACAGGAACGCCAGGCCGCCCAAGACGCCCAGAACGACAACAACGGCGGTAGCAACGGCGGAAGCGACAACGGCGGAAGCGGCAGCAACGACTCGGGTTCGGGGAACAGCGGAGGCGGCTCGAACGCAGGCCCGCCGATCTCGGTCGTCGCACCGAACCCGCGTGCCCAGGCCGCGGTCGACGCGGCACTCGCCCAGATCGGCAAGCCGTACCGCTTCGCGACCCCGGGGTCGTGGGACGTCGTCGACCCGCCGACGTTCGACTGCTCGGGCCTCACCGGCTGGGCGTGGGCGCAGGCCGGCTTCTACCTCCCGCACCAGTCCCGCGCGCAGTACGCAATGCTCCCCAAGGTGTCGCGCGACGACCTGCTCCCCGGCGACCTCGTCTTCTACGGCAGCCCGATCCACCACGTCGGGATGTACGTCGGCAACGGCCAGTACGTCGGCGCGCCCTACACGGGTGCGTTCGTGCGCGTGTCGAGCATCTACCGCAACGGCTGGGCCGGCGCGGCTCGCGTCCCCGGCTGACGGCGCCAACGCGGCTCAGGGCAGGACGAGCATCCCCAGTTCGGCCTCGAGTTGTTGGCGCGGCTTGGCGCCGAGCGCCTGGCGTTCCAGCCGACCGGCGCGGAACAGGCCGATGAGCGGGATGCTCTGCACACCGAACTGCTCGGCGAGCCGGGGTTCTTCGTCGATGTTGACCTTCACGAACTTGTAGCTGCCGCGTCGCATCGCAGCCATCGCCTCGACCACGGGGCCGACCTGCCGACACGGACCGCACCACGGCGCCCAGAAGTCGACGATCACCGGCACCTCGCTCTGCACGACCTCGCGCTCCCACTCCGCCGTCGTCACCGACGCCACGAGTTCGATCGGATCGTCGGGAACGGGTTCGTCGGGTCGTTCGCCGCCGACCACTTGGTCGAGCCACCCGCGCGCGTCTCGCAGTGACTCCATCGCGACGTTGTGCTGCATCGGATACTCGCGATACACGAGCGGGACACCGAGCGAGCGCAACGACCGCGCGACGGCGCGGACCTGCTTGACCGGGATGAGCGGATCGTCGGTGCCGTGCTGGATCAGCACCGGCACGTCGCCGATCGTCTGCGGGTCGAGCGCGAGCAGGTCGGGCGACGGCACCGCCGGGCTCATCGCGAGGACGGCCTTGGGGTGTGGTCGGTCGGCGGTGGGTGCCTGGAGTCCGAGGCCGAGCGCGAGGCCGGCGCCCTGGGAGAACCCGCCGACGATCGCCTCGGCGCGCGCGAAGCCGCGCTCGGCGCACGTCGTGTCGAGGAGATCGTCGAGCTGTTCCCGTGCGGCGGCGTAGCCCGCGGCGACGGCCTCGGTGTCGGCGAACTCGTACCACGCGAAGCCCGGCGTTCCGGGAGCGGCGAGTGGTGCGCGCGGCAGCACGGTCGCGAGGTGCCCGTCGGCGTCGAGGTACGGGAGGATCCCGCCGAGGTCGCGTTCGTCGGCGCCGTAGCCGTGCAGGAGCAGGAAGACCCGTTCGGCCTGCGGTCCGGCGATGGTGTTCGTCTCGAGGCTCATACCCCCGATTCTCACACGTCGGCTTCGCGCGGCACGTACAGCGCGGCGCGCACCGCGCGGGCGGTCACCGCCGGGAGCGCATGTGGTGCGTCAGGTCGCCGAGGAACACGGGTCGGATCTCGCGGTGCTCGAACCGCCAGACACCATCGGCGAGCACGAAGCGGTCGCGGTATTCGCCTGCGAGGATCGACGCGAGCGGGCCGCCGTTCTCTACCTGCTGCACCACGTCGAAATAGGAGCGGGCCGAGGCGGTCGCGGCTCCGGGGTCGCGATCGCCGAGGTCGCGATCGCCGATCGAAATCGTGGTGTTCGTGATCCGGTGCAGCGTGCGCGGCGTGCCGTCGGGGTAGAGCAGCACGCCGTCGTAGTTGTGTCGGATCTCGTCGCGCCCGGTGAGCACACGGTCGGGGCGCGACGACGACGTCATCGTCGCGTGCGCGAACAGATCGGCGACACCTTCGAGGTCGCCGCCATCGAGGCAGAAGCAGTACTCGTGGATCAGCGCCGTGATCGCTGCCGTCGAACGCGCGAACCTCACTGGACGCGCGCCAGCCACGGCTCGGCGTCGATCACCGTGCGACCGTCGAGCGTGTGGACGGCGCGGCGGGTTGCCGCGAGGAGCGCGAGGCTGGTCGTGATCTGCCCGGTGTTCGTCGCGGGATCGCCGGTGCAGAGCGCGAGCGCGGCCTCGACCATCGTCTCCATCGGTTCGCACGCGGCGTCCGGAAGATCGACCACCGCGCTCGCGCCTTCGGTGCGGACGGCAGCGTGTGGTGCGAGCGCGTTGACGCCGACCTCGGGCCACCACTCGATCGCCATGGACTGCGTGATCCGATCGAGCGCGGCCTTGCTGCCCGCGTAGGTCGACGCCGCTCGCTGCGGGCCGATGACACGATCGAACGGTGGACCGTCGGGCCGGCGCACGATCTCCGAGGTGATGTCGAGCACGAACCCCCGGTTGGCGCGCAGACTCGCCAGCGCGGCCTGCGCGAGCAGATAGGGCGCGACCACGTTCATCTCGAGCGCGACCCGGAGGCGCTTCTCGGAGGTCTGTTCGATCGGGAGGTAGAAGCACGCCGCGGCGTTGTTGACGAGGACATCGAGCGGGCCGAGTGCGGCTTCGGCCGCGCGCACGATCGCTGCGCGGTCGACGGTAGGGTCGGCGAGATCGGCGGCGATCGCGAACGCGACCCCGCCGTCGGCTTCGATCTCGGCGACGAGTTCCTGCAGCGACCCGGCGAGGTGGCCGCCACTCCCGGGTTCGAGGCTGCGGGCCGTCACCGCGACGCGGGCGCCTTCGGCGGCGAAGCGGCGCGCGATCCCCGCGCCGATCCCCCGGCTCGCGCCGGTGACCAGCACCACCTTGCCCGTCATCGCATCGCGCATGGTTCTCCGCTCCGAAGTGCCAGCTTCGCCCGCGACCGGCAAGAGTGTCCATCCGTGCGACGTCTCGAAGACCGAATCGTGATCGTGACCGGCGCGGGACGCGGGATCGGTGGTGCCGCCGCCACCCGCCTCGCGGCCGAGGGCGCGATCGTCTGGGGTGTCGACCTCGACGCCGACGCGCTCGCCGAACACACCGAGCTGGCCGGTCACTCGGTCGCCGACGTGGCCGATTACGACCAGTGCGCGGAGATCGTCGCCGGCGTCGTCGCCGCGCACGGACGACTCGACGGGCTCGCGAACTGCGCCGGTATCGGGATGATGCGCCGGACCGAGGAGCACGGCATCGACGAGTGGCGTCGGGTGCTGTCGGTGAACCTCGACGGCACGTTCTTCATGTGCCGCGCGGCGATCGACGCGCTCCTCGACGGCGGCGGCGCGATCGTCAACCTGGCCTCGGTCGCCGGGCTCCGCGGCCAGCCGTACAGCGCCGCGTACTGCGCGTCGAAGGGTGGGGTGATCTCGCTCACCCAGGCGCTCGGGATCGAGTACCGCAATCGTGGCGTGCGGGCGAACTGCATCGCACCCGGAGGGGTCGCGACCGACTTCGCAGCGTCGCTCGACTTCTCGGGCCTCGATTGGGACGAGATGCGCGCCACCGTGATGCGCATCACCGACCCGATCCACACCGACGAGATCGCCGCCGCGATCGCGTACCTGTTGTCCGACGAGGCGCGCTCGATCACCACCGAGGTGCTTCGGATCGACAAGGGCCTCCTCGCAATGTGAGGCTGGCCGCATGATCGATCCCGTCGACCTCGCCGGCACCAAACTCCTCGTCACGGGGGCGACCGGCCAGGTCGGGGCGCCCGTGGCCGAGCGCCTCGCCGAGACGGCCGAGGTGTGGGCGATCGCGCGGTTCTCCGATCCCGCGGCACAGGACCGGCTCGAACGCGCCGGCGTACGGTGCGAACGCGTCGACCTCGAGTCGAGCGACTTCGAGGAGTTGCCGCACGACTTCGACTACGTGCTCGACTTCGCGGTCGCCAAGACCAACGACTTCGATCGCGACCTGCGCGCGAACGGCGAGGCTCTGGGGCTCTTGATGCGCCACTGCGCCGGGGCGCGCGCCTTCCTCCACTGCTCGTCGACCGCGGTGTACGAACCCGACGGACATCGCGCGTTCGTCGAGACCGACCCGTTGGGCGACAACCACCGCCCCTTCGGCTTCATGCCGACGTACTCGATCGCAAAGATCAGCGCGGAGGTCGTGGCGAGGTATGCGGCGCGGGCCTACGACCTGCCGACGACAATCGCGCGCCTCTCGGTGCCCTACGGCGACAACTTCGGCTGGCCGCTCTTCCACCTCGCGTTGATGCGCGCGGGGAAACCTGTGCCTGTGCACACGAACTCACCCAGCGTCTACAACCCGATCCATCTCGACGACATCGTCGGGTCGCTCGGCTCGCTGCTCGCCGCCGCATCGGTGCCGGCGACGATCGTCAACTGGGCGGGTGACGAGCAGGTGAGCATCGAGGAGTGGTGCGCCTACCTCGCAGAGATCACAGGCAATTCGGTGTCGTTCGGCCCGACCGCGCACACGATCGAGAGCGTCGCGTGCGACATCACGAAGTTCCGTTCGATCGCGGGGCCGTGCACGGTGCACTGGCGCGAGGGCCTGCGACGGCTCGTGGCCGCGCAGGGCCTGCTCACCGAGGCATGACGTCGACGGTCGCCGTCGCGCGCAGGTCACGCGACGAGCGCCCGACGGCGATCTCGAACCGACCGGGTTCGGTGAGCCAGTCGCGACCGGTCGTCGACCAGAACGCGAATGCACGCGCGTCGAGCACGAGTTCGACCGAGCGGGTCTCGCCCGGCGCGAGTTGCACCTTGGCGAAGGCCGCGAGTTCGCGCACCGGGCGGGGTTCCGACGCGATCTCGTCGCGCACGTAGCACTGCACGACCTCGGTCCCCGAACGTGTCGACGTGTTCGTCACGTCGAGACGCGCAATGACCCCGCTGGTCGCCGTGATCGACGCGGCCGACAACGCGAGCGGCCCGTACTCGAACGTCGCGTACGACAGGCCGTGTCCGAAGCAGAAGGCCGGCGTGATGTCGTCGCGGTCGTAGCCGCGATAGCCCATGAATACGCCTTCGCCGTAGTGAACGGTCCCCCCGACGCCCGGATAGTCGCTCACGCCGCCCGCGTGCGCAGGCGTGTCGGTCAAGTGCTCGGGCAGCGTCGTCGGCAACCGCCCGCCGGGATCGGCGTCGCCGAACAGCACCGCGGCGAGGGCGTCGCCCCACTCCTGGCCCGGCAGCCAGCACTGCAGCACGGCTCCGGCGTCGGCGCGCCAGCCGAGATCGACGGGCGCGCCGCTGTTGACGGCCACGATCGTCCGCGGGTTCGCGGCAGCGACACGTTCGATCAATTCGCGCTGGCGCCCCGGCAGTGCCAGGTCGGCTCGGTCGATCCCCTCGCTCTCCCAGTCGCTGTTGGTCCCGACCACCACGAGCGCGACATCGGCCGCCGCGGCCGCGGCCACCGCCCGCTCCATCATGTCGCCGGGGATCGGTGGGAGCATGCCGATCACGAGGCCCGCGACGCCCGGCATCGTGGTCACGAACTCGGCCCGCAACGCGTACTCGCGTCCGGCCGCGAACGTCTGCTCGCCGATGACCTCGCTGCTCCCCATCCCGAAGAAGAACTCGCCCGGTTGCGGATCCCAGTTGTCGACGACGAGTTCGTCGTCGATCCACAGGCGCGACCGACCCGCGCTGACGAGCGACAGCGACCACCGGCCCGACTCGTCGACCGCGATCGTGCCGGTGACGCGTGCCGAGAAGTGCAGGGGGACCTCGGGGCACCACTGGCCGAGCCACAGGTGGTAGCTGCGGGTCGATCGATCGACGCGAACCGGCTGCCCCGACCACTCGGCATCACCGAAGTACTCGACGGTGAGCGGCCCCGTGGCATGCCGGCGTGTCTCGAACGGCGGCATCGTCTTGTGGTTCACGCAGCCACGCTCGAACTGCACGGCGACCTCGGTGCCGGCACGCTCCCGGATCCCGTCGAGCGGCGTGACCTCATGACGGGTCGAGACGCGCGCCGATCCGCCGCCCTGCACGTTGGCGATGTCGGCGTTGGGTCCGATCACCGCGATCGAACGCAACGTCGCCGCATCGAGGGGGAGCACGGAGCGCTGGTCGTGGAGGAGGACGAACGACGCTGCCGCCGCCTCGCGGGCGAGCGCACGGTGCTCCACGCTGCGTTCGCTGCTCGGGCGATCGTCGTCGGGGTCGAGTGCACCGGTGCGGTCGTAGATCCGCAGGAGGCGACGGACCATCTCGTCGACCACCGCCTCGGCGACCGCGCCGTCGGCGACTGCGCGGGCGAGTTGCGGGCCGAACCACTGCGCCGGTCCCGGCATCTCGAGGTCGAGCCCGGCGGCCGCCGCGGCGGTGGAGTGAGTGCCGAACCAGTCGGAGATCACGAACCCGTCGAAGCCCCACTCGTCGCGCAACACCGTGGTGAGGAGCCAGGGATGCTCGCCGCAGTAGGTCCCGCCGAGCCGGTTGTAGGCGCTCATCACGCCCCAGGCACCTCCGTCGCGGACGATGATCTCGAAGGGGCGCAGATACAGTTCGCGCAACGTCCGTTCGTCGGCCTCCGCGCTCACGGTCATGCGCTCGTGCTCTTGGTCGTTGGCCGCGAAGTGCTTCACGGTGCACGCGACCCGCTGCGATTGCAGACCACGCACCCAGGCGGCGCCGAGCGTCCCCGACAGCCGGGGGTCTTCGCTGTAACACTCGAAGTTGCGACCCGCGAGCGGCGTGCGGTGGAGGTTCACCGTCGGTCCGAGCACGACGTGGACGCCCTTGTCGCGCGCCTCGCTCCCGAGTGCGGCCCCGACCCGCTCGACGAGGTCGGGGTCCCAGGTCGCGCCGAGCGCGCTCCCGCACGGGAACGAGGTGCTCGTCGCCCCGCCGGCCCACTGGTCGCCGCGCACGCCGACCGGACCGTCGCTCACCTTGAGCGGTCGGATCCCGAGCCGCTCGCAACCTGGCGTGTGCCAGAGATCGCGTCCGGCCACGAACGCGCACTTCTCGTCGAGGGTCATCGCCGCGAGCAGCGACTCCGGGGCCATGGTTGCATCGGTCATGCCCGGCATCTTGCCACCGTATGCTCGGCGCATGATCCGCTCCGAGCGTCGCGGCCCGATCGCGATCGTCACCATCGACAACCCGCCCGTCAACGCGCTCCCGGTCGCCGGCTGGTATGCGCTCGCCGATGCGATCCGTGGCGCCGGACGCGATCCGAGCGTGCACGTCGTGATCGTGCGCGCCGAGGGCAAGGGGTTCCAGGCCGGAGTCGACATCAAGGAACTCGCCGCCGACCCGACCAACAAGTCGATGATCGGGGTGAACCGCGGCTGTTTCGAGACCTTCGCGGCCGTCTACGACTGCGAGGTCCCCGTGATCGCCGCGGTCAACGGCTTCTGCCTCGGGGGCGGTATCGGCATCGCCGGCAACGCCGACATCGTGGTCGCATCCGACGACGCGACGTTCGGTGTGCCCGAGATCGACCGCGGCGCGCTCGGGACCGCGACGCACCTCGCCCGACTCGTCCCCGGCCACAAGATGCGCGCGATGTTCTTCACGGGTGCGATGGCAACCGCGGCCGAACTCCAGCACTACGGCAGCGTCGAGCGCGTCGTGCCCCGCGAACAGTTGCTCGACGCGGCGCTCGAGATCGCGGAGGTGATCGCGGCGAAGAGCCCGTTGGTGATGCGCCGAGCGAAGGAGTCGATCAACATGATCGATCCCGTCGATGTGAAGCGCTCCTACCGGATGGAGCAGGGCTACACGTTCGAGATCAATCTCTACGGCGACTCCGACGAATTGCGCCAGGCGTTCGTCGACAAGCGCGACGCGACGTTGCGCGACGCCGACGAGCTCCTCGAGCCGTAACGACGGGCGTGCGCGACGGGCGCTGTCAGACGACCTCGACGGCGTCGCCGACCCGCACGACGCCGGGCCGCACGACCGTCGCGTAGACGCCCAGGTTCTGGTCGGCGTCGCGCACGACGCGGCGCAGCACCGAGCGGTCCTCGGCAAGATCGCCGAACCCGCGGGTGACCATGACGCAGCGTGGGCATTCGGTCTCGACCCGCACCTCGACCTCACCGATCCGCAGGGTCGCGCCGACCCAGTCGGTCTCCGGGAAGGGCGCACCCGTCGGCGCGTCGAGCACGAAGTTCGGCCGGAATCGCCGAACGTCGGCGTCGATCGTCGCGAGCGACTGCTGGGTCATGAGCAGCAGCGGAAAGGCGTCGAAGTACGTCCCCGGGGGCGACTCGTACTCGAAGATCACCGGCGGCATCTTCGACAGGTCCGGGAGTGGTTCGTCGCCCTCACGACCGAAGACGTTTCGGAGTTCCTCCAAGAAGTCGTCGGTGTCGGCGGCACCGCGCCGGTAGTGATCGAGCGCGTCGGGCGGTAGCAACGGGAACAGCGTCACCGGGTGATCGAGTGCGGCGCTGAGGCGAGCGTCGCGGTCGGGAGCGTCGGTGGCGACCGTCGAACCGTCGGGCAACGTGATCACCGCGTGCGGGACGGGTCGCTCGACGGTCGGCGCCTCGACGTAGCGCGCCGCGAGCCGCATCAGCGATGCGATCTTCTTCGCACCGCGGATCCCGCCGCGCACCTCGTCACGCGCGGCCCACCCCCGGTCGCCGAGCACACCGGCGTCGGTGAGGTCGAGCGTGTCGTGCCGCTCGCCCATCATGCTCTTGACCGGATACCGCCACAGGTCCGTGATCGTCGCCATGGCGCGTACCTTCCCGCGCGGGCCGTTCGCGGTCAAGCCGAGCGGGGCCCTCACGCCTCGGCGACGGGCCGGCCCGGCTCGATCGCCCATCGGCGCGCCGTGCGGACGCGCGACTCCGGGTCGCGTGCGTCGTCGACGAAGCGGTACTCGGCGGTGAAGGCGTCGGGACCGGCCTCGCACACGACGTAGCCACGATGATCGTGCTCGATCCAACGCAGGTGCGGGTTCTGTTCGACGATCGAATCGTGGAAGCCGGCGAGGATCGCGTCGCTGCCGCTGGAGATCGACGTGCCGACGAACTCCGTCGCGACGACCCGCGACGCGGCATCGTCGACATCGGCACGAACGTCGTTGACGGCGCTCAGGTGGATGTCACCGGTGATGAACACCGGATTGCGAACGCCATGGTCGTCGAGGAACTGGGTGACCCGCCGCCGCGCCGCCGGGTACCCGTCCCAGCCGTCGAGCTGTACCGAGCGCTCGGGCCCGAAGGTCATCGGCGCGAAGAGAACCTGGTTGGCGAGCACGTTCCACATCGCTGCGGACGCGTCGAGTTCGCGTTCGAGCCATGCGTGCTGGGCGTCGCCGAGCACCGTCGGGCCACCGCCGCGCATCTCGTCGCACATCGGCCCGATGTCGATCGGGCTACACGTCTGTTCGGACCGATACTGCCGCGTGTCGAGCGCGAGGAGCAGGACGTCGGATCCCCAGGGGACCGCGCGATGGATCGCGAGGTCGGCACCGGTCGGGGCGGCGACGCGAACCGGCTGATGCTCGTACCACGCCCGGTACGCGGCCGTGCGCCGCCGCGCGAACGCGAGCGGGTCGGGGTCGGGGTCGGCGAGTGCGCCGGCGACGAGCCCCGTGTAGTTGTCGGCGACCTCGTGATCGTCCCACGTGATGACCCAGGGACACGCCGCATGCGCCGCGCGGAGGTCGGGATCGGAGCGATAGGTCGCGTAGCGCCGTCGGTAGTCGTCGAGGGTCGTGACCGGCCCGCCTTCGTGGCGTCGTACACCGTCGTCGTGCACCCCGTGCTCGTAGATGTAGTCACCGAGGTGGACGAGCAGGTCGAGGTCGCCAGCTGCGGCATCGCGGTATGCGGTGTACCAACCCTCCTGGTACTCCTGGCAGGATGCGAACGCGAACCGGAGCGGCGCGCGTTCGTGCCGCGCGGGAGCGGTCCGTGTCCGGCCGGTGGGTGAGGTGTGCTCGCGCGTGTGGAAGCGGTAATGGAACTCGCTGCCTGGGTCGAGACCGTCGAGGTCGATATGGATCGCATGGCCGAGGTCTGCGGTCGCGTCGATCGTGCCGTGGCGCACGACGCGGCCGAACCGCTCGTCGGTGGCGAGTTCCCAGGCGACCGGAATGCGTTGCGGGCCGAGGTCGTCGCCGGCGAGGCGCGTCCAGAGCGTGACGCCGTCGGCGCGCGGATCGCCCGACGCGACACCGAGCCCGAACGGATCGTCGCCGAGGTGGGGGCCGTCGACCCGGCCCGGGATGGTGCTGGTCGACGGTCGCTCGTTCGCGGCGTTGCGCGACGTGCAGGCCGCGAGCACGGTCGCCGCGCTCGCGGCGAGGAAACGTCGCCGATCGAGGCGCAGTCCCCAGGGCCGCCGCGGCCACTCACCCATCGCAGGCAGTCTGGCACTCGGGGCCGGGCCGACTACCGTCGGCCGCCGTGTCGTACGAAGCGGTGTTGTTCGATCTCGGCGGGGTCGTGTTCCCGTCGCCCTTCGAGGCATTCGATCGCTACGACACGATCGCGGACCTCCCCGCCGGGTTCACCCGCGGGTTGATCCGCACGAGCAGCGAGACCGGTGCCTGGGCCGCGCTCGAGCGCGGTGAGCTCACGATGACCGAGTTCTTCGCCGCGCTCGAAGCCGAGGCCGCCGCGCTCGGCCGCACCATCGAGGGCGCGCGCATCATGGCCACGATCGGCGAAACGTCGGGAGCCCGCCCCGAGATGCTGACCGCGATCGAGCGCCTCCGCGCCGGTGGGCTCCGCGTCGGCGCACTCACGAACAACTGGACGAACGATGCCGGTCGCAGCACGCATCCCGGAATCGCCGAGATCGAGACGTTCGCCGGATTCGACGCGGTCGTGGAGTCGGCCAAGGTCGGGTTGCGCAAGCCCGACCCGCGGATCTACGAACTCGCCCTCACGCGTCTCGGCGCGACCGCCGAGCGCACGGTGTTCCTCGACGACCTCGGGATCAACCTCAAGCCGGCACGAGCTATGGGCATGGCAACGATCAAGGTGACCGACGCCGAGACCGCGATCGCCGAGCTCGCGGCGCTCGTGGAACTGGAGTTGCGCTGATGGATCTCGTGCTCGTCCGCCACGCCGAACCCGTGCGCCTCACTGCGGCCGACACCGGCGGCAGCCCCGCCGACCCTGGCCTGACGGCGCGCGGCCACGAGCAGGCGGCGCGGCTCGCGGCCTGGCTCGCCCACGAGCCGTTCGATGCCATGGTGACGAGTTCGAAGCGGCGCGCCGTGGAGACCGCCGCGCCGATCACCGCGGCGCTCGGGCTCGAGCCCGTGGTCGACGACGGTTGGATCGAGTACGACGCCCGGGCCGACCACTACATCCCGATGGAAGAGCTGCGCGCGACCGACGACCCGCGTTTTCGAGCGATGGTCGAGGGGCGCTGGCACGAGTTCGGCGGTGAACCGCCCGAGGAGTTCCGCGCACGGATCACGCACGCGCTCGACGGCGTCGTCGCTGCCCATGCCGGCGAACGCGTGCTGGTCGTCTGCCACGGCGGCGTGATCAATGTCGCGTTGGCGATCGTGCTCGGGCTCGAGCAGCATCTCTGGGTCGACCCCGGATACACGTCGATCTCGCGCATCGTCGCGTCGCGGGGCGGGATCCGCTCGGCCGTCGCGATCAACGAGACCGCGCACCTCGTCGCGACACGGGAGACCCGCGCATGACCGTGCGGGTCGAGCACGTCGGGGCGATCACCGTCGTGACGATCGATCGCCCCGACGTGCGCAACGCGGTCGACCGCCCGACCGCCGAGCGTCTCGCCGCTGCCTTCCGCGCCTTCGAGGCCGATCCCGAGTCGAGCGTCGCGATCCTCACCGGTGCACACGGCACGTTCTGCGCGGGCGCCGACCTCAAGGGCATTTCCGACAGTCGCGGCAATCGTGTGACCGCCGACGGCGACGGCCCGATGGGCCCGACC
>SXGT01910115.1_pt1 | contig 12878 bp, 11 predicted proteins | sample 3176221 | NCBI WGS metagenome assembly SXGT01 (sample SAMN11356862, study PRJNA531348) | freshwater metagenome | isolation source: freshwater sample F1-120 | place: China: Fuxian Lake, Yuxi | collected 2017-12-25
AGCAGGCGCTCGACACGATCGGCGAGCGCGTCGAGCGAAGCACGCGAGTCGCGGCGGGCCAGGCGTACGACGGCGACCTCGAGCAGCAGACGCGGGTCGGGGACCGTGAGGCCACGGATGTCGACGATCGTCTCGCCGAGCAACTCGATGCCGCGCGTGAGACCCGCGAGGCCGAACGACTCGGCGAGCTCGTCGAGCACCGGGAGATCGGCGGGGGGACCGTCGTAGGGGACGCGTCCGGTCGCCGCGACCCGCACGAAGGCGTCGCGCAGGGTGACGAGCAGGTCGTCGGCGAGGCGCCGCACGTCGACGCCCGTCGCGAGTGCGTCGTGCACCGCCGCGATCGCGCCGCCGGCGTCGTCTGCCGCGATGGCACGCAGCACGGCGGCACGACGATCGAGGTCGGTCGTGCCGAACATGGCGCGCACCGCGTCGACGCCGAGCTCGCTCCTGCCGAGCGCGAGTGCCTGGTCGAGCAGCGACAGTGCGTCGCGGCCCGAACCGGCCGCCTTACGCACGATCAGATCGACGGTTTCGGGATCGACCGCGGCACCTTCACGGCCGAGATTGGAGCCGATCAGCTCGCGGAGCTGGTCGGGCGCGAGCAACGTGAAGTCGAAGTGCTGGGTCCGCGACCGCACGGTGGGGAGCACCTTCTGCGGGTCGGTCGTGGCGAGAATGAACACGACGTACGCGGGCGGTTCCTCCAATGTCTTGAGGAGTGCGTTCGCGGCCCCGCCCGTGAGCATGTGCACCTCGTCGATCAGGTACACCTTGCGCTTGCTCTTGCCCGCCATCCCGACGTTGACGCTCTGGATCAGTTCGCGGACGTTCTCGACCCCGTTGTTGCTCGCCGCATCGAGCTCGAACAGGTCGGGGAAGGTGATGCCTTCCGCGGTGAAGCAACCGCAGTTGTCGCACTTGCCGCACGGCTCGCCGTCGTCGGTGAGGTCGAGGCAGTTGAGTGCGCGGGCGAACACGCGCGCCGTCGTGGTCTTGCCCGTGCCGCGCGGCCCCGAGAACAGGTAGGCGTGCCCGACCGAGTCGGTCAGCAGGGCGTGGCGCAACGTGGAGGTGATGTGCTCCTGGCCGACGAGTTCGCCGAAGCGCTGCGGCCGATGCTTGCGGTAGAGGGAGCTGGAGGCCACGCGCTCACCTTAGAGGGTGCCTACGACGATCGTCTCGGCGTACGCCGTCTCGGAACCCGGCCCTCCGGCGGTCCGCCCAGGCAACCCGGCGGCACCCGGGACGCCCCGCTGAGAGCTGCTTCCTTCCGGACCTGACTCGGTTCACGAGATCCCGCTGCGCCGGACCCGGGCGGACCATCGCAAGGTCGGGTTCCGAGACGGCAACCCTAGTGGCCGCCGGTAGCATCACCCGCCCCGGGAGGGATGCGAGAGCGGCCGAATCGGCACGCTTGGAAAGCGTGTGAGGGGCAACCCTCCGTGGGTTCGAATCCCACTCCCTCCGCCAAATCGTTCTCTTTCGAACCCAGTCGAAGAGAAGCGGGCCTGGCGTGTTCCGTTCCGTCGGTATTTGCGGCCGGTGACGGTGTCGTCGTAGGGCTAGGAGCCGGCTCGAACAGCGGCGTCGCAACTTCGTTTCGCGACGGAAGTCGATCGTGGGAAAGAGCCCGAGTCGGAAGCATCATCGAGCGGGTGCAGCGCGCCGACTCGACGCCGGGCTGATCGCGCGCGGCCTCGTGACGGTCGGCGTGCCTTCCGATGTCGTCGAACAGGTCGTGCAAGCACTCACCAGTCGAGGGTGAGAACGTCGGCTCGGTTGGGTCGCAGGCGAGATCGGCCTCCAGACCGACGCCGTGAAGGAGGTCGTGCTCCTGATCGAGTGGACACGACCGCTCCACCTCGTCGTGATCGTTGACGACGCACGGGAGGAGGAGCGTATCGTTACTGTCTACGAACCCGATCCGACACGGTGGCACCCGGGATTCCGTCGGAAGCGATCATGATTCGATGCGATGTGTGCGACAACGGTGAGCGAGTCTCGGCGACCCGGTCTCGAATCGCGGAGCGCGATGGCCGTACTGCCGTAGTCCTCGGGGTGCCCGTCGAGGAGTGTCCCGCTTGCGGACTGACCTGGCTGACAATGGACGTCGCCAAGCAACTCGACGTGCTCTTCGACCAGCTGCTCGCCAGCGGCGCAGAACTCGCCCAGGCACACTGGGACGCGCCGCGGGCTGCGTGATCTCGTGGTTGCGGGTGGAATCGAGCGGCCAGCGCTGTTGCGGAAGGTGGACGCGGTCACGGTTCGCGTGCCGACCATCGACGAGGGCTTGACGTTCTACCGCGATGGGCTCGGACATCGGCTTCGCTGGCGGAACGACTCGATCGGCCAGGCCGGCCTGACGCTCCCAGATTCCGACACCGAACTCGTCCTCACGACCGAACACAACTACGAGCCGAACTGGCTCGTCGAGTCGGTGGACGATGCCGTTCATCAGTTCGCCACGAACGGCGGCGTCGTCGTCGTCGAACCGACGTCGATTCCGGTCGGTCGCCTCGCCGTGGTTCGCGATCCGTTCGACAACGTTCTCGTGCTGCTCGATCTATCCGCGGGCACCTACGAGACCGACGCGTCGGGGCACGTGACCGGAATCCGTGCGGCACACACCCGCTGACACCCGAGCCGTCGTTCCGTCGCTCGGCGGCGGCCAACGTGCCGGTACGAGTCACGTCAAGCCGTAACTCGCCAAGCCGTAACTCGCGTGGGCCGGTATCGCCGGGCGACCACCCCCGACCGGAACTCATGGCGATCCACGAGCTCGAGCTGGATTCGCTCGCGCAGACCGGCGAGCAACGTCGGCCCGTGTCCGGCAAGGACCGGCTGGACAAGGAACTCGTACTCGTCGATGAGGCCCAGATCTGCCAACGCCAGGGGGAGCGTCACGCCACCCACGAACAGGCCCTCGCCTGGCTCCTGCTTGAGCCGCTGAACCGCTTGCCCCAGGTCGCCTCGCACCAGCTCGGCATTCCAATCGACCCCGCTCAGCGTGTTCGACACGACGTACTTCTTCGCTCGGTCGATGGTCTCGGCGAACGGGATCTCCCACTCATCCATCCAGTCGGGCCACGTGCCCGCGGCCGGCCGCCGCCACGCCGACTCCATCATCTCGTAGGTCACCCGGCCGAACAGCAGGGCATCGGCTCGTTCCATCTCAGCGGTCCAGTAGCGCATCGACTCCTCGTCGGGAGGGAGCCCTGCCTCGTGATGGCAGCAGCCGTCGAGCGTCACGTTGATCGAATATCGAAGTGGTCTCATCTCGTTGCCCTCCCTGAGGGGCTCTCCCCTGATGGCTCTCCCTTGATGCGCGCCGCGCGTTCGCCGGGCCGTACCCGGACGACTGCCGGCGCAATTTCTCGTTGGCGCCCCGATCGCGCGCTCTCGACACCGTCGTGGTGCGAACCAGACCGCAGACCGTCCTGGGCGATCCCACAAGGCCGCAACTCCGTTGTCGGGTCCACAACAGGCGCCGCCGTTCGCGATCGAGAGGCTGCTCACGTCAGGGCCAGCCGAGGAGTCGGGGCACCTCACCGAGCGATGAGACGGCACTCGTGTCGGCGGGCGCACCCCGACGGATGTGAACGGCAGCGATCCCGAGCGATGCCGCTCCGTCGCAGTACTCGACCTGGTCGTCGATCAGCACGGACGAGGGAGCGTCGGCATTCAATGCGGCCAGCGCGTGGTCGAAGATCTCGGGCGATGGCTTGGCCGAACCGACTTCGCACGACAGCACGATCGCATCGACCGCATTCGCGAGTCCGAGCGCTTGGAGGAGCGGCCGCGTGTTCTCGGCACAGTTCGAGACGAACGCGACCGGGACACCGATCCTCCGACAAGACTCGATGAACGGCAACACGTCGTCGAAGACCGACGATGCGCCGATCAGGGCCTCGGCGTCGAGTCGGGCCAGTTCGATCGCCTCGGCATGCGTGACCGTTCGACCGCACGCCGAGACAGCGGTCGCCAGTGCGTCGGCCATCGTGACACGTCCGACCGTGACGGCTGGGGCAACTTCGTTCAGCGCGGCGGATAGCGACCGCGGTGCGACATCAATTTCCGTCGCGAGGCGCTCGAACACTGCAGCGAAATCCGTGTGGACAGCGGTCCGGTAGACGTCGAGCAGCACACCGCGACCGCTCGTCACGCGGGAATCCTACGCTGCGGCGACTCTGCCGCCTCGGTAACGGTCACCGTCGCGCCGCCAAGGGGCCGGCGCTCGGCCGAGTCCCGGTGGCGCCGACTCCCGCCGGTCGCGATGATCCAGACTGCACGGGCGGAACGAACAGGGGCGTGATGAATCTCGACAAGGCATCGGTGTTCCTGACCGGCGGGGCGGGAGGGATCGGCAGTGCGCTCGACCGTGCGTTCACCGACGCCGGTGCGATCGTCGTCACGGCCGATCTCGAAGGCGCGGACGTGCGGCTCGACGTCACCGACGCGGCTGCGGTCGCGGCCGCGATCGCGTCGCTGGAACGAATCGACGTGGTGATCGCCAACGCCGGGATCGGAGTCGGCGGCATCGTCGACGACATCGCGACGGCCGATTGGCAACGCACGATCGACATCAACATCGGAGGGGTCGTCAACACGGTGCTGCCCGCCTACGCGCGCCTGCGCGACCAACGACACGGCGCGATCGTCCTCATGGCATCGCTCTCCGGGCTGGTCGGAACGCCCTTGATGACGCCGTATTCGATGTCGAAGCACGCCATCGTGGGCCTCGGCGAGAGCCTGCGCGGTGAGGCCGCGCGGTACGGGATCGGCGTCACGACCGTCTGCCCGGGTCCGGTCGAGACCTCCCTCCTCGACGCGCCCGTGAGCACTCCAGGGCTGAGCCCGCGCCGCTATCTCGTCTCGGCGGCCGGCAAGCCCATCACCGCCGACGCGCTGGCTCGGAGGGTCGTCGACGCGGTACAAGCGAATCGCGCCCTGGTCATTCCAGGTCGCGCCGGCGCGATCGCGCGCGCGGCCCGGTTCGCTCCCCGGCTGACCGGTCGGATCATCGCGTCCAAGATGCATCGAGAACTGCGCCACGCCGACTCTCGACCGTAACCCGCCGAGCGCGGAGTGATCCGCGTCCGTTGATCCGTTGAGTCGAGAGCTGCACGGGTGCGGCGGTCGACTCAACGGACGCAGGTTCGGGGTGAGCGCGGCGTCGTGGGCGTCGGTAGGGTCGCGGGCGTGCAGCCTTCGGATCGGCCCGCCGACTCACCGCATCCGCCGGCCTCCCCGTCCGACAGCCTCGCGTTGTCGGCCGAACGGCTCGAGGCGCTGATGGCCGAGGCGCTCGCGGAGGCACGCGCGGCGCTCGACCACCACGACGTTCCGGTGGGCGCGCTCGTCGTGCGCACCACCGACGGCGAGGTCGTCGCCCGACGGCACAACGAACGCGAGCGCACGGGCGACCCGACGGCCCACGCGGAGATCCTCGCCCTGCGCGATGCCGCGGTCACCGCGGGAACCTGGCGGCTCGACGACCACGTGCTCGTCGTGACGCTCGAGCCCTGCCCGATGTGCGCTGGGGCAGCCTGGGCATCGCGACTCGGCGGCATCGTGTTCGGCGCGAGCGACGCCAAGGCGGGCGCCGCCGGGACGCTCTACAACCTCGCCGCCGACCCGCGACTCAACCACGAGATCCCGGTCGTGCGCGGCGTGCGGGCCGACGCGTGCGCCGAGGTGCTCGCCGAGTTCTTCGCCGCGCGACGTGTCGTGCCGCGCCGGGTGCTGCGGTGAGCGAGCCGCGAACCAATCACCGCCGCCCGACCTGGTGGATCGTCACCGTGTACGCGATCGCGGCCGCGGTGTGGATCTCTGCGACCGACGCGCTCCTCGCCGCGCTCGACGCGCAGTGGGACACACCGAAGGGACTCGCGTTCGTCGCCGTCACGTCGGCCCTGCTCGGCATCGTGCTCGCACACCGCGACCGCACGATCCGCCGGCTCGAACGTCGGGAGACCGATCTGCTGCAACGCGTCCGCGAGACCGAAGAACGCGAACGACACCGGCTCGCGCGCGAACTCCACGATGGTCCGATCGCGACACTCTCGGCCGTCGCGCTCGATCTCGACCGCCTCGATACCGACCACGCAGCGCTCGACGAGATTCGTGAGCGCGTCAGCCTCGCCACGGGCGCCCTCCGCAGCGCCATGTTCGAGCTCGACAATCCCGACCTCGGCGGCATGCCGTTCGCCGTGGCCCTGAGCGCGGCAGCCGATGCGGCGCTCGCGGGTTCGGGGATCACCGTCGTCATCGACGACCGCGCGGAGCGTGAGGTCCCGGCACCGTCGATCGTCGCCGCATACCGGATCGTCGGCGAGGCCCTGCGCAACGTGCGTCAGCACAGCGGGGCGTCGCTCGTGCACATCCGCACGCGCTCGACCGCCGACAGCTACACGATCACCGTGGAAGACGACGGTGCCGGGCCCGGCCCGGCCTCGATGGCAACGGCAGGAGCGAGTCCCGCGCACATCGGTCTCCAGGTGATGCGCGACCGTGCCCATGCCATGCACGGTTGGTGTCGAGTGGCGCCCGGAGCGACCGGTGGCACCGTCGTCACGGTGTGGATCCCGCTCACCGACGCGTCGGTCACGCCGTAGCAGAGCCGCCGGGAGCGACGAGACCGAGGCGGGTCCCGATCGCGACCGCTTCGAGCTTGCTGTGCGCGCCCAGCTTCGTCGAGATCGACCGCAGGTGGTTGCGAACCGTGTTCCGGCTGATCGACAACGCCTCGGCGATCGACGCGTTGTCGTGACCCGCCGCCGCGAGGTCGAGAACCTCGATCTCGCGCGCCGACAGCGGGAGCGTGTCGCGCCCGTCGCCGCGCACGTGGGCGACCACCGACGCGATCGCGTCGGGTGAGACGACCGTCTCACCGTCGGCCGCGGCGACCACGGCGTTCACGATCTCGTCGAGCCGCTGGGCCTTGCGAACGAAGCCGTGCGCGCCCGCCTCGAACGCGGAGACGGCGACCCGCGGGTCGGTAACGCTGGTGAGCACGACGACCGCTGCCGACGGGGCCGCGCCCCGCAGCCCCGTGACGAGATCGACACCGCCGATGTCGGGAACGACGAAGTCCGCGAGCACGACGTCGGGCTGCTCGGCTCGCGCCGCTCGGATGCCATCGCTGCCGTTGACCGCGACGGCGGCGACCTCGATCCCGCGGGCCGCGAGCGCCACCGCGAGCGATTCGGCAAAGACGGAGTGGTCATCGACGACGACGACACGGAGCTGACGATCGGTCATGGTGCGCTCACCCGGACTCGCCCCTTGCAGAAAGGTCGCCCCGTCGACGATACCGGGCAGTGGGGGCGCCCGGGCCGCCGACGGGGCGAATGGCAGCGCCCGACCGAGTCGGGCGGGACTCGATCGGGCGGGCGCCGCCTCCGACATTCTCCGCTCCGGTCGCTCGCGCCGATAGACGCCGCACGACCATTCGCTGCTGGTGCGTCTGGACCATCGGCCGACCGGGCTCCTCGAGCCAGACCGCTGCGAACGCGTCTGCGATGATCGCCCGATGCGAATCCTCTTCGCGAGCGCCGAGCTCGTCCCGGTCGTCTCCGTCGGTGGGCTCGGCGCGGCGGCCGCCGGGCTCGTCGACGAGTTGCGCCGCCAGGGCGTCGACGTCGAGGTCGTGCTCCCGGACTACGGCGAGACGCGGCTCGACGACGAACGACGACGCGTCCTCGATCTGGCTCCGTGGGTCGGGCCGGCGGCGGTGCGCTCCGGTCGCCACGCCGAGGCGGGACGGCTCCACCTCGTCTCGGTCCCCGGAATGGCGCGGCCGCACCCCTACACCGACGCCGACGGCAAGGGGTGGCCCGACAACGACCATCGCTTCTTCGCGTTCGGTCTGGCGATCGCCCGTCTCGCGAGCGATCTCGACGCCGACATCTTGCACGTGAACGACTGGCACACCGCGTCGGCCCTTGCCGCGAGCGATCCCGAGATCCCGACCATCTTGTCGATCCACAACCTCGCCTACCAGGGGACGACCGACGCGTCGTGGCTCGATCGTCTCGGCACGCGGAGCGCAGCGTTCGGACGCAACGGTGAATGCAACCCGCTCGCAGGTGCGATCGCGCTCGCGGACGCGGTCGTCGTGGTGAGCCCGACCTACCGCGACGAGATCCTGCACCGCGAACACGGCTGCGGACTCGACGACCTCCTCGCATCGCGCGGCGACGCCCTCGTCGGCATCCTCAACGGAATCGACACCACCTCGTGGGATCCGGCGACCGACCCCGCGCTCGTCCGGCGCTCGGCCGCGGCAAGTCCGGCGGCCAAGGCGACCAACCGCGCCGCCGTTCGCTCCGAGGTCGGGCTTCCGGAACAGCCGTGCCCGTTGATCGTCGCCGTCACCCGCCTCGTCGACCAGAAGGGCATCGATCTCTTGCTCCCCTCGGTCGAGTTCCTCGCGACGATGCCCGCACAACTCGCGATCCTCGGTGCAGGGGAGCCGTGGCTCGTCGCGGCGTTGCACGACGCTGCAGCGCGCCTGCCCGACACGGTCGCCTTCGTCGACGGCTACGACGACGGGCTCGCTCGCCGCCTCATCGCGGGCGGTGATCTCCTCGTGATGCCGAGCCGGTTCGAGCCGTGCGGCCTGACCCAGATGCAGGCAATGCGCTACGGGACGCTCCCGATCGCGACCGACGTCGGCGGTCTTCACGACACGATCGTCGATCTCGACCGTTCGCCCGATCGAGGGACGGGGTGGCTCGCGTCGGATCCGTCGCCGATGGCCATCCTCGACGCGCTCCACCGAGCGATCCGCGGTTGGTCGGTCGCGACCCGTCGGCGCGCCGCCCAGCAACGCGCGATGGCGACCGACTGGTCGTGGCAGGTCCCTGCGCGGCGTTACCGCGAGACGTACGCGCGGCTCGTGGGCTCGCCAGTCGATACCGTGTCGCCGTGACCGCCGAACCCCGTGTGCTCGTGATCGTGCTCGCCGGCGGTGAGGGTCGGCGGCTCGCGCCGCTCACGAACGACCGCGCCAAGCCCGCGGTGCCGTTCGGCGGCTCGTACCGACTCATCGATTTCGTGCTGTCCAACTTCGCCAACGCTCGCTACCTGAAGATCGTGGTGCTGACCCAGTACAAGAGCCACAGCCTCGACCGCCACATCAGCCAGACCTGGCGCTTCTCGACATTGCTCGGCAACTACGTGACGCCCGTGCCCGCGCAGATGCGCCGCGGACCGCACTGGTTCAGTGGGTCGGCCGACGCGATCTACCAGAACCTGAACCTCATCAGCGACGAGCAACCCGACGTCGTGTGTGTGTTCGGTGCCGATCACATCTACCGCATGGACCCGCGCCAGATGGTCGACCATCACCTCGAGGTCGGCGCCGGGGTCACGGTCGCCGCGATCCCGGTGCCGCGCGACCAGGCGATCGACTTCGGCGTGATCGAGGCGTCCGATACCGGCAAGATCCTCGACTTCCACGAGAAGGTCGTGGCGCCGCCGACGATGCCGGGCGACGACACGCGCTGTCTCGCGTCGATGGGCAACTACGTGTTCGACACCGAGACGCTCGTCGAGGTGGTGACGCCGAGCACGTCCGACGGCGTGCGCACCGACATCGGCAGCCACGTGATCCCCGCGTTGACCCGCGCCGGCAGCGCGCACCTCTACGACTTCTCGACCAACCTCATTCCCGGGCAGGGCGAGATCGAGCGCGGCTACTGGCGCGACGTCGGGACGCTCGACGCGTACTTCGCCGCCAGCATGGACCTCATCGCGCCGGTGCCGGAGTTCAACCTCTACAACGAGCGGTGGCCCGTCTACAGCGACCACCCGCCATTGCCGCCGGCGAAGATCTCCCGCGGGCCGGGCGGCGAGTCGGTCACGGTCGATTCGAGCCTCCTGTGTCAAGGGTCGATCGTGTCGGGCGGCGAGGTCGAAACCTCGATCATCGGCCCGGAGTGCTACATCGATCATTCGGCGATCGTGACCGAATCGATCCTGCTGCCCGGCGTGAAGGTCGGCGCGGGCGCGCGCCTGCACCGTTGCATCGTCGACAAGAATGTGATCATCCCGCCCGGGTACCACATCGGCGACGACCCCGAGGCCGATGCCGAGCGCTTCACGGTGAGCGAACACGGCGTCGTCGTCGTCGAGAAGGACCGCAAGCTCCTGGCCGCTCCGTGACCGACCCCGACGCCCGTCGCCGTCGCGCGGCCGCGGCGCGAGGCATCCACGCCGGCCACCACGACAACGACGGCACGTGGCACCACGCCGAGGCCGCGAGCGTCGAAGCGATCCTCGCGGCACTCGGACCGCCACCCCCGACGCCGGCCGTCACTCCCGTGATCGTCGCGTGGGACGGCACCGCGCCACCCGTCTCGATCGTCGCTCGCGCGACCCGCGTGACCTGTGCGCTCGACGTCGGCGAGGCCGCTCCCCGTAGCTGGACGACCGACCTCGTCGACGGCGCCCTTGCGCTCCCCGGCATGCTCCCGCCGGGTCTCCACACGCTGCACGTGTCGGGCCCGGGCCTCGACGCTCGGGCCACGATCGTCAGCGCTCCGTCGCGCACTCCGCGCGGGCCGTTCGGTCCCGACGCGTGGGGTGTATTCGCTCCCCTCTACGCGCTGCGCACCGCGCGCGACCGCGGAGTGGGCGACCTCACCGACCTCGACGCGTTCGCCGCCGTGACGGCGCCGCTCGGCGCCCGCGTGGTGGGGACGCTCCCGTTGCTCGCCGCGTTCAACGACGCGCCGTGCGAGCCGAGCCCGTACTCACCGGTGAGCCGGCGGTTCTGGAACGAGCTGTACCTCGATCTCGACGCCGCGGTCGCCAGCTTCGGCGACACCGAGACACGCGCGGCACTCGACCGCCTCGCGCCGGAGCGAGCGCGGCTCCGCGCCGCGGCGCGCGTCGACCGCCCGGCCGCATACGCGGTGGTGCGCTCGGTGCTCGACGCGCTCGCCCGCCGCGACGATCCGACGACGCTCGCCGAGTGGCTGGCGCGCGACCCGACGATCGACCGATACGCGCGGTTCCGCGCCGCGGCCGAACGCCACGGGCGCGACTGGCGAGAGTGGCCCGCCGTGTGGCGGACCGCGGGGATCCCCGATTCGGCAGTCGACCCCGGCGCGGTCAGAGCGCACCGGTGGGCACAATTCCTCATGGCCGACCAACTCGGTGACCTGCGCGCGTCACTCGCCGCCCGCCGCCAAGCCCTGTACCTCGACCTGCCGCTCGCCGCGCATCCGCACGGCTTCGATCAGTGGGCCGACGCGCCACAGTTCGTCGACGGCGTGTCGATCGGCGCGCCGCCCGACGCGTTCTTCGCCGACGGTCAGTGCTGGGGGCTCGCGCCGTTCCATCCCGACCGAGCACGCGCCGGCGCCTGGCCGATCGTGCGTGCCGCGCTCGCGGCCCACCTCGAGTTCGCCGACGCGCTGCGGATCGATCACGTGATGGGACTGCACCGCCAGTGGTGGGTCCCCGACGGCGCGCCCGCCACCGCCGGCGTCTACGTCGACCAGCCTGCCGACGAGTTGTGGGCCGTCATCTGCCTCGCCGCGCACCTCGCCGACGCCGCGATCGTCGCGGAGAACCTCGGCACCGTCCCGCCCGAGGTCGACTTGGCGCTGCGTGATCACGGCGCGGCCGGGATGTTCGTCGCGCAGTTCGAGGTGGTCGAGATCGCCGCCACCGCACCCACCGCGCCGGTGGCACTCCGTCGCCCCGTGCCGACGGGTTCGGTGGCGTCGCTCTCCACCCACGACCTGCCGACGTTCGCCGCAGCCTGGCGAGGTCGCCCGGGCGACACGGCAGGCGCGCGTGACGCCGTCCTCGACGCGTTGGGTCGCAGCGATGCGGGGCTCGTCCTCGTCGACGTCGAAGACCTCTGGCTCGAAACGGTCGCCCAGAACCGGCCGGGAACCGTGAACCCCGACAACTGGACTCGCCGCTTCGCCCACCCGGTCGACGCGCTCGCAACGGAGCCGTTCGCCGGCGCGTTGCGGCAGGTCGCGCAGGCACGCAACACCGACCGCGCCGAACGCGTCGTCGGTGGGGCGGGCCGCTGGTTCTCCGACCTCGACGTCCATCTGCTCGGCGAAGGCAACCACTACGACCTCCACCGCCGCCTCGGCGCCCACGTCGTGGTGCGCGACGGTGTCGCCGGTGTGGTCTTCGCCGTTTGGGCGCCCGACGCCCGCGCGGTGCGCGTCGTCGGCGACTTCGACGGTTGGGCGAGCGGTCAGCCGCTCGTTCCGGTGCAGCGCAGTGGCGTGTGGGAAGGATTCGTGGCCGGCGCCCGCGTCGGCGAGCGCTACAAGTACCGCATCAGCACCCGACGCAGTGTGGAACTCGAGAAGAGCGATCCGTGTGCGCGCGCGAGCGAACTCCCGCCGGGCAACGCTTCGATCATCGAGCAGTCGACGTTCTCGTGGACCGATGCGGACTGGCTCGCGCGGCGCCCGGTCGCCCAGGCTGCCGGAGCACCGATGTCCATCTACGAGGTGCACCTCGGGTCGTGGCGCCGCGATCCGGCTGACCCCGACCGCCTCTTGGGCTACCGCGAGCTCGCGCCGATGCTCGCCGACCACTGCATCGCGCTCGGGTTCAGCCACGTCGAGCTGCTCCCCGTGATGGAGCATCCGTTCTACGGCTCGTGGGGCTACCAGGTCACCGGGTTCTTCGCACCCACCGCGAGGTACGGCACCCCCGACGACTTCCGGTACCTCGTCGATCATCTCCACGGCCGGGGCATCGGCGTCCTCCTCGATTGGGTTCCGGCGCACTTAAAATATTGTGTAAAATACAAACTAAATAGTTTCGTATTTCATTTTAAAGTATTAAATAACTCTATCCAAAAGAAAAGTACGGTTTTTCTTTTTAAAAAA
>SXGT01862187.1_pt1 | contig 12876 bp, 8 predicted proteins | sample 3176221 | NCBI WGS metagenome assembly SXGT01 (sample SAMN11356862, study PRJNA531348) | freshwater metagenome | isolation source: freshwater sample F1-120 | place: China: Fuxian Lake, Yuxi | collected 2017-12-25
CTTGCCTTTTCGCGCCTCCGCCGTGACGTCGCGGGTGTACTTCGACAGCGCCTCGTAGGTCGCCTCGGGATCTTCGGTCGTGACCCGCTCGCTGCCGCGCACGTCGCGCAGGGCTGCCAGCAGCAGCTCACGCCTGACGCCCCGCTCGGCCAGCGCTCTGCCAGCGGCGCCTCGGGAGTCTTCCAGCAGCGCCAGCAGCAGGTGTTCGGTGCTCAGGTACTCGTCGTTGAAGCCGCCGCGCGCCTTGTCTGCCGCCGACAGCAGCTCGCCAGTCCGCTTGCTTGTCAGCACATCGTCGGCGCCGTGGACCTGCGGCAGCTTGGCGAGCACGCCGTCCATCTCCTTGCGCAGCGCCTCGACTGGCACCTCCAGCTTCTTCAAGATGGGCTTTACGATGCCCTCGACACGATCGCCGGCCAGCTCAAAGAGCAGATGCTCGGGCTCCAGCTGTTGGTGGTGCCGCGCCCTCGCCGTCTCGATCGCGTAGGCTAGGGCCTTGCGGGCGTTGGTGGTCAGCTTGTCCATCTGCATGGGTCGCTCCCGGAGGTCTCGCTCAGAGGAAGCGCGAAGACATCGGCGCCGAGCGCATGGGGTGCGCCAGCGCCGCCAGCCGCTGAGTCGCTGCGGCGGCCGACGTGGCGAAACCTGCTGGCAACTAAGGATGGACCCGGCGGGTGTCAAGGCGCGGCGTTCGGGACAGGCGGTCGGCCTGGCCCAGCCACTGCCACAGGGCCGCCCGCCTCCCCTACTCGCCCAGCCGCAGCCAATAGCGGCGTACGCGCTCGCTCCAGCCCGCTGGCGCCTCGCGTCGCGCTGCGTCCTGCACGCGCTGTCGAAAGTGATCCGTGGCCTCGGTTGCCTTCTTGTCTGGCAGCGGCAGCTCCGACGCGTCCGGTCGCCTCCCGACCTGACTACCGGTGCTGCCTTGCGCTCCCTGGCCGCCCTGGCCGGTGGCGCGCTGCAACATCTGCTGGGCAGCGTCGAGGGCAGCCTCGGCCTCAGCCATCCGGCGATCGCCGCGCGTCGCGTCGCTCGCACCGAGCGCGGCTCCGGCCTGGCGCATCATCTGCTCCGCGTGGTCGAGTCGACCGCCGACCTGGCTCTCCAGGCCGGGCTGCGCGAGCGCCTGCTGGCTGAGGCGCTGCCGCACCCGCTCCAGCCGCCGTCTCAGGGCCTCCTGGCGTCCGCTGTGCGCGGCCAGGCGCCGCCGCGTCGCCTGGTCGTGCAGCGACTCGGGCCGGGGCAGCAGCTGGCGCAGCAGAGCCCCGGCGCGGAACGTGCGGTCGCGGGCCAGGTCCACGCGGCCCCCATCCTGGCCGAAGGCCTGGCGCAGGGCCTGCTCAGCCTGTGCCGCTCCTTCGATCCTGTCGCCCGGCGACCCGCCTTCGGCTTCTCGGTCGAGCGCGGCTTCGCGTTCCAGCAGCCCCCGCCGCGCCACGTCGAGGCTGCCTTCGGCCTCCAAAAGCGCCAGCAGCGACGAGTCGACATCCGACCGCTCAAGGTCAGCGACCGCCTGTGACAGGGCGGCGCGGGCGTCTGCGAGCGGACGGCCTGAGCGCAGCTCCGGGGTCGCCAGACGCTTGGGTCGGAGCTGGTCGCGGGCGTCGTCCAGCAATGCCCGGATCTTCGGCAGCAGCAGCTCCAGTCCGCGCTGGAGTTGGTCGGCTGTCGCCCGCTCTTGGCTCTCGGCGGCAGGACGCAGTGCTTCCCGCAGGGTGGCCTGGTCGGCGCGCGCCTCCTCAATGCCGCGGCGCAGATCAGCGATCAGCCGATCGAGCACGGCGTCCTCGGCCGTCCGCTCCGCCTCGGCTTCCGCTTGCAGCGTCTCGAGCGCAGATGCCAACCGGCTGCGGCTCGCCTCAAACGCCTGTAGCGCCACGTCGATGTTGCCAGCGCGCAGCGCCTCGCGCACCCGATCGAGGGTGTCACGTCGCTCACCAAGCGCACCCTCAAGCTCGGTCGGCTCAAGCGCGCTCTCGTTGACCCGCTCGGGTGGCACCAGCTGCAACTGCCGCCCCGCTTCGGTCCGCATCTGCTCGAGGCGTTGGCCGATGGCGTCGAGCAGGCGCTCGGCCTCGGCCCGTAGCGCGGGGTCGTCGGGCTGGGCGCGCAGCTTCGCGAGCACCTCAGCCAGCCGCGACTCCAGCTTCTCCAAGGCGCGGGCATCGCGCGCCAGGGCGCTGCGATGCTCGCTCAGGGCCACCGCCACGAGCCCGAGCACGGCGCGCTCGATGCCGTCCACCACGCGGCTGTGGAGCCGGCCAAGGCGCGCCAGGTCGCGGCGCAGCTGGCGCTCATCCGGTTGCGCCGCCTGCTCGGCCGCCTCCGCCGGGGCAAGCGCCGGCGATGTGCCCTCTTCGCCGCTTTCAGCGCCACGCTCGGCGAGCAGGCGTGCGACGCCCCGCGCTTCCTCAGCGATGCGGTCGCGCAGTAGGCGATCGAGGGCGTCGACGTCCGCCCGCGGTTGGGCTCGGACCAAGACGTCGTCGTCTAGGTCGGCGCGCAGCTCCTGCAGCGCCGCCAGCAGGCCGTGCTCGCGGCTGGCGAACGCAGCCTGCGCGGCCAGGGCGTCGGCGAGGCGGCGCGCCGGCAGCTGGGGGTCGCCCTCCAGGCGGTCGGCGAGCGCCACGGTCCACGCCACCGCCAGCTCGCTGAGGCGGCTCAGCAGCCTGCCGTGGAAGCGATCGGGCGAGACCATGCGCAGTGACACGACGGTCGAGCGCCCACGCCGCGGCGCACCGTCGCCGGCGACGTCGACCGCCTCCAGCGTGAGTGTGGCGATCTCGCCGGCCAGCAGGCCCAGGCGATCCACCTCCAGGCTCTCGCGGATGGTGACGCGCCGCTCGCCCTGGGTCACGGCCAGTGAGCGTCGCTCGTTCCCTGCCGGGGCCGCGATCACGAGGTCGATGCTGGCGAGGCCGATGTCGTCCTGCACCCAGCCCGCCACCAGCACCGACTCCCCTGGCCGCACCTCATACTCGGCCGCTGGCTCCTCCAGCACGGCGACAGGGTCCGCATCGGCGCCTACCTGCACGTCGCGATCGCCGCGCTCAAAGAGCACCACGCCAGCGGCGTCGCGGCCGAAGAATCGGTAGGAGAACGCCTCGTCTGCCGTCACCACGATCTGCAGCCGGCCACCCGGCATCGCCAGCATCTCCTCGCGCTCGCGACTGCCATCCCGGGCGATCTCGATCTCAAGGTCCCGCACTCCGGCCCGCGGCAGCACCGCGATGCGCACCGTCGAGCCACGCAGCACGGTGGCCTCTTCGCCCGTCTCGCGTCGCGGTGGCACGGCGTCGCGGGCATAGGTAGGTGCCTCGACGTCAAGCGAGAGATCATCGATGAGGCTCGCCAGCTCCCTGGGCCCGGTCGGCTTCTGCGCGGTTTGTCGCGCCAGCTGCTCGATCTTGAGCCACGAGGCATTTGCCTGCAGCCCCGCCGCCAGCGCGACGCTGAGCCAGAGCGCGCTCTCCATGGCCCGCCGCCGCAACTTCCGCGCCGCCTGACCCTGCAGCGCCCGCTCCGCCGCGCGAACGTCACGCAGCAGGCCCGCCGCCATCGGGTGATGTGGGTGGCCCCGTAGCAGCTCCCAGGTCGTGCGCAGGCGCTCGGCACCCTGGAGGTCGCCGACACGTACCCGCTGGGCCGCCATCCACGCCCCGTCGTCGCGCTGGCGGTCCGGCCGGCGCCAGGCCCAGCTGAGCAGCGCGGCGATCAAGGTCGCTGCCGTCACCGTCGCCGCTGCCAGGGCCGACGTCCAGCCAAATGTCGCCATTGCGACGATGGCCGCCCAGCTGGCGCTGAGGGCCGAAGCCGCGATGAGGCCGAGCGCTCGCACCGCCGCAAGCCGCTCGCCCCGCCGACGCAGGCCTGCCGCCCAGGCGACGAACGACTCGGCCTCCTGCGTGCGGGCGGTGGATGGGGATGGGTCGATGGCGGGCTCCAGGCTGGCCGGGTCGGTGGCTCGCCCGACGCGCACAGTCTGCCACGGCCCCGACCCGGCTTGAAGTGGGCCGAAGTCGGACCGTCCTGTCGCTGCGGTCGGGAGGTCGGCGGCGAGGCGCCGCAGCGCGGCAGCTCTGCCGCCATCGCCTTGACCACCCGGTCCCTCCATGCTAACTAGCGCCGCGAGTCGGCCGGCCATGTGCGCCGATTTCGACTCAACCAGTGGGAATCGCGCTCTAATCGCGGTTCCCCCTCTCAGTCGGCTTGGGGTCGACCGGGGGCTGCGGACCGAGGCGCTACGCGATCATGACTGACCCAGTGAATGAGCCCCGCCGCCGCTTGCGCCAGCTAGAGCTGGTTCACGCCGTCGTCGCCGTGCTCGCCTGCGGGGTAGCAGCCTGGATCGGATCCGCCGAGGTGGTGCGTGGCATCGCGTTTGGCGCCGTCCTCGGCGGGCTCAATGCCCGCGCCTTGGCCGCGCTCGTCGGCCGCGTCACGGACGCCGCGTCGCCGCCAGCTGGCCCCATGGCTCTGATCTTTCTCAAAATGCTCATCCTGCTCGCCGCCGTGGGTGCTGTCCTACTGTGGGCGAACGTGGACGCCGCAGCGTTCGTCGCCGGCATCTCTGCCGCGCCCCTGCTGTGGCTCCTCGGCAGCTTGGTCGCGGCGTCCCAGCCGCGTCAGCAGCGGGAGGTGTCGCGATGACGGCGATCACCCTGCGGATTCGCCTCGGACAGCTGGCTGGCGCCGCGGCGCTGTTGGTCGGACTCGGCCTGCTCGCCGCGTCGAATCTGGCCCATGCTTCGGCGCCCGATGGCGTTGGGGGCACGCCCGGCCAAGTCGGCGCCGGCGCCGTGGCTGGTTCTGCCGCCGAGGGCCATGACGCGGGTCATGACGCCGCCGCCCACAAAGAGCACCTGCGGCACTTCTCGCTGGCCTCGCTCCTGATATCAGAGGACACCGGCGCTGCGATCCGCGCCAAGCTTGGCCCCGCCGTCGGCCTCGAGAAGAGCCTCGTCGACGGAGAGGACTTCGCGAGCAAGGGCCAGCTTGGCCACGTCTTCTGGGCCCTGGTCGCCTTGGTGATTTTGCTCGCCACGGCGATGGCCGCACGGCAACGCCTGAGCGTCGACGCCGACGCCGGCGTACTGCCCTCGACGCGCCTGTCGCCGCTGCTCTTTTTCGAGATCGTCGTCGGCGCGGTGTGGAACCTGATGCGCAGCATGATGGCGCCCGCTGTCGCTCGCCAGTACTTCCCCATCGTCGCCACCTGCGCCGTCTACATCCTCACGATGAACCTGATGGCGTTGTTGCCGCTCGGCGCGCCGGCGACCGACAACCTCAACACCAACATCGGCATGGGTCTGACGATCTTCTTCGCCACCCACTACGCCGGCATCCGCGCGCAGGGCGTCGTCCACTACGCCAAGCACTTCGCTGGACCCGTGCTCGCCTTGGCACCCTTGATGGTCGTCATCGAGATCGTCGGCCACTTGGTCCGCCCAATCTCGCTATCGCTGCGTCTCATGGGCAACATGACCGGCGATCACAACGTTCTGTTTGAGTTCACATACTTCAAGCTGCCGCTCGTGCCGCTGCCGGTCATGTTCCTGGGTCTCATGGTCTGTGTGGTGCAGACCATCGTCTTCGTCATGTTGTCGACAGTGTATCTGGCGATGGCGACCGCCAGCGGTCACGACGACGCGCACGGCCACTCGTAGCCAGGCCACCCATCGTGGGCCGGCGGACGGCCGGCAAGAGGAGAGAGTTCCATGCGCTTCCAGAAGCTGATTTCGTCGTTTTTCGCCTTCGTCTCGACCCTGCTGCTGTTCGCGGTGCCAGCCTTCGCTGAGGGCACGGCTGCGGCCTCCGGCGCCTCCGACAAGGGCTATATCGCGCTCGCGATCGGCCTCGGTCTTGGCATCGCCGCCGCAGGTGGTGGCCTCGGCCAGGGCAAGGCTGCCGCCGCGGCCCTCGAGGGCATCGGCCGCAACCCCGGCGCTGCGCAGGCGATCTTCGTGCCCCTGCTGCTCTCGCTCGCGCTGATCGAGTCCCTGGTGATCTACTCGCTGGTCATCTCGTTCATGCTGCTCGGCAAGATCTAGTTCGGACGCTCGTCGCTCCGCGTCTCGCCGCGTCTCGTGGGTCGAGCGCCGATGCTGACCGCGCCACGGTCGCTCCATGCTGGGGCGCGCTGCGGTGCTGTTGGCGCTTGACTCCGCACGCCCTCAGCCCGACGCACCCGCCGCGCCGGCGCGAGTCGTGCCGGGCGCTTGCAGTCGTAGGCCGACCTTGCCACCCTCACGGGCCATGAGTGAGTCGCTGCGCCACCTCTCCGTCCTGGTCATCGGCGACGACCCCGTCGCCTCCGGGATGCTCGCGCTCGACCTTGTGCAGGCCGGAATTGCTGCCACTGCCGCTGGGGACGACTACGCCGTGCTCGGGGCCGCACGGGCGGCGCGGGACGCCGGGGCGCTGACCGAGTTGGCCGTCGTCGCTATCTTCGACGATGTCGGTCGGGCTACCGCGCTCTGGAAGGCGCTGGTCGACGAGGGCTTGGTGCCGCGCTTCATCGTCGGCGTGCGCTTGCGCGACCTCTCGCTCGCTGAGCATGAGGCGGTCCGCAGCGGCTGGAGCGGCGTCGCTGAGCGGCCGATCGCCATCGGGGCCTTGTTTGAGCTCCTGCGTCAGCCGGCGACGATGCCCCGGTTCGGTGGGCGCGAGAGCGGCGAGTTTGGCGACCTCAGCCAGAAGACGCTCGGCGAGCTGCTCGACGCCTTGGTGCTTGAGGCTGGCCGCGGCGGGCGTGCCGACGCCACGGTGCGTCTCGAGAGCGATGGCCGCACCGGCGAGGTGGCCATGATCGATGGCCAGTTCGTCCACGCCGTCGCCGACCAGGACCAGGGCCGCCACGCCCTGGAGCGCATGTTCTGCTGGCGTCGTGGGCGCTGGCACCTGACCTATGGCCGCCACACCGGGCCGCGGACCCTGGCAGGGGTCTGGCGCGGGACGCTGGCCGCCGCCCATGAGTACGCCCGCCGTGTCGATGAGGCGCGCGTGACCATGCCGCTGCGCGACGCCGTTTGCCAGGTCCGCTGGGAGAAGGCACGACCGCTTCCCGCCGTGGCGGAGGCAGTGTTTCGCCGCATCGCCGCCGGCATGCCGATCGGTGTCGCCATCGACGGCGAGGGAGACGACGAGCTCGAGGCGCTGGCCTCGCTGCACAGCCGCATCGCTCGGGGTGCGGTCGGTCCTCGCGATGGGGAGGGGCTCGGCAGCGCCGGCCAGACAGGCGCCTATGCTGCCCGCCGCCTCGCCGGCGCGAGCGGCGCGCAACCGAGCGGCGCGGGTGACGCCTACGCGCCTCGCTTCCTGGCGCGCGCAGAGGGAGGCCGGTCGGCGGCTGACGCACGTGCCGGACAGCGTCACGCCCATACCATGACGGGTTCGGCCTTTCGCGCCGATGGCCGCGCCGGCGCGCCCGCATTGCCTGATGCGGACCGCAGCGCCCTTGGCAGCGTCGGCACCGGCGCCGGGCGTCGCAGCCCTACCGTCGCCGGAGCCGGCGGCACTTTGTTGCCGTCTGCCCCGGTCGGCTGGGTCGACTCGCCGGTCTCGACACGCGCCAGCCACCGCCACGCCGCGACCGAGACCTACCAGAGCGGCACGCATTCGCTGCCAGGCAGCCGCGATGTGCCTGCGCCGGGTGATGCTGCCCGCCGCGAGCCCGAGCAGCTGTTGCCCGATATCCTGCCTGACGCCGCCGGCCTCGAGCTCGACCCCGAGCCGACTGACGCTCAAGGAGGCCGGCTCGCTTCGGGCGCTTGGCGCAGCGCCAACTGGTTTGGCGTCAACGTGCGCCCCGACGCCAACGAGGGCCAGGCGCGCCTAGAGGCCCTCGGCCGCTCACTGGTCGCGCCGGCCCAGCGCGAGCTGCCGCGTGACCCCGACACCGGCGCCGCGCTGTTGCTCTCAGCGACGCCCGCCGAGCTGCACCGGCTACGCGGCGACGACGGCCAGACCCACCCGCTCGACGCTTGGTCGAGCGAGGCTGAAGTCGCTGAAGCCGACCCGTCGCTGGAGGCGCCAGAGGCCTCGACCTCGCCGCGCAAGCCGCTGTGGTGGAGCGCTGCGTTGGTGCTCTGTGGGGCCGGCCTGGCGATCTTGGTGCTCTGGCCCGAGTCGCCGCTCTACCGCGCCATGGGCCGCGAGGTCGACGCCCCGATCGTCCAGACCCACCGTCGCGCCGTGCGCTTGGCCGATGCTGGCCGACCGCTGGATGCCTTGACCCTGCTGCAGATGATCTCCGACCGCCACGGCGCGCCGGCCGAGGCCCTGCTGGAACAGGCGATCTTGAAGCTAGAGCTCGGTGAGGTCGATGAGGGCAGGCGCGATCTGCACCGCTACACCTTGTTGGCGGGGGCCCGCCACGCCGAGGCCGCGACCCGTCTGCATGCTGCCATCGGCGGCGAATTGCCTGCGCCTTGATGGCCACGACCGCGCCAGCGCCCGTGCTCTTCCTTGACGGACCTGTGCTCGGCATCGAGACCTCATGCGACGAGACGGCGGTAGGGGTCGTCGATCGCGGCCAAGTGCTGGCGCTGCGCTTCGCCACCCAGGTGCCCCTGCACCAGCGTTTTGGCGGGGTGGTGCCCGAGATCGCCTCTCGCAACCACCTGCTGTCGATCTTGCCGACCATCGTCGCCGCCCTCGAAGACGTCGGGCTGCAGCCTCGCGATCTGCGAGGCATCGCCGTCACCGATCGTCCCGGGCTCGCTGGCGCGCTGTTGGTCGGCGTGCAGACCGCCGCCAGCCTCTCTGCCCTGCTGCGGCTGCCGCTCGCCGCCGTCCACCACATCGAGGCGCACTGCTGGGCGTCGATGCTGACGCTCCCCGGCTCGCCGGCCCTAGGCGAGCGGCCCCAACTGCCCGCCCTGGCGCTCGCGGTCAGCGGCGGCCACACCAGCGTGCTGCGCATCGACGGTGCGGATCGCTTCTCCGTGCTCGGCGAGACGCTGGACGACGCCGCCGGCGAAGCCTTCGATAAGGTCGGCAAGCGCCTGGGCCTAGCCTATCCCGCCGGGCCTGAGATCGAGCGCCTGGCGCGTGGCGGCGACCCCAACCGGTTCGACCTACCGCGCGGCATGCGTGGCCGCGCCGATCTCGCCTTCAGCTTCTCTGGCCTCAAGACCGCAGCGCGGCAGGCGATCGACGCCCTCGAGGCCGGCGGCGGCGGGCTGCGACCGGCGGATATTGCCGATGTCTGCGCCTCGCTGCAGGCGGCCATCGTGGCCCAGCTGGTGACGGTCTGCCTCCGCGCCTGCCGCGAGACCGGCTTGCGCGATCTCATCGTCGGCGGCGGCGTCGCCGCCAACCAGGCCCTGCGCGACGGCCTCAGCGCCGCGCTCGCCGCCGCTGGAGCGCGCTGCTGGCCGATCCCTCCGCGTCTATGCACCGACAATGGCGCCATGGTCGCTGGCCTCGGCAGCAGCCTGTTGGCGCTCGGGCACGCCACCGATCTGCAGCACCTCGACGCGGTCCCCACCGCCCGTCCGGGCGCGCCCGCGCGTCGGGCCTGATGTCCAGGAGCCCGCGCAATCGCGCTGATTCTGCCGCCGCTGGCGCCGGGCCCTCCCTCGCCAACATCGACCCGCGAAAGTCCCTTGGCCAGCATTTCCTTCACGATCAAGGCGTGCTGCGCCGAATCGCCGCCCTCGCCGCGCCAGAGCCGGGGTCCGGCGTCGTCGAGGTGGGACCTGGCACCGGCGCCCTGACCGAGCACTTGCTCGGCCTCGGCTGTCCAGTCCATGCCGTGGAGCGCGATGATCGCCTGCTGCCCCTGCTCGCCGACCGCTTCGGGCCCGCACTGCGTCTGCATGCCGCCGACGCCGTTCACCTCGACTGGCCCTCCGTCCTTGGCGACCCAGCGCTCGGTCCTCGTCCGGTGGTCGTCGGCAACTTGCCCTACAACGTCGGCGCCGCGATCGTCATGGCGCTGCTCGAGAGCCCCCATCCTCCGGCGCGCCTCGTGGTGATGCTGCAGCGCGAGGTCGCTGACCGAATCGCCGCGCCCAGTCCCAGCCACCCTGCTTGGGGCCTGCTCTCGGTCCACGCCGGCTGGCGCGCCGAGGTGCGGTCTTGCTTTCGCGTCGGGCCTGGCGCTTTTCGGCCGCCGCCCAAGGTCGAGAGCGCCGTCATCGCGCTGTGGCCCCGCGCCACGCCGCTGGCTGAGGTGCCATCGCAGGTCAGTTTTGATCGGCTGGTCAACGCCGGCTTTGGCCAGCGTCGTAAGCAGCTCGCCGGCGCCTTCGGCCACAGCCTTGGCCTGCCGCGGGAGGGCGTGCTGGCGGCGCTGACAGCGCACGGCCTGCGCGCCGACGCTCGCGCAGAGCAGCTCGATCTGGCAGCTTGGGCGGCGCTCACGCGGACCCTCCACCCCGCGCTGATGGCGCCCAGCCATTCCCAGGAGGCCCCAGCATGACGCTCGGCAACGGCGAGATCCCACGAGACCCAACCCTAGCGCCGGTGTCGAACGGCTTGCCCGGCCTTATCGGCGGACGCGATCGTGGCGAGCTGCAGATTGAGCGCCGCATCTTCGTCAACCGCGCGACTGCCTTGGACGAGATCGAGGCCATCGGCTTCGACATGGACTACACGCTCTGCCGCTACCTACCTGAGCTTGAGGTGCTCGCCACCGAGCTCGCCATCGGCCACCTCGTACGTCGCGGCTACCCAGCGGCGCTCGCCGGTCTGCGCTATGACCCGAATTTCGCCATCCGCGGCCTCGTCATCGACAGCCAGCGCGGCAACCTAGTCAAGATGGATGCCCATCGACACGTCACGCGGGCCATGCATGGCCTGCGCATGCTGCCCGACGAGGAGAGGCGCGCCACGTATCACGCAGATCCGCCACGCCTCTCGGCCGAGCGCTGGGCGATGACCGATACCCTGTTCTCGACGCCCGAGAGTTTTCTGTTTGCCCACCTCGTCGATCTGCTAGAGCGCGAGTCTGGCAAGCCGATCGAGCCACCCGAGACCCGCCGCCTCTACGCCGACATCCGCTACTGCATCGACCTCGTCCACCGCGACGACTCCCTCAAGAGCGCCGTGCGACTGGACCGCGCCCGCTACATTGAGCTTGACCCCGAGCTGCCCCACGCCCTGCACCGACTGCGCTCGGCCGGCAAGACCCTGTTTGTGCTCACCAACTCGGACATGTCCTACACTGAAGCGGTGATGAGCCACCTGCTTGACGGCCGCCTCGCTGACTACCGAAGCTGGCAGGACTACTTTCACATCGTCTGGGTCACCGCCCGGAAACCCACCTTTTTTGAGAGCATGGCCGAGCCCTTCAAGCTCTCCGACAAGGTCTTTGACCAGGGCAGCCGCCCCTTCCTGGAGAAGGCGCTCGGCGTCCAAGGTGACCGCATCCTCTACGTCGGCGATCACATCTACGGCGACGTGCTCAAGTCCAAGAGCACGACCGGCTGGCGGACGGCCCTGATCGTGCCCGAGCTCGAGGGCGAGCTGGCGGCGCTGGAGGCCGAGAGCGATGCCATCGCCGAGCGCAGCGCCCTGGAGGACGAGCGCTTTGAGTACGAGGCGGTCCTGGCGTCGGCCGAGATGAACCTGCGCGCCGTCCGCCGGGCCGAGCGCCGCGCCGATGGCGAGGTCGAGACTGGGCGCGTCGAGGGAGGCCGCGGCCTGGAGCGTGAGGCCCTGCGGACCGCGGTCGGCGATATTCGCACTACGTTGGAGCGAAACGCTGCGCGGATCGCCGAGTTGACCGCCGCCATCGAGCGCCTGCACAACCCGCGCTGGGGCCAGCTGCTCAAGGAGCGGCAGAAGCACTCGTTGTTTGGCGCCCAGATGGCCAACTACGCCTGCCTGTACACCAGCCGGGTCGCCAATTTTGCCGTCTACTCGCCCCACCACGCTTTCGAGCCGCCACGCGATCTGTTGCCGCATGAACGGGTGCTTCGGCGCCGGCGCGCAGCCGTCGCTTGACGGGCTTTCCGGGTCAGTCCTAGCCTGCCGTTGCGCTGCCGACGCGTCATTCGAACTTCGGAGTTGGCTGCGGGCCCGACGCGGCCGCCGACCACTCCCCCCGAGCCCCTGGAGTCGCTATGTCCGTCGTTCCGCCGCCGAAAGAGAAAGATCGCCGGAGGTCTGGCTATATGCCGGTGCCCGTCCGGCAGATGGGCGAGATCTTGCTTCGCGAGAAGCTCGTGTCTCCCGAGCAGCTCCGCAACGCCACGGAGCAAGCCCAAAAGACCGGCCAGAGGCTTCACGACTCGCTCGCCGGGCTTGGATACCTCGACGGCACTAAGCTCGTCGACTTCCTCAGCCGGCAGTACCAGGTGCCCTCGATCGACCTCGGCAGCGTCGACATCCCCGAGGACATCGTCCGTTTGGTGCCGCGCGAGGTCTGTGAGCGCCATGACCTCATCCCGGTCGCGCTGCACGGCTCCACGCTCGTCGTCGCCATGGTCGACCCGGGCAACTACCACGCCGTTGACGACCTGAAGTTCCTGACCGGCCTCAACATCGAGGTCGTCGTGGCTGCGGCCGACGAGATCAGCAAGAGCCGCGATCGCGTGTACGGCGCCCAAGATCAGCTCGCCCTGCTCGACGACATGAACGAGCAGATCGAGTTCTTGCAGGAGGAGGACGCCGCCGACACCGAAGAGCTGGCGCGATCTTCCGAGGAAGCGCCGGTCGTCCGCCTCGTCAACCTGATCTTGGTCGACGCGATCCGCCGCAAGGCGTCGGACATCCACGTCGAGAGCTACGAGAAGAGCTTCCGCGTTCGCTACCGCATGGACGGCGTGCTCCACGAGATCATGCGGCCGCCAAACAAGCTGCGCAACGCCATCATCTCGCGCATCAAGATCATGAGCCAGCTCGATATCGCCGAGCGCCGCCTGCCGC
>SXGT01602045.1_pt1 | contig 12873 bp, 12 predicted proteins | sample 3176221 | NCBI WGS metagenome assembly SXGT01 (sample SAMN11356862, study PRJNA531348) | freshwater metagenome | isolation source: freshwater sample F1-120 | place: China: Fuxian Lake, Yuxi | collected 2017-12-25
ACATAGATTTCGTCGGGCTGTTGCTGATCCGTGATCACTCCGGTGTGGTGAAAGGTCTTCTTCATCGGGGTTCTCGATTCGTCGAGCATTCTGTAGTAGGCACACTCTGTGTGCCGTTGACGATGTACGGCACACGGAGTGTGCCTACTACTTTACAATCGCCAACGTTTGCGAACGCGGACCACCTGGCGTAAGCTGCTAATAAAGAACATAACCATCGACGCAAAGGCGCACTTCATGAGCGGAACAATGCCTGGAGTTGTCTCGATTGCCCTGCTCGTTGGCCTGGCTGGGCGCGCTGAAATCGGAGCGCAAGAAACAATGGTCTTCGGCAATCCCGAGGAAATGGAGTTCGAGTGGCACATGCGGCAAGTGCTGCGGAGCCAGTGCGGGTTCAAGGTTGGCAACGGCCGCAAAGGCATGAATAATTTCGTTAGTCGGCCCGCTTGAGATGGCGAAGTGTCGCCGCTTCGGGAAGTTGCTTGTAGTGCTCGTCAAGCGGGTAACAGCCCGAAATCAGGTTATTGCGAGGAGCCGTTGTGCAGTCGCTGAAGGTGCGACAGATTCTTTTGCGGGCCAGTTTACCGGTGGCAAGCGTGTCGGCGGGAAGATCGGGATAGCTGAGCACCATCCTGCCGAGGCCCACGATGTCGATCCAGCCTTCCCGCACTGCCGCCTGTGCGACCTGCGGCAGGTAGTCTTGCAGATAGGAGTATCCGCTGCCGACCATGGGAAGCTGTGGGAAGCGGCGTTTGAAATCGCGCGCGATGTTGATTTGCCGCGCAACGCCGACGAGCGGGTCCTCGGGCGGTTGATAGCCGTCGCTGGGTGGAAAAAACGCGGGGCGTTGCATGTGCGGGTTGTAATACGGACTGCCGCACGTAACGTTGAGCATCGCTACGCCCAGCGATTGCAAAAGGCCTACAAGTTCCATCGGTTCCGCGAGGTCCTGCTGCAGGGGGTTGTGGGCATTGACGCCGAAACCGCAGTCGTACGGCAGACAATCTTCGAACGCCATCGGACGGCCGATTTCGCGACTGGTTTGATAAGGGACCATGTCGAATACGCTCAGCCGCACGCCAACCATCAACCCGGGAAGGTCCTCGCGGATGCGGGCGATGATTGTACGCAAGAGACGCGTGCGGCCAGCAAAGTCGCCGCCGAATCGGCCCGCGCGCCGACGCGCACCTAGGAACTCGTGCAACAAATAACCGTGGCAGGCCTTGATGTCGACGAACTGAAAACCCAGCTCGCGCGCCAGCTTCGCGGCCGCCACGAAATCATCAATTAAACGCTCCAGATCATCATCGGTCCAGACGATTGAGGCATCATTCGGATCGGTGCCGAATTTGATATCGAGCAGCGGATGATGATAGGCGATTCGCGGTTCAAAACGCTGGTTGTCGTGCGGCTTGCAAAATCGGCCCGAGTGCGTGAGCTGCAAGCCCACGAGCAGGCCGTCGAGCGAGCCGAATCTTTGGCGATGCACGTCGAGCAACGCCTCCAGCAGCGTGTGCAAGCCGGCGCAGTTCTCTCGCACCGCGAGCGTTTGGCGTGGATTGGCCCGGCCATCGGCCCGAACGGCGGCCGCCTCGCCCCCCCAGATCAGCTTCGCGCCGCTTGCGCCGAAGTGCCGCCAGCGGCGCAGCGTATGGTCGCTGGGCGAGCCATCCGTGTTTGCGTCCCAGCCTTCCATGGGATGGATGCACCAGCGATTTGCCAGGCGGAAGCCGGCCACCTCGATCGCCTGCGCCAGCGGCGAGCCTTGGTCGGCCGTGAGAATGTATTCGTCGATCGGCAGCCTTACGCCGAGTTCCGACAGCCGAGCGCGCAGTGCCGCCACGTCCTTGTACTGAGCAATCGGCGCGTAGCGGCGTTGAGGTTCGGGCATGGTTCAATTCAGATTGCGTTGGGCGCGGGTCTTCTGACCGCGCCAGTTTGACCGCTGGTCGCCGGTCATCCGTCGAGACCCTCGGTCCGGCCAGCAGCGGGTCCGAAGACCCGCGCCGAGCGCCTCGTTCATGCTCCCTTCGGTCGGGCCCAGTGGTCGCGGTACTCGCGCTTCGCCAGCTTGTTGGCTTCCTCGTCGCCGATGAATCGCTCCCGCTTGGGATCGAACTCCAGCGAGCGTCCGAGCCGCGTGGCAATGTTGCCCAGGTGGCAGAGCGACGTCGACAAGTGACCGACGAGCGCGTCGGCGTTCAAGGCCGTGCCGTCGCGAATCGCGGCGACGAAATTCTGCACGTGACCGGCGTCATCCTGCGCACGAGGTTGAACCTGGTGCTCCTGCGGCTTATTTCCGGAATCAACGATCTGGATCTTGCCCCGGCGGCTCAAAAACATCTGGCCATCGGTGCCATAGAACTCGGCGCCGCTATCAACGTTCCGCGGAAAGTTGGTGCTCCACAGGCGCTGTTCGTAGATCAGAATCTTTCGACTTCCCACCTGGCCATCGCCCGGATACTCGAAGGTGACTTGCTGCGTATCGGGAAATTCCTGGTCATCGTCGAAGAAGTACTTGCCGCCCAGCGCCACGATCCTGCTGGGATGCGTCTCCACGCCGAGGCCCCACCGCGTGTAATCGATGTCATGAACGCCGTCGTCGCCCATGTCGCCTGCACCGAAATGATACCACCAGGTCCAACGATTGTGAACGCGGTTCGTGCGATAGGGAATCATCAGCGCCGGGCCGATCCAGTCGTCGTAATTGAAGCCTGCCGGTGGTTCGGTGTCTTGCCCTCGGCCGATTGAATCGCGTCGTTGGATGTTCCAGCACCTGGCTGCGAGCACTTTACCAATCACACCTGAATGCAAAAGCTTCACGGCGTCGATCATCATCTGCGTGCTGCGGCTTTGCGTGCCATGCTGCACCTTGACGTTGTTGCGCGCCGCGGCCTCGACCAGCAAGCGGCCTTCGTGAATATTATGAGAGATCGGCTTCTCCACGTAGACATGCTTGCCAGCGTCGCAGGCCAAGATCGAGGCGATGGAATGCCAGTGATCGGGCGTGGTCACCAGCACCGCATCGAGCGAGTGATCGTCAAGCATTTTCCGCAGGTCGTCGAGCGTGTGGCTCGAGTCAACGCCCAGCGTGTTCGCCACGGATTGCCGGCGCGATTCATCCACATCGCAAACGTAAACGATCTCCACGTTCGGCAGGTTCTTCATCAGATTTGCGTCGTGCGTGCCGCGGGGACCGCAGCCGATCAGGCCGCAGGTGATCCTTTCGTTGGGGCTGTTGCCGATGGACCGCCGGGCTCTCAGCGCCGTGGCGGCAGCGACGCCGGTTGATGCCAGCTTGACAAAAGTGCGACGATTGGTGGGAGCGTTCATCGCGGAACTCCTTGGAGAGGGTATTGTAACTGAATTCCCAAGAATTCAGCCTGTTGGAGCCTGGTTGAGCGTAGTGGGTGGCCGAAACGAGCCGTTCTTCACGCTGTCAGCCACCGACCCGATTGTTCCTCTGGCACGACGGCCAACGTCACAATTCGGAAAGCTCCACGGTCGGGCAAGTCACATGTTGGGTCATCCGTTCGATCGACGCGGCGTCTTTGAATCCCGACCCAGTTACAAGGCAGACCATGGTGGCGTCTTTGGCAATCGCGCCCGACTCCACGGCCTGGAGCGCGCCCATGAGCGCCACCGCGGCCGCCGGTTCACAAAAGATACCCTCCTCGTGCGCGAGTCTTGCCTGACATCGCCAGACCTGCTCATCATCAACCGTAAACCCGGTTCCGCCGGTGGCGCGGCATTCGGCAATCGTTTCGTTGCCGTCGATGACCGAAGGCACCTGCAACCCGCTCACGGCGCTGGTACAGGTTACTGCCTGGGCACGCACGCGGCGCTCTCTCAGCGGCGTGGCGATGGTGTCGTTGCCTTGGGGTTGCACCACATGCACCGCCGGAGTCCGCTGCTGCTCATCCAACAAGCTCAACCTTGCGAACCCGCGTGCCACCGCCAGCGCGAGCCCGCCACCGCCGGCTGGAACAAAAACGTGGTCCAGCTTCAGTTCCAACGGGAGCGATTGCTCCTGCAGTTCATAGCTGATGGTCTGCACACCGGACATGCCGAGTGGGCTGTAACGATAGGCGGAGATTTGCAGCGCAGCGTCGTGCTCGCCGCCCATCTCGGCAAGCTGGTCGAGTGCGCGGCTCGTAATTTCCTGATCAAGACCAAAACCCCGCACGCGCTTGAGGCGGGCGCCGTAGGCTAACATCTGCAAGAGCTTCGCCGCCGGGGCCGATTCGACGATCGCAATCTCGCAAGCAATGCCGGCGGCCGCGCAATAAGCCGCCAGCGCAGCGCCCGTGTTGCCGCTCGACGAGGCCACGCATCGCGACTTGCCTTGCGCCCGCATCGCCGAGATCGCCACGGCGGCGAATCGGTCTTTGTACGAACCACTGGGATTGATCTGCTCAAGCTTGAAAAACAGTCGCTCAAGACCCGCTTCGGGCCCAATCCGTCGCGAGCGCAAAAGCGGCGTGTTCCCTTCGCCGAGCGTGATGCGAAACTCGGGGGGCACAGCAGGCAGATGGTCGGCGAATCGCCAGATGCTCATTGGAATTGTCCTGGCCTCAGTTGCTCGGCAAGCGGCGTCGGCAGATGATGCCGCATCCAGCCCCCATCCACAACAAGCGTCGTGCCCGTGATGTACGACGCTTCGTCGCTCACCAGCCAGGCAACGGCCCGGGCAATCTCGAGAGGTTCGGCCCAGCGACCCAGCGGGATCATGGACCTGCTGTAGATGCCCAGTTCGCGTTTGGCGTCGGGCTGGCTGTCCGCCACATCGAGCGTCAACCGCGTGTCCACCGCACCAGGGCTCACCGCCACGACGCGGATGCCCTTGGGGCCATAGAGCGCGGCCAGATCGTGGGTCAGCGATTCAAGCGCTCCCTTGCTGGCGATGTACGCCGGCGCGAAACCGGCCGACTGCTGTGCCATGATGCTCGTCACGTTCACGACAACGCCTCGGGCGCGGTGTTCCATGTCGGCGGCGCACCAACGCGCGAGAAAGGCGGGCGCGGTCAGGCAAACGCGGAGCGTGCGTTCCCAGGACTCGACCGTGATTTCCCGCATGGTCATTAACTCGCGCCAGGCAGCATTATTCACCAGGACGTCGACCTGGCCAAGCTGCTCGATCGTGTGTTGAACGGCCGACTCGGCATAGCGCAAGTCAGCAAGGTCCCCAACCAAGACCAGGGCCTCGCCTTGAGCAGCTCGGATCTCGCTGGCAACGCGCGTAAGTGCGTTTTCGTTGGTGCCGAGCAGGGCGACGGCGTGACCGCGCGCCGCCAGCTCGCGAGCAATGCTCGACCCAATTCCACCCGACGCTCCGGTAATCATTGCCACTCGACGCTCACTCATGCGACAGCCTCCTTGCCCCGCGGTGACCAGGACATGTTTGCCTCAAAGGGAAACAAAGGCCGGCGCCGATGCTGATAGTCGAACCCGCTAAGATCGGCCGATGTCACGCCTGGCGTATTGACCCGGATCAATTCGCGACACACCTCCTGGTAGGCGGCGATTGGCGCATGCACTCCCTTTGCGACCAGAATCTTGAACGCCTGAGGATCGAATCCGCAATGCCGTAACTGTTCCAGACTCCAGGGAGCCATGCGACGCGATGTAAGCATGATCGTCAGGCCGTTGTCGGTGCGAACGACCACGGTCGGGCCTTGGTCGAAATTTACAACACCGCCGTGCCGTGGCTGCGATTCCTGGAAACGACCCGCCGATTGCGCGATGATCGTGAACGTGGCGGTGAGCGGCGTTCCGTGCCGATCGTCCGACTTTCCGCCAACCGAAAGTTCGACCCGCTGGCCGATCCCAAATCGACTGGATAACTCAACCGCCTGTGGATCACACAAGCAGACGAAGGCGCCCGCCATGAGGCGGTGATGAATGGCCTGGGCCAGGAACGTACCATCGGCAGGAGATCCGCCGCCGACGTTATCTCCCATGTCGAGCAGGCACGCCGGGCGATCGAGCCGACCGGCGGCGTCGAGCCTTTGAACCTGATCGAGCGCCTCGTCGATGCTGGTCAGCCGCGGTTGAAACTCCTGCCGCATTTCCCAGAGCGTCGCGGCCAGATCGTCGGCGAGGCCAACCGCCAGGTCGCGTTTGCCGTCGGCGACTACGAGCGCTGCCGAGCCCATTTCCGGCACATCGGCATAGGGGAAGCCCAGGCAAATGCTCGAGGACAAGACGTCCCTGGCGTCGCGAATCTGGGCGGCCGCCGCGAATATCTCACGGCAGGGGGGGGCATCGGTTTGCTGGCGCTCGATGTTGATGGCCAAGGGGGGAAACGCCGCCGCTTGACGTGGTCGGATTCTGCCCTCCAACGTAGCGACCATGAGTCTTGCCGCCTCCAGACCGCGATCTCGCTGATCGATGTGCGGATTGGTGCGATAGGCTACCAGCGCATCGGTGGCATCGACCATCTGTGCAGTCAGATTGGCATGAGGATCGATCGTGCCGATGATGGGACAATCCGGCCCCACCAAACCCCGAACCAGCCGCAGCCAGTATCCGTCCGCATCGCGCACGTGCTCGCTCACCGCTGCGCCGTGCGGAGCGACCAATACGCCATCCAGCGGAAGGTGCTTGCGAAGTTCCGCTTCCAGGTTCACCATCAACGCTTCGAACGTCTTGCCCGTCATCACACCATAGGGCATGGCACGCGCGGCGAAAACAGGCACGGCTTCGGCGCCTGCTCCTGCAAGTCCTGCAAAGAAACCGCCCACTTCATGATGCGCCTCGGACAGTTGATCTCGAACTTCCTCCCCCGTGACCAGCAGGTTCTGCTTGAAATGCTCGAGCGTGGTCGGGCACGCGATAAACGTGTTCGATTCCGCCAGCAGCGCGATGATGCCAACCCGTTTGCTCACTTCGTTTCCTCGCCGGCTCGTTCGCGGCAGGCCGTCATATCCACCGAGACTTGTCCCGAGACAAACAGCCACGGTCCCACTTGCCACACCCGGTTGAGTGGCGAACCACTGCGGGGCACAACCGAGCCGAAAAACGTGTGGTTGCTCATCCAAAATCCCTCAAGCGATTTGCCGACGGACCATCCACAAAGACGCGATTGACATGTAACCGTTCACGGGCCAAGAGAGGGGGACAGGCACATTTTCCCGGGAACCCCGTTGGACAACCTCCTGACAGGACGATGCGCCTCACGCGAATTCGCCGGGAAAACGAGCCAGTCCCCGGCCCGTGAATTGTCCACACCGAAAAAGGATGGATTCAACATAAAGGAATCCACTCTTTGTGTCAAAGTCTCGGTCCTGCGAATCGCGGCCGATCCGTTGTCGCGCTGTCACTCAACACAGAAAACTGCCTGTGCGTGTGCACGCTGCGACAGGGCGTGGCGCTCATGAACCTCCATAGAGCTGCTGCAATTCCTTTGCCAGCGACTCGGCCGTGTAGATTCGGCCGGTTGGTTTGTTGAACGAGTTTTTTTCAGGGAGAAGCGCAGCCCAAGAGCGTTCGCCGGACTTGCTGAACATGTAACTCACCGTTTGTCGGGCGTCGGGCGCGGCGATCAGGCCGCTGACTGCGGGCTTGCCTCCTCCGGTCGCGCGTGACAACAGGTCGAGCCGGTCATAGATTTCCGGAAACCGGGTCGCCACATTACGCATGAATGCGCGGCCCTTGGCGGTGTGAAGCCGCTCGACGAAGAATTCCTTGTCCGTGGGAATGAGTTTGGTCAGTCGATCTCGCTCGGCCTGCGGAACATTCCACTTGCGTTTGGATAACGCCACCCACAGCGGCCCAACGTCGGATTGCGTGATCAGCGCATACGCATGATGACCTGGCACCTGAGCGAAGTGAGCCGTGATCACCTTGGCGATCTCGTCCCAGTCAGGCTTGCGGTTGGGCGGCAAGGCCTGAGCTTGCGGGCAGGCCGCGAAACCGGGCGGCAAGGCTACCGCGGACAGCATAACGAATCGAACGAGCGTTTTTGCGACACGATTCATGGGGCGTTATCTGGCCAGAGATTCATTCGGAAACGAGGTGCGAACCATGCCTCTTGCCTGCATGTCGTTCATTGCCAGCTAGCATCCGACAATTGTGGGAGACCGTTGGACGTAACCGTTCATGGGCCAAGAGGGGGGCACATCTTCCCGGGAACCACGTTGGACACCCACCCATCGGCACGATGCACATCTGGCTAATTTGCCGGGAAAATGAGCAGTCCCCGGCCCGTGAACGGTGACCCGTTGCACAGTGCAAAAACGCAGAACTTGCGGCGGTGCGTCGAGTGGTCAGCGTGGATCGCCTACGATCGTTTTTCGGCGATTGCTTGGGATGTACTGTGAGCAAATCGTGAGCAGGCCAAAAAGTTCATCGATTCCTGCAAGCCAACAGACTGTCCAGCCGGCGGCACATTGTGACAACTTTCACAATGCCAAGGATTTACGATCGATGCCCAGTTGAATCTTGGATTCGATTGGCTTAGGATAACGAGCGTCTTTGAGACCCCAGCGGGGCAACTGGCAACAGGAGGTTCCAACGCCATGTCGAGGTCCACCTATTTCGTGCAAGAGTGCCCGACATGTGGCCGCAGCCTGCATGTACGTGTGGAGTATTTGGGCAGAAATGTAGTCTGCCGGCACTGCCATGCGATGTTCGAGGCTTGCGACCCGTCGAGCGCCGCGTACCCGCCAAGCCAATCTGGTTTGGCGCTCCTCCGTCGAGCCGAAGAACTGCTTGAGACGGTTGAACGGTCGCGGCTGATCTGAGGAAAAAACTCGTTCTCAGGAGGGAGCCTTCCGCTGGCGGCAGCCAGGGGTGCCGGCTACTCGTTTATCTTGTCGCTACCTCACAGCGCGTTGGTCATGGGCCAGGCATGCTGCTTAGACGCGCAGATATTCCAGATCGCTGAAGAACTTGGGATACGTCTTCGAAGTGCAAGCAGGATCGTTGATCACGATTCCCTGTTGTCTCAAGCCGACCAACGATAAGCTCATTGCCATGCGATGGTCGTTGTACGTATTGATCGTTGCTGGGCGTAGCGTGCCGGGACTAATGCGCAGGCCGTCGGGTCGCTCCTCGACAACTGCTCCAAGTTTTCGCAGTTCGGTGGCGAGCGCGCCAATGCGGTCGGTTTCTTTGTGGCGAATGTGGCCAACACCCCGAATCGTTGTTTCCCCCTCGGCAAAGAGAGCCACGGCGGCAAGCGTTTGCACTGTGTCGCTGATCGCGTTCATGTCCACGTCGATGCCGCGAAGCGCTCGACCTAGAACGGTCGTGCCTGCCAGCACGTGGCCACGACGCTCCGATGAGCGACTGCGGGTCTCCAAGAGGCCTGGCCCGGTGTCGGAGTACCGCACTTCGCAGCCCATCCTGGCCAGGCAGTCGCAGAAGGCGACGTCGCCTTGCAGGCTGCTGCGGTCGAGTCCTTCGACCGTCACGCAGCCACCGGTGATCGCCGCGGCTGCCCAAAAGTAGCTTGCGGCGGAAGCATCCGGTTCGATGGCATAGCTGCGACCCGCGTAATGCAGAGGCGCTGGTATTCGAAAGCTCGAAAGCTGATCTGCGGGGACATCGACGCCAAACGCGCGCATTACCGCAAGCGTCATGCGCACATAGGGCTTCGAGACCAGTTCCCCTTCGATGGCGATCTGAAGCGGAGCATTTGCGTAGGGCGCCGCCAGCAAAAGGCCACTGAGAAACTGACTTGAAACGTCGCCGCGCATCGCGACCTGGCCTCCCGGTAGACGTTGAGCGTGGACGACCAGCGGGGGGCAGCCGGTGCCTGCCGTGCTGGCCACGCGCACGCCAAGCAGCGCAAGCGCATCGAGCAGGTCCTGAATCGGCCGCTCGCGCATTCGGGGGGTGCCATCGAGCCTGTACGTGCCGTTCCCGAGCGCAAGCAGGGGGGTCAGGAATCGCGCCGTGGTTCCGCTGTTGCCGACGAACAGTGCGGCGGACTTCGCCGGAATATTGCCGCCGCAGCCCGTGACGACAATCGTGCGTTTGGCAAGATCAACCCGCACGTCAATGCCGAGCGCGCGAAGCGCTTCGATCATCACGCGCGTGTCATCGCTGTCGAGAGCGCCGACCAGTCGGGAGCCGCCCTGGGCAAGTGCCGCGCAGACCAGTGCGCGATTCGTGATGCTTTTCGATCCAGGCGGACAGATGCTGCCGGAGGCGGGTTGAGCGAAGGGCGTGATGAGGAGTTGGTTCACTTGAGCTTGATTAGATTGCCATCGCTCCGCAGGAAAACGGCCCCCTCGGCAATGGCCGGTGAACTTTCGATCTTCTCCGCCAGGTCGATCTTGCCTCAAGTCCGACATCTTGAATGATCTTGATTTGCTCGAGAACGAGACCTGGCAAAAGGGGATCTTCGCCGGCCAAAGTGCTGGTCGACGGAACCAATATCACCAGGAAGACGATGGAAACTCGCACCGCGGCATCCTTCGAACAGGCGGCAGGTCACAGGCGGAACAACGGAGACATCGCTGTGTTTCTCCCTTTGCGATGGTTAATCATAGCGCTATAATCCGGTTGATGAAAGAGAACACTTCGTCGTCCGTGGTGAGAACCGCGGCCGGGAGGGCGAAAATGCAGCGCAAGCGTCTCCGTGTCGGAGCGGTCAATTATCTCAACACCAAGCCGTTGGTCTATGGGCTGGCTTCACTCGCGCCCCAGGCCGATCTGATTTTCGATTTTCCGAGCCGGCTGGCGGACGATCTTGCAGCGGGACGGCTCGATGTGGCGCTGATTCCCACGATCGAAGTCTTCCGCAAACCCACGTATTCAATCGTTTCCGACGCTTGCATTGCCTGTCGTGGACCGGTGCTGAGCGTCAAGCTTTTCTTCCGCAAACCGTTTGAGGCGGTGCGGACGTTGGCACTTGATGAGGGTTCTCGGACGAGTGTCGCGCTGGCCAGAATTCTGCTCAAAGAGCGATTTGGTTTGGATCCGCAGCTTGAGCGATTGCCGGTCGATGCCTCGCTTGAGGACACGCAGGCGGATGCGGTGTTGCTGATTGGCGACCGGGCAATTCATTCACCAGCGGGAAATTTTTCAGCCGTTTGGGACTTGGGAGATGAATGGTGTCGCTGGTCCGAGTTGCCCTTTGTGTTTGCCATGTGGACGGCGAGGGGGGGCGTGGACTTGGGCGATCTCGAATCGGCCTTGAGCGAGGCGCGCGATGAGGGTCTTGCCCACCTGGAGGAAATCGCCCATCGCGAGGCTGCTCCGCTGGGACTTACCAAACCACATTGCCTGACGTACTTGCGAGACAATCTGCACTTTTTTCTGGGCGAGCGCGAGAAGCGGGGTCTGGAGTTGTTCCACGACCTGGCGGTCTCGATAGGACTGGTCGTAGGGCCGGCTGTGCCGGCCAGGAATCGCGAGACGCTTCCCCGTGCGGCCGGCACAGCCGGCCCTACGGACAACTGGAGTTGATTTTGATTTCAGCCTTACAGCCAATTCTTGACAAAGCGGTCGCCGGACAGTGACTTGCGTTCGACGAAGGCGTGCGCCTTCTCGAATCGCATGACCTGACCGCGATCGGCCAGGCGGCCGACGCCGTCACGCGCCGGCTGCACCCCGAGCCCTATCGCACCTATAATATCGATCGCAACGTCAACTACACCAACATCTGCAGCGCGGTCTGCGATTTCTGCGCGTTCTTTCGCAAGCCAGGCGATTCGCAGGGGTACCTGCTAAGCCGCGAGGACCTGCTGCAGAAGGTGCAGGAAACCGTCGCACTTGGCGGAGATCAGATCTTGATGCAAGGCGGAATGCATCCTGAGCTGAGGCTGGAGTGGTACGAAGATCTGCTGCGCGATCTCAAGGGGCATTTTCCGCAAGTCAACATTCACGGCTTCAGCCCGCCCGAAATCTACGCATTCACCAAAGTCAACAAGCTTTCGCTTCACGAAGTGCTCAAGCGGTTGCGCGCCGCGGGTCTGGGCAGTCTGCCGGGGGGCGGGGGCGAGATCCTCGTCGACCGCGTGCGCAAGGCACTGACGCGCGGCAAAGTCCTCACTGACGGCTGGTTGGAGGTGAATCGCGTGTGGCATTCGATGGGTGGCCGCAGTACCGCGACGATGATGTTCGGCCACATCGAATCGCTCGCCGAGCGAATCGAGCACCTGGAACGTTTGCGTCAGCTGCAAGACGAAACGGCCGGTTTCACCGCGTTTATCTGCTGGACATTTCAGCCAGGCTACGAAATGGCCAACCATCCGGCGGCCAGTTCGTTCGAATACTTGAAGACGCAAGCCGTCGCTCGATTGTACCTCGATAACGTTCCGAATATTCAATCAAGCTGGGTCACCCAAGGACTTAAAATCGGCCAGCTTGCACTCCTCTACGGCGCCAACGACATGGGCAGTCTGATGATCGAAGAAAACGTGGTCGCGGCAGCCGGCACCGTGCATTACCTGACGATCGACGACATCAAGGATGCCATCCGCGAACTCGGCTACGAGCCACGGCGGAGAAATGTATTTTATGATTTGTTCGACGAAGGAGGCCTGCTTCCCGTCCGCTGAATGGCAATGTTGCTCCTTTCCGGCGATGTTAGGATGTGGAGGTATCATCGACGGCCGCCCCATTGGCTGGCCTCAAGGTCAACGTTCACGACGTCGTTGACGCGGGAAAGCCGCCATCTATCGACCTTCCCATGTCCGGGGGCCTTGCGCTTCACGTTGTTCTTGCGCGAAACCGGTTCGTAAGCTAACCTTAAGTGGTTCGTGTCGCGCGGATGACGATGGCTGCGTAACCGATACAACCGATGGCAATCGCATGATTGGCTGGGCTGGCGGCGATGATTCATGTTCACAACCTCACGAAGCACTACGCCGATCTGGCCCGGGGCAGGTTCGTGGCCGTAAATTCTATCAGCTTCGATGC
>SXGT01864007.1_pt1 | contig 12872 bp, 5 predicted proteins | sample 3176221 | NCBI WGS metagenome assembly SXGT01 (sample SAMN11356862, study PRJNA531348) | freshwater metagenome | isolation source: freshwater sample F1-120 | place: China: Fuxian Lake, Yuxi | collected 2017-12-25
GATCGCGACCTCCAGCGGGTGCGCGTAGTCGTACATCGGGTAGAGGCACCAGGCATCGCCCGTCCGGTGGTGGTGCGCGTGGCGAATGCGATAGAGCGGCGGGTCCCGCATCTTCATGTTGGCCGAGCTCATGTCGATTCGCGCCCGGAGCACGCGCGAGCCGTCGGCGAACTCGCCGCCCCGCATGCGCTCGAACAGGTCGAGGTTCTCGGCCACGGTGCGTTCGCGGTAGGGGCTCTCGCGGCCCGGCTCGGTCAAGGTGCCGCGATAAGCGCGAAACTCCTCTTCGCTGAGATCGCACACATAGGCCTTGCCGTCGCCGACGAGCTTGACGGCGAGGTCGTACATGCGGCCGAAGTAGTCGGCCGAGTAGAGCACCGCCGTGGGTGCGAAGCCCAACCAACGGACGTCGGCCTCGATCGACTGGACGTACTCGACGTCCTCCTTGGTCGGGTTCGTATCGTCGTAGCGCAGGTTGCAGGTGCCGCCGTAGTCGAGCGCGAGGCCGAAGTTTAGGCAGATCGACTTCGCATGGCCGATATGGAGATAGCCATTCGGCTCGGGCGGAAAGCGGGTGGCCACGCGCGTGTGCCGACCGGCGGCGAGGTCTGCGTCGATGATGTCGCGCAAGAAGTCGCGCCGCTCGGTGCGGGGCTCGGTAGTGGGGCGAGGCTCGGTAGGTCGCGTCATGGCGCGGGAGCTTAGTGGGGAACGCGCGGCGTGTCAGCAGGCGAGGCTCAGAAGCGCTCGTTCATGCGGAGCCAGAGCCACAGGAAATGCAGGAGCGGCGGACCAACGAGGCCCGCCATGACCGTGACCGGCATCCCGGCGCCGAGCTTGTCGGCGGCGCCGCTCAAGACGAGGCCGAGCATGGTGTAGATGGCGAGCAGGCGCACGTCAGCCACGCTCCGGGGTCAGGACGGTCGCGCCCTTCCGACCCGAGCCAGGTGCGTGAGCTGCGACCCGGGCGGTGAGTTTCGTCACGCACGCCTCGAGCGCACGCGACAGGCGAGTCTGCGCTCGAATGACGTGCAGCCGCGGCCACGTCGCGCGCTCGCCTTGTGCGATCAGGCGGCGGAGGGCTTGAGGCGACGCGTTTCGGAAGATGACCCCGTAGTTCCACGCCGTCGCGTGCGGGGCGATGGTGATGTCTCCCATGAAGCGCTGATCGGCGGCTCCGTGTGCCCGTTCGAGCAGGCGTTGCGCCCACTGCGCTTTGACGTGGCGGCGCGCGACGTCGAGGAGCTGAAGGCCCTGCGCGTGAACGGTCGAGGACACGAGGTCCGTCACGAGCGGCAGCGGCCCCGTGCGGTTGCGGGCGTGGGCGAAGGGCACGAGGTGCGCGTTGGTCTGGCTCACGATCGCGTGGTTGACGTTCAGCAGCCGGGCGAGCCGCTCGGCGGGGAGGTCCCCCTCGACGGTGCCGTCGATCCAGCGCTCGCCCGCGACGTACTCCGTGGCCGCACCGTCGCGCCGCTGGAAGAGCGCGCCGGGTGGGAAGAGCCCGGGAATGGCGCACGAGGCGAGCGACGCGCTCCTCACGAGCACATCGGGCGCCGTGATCGCGCTCAAGAGCCGCGGCTTCTGCTGCGCTCGGGTCGAGGTGACGGAGATGCAGAGCATGCGCCCGGTCCGCTCGAAGGCCTCGCGGAAGGTGTCGTCGCCCATGTTCGCCGAGATCGCCTGGTAGAGCTGCTCCTGGCTCATGGCGACCTTGCGCTCGCGCATCTCGCGCAGGCCCAGGAGCCGAAACACGCGCGTGTCGATGTGTGCGACGGGATCGGCGAAGATCGGCTCGAGCTCCGCGCGAGTGCGGGTACACAGGCCACCGGCGATCATCGAGCCCGTGCTCGCGCCCGACACGATGGTCGGGAGCAGATCGGCCTCCCAGAGCGCCTTGACGACGCCAATGTGAAACAGCCCGAGCGTGGCGCCGCCACTCAACATCAGGGCGCTGCGGCCGACGTTGTGGGCCTCACGCTCGACGAGCGCTAGCCGCTGGGCGTCCGTCACGCCTGGGAGGTCCACGTCGCAGAGGTGATGGACGGCCTCGACGACCTGGTCCAGGTACGCCTCGACGAGGCGCTTCGTCCCGACGCGGGAGCGCTGGTAGAGCGCCGGATCGAGTACCTCGGTCTGATGGCGATGGAGGCTCGCATGCAGCGTGTCGATGAGCGTGAGCGGCTGGCCGTGCCGCAGCGCGGTCGTGAGCTCCGTGACCGCGTCGCGCAGGACCTCAGTGCGGTAGACGGTCGAGCTATCGTCAGCGCGCCACTCGGCGCCGCCCTCCAATCCGTCGAGCTCGGTGGCCACGTCGAGCCACTCAGCGTAGGTGGTGGCCGCCTCGAGTGATCGTCGGAGGCTAGGGATGCGGTTCAGAGCGCGTGCCATTCGGCAGGTTTTAGCACCGCTCGGTCCCGGGCCGCCATTGCGGAGACGCCGAGCCCACAAAGGTCTCAATCGCCACGCACGGCCTTGCCGACAGCCGCGCCAAACGCGTTGCTGAACGAGATCGCGAACGCGGTCACCGCCGCGGCAATCGACAGCACGACGAGCCCCAACCCGAGCCAGAACCGCTTGCGGTGCCGTCGCGCCCGCTCGGCATCGTGGCCCCGCGCACGCAACCAGCCCACGAGCTGAACGATGGTCCACACCACCGCGCCGAGGAATCCCGCCCAAAGACCGGCGATGAGGACGTCACCCCAGCGCACTACAGCTTCACGTCGATGTCGTTGACCGTGGCCTTCTTGAGCGAGCCATTGATGACGTTGGACTTCCAGTCGTAGGTCGCCCTGGCCTCGTCGAGAGTGACATGCCCGGTCTTGACGTTGAGCGTCGATGACGTCCAGTCGATACTATCGAGGGCGACACTCATCAGGTCCAGCGTAACGCTGTTGTCGGTCAGTGACGTCTTGCCAGTCATGCTGCTCTTCTTGCCGCCCGCCGTGCCGACCGTGAGCTTGCCGACACCCGGCAGATTGATCGCGGTGCCCCCGTCGACCGTCAGATCTGCGGACATCTTCACACGGTCCATGGGGAGGTACAGGCTGGGCTCGCCTTCTTCCTTCGGCGCCGCGGCCGCCTGCGCGCCAAACTTCTTGCCGAGCTCGATGAAAGTCTCGAACTTGATGGTCCCGTGCTTGTCGAATTCCTTCTTGCCCTCTTCGCCCACGTCCACCCACACGACCGGGCCACTGACGTCGAGGCCGATCTTCGTGCCCTTCTGTTCGAAGTCGATGCCGAACCAGTCGACCATGTTCGAGAACTGGTTTTCGAACTCCTTGGCGTTGAACTTGCCCTTGGTGAGCGCGATTCGGAGCTTCTCGGTGTTCGAGGCCCCGCGACCCTTGGGCGCCAGCGGGTTCTGGTACCACCAGTAGAAGCTGAGGTCGATGTTGCCGTTGAGTCCGCCGAGGAAGCTCATGTCCAGTGGATCACCGACCTTGTCGCCCTCCTTGGCGGGCGGCTTCATCGCAGCCATCTTGCCCAGGTCGGCGCTGAAGGTGCCGTCTTCCACCACGACGAGGCCAACCTTGGCGGTGGACATCTTGCCGTCCTTCCAGTCGATGCGGATGTTCTGGACCTTGCCCTTGGTAATCTTGGCGTTGAGACCCTGGGGATCCTCGTAGCCAATGGCCGGAATACCCGCCTTCGTCCCCAGCGTGAGCTCCGGAATGATCGCCCATTTGGGCTTGTACGCCGCGTCGAGCTCGACCGTGCCGCCCTGGGCCTCGATTTGGCCAAGTGTGAGCGTCGATCCTCCCATCGGGATCTTGATGTTGGCGCCGCTCACGCCCTTGGCCTCGACCGTCGTGCCCTTGTCGCCCTTGAGCGTCAGATCCAGCTTCTCGACTCCGGCCTTGTCTCCGCTCGCCAACGTGTTTCCGCCATCGCCGACGCGGAAATTCGAGAGTCCCAGGCCGGTGAGCCCGGCGGTACCCGAAACCTCGGTCTCCTCCGCCCCACCGCGCTTGATCTTCTTGGCGGTGATGTTGGCGTTCATCGAGCCCGCGTTGAGGTTCCCGAAGAACGTCGTGGTCTCCGCCGCCTTCCCCTTGATCGTCTTGGTAATCGCAGCATCCAGGCCCTTGACGTCGACGGCACCCGTCTCGACGTTGAGCCGCGAGGTCCCGCCCAGCAGGTCCTGATAGAGTTCGTGCACCTTCAGGTCGTTGACCGTGACGCTCTTCATGAGCACAGCCATGCTGGAGGTGCCCTTCTTGCCGCCCTCCTCGACCTCGGAGGCGCCCAGGTAGTCGAGCGACTCCGCCGTGATCTTCTTGATGCCGAGCTCCTTGACGATGACCGTCTTGACGACCCGCGAGGGCTTGCCGCCCGGAGTCGCGGCCGGCTTGTCCTCCATGAGGATCTCGGCCTTCTCGAGCACGATCTTCTCGAGCGCCGCCCCCTTGCGGAGCTGCACGAGCTGACCGGGCGCGCTGTATTTCGCGTACGGCACCGCAATGGATTCCAGCCCGACGTTCGACAGGACATAGCCATCCTTGGTCTGCTCGACCTTGCCGGTCAGGTTCTTCGCGTCGAACTTGACCGTCGTGTCGGCCTTGGTCTTGGGATCTTTCGTCGTGACGTCGCCGTCGATGCTGGTCGTGCCGAAGTCGACGGCCATGTGGTCGGGCCCAAACAGCTGAAACCGCAGGCCCTTCGTGTGAACGTTCGCGTTGGCCTCGAGCGTCTCCTTGCCCTTCTTGCCAATCGCCGCGTGCAGGCCCGTGAGGTCGCCACTGTCGACCTTGATCTCGCCCGTCTTGTTCAGGACATCGAAGCCAATGACGTGCAGCCCCGAGATGTTGGCCTTGGCCAGATCGATGCGCTTCTCGTCCTGCTTCTCAGTGCCCTTCTTCTCGTTGGCGGGCACCTCCGCCATCGTCGCGTGCACGTCCTCGGCGTCGATACTGTTGACGTCCAGCGTATCGATCATGAACTGCGAGAGCGTCGTCTTGGTCTTGCCCTCCTTGCTCTCGGGGTCCTTCTCCTCCTTGGTCTTCAGTCGCGCGTTGAGCTTGATGCCCTTGAAGCTCGCCCGCTTGCCAATGTCTAGCGCCGTGCCCGAGGCCTCGTAGTGCGACTTGCCGAGGGTGAGATCCCCGACCTCGACGCCCGACAGCACGATCTCGTCACCCTTCTGGACGACCTTGCCCTTCAAGCCGGTCAGATCGACCTTGATGCTGCTGCCCGCCGCCATGGTCGCCACGCCATGCGCGTCCAGGTTACCAAGCGTGATCGTGCGCGTGCCGTCGGTCGCGAGCCCCACGCCGAGGTCGGTCATCGACAGGCTGCCCTTGTAGGTCAGCGACTTGCCCAGCTTGGCCTGAAGATTTGGGAGATCCAGGCTACCGAGCCCGCCCGCGCCGGTGATGCCCATCTCCTTGCCGTCCTTGGGCAGCGAGATCTCGACGCCTTTGGCCCAGATCCCGCCGAGCGAGCCCTTGGGGATGTCGAGGCGCATGTCCTTGGCCGGCATGTCCAGCGTAATGCCGGTTCCGGTGATGGACTTGATCCCGAAATCGTCGATTTTGACGGTGTCTGGGACCCACTTCTTCTCCTTGGTCTCCTTGTCCTCGATCTCGCGCTGACGCACCTCGCCGGTGAGTGACAGGCCCTGCAAGCCCGCCGCGCCCGTGACCGACACATAGGTGCCCCCGCCGTCGTAGAACAGGCCCGACACGGTGAGCGCGCCGAGCGTCACGCCCTCGAAGCGGATCTTCTCATTGGTGGCCGTGACCTTGCCGCCGAGGTTCTCGAGCGCGACCTTGCCGACCGTTCCGTTCGGGAGCTTGACGCCCTCGGCCATCGCCGAGCCGACGGCGGTCTTGCCGTCCGGCCCGCCTTTGCCCTCGATCGTGATGCCCTTGCCGGCGAGCGCCTGATCGACGTTGAACCCGCTCGTGACATCCCCGAGCCCCGAGACCATGAGATCGACGTCCTTGACCTCGATCCGCGCCGCGACCTGGCTCCAGGCCTCGAGCGCCTTCTTGGCGAGCTCCACCTTGCGCTGGGCTTCCGCCTCTTTCGGCGTACCGCGCGCTAGATCGAGCGACTCCTCGGCCGAGACGACCTTGCCGCGCAAAACGCTGTACTCTTTCAGCGCGCGATTGACCTCCTCGAGCCGCTTGGTCTGCTCGGCCGTGCGCTTGGCCTCAGGCACCGACACGAGGCGTTCCAGCTCCGCTTCGAGTGCGGCGATCTTCCCGGAGAGGTTGATGCCCTCGACCTCGATCTTTTTGGCCTTCACGCCAATCTTGGCGTCCGTCCCGAGATCGCTGCCGGTGACGCCCAGGCCCTCGACCCCGATCTTCTTGATCTCGATGCCCCGTTTGGTGTCCTTGATGCCCGTCGCTGTGAGCGAATCCGCATGGACGCCCGCGCTCGTGAGCATCTTCTTCGGGTCGAGCACGGTGTCGAGGCCCGCGAGGTTGGCGTCGACACCCACGTTCGTGCCGGTGACCGACGCGACTGAGACCCCGCCGGCCTGAATGCCCGACGCGTCGAGCGCGCCGACGTTCAGGCTGGCGACGCCCGTCTTGCCGTCAGCGCCGATGCCGGCCTTCGCCGTGACGTTCTTGAGGCCGATGTGGTCAGCATGGAACGCGACGGCCTGGTTGAGCTCGGTGCGCAAGGCCTGGAACTCGGCCTTCTGCGGCGCCGACAGGGTCGTGAGCCCCATCGCCTGTAGCTCCTCATAGCGCGCGATCTTGGGCCGCAGCTCCAGGTTCTTGACCTGCTCCTGCCGCTCCGGCTCACTGGCCTCGTCCTTGGCCAGTTTGCGCTTGAGCTCCGTGATACGCGCATCCAGGTCCTTCAACGTCGGGATCGAGCCCTTGACGTCGAGGTTCTTCACGTCGAGGTCATCGAACGACAGACTGGCGCTCGCGCCACCGGCCGACTTGGCCGTGTCGGCCTGCGTGGGCGCCTTGGGGGTGCCGTTCTTCTTGAAGTCGTCGACGAGCTTGCCCTGCGTGAGCAGGCTGAACCCGAGCGCCTGGCCCTGCGCCTCGGCGTGCACGTTCTTGACCGACATGTCGTCGGCCTTGACCGAGCCGTCCATGCCCGTGATGGCGACCTCACCGATATCGGCGACGAAGCCACCGCTCTTCATGGACTTCTGGAGCGCGTCCAACCGCGCTTGATCGGCTGCGGGGAAGGCCTTCGGGTCCGCGCGATACTTGTCCTGGAGCGCGAACAGCTCCTTCTCCTTGGGTTCGACGTCCTTGAGCTCGGCTGCGAGCGTCGCCTTCTCCTTCTCGAGCTGAGCCGCCTTCTCGGTCTGACCTGCCTTCTTGGCCCGGTCGATGGCCCGATCCACGCTGGCGATCTTGCCGGTCAGGTAGGCCGACCGCGTCGCTCCGCCGCCGAGGAACAGGTTTTTCATCGTGACGGACTTCGCCGAGAAGCCGCCCGAGGTGGCGACCCCATCCAGCGTAAAGTCGCCAAGTGAGACCTCGAGCCCCATCGGGCTCTTCGGGTCCGTAAAGCCGTCGGTCATGGCCTTGGCGTCGTCCTCGACGCCGATGACGTCGATGATGTTCCAGACCGAGGACAGCATCCCACCCACGATGGGCACGGGGATGCGGTTACTGTCGTGCGCCGCGATGAGCTCGTCTTTGGTCGTGCCCGGCCGCGCGAACTTCACGAACAGATCGGCCAGCCGAAGCTGGTTGGCCGTCTGCATCGAGCCGGTGTTCACGATCATGACGTCGTTCAGCTCGACCTTGCCGACGTTGACCTCGAGGTACGGCGGCTTGGGGTTCGCCTTGGTCGGATAGCGCGCCGAGACGTTGATCTTGCTGATGACGCCATCTTTGGTCGAGAGCCGGGTCGTGCCCACCATGCGGTTGACGGCCGCGATGCGCAGGTCCTGCGCCTGGAAGTCGAGCACGCCATTGACGAGATCCCACTTCGCGTCGCCGAAGTTGACGCCCTCCTTCTTGTCCTTGGCGTCTTTGCCCTCCTGGCCCAGCTCCTCGTGCCGCTTGAGACGCATCCCCATGATGCTGCCGCCGAGCACGTCCTGAAGCTCCGGCAGGTTCAGGCCCTTGCCGCCGAGGTAGTGCGCGGTCTCGACGTCCTTGGAGGTGTACAAGAAATCCAGCGACTGCCCGATGCTGTCGAACGTCGCGAGCGGCCCCTCGGCTTGGGTCTGGTTGAGCGTCTCGGGCGCGTACTTGAGCCGACCCTTGTCGGGATTGTAGAGCGCGTGCTTCTCGACGGTGGCCGGGAGCGTCTTGTAGGCCTCCCGTCGCTTGGACTCGGCGAAGACCCAGACGCCGTCGCCCGCCATCTTGGCCATGCGCACGAGCCCGTCGAGGCGCGCCGTGTTCTTTGGGTCCCAGTTCGCGTCATCCAGGAGCTGCGCGCGGATGCTGTTCTGATCCCCCTGGTTCTCGCCGCCGTCGTAGAACGTCGTGGCCGTCGACTCGCGCATCTCCTGCGTCATCTCGGCGTCGATCTTCTTCCACCACTTGCCGCCGTCAGCCTCCATGAACACCTTGCGCTCGCCCTCCGGCAGCGCCTTGACCATGTAGAACGCGAGCAGCGCCTCCTCGCTCGTCACTGCCCAGTCGAAGAGGCCGAGCGAGAGCAGCGAGCGCGCGTGCGCGGCCTGATGCACCGGATCCCGTCCGCACAGGATGCGCAACGTCGGCGCCCGGTTCTCTTCCGCGAACAGAAAATTCTTTCCGAGCGTCGACAGCAGCGGCTCGACGAAGCCCAGCGCGTCCAGCCGGCGCACCACGGCTCGGAGCCCGGTCTTGTCCTTGTTGCCCGAGAGCTTCGTGTAGATCTTGCGGGCGTTCTCGCCGTCGAAGCCTTTCTCACACATCGCGACGACGTCTTTATAAAAATCGGCGGTGGGCTTCTCCGCGAGCTTCTTCGAGTACATCTCGGCGACGTCGACCCACTCGCCGGTCTTCTGGTCCTTCTCGACCTCGACGCCCTGGTACTCGCCCGACTTGACGACACTCGCGTTGAGCTCGTGCTCCATGCGAATGAACCACTTGCCGCTCTCGGCCTTGCGGAAACGATCCTGGATGTTCGGCGGCTGCGCCTTGATGAGGTGATAGGCGAGGCGCGCTTCTTCGTCGGTGATCGCCCAGTCGAAGACGCCGTAAGACAGCAGCGATTCCGCAGTGGCGAGGTTCTTCTCCGGCGCCCGAAACTTGAGCACCGTGCAGAAGGTCTTCATCCGCAGGCCCTTGCCCCACCGTGCCTCAGACGGCAGCTCGTCGATAAGGCGCTCCAACGCGCCCTTCTTGGCAAGGTGACGCGTGATGGCCCCAATCGTCGCATCCGACGGGTAATACCCGCCGATCCAGTCCAGGATGCGCGTGGCCTCGGCATCGGTGACGATCAGGTCGTCCAGGATGTCGAGCATCCCCTTGACCTTGGCGCCAACGTCGACGTTCGCAAGCTGCTTCTTGTCCTCGTCGGCCGTTCCGGCGCGCTTCTTCTCTTTGATGAGCGCGGTGGCGTTGGCCTTGTCGAAGTCCTCCTTGCCGTAGGTAGACGGCGTGGTCATGATGCCGCGGACTTTGGGGCCGTTGTTCGAGTCGAGGATGTCGTTGAGCTTGCCCTTGGGCAGATTCCGCAGGACGTAGGCGAGCTCGAGCGACTCGCGGCCATTGAGGCCGTCCAGGTTCATGTCGGTGACGACATCCGTGTCCAGATCCACGAGCTGACCCGGCCACGCCCCGAAGAGCGAGTCCAGCACCTCGCGTCGGAAGCGACCGACGTGCGGCGAATTCAGGTTATCCACGTAGTCTTTGATTTGACCCGCCGATAGCGCCTGCATCATGGCCACGATCGTGGCGCCATCGAGCGTCTCGAAGATGCGTAGGACCTTCTCGATATCCCCGTCAGTGATGGTCGCTCCGCCGAGGTACCCCTTGATAGCCGCGATCTGGTCGGCCCGCGTCGTCTTGACGATGGCCTTGAGCTCCTCATACGGGTCGGCGACCTTGGGCTTGCTCGGATCGTCGGCCGGCTTCATCTGGAGCGCGGCGGAGCCGGTCGCGTAGGTGGCTCCCTTGCCCGACGTCGTCGGCTTCGTACGCGGCGCCGGCGTCTGCTGCTCGGCCGGCGCGGGGGTGGTCTGCTGGGGCGGGAGCTGCGGTGCGGGATCGGCCATGGAGTCCTCGGGTGTCAGGGACCGTGTGCAGGGACAAGCGACGAGCCATTGTAGTCGCTTACATCGTCTTATGAAACCGCGCTCAGGGCGCGATGGGCTTGGGCAGGAGGGTAAACGTGTCGATAACCATATCGTTGTCGACATCGTGCACCTTGAAGGTGGCCTGATCCTTGGTGAACTCGCCAATGAGGAAGTGGTGGACCTTCTTGGCGACCTTCCGCAGGTCCTTCTCTGCGGTCACGACGTTGTCGTTGATGCCATACAAGGGAGCCCCACCGCCGCCGGTCACGATGTAGTGGATTCCGTCGACCTCGAACCGCTCGTAGCAGTGGTTGTGGCCGTTCATCACGGCTGAGACACCGTACTTCTCCAGCAGCGGCTTGAGCACCTTGCGGATGCTGGCGGCCGGCAGGTGATTCGAGAACGTGTACATGGGGTGATGGAACGCCAGGAAGCGATAGGGGTACTTGGAGGCCTTGACCAGCTCCTGCTCGATCCACGCGAGGCGCTCCCCGGAGGGCGTGTCGTTCGAGTCGAGCACGATCCAGTACGAGCGACCGTAGGCCCAGGCATAGTTCAGCTCGGTCACGTCGTAGGCGTTGGGCAAGTGCCAGTAGCCGGCGTAGTACGCTTGCCCGAGGAACGCCTCGTGGTTGCCAAAGGCCGGCATGAGCGGCGCCTGCTTGAGGAGATCTCCCTCGATGGCGAAGAAGCCGTCCCAGTCCGGGAGCGAGCCGCCGGTGGCGAGGGCGTCTCCGGTGTTGACGAAGACGTCGGGGGCGAACTTGGCCATCTCGCCGACGACCAGCTTGTGCGCGTCCGCGTAGGTGCGGTTGTCGCCAAAGAGACCGATGGTGAACGGCCCGCCCGTGAGGGTAGGTGCAGTACGGAAGCTCGCGGTGCTGGACGCGGTGCCTCCGATGACGACTGCGTACTCGTAGGCCGTCTCCGGGAGCAGGCCGTCGAAGGTGACCGCGTGCAGGTAGCCGTCGACCGGCTCGACGGGGATGCCGTTCATGCCGAGGGTGACGTCCATCTCCGTTGGAGCGGTCGTCTTGAGCGCCAGGAGGCACTTGTCGCCCTTGCGCCAGACGCCGACCTGGCCCTCGACCTTGGCCTTCTTGTCGGCCTCGAAGGCGATGGTCATCGCGGTCGACGTTGGCGATTGGAGGTAGGGGCCCTTTTTGAGCGTGACGGCGGCTCCCGTGGGCTTGGGAAGCGTGAGGCACGTCGGGCCGCCGGTGTCCTCGGGGGAAGGGACATCGGCGGGGGAAAGGGTATCGAGTGTCGCGGGCGTGTCCGTTCCCGGATCGGCACCCGCGCCCGGATCGGAGCCGGAGTCGGCGATTGCGGGAGCGCCGGAGTCCGCGGTCCCCGTTGTGCCCGAGTCCGCGCTCGCGGGCAGGGTCGAGCCCGACCCGCCGGTGCAGGCCAGGAGTCCTGCTGCTGCCAAGCCCATCAGAATCCGTCTCATGTTCGATCCTTTCGTACGCGCTTCCAGAGGCTTCCAAACGTCTCGACCGCGATCGACTTCAACGTCTCCTTGGGGAGCGCGGCGACCGCCACCTCGAGCTCCTTCACCGCGTCACGTGCTTCCTGGCTCCGCGGGTTGACGGCCAACACCTGATGAAACGTTCGGAGCGCGGCCACGACGTCTCCCCGCGCCCGCTGGAGGCGACCCAAGAGCACGAGCGCCGCCTCGTGCTTGGGCTGAATCGCGAGCGCGGAGGTGAGATGGTACTCGACCGCCTTCCGGCCCGCGTCATCGAAGGCCTTCTCGGAGAGCAGCGTCTCCCAGAGGACGGCCCCGCACCACGTGGGGTACTCGGGCTCGGAGGTATTCAACGAGGCGGCATGGACCATAAGCTCGTAGGCCGGTCGCAGCTCCTTGGCCTTGTGCTTCTGCCGAGCCTCGTGAAACGTGCGCTCGGCCTGGAAGTAGTGATTGACGTGCAGGTCGTCCAACGTGCCGCCCGCGAGCTTCTCGAGGCGCGGGCGCAGGCGCGGGTCCAGGAGATCCTTGGCGGCGGTGTCCACCACCAAGCGGAGGACGGTGAAGTCCTCGGTCGCCTCGGGAGAGAGCGGCGTGTCCGAATAGCGCGACGGGTCCCACTTCTGGCGCAGGCGCGTGTGCGCCTCACGGATGGCCGACACGGGCGTCCCGGGACGGACGCCGAGCGCGTCAAAGGGGTTCTGCGACTGCATCTTCTTGCGCGCGAAGAACACGGCGGCCAGGACCGGGTCGTCGGGCGGCGTCCGCCTGGGGTCGAGCGGCGGAATCGCCACGGAGGGCTCGTAGTGAAAATCGACCGACGGCGCCTCGGCACGGGCCGGCAGAGGGGCCTCGACCTCGGCGACCTCCAACGGCGGGAGCGCTCCCCGAGGGTTGTCGGCGATGCCGTGAGCCGGCGGGGGCGCGCGGACCGACACCGGGGTGATGCGACTCGCTGCAAGGTCGGCGAGCACGACGGGTGGCGGGCTCGTGGCGACGACCTCACGGACGAGCTGACTGACGTCGGCCGTCTCGGCCATGGACAGGTCGGTCGCGGCGACAGGCTCCGGCTCCGGTGACGCGAGGCTGACCCCCAGCCTGCGCAGGTGGAGCGCGAGACCGTCGAGCTCGCGCGCCGGCGCCGCGGTTTGACCTCGCGGCACGAGGGGGAGAGCAGCCAAGTCGACGCTGCGGGGTGCCGTGGGCTCGGGCGCGGGGACGAGCTGAGCGAGCCCC
>SXGT01890966.1_pt1 | contig 12872 bp, 14 predicted proteins | sample 3176221 | NCBI WGS metagenome assembly SXGT01 (sample SAMN11356862, study PRJNA531348) | freshwater metagenome | isolation source: freshwater sample F1-120 | place: China: Fuxian Lake, Yuxi | collected 2017-12-25
GCACCAGCTCGGGCGCCACGGCCGGGGCCGCGCCGCTGCGGGCGCGCTGCTTGCCGCCGCGCGCCTGGCGCTCGGCGTGGTCCAGCGTGGACTGCAGTTCGTCGCGCGCCTGGCCGTAGTCCAGCGCGGCCACGGCCATGCTGGCCACGCCCACCAGCGTGAGCGCCCAGCCCAGCAGCGAGGCGGGCGGGCGGCGGTTGAGAAAGTCGATGCGAAGCCGTTGCATGAATCAGATTCCCCAGGCCATGCGCGCCAGGCCTTGCGCGGGTTCGTTGCGCCCCTCGGGCGCGAGCCAGACCAGGCCCGGCGCGTCGCGCCGGCCGGGAATGGCGCCGCAGCCCGCGAGGAACACCGGCGTGTCCTGCGGCAGCGCTAGCCCGCTGGCCAGCGCGATCTGCGCCTGCATGGCGGGCAGCACGCCGCGCCAGCCGCCGTCGGCCGCGTCGGGGTGCCGCATCGAGCGCAGGCCGCGCCAGGTGCCCTTGTGCAACAGGCCCAGCGTGAAGCTGCCCGGCTCGGCGGCGCCGAACCAGGCGGTCTGGCGGCCCAGCCGCGCGCACCAGCGGTCGAAGGCGGCCGAGAAGTAGGGCGCGATGCGCACCACGCGCGCGTCGCCGATGGACTGCAGCTCCTGCAACGCGGCGACCAAGGCCTCGTCGATGGCGCAGGCCGGCACCGCGCGGCCGGGCATGGGCTCGGCGTGCATCACGCGCCAGCCGTCGGCCGCCGCGCCGAAGGTGGCGCGAAAGCGCAGGCGCACATAGGCCTCCAGCTCCTGCGGCTGGGTCAGCTGCGGCTGCCACTCCAGCAGCTGCCAGCGCACGAAACGGCTGCTCAGGTGGATGTGCAAGCGCGCGCGCGGCAGGCTCTCCTCGCGCAGCCAGCCGGCCAGCCGCGCCATGGCGGGCCGCCACAGCGGCTCGTCCACCCCGGCGCAGGCCAGCGGCAGGGGCTTCGGGTCCGTGCCGGCGCTGCCGTCGCGGCGCGGGCCATCGACCACCAGGCGGTCTTCGAGCAGGGCGACCTGCAGCAAGGGGCGTTCAGCGAACCACACGGTTGAGCTCCTGCAAGGTGCTTTCCCCCCGGCGCACCAGGTCCAGGCCGACGTCGCGCAGCACGCGCGTGCCCTTCTGGTGCGCCACTTCCTTGATGCGACGCACCGGCTCGCGCGTGACGATCATCTCGCGCAGCTCGTCGTCGAGCAGCAGCACCTCGGCCACCGCTTTCCGACCTTTGAAGCCGGTGCCCCGGCAGCTGGCGCAGCCGCGCCCGGCACGGAAATGGAAGCCGCTCACGTCGTGCAGGCCGCTGTCGGCCAGCAGTTCGGGCGTGGGCACGTCGTCCACCGCGCAGTCCGGGCAGTTCACGCGCACCAGGCGCTGGGCCACGATGCCGTTGAGCGCGGCCACCAGGCTGTAGGGGTCCACGCCCATGTGGGTGAAGCGCCCGAGCACGTCGAACACGTTGTTGGCATGAACGGTCGTGAAGACGAGATGGCCGGTCAGGGCCGACTGGATCGCGATCTGCGCCGTCTCCGGATCGCGGATCTCGCCCACCATGATCTTGTCGGGGTCGTGCCGCAGGATGGAGCGCAGGCCGCGCGCGAAGGTCAGGCCCTTCTTCTCGTTGACCGGGATCTGCAACACGCCGGCGAGCTGGTACTCCACCGGGTCCTCGATGGTCACGATCTTGTCGTGCCCGTGGTTGATCTCGTTGATGGCCGCGTACAACGTGGTGGTCTTGCCGCTACCGGTGGGGCCCGTGGCCAGCAGCATGCCGTAGGGTTCCTGGCAGAGCGCGCGCAGCGAGCGCATGGTCTCGGCGTCGAAGCCCAGGGCCTCCAGCCGCAGGCCGGTGACCTGGTCGGACAGTCGCTCCTTGTCGAGCACGCGCAGCACCGCGTCCTCGCCGTGGATGCTGGGCATGATGGAGACGCGGATGTCGAGCGCGCGGCCGAGCGCGGCGACCTAGAAGCGCACGTCCTGCGGCACGCGCCGCTCGGCGATGTCGAGCTCGGCCATCACCTTGATGCGCGAGATCACCTGCTCGGCGTTCTCGCTGCCGTGGATGCCGCCCACGCTGGCGAGCACGCCGTCGATGCGGTACTTGATGGTGATGCCGCCCCCGGCCGTCTCCAGGTGGATGTCGCTGGCGCCGGCCTTGAGCGCGTCGTACAGCGTGGAGTTGACCAGTCGCACCACCGGGCTGCTGTCTTCGCTGATGCTGCGCAGCGAGATGTCCTCCAGGCCTTCGCCGGCGGCCGCGGCCTGCTGCATCGGCGCCAGGCTGTCCATGGCGCGCAGGCCGTCCTCGTGGCGCGCGAGGTAGGCCTCGATGTCGGCGCGGTGCGCCAGCCGCAGCTGCAAAGGCTGGCGCACGCGCTCCTCGGCCCAGGCCAGCAGGTCGGTGTCGAACGGGTTGGCGATCACCAGGCACAGGTCCGCGCCACCGTCGCCGTGCATCAGCAGGCATTCGCGCTGCAGGGCTTCGCCGTACGGCAGGCGCTCGAACGCGGGCCGCAGCGCGTGCAGCCCGTCCATGCCCAGCACGGCGACCTGCGCGCTCAGGCCCAGGCGCTCCAGCGGGTCGCCCAGCGCAAGGTCCTGCGCCTCCAGCCAGTCGGCCAGGCCCGCGCCGCCTGGGGTTCGCGCGGCCTGGCGCGCGCCCAGCAGTTCGGCCGGGGCATAGGGCCTCGGCATCAGACGCGGCAGCTCGTGTGGCGCGTTCATTGCACGCTCTCCGCCAGCTGGAAGATCGGCAGGTACATCAGCACCACGATGGCGCCGATCACCAGGCCCATGATCAGCATGAGCGCGGGGCCCAGCAGGCGCGTGGCCCACTCCGCCCAGCGCGCGAGCTCCTCGTCGTGGAAGGCGGCCGCGCGCTCCATCATCTCGCCCATGTTGCCGGTGCGCTCGCCCACGCGCAGCATGCGCAGCGAGACCGCCGTGCTCAGGCCCTGGGCCTCGAAGGCCTGCGACATCGGCTGGCCTTCGCGGATGCGGTGGGTGGCGGCCAGCAGGCGCGGCTGCAGCGCGGGCGAGAGCAGGCCGCCCACCATCTCCAGCGCGGGCACGATGGCGATGCCACCGCGCAGTAGCATGCCCAGGGTGCGGTACAGGCGCGCGAGCTGGAACACGCGCATGCGCTCCCCCACGGCGGGAATGCGCCAGAGCTGGCCCGCGATGCGCTGCGCCAGCCAGCGGCCGCCGCCCGACACCAGGGCCATGCCCAGCGCCGCCATCAGGCCCAGCAGCACCGGCCAGTACTGTTCGACCGCCTGGCCCCACTGCAGCATCAGCCGCGACATGAAAGGCAGCTGGTCGCCCATGTCTTCATAGATGTGCGCGAAACGCGGCACCACGTAGCCCATCAGGAACAGGATCACCAGGCTGCTCACGCCGATCAGCATGGCGGGGTAGATGGCCGCGCTCACCAGCTTGCCGCGCAGTGTCTCCAGCTGCGTGGCGTAGGCGATGTAGCGGCCCAGCGCCTCGCCCAGGTTGCTGGTGCGCTCGCTGGCGCGCACGGTGGCCACGTACAGCGGCGGAAAGTTCTGCGGCAGGGCCTGCAAGGCACCCGAGAAGGTCTGGCCTTCGCGCAGGTTGAGCAGAATGCGCTGCAACACGGCGCGCACCGGCGCGCGCGATTCCTTCTCGGCCAGCGTCTCCACCGCCTCGACGATGCTCACGCCCGAGCTCAGCAGCGAGAGCAGCTCCTGGCTGAACAGCAGCAGCGGGAAAGCAGCCGAGGCGCCGCGCGCGGCACCGGGCGACCAGCCGCGCTCGCGCGAGACCGACACCACCGAATGACCCAGCGCGTGCACCTGGCGGCGCGCGTCGTCGGCCGTGGCCGCGTCGATGGTGCTCACGGCCATCGACAGGTCGGGCTGCAGCGACTTCACCAGGTAGTGCATGGCCGATCGCTCACCAGCTCACGATGTCTTCGGCTTCGCCGCTGCCACCGGACTGGCGGTCGTTGCCCAGCGAGAGCAGGTCGTACTCCCCGTGTTCGCCCGGCGCGCGGTAGACATAGGGCGTGCCCCAGGGATCGGGCGGTACGCCCTTCTTCAGGTAGGGGCCGCTCCAGCGTGTGTCCGCGCCCGGGCGTTCGTTGAGCGCGGCCAGGCCTTCCTCGCTGGTCGGGTAGCGGCCGACGTCGAGCCGGAACTGGTCGAGCGCCTTGCCCAGCGCGTCGATCTGGGCGCGCGCCGTCTTCACCTCGGACTTGCCGATCTGCGCGAAGAAGCGCGGGCCCACGAAGCCGGCGAGCAGGCCGATGATGACCATCACCACCAGCAGCTCCAGTAAGGTGAAGCCGCGCGAGCGCCGCGGGGCAGAGACAAGAGGGAACAACATGACAACACGCTCCGCGACGGTGAGGACCCTGAACACGTCCAAGGTTAGGAAGCTTCTGTGAAGCGCGGGTTACATCGAGACATTCGGCACGCTTGCCACCGGCCCTCGCCATGCTTTTGATCCGAACGGACTATGCGAAGGCCGCGGCCATGTTGCAAAGCCGACATGTGACTGACGCGGTTCAGGGTGTCACCGACAGGCTGTAGCCGCTGCCGCGCACCGTGCGGATCAGCGAGTCCAGGCCGGCCGGCAGCAGCGCGTTTCTCAGGCGGCTGATGTGCACGTCCACCGTGCGGTCGTCGCCCTCGAAGTCCGAACCCCAGACGTGGTCGAGCAGCTGCGAGCGGCTGTAGACGCGGTCGGTGTGGGTGACGAGAAAGTGCAGCAGGCGGAACTCGGTGCTGCCCAGCGACAGGGGAATGCCCGCGGCCACCACGGTCTTGGCCGAGGGGTCGAGCACCAGGCCGGATAGGCGCACCACATCGGCCGTGACCTGCGGCACGCGGCGGCGCAGGATGACGGCGATGCGCGCGATCAGCTCGCGCGCCGAGAAAGGCTTGGTGATGTAGTCGTCCGCGCCCACTTCGAGACCGGCGATCTTGTCGCGCTCCTCGATGCGGGCCGACAGGATGATGATGGGGATGTCGCGCGTGCGCGCCTCCGAGCGCAGCAACCGCGTGAGCTCCATGCCCGACATGCCGGGCAGCATCCAGTCGAGCAACACCAGGTCGGGCAGCCAGCGCAGCAGCATCTCGCGCGCCTGTTCGGCGTCCGATGCGCAACGCACCACGTGCCCGGCCCGCGTGAGGTTGACCGAGATGAGCTCCTGAATGGGCGGCTCATCTTCGACGATCAGAATTTGAGCAGCCATGGTCGATCGATCGTGGAAAAGCACGGATCGTAGAAGCGTGTGGTGACGTTTTGATTGCAGTCCCATGTCGCTCCAGGCGCGGCTTCGATGGCGTCATCGAAACGCGCCGAAGCGGTCACAGATCTGACGTACTTGGTCCATAGACTCGCGATTTCTTCAGGCTACCCACTTCGCGTTTCATGAGCATCCACGCTAACTTCAAGCGGATTTTCGCGACCACCGTTCTCGCGACGGTGCCCTGGATGGCCGTCCACGCCCAGGAGATCACCGGCGCGGGCGCCACCTTTCCGGCGCCCGCCTATTCGCAATGGGCCGAGGCCTACAGGACGGCCCAGGGTGCGCGCGTGAACTACCAGCCCATCGGCTCCAGCGGCGGCATCCGCCAGATCGATGCGCGCACGGTCGACTTCGGCGCCACCGACGCGCCGCTGAAAGACGACGAGCTCGCGCGCAAGGGACAGATCCAGTTCCCTACCCTGATCGGTGGCGTGGTGCCGGTGGTCAACCTGCGTGGCATCGCGCCGGGCCAGCTGCGGCTCACGGGCGCGCTGATCAGCGACATCTACATGGGCAAGGTCACGCGCTGGAGCGACCCGGCGATCCAGGCGCTCAACGCGCAGTTGCCGCTGCCGGACACGGCCATCTCGCCGATCTTCCGCTCCGACGGTTCGGGTACCACCTACATCTTCAGCAACTACCTGAGCAAAGTCAGCGCCGACTGGAAGTCGCGCGTGGGCGAGGGCACGGCGGTGAGCTGGCCGGTCGGCAACGGCGGACGCGGCAACATCGGCGTGGCCGCGCTGGTCTCGCGCATGCCGAACTCGATCGGCTACGTGGAATACGCCTATGTGAAGCAGGCCCGCATGACGCACGCGCTGGTGCAGAACGCCTCGGGCGCCTACGTGTCCCCGGGGACCGAGGCCTTCCAGGCCGCGAGCGCCGGTGTGGACTGGAAAGCCTCGCACTCGCACATGCTCACGCACCAGCCCTCGCCCGAGGCCTGGCCCATCACCGGCGCGACCTTCGTGCTGATGTATGCGCGCCCCGACAACGCGGCCAACGCGGCGCAGGCCCTGCGCTTCTTCCACTGGGGACTCACGCAGGGCGCGCCGATGGTGACCTCGCTGGGCTACGCCTCGCTGCCCAAGCCGGTGGTGGACTCGATCGAAGCCCGCTGGGCCGAGGTGCGCGACACCACCGGCCAGCCCATTGCCTACAAGTAAGCAAGCCCCACCTCCCGGCGCTGTTCGCGCGCCCCACCCATTTTTTTCAAGGCCCTGGCCATGACCACCCGCAGATTCCCCTCCCCCGCCGCGCCGCGCCTGACCGCGCTGGCCGTGCTGCTCACGCTGGCCTTGAGCGCGTGCGGCGCCAAGGACGAAAGCACACAGGCCACGCAGGTGGCCGCCAAGGTCGGCTCCAACGAAATCTCGGTGCACCAGATCAACCAGGTGCTGGCCCGCACGCCGATGGCGAACGCCTCCAAAGAAGCCGTGCAGGCCGCCAGCCAGCAGGTGCTCGAGCGCCTGATCGACCAGCAGCTCGCGGTCGACCAGGCAACCGAGAACAAGCTGCACCGCTCGCCCGACGTGGTGGCCCAGCTCGAGGCCGCGCGCCGTGAGGTGCTGGCGCGCGCCTACCTGCAGCAGCTCACCGGTGCCATGCCCAAGCCCACGCCGGAAGAAGTGAAGGGCTACTACGACACCCACCCGGCCCTGTTCTCGGAACGGCGCGTGTTCAACCTGCAGGAAATCCGCGTGCCCATGGCCACCGAGGTGCTGAAGGACATGACCAGCATGGCCACGCAGGCCCGGCCCATCGACGAGGTGGCCGCCATGCTGCGCGCGCGCAACGTGCAGTTCGGCGGCGGCAGCGCGACCCGCACGGCCGAGCAGGTGCCGCTGGAGCTGCTGCCGCGCCTGCACGCGCTCAAGGACGGCCAGAGCCTGGTGGTGAAGAACGGCGACGCCGCCACCTTCCTGCGCGTGGCCTCGTCGCAGCAGATCCCGGTGGGCGAGGCCGCGGCCACGCCCGGCATCGAGAAGTTCCTCGGCAACCGCCGCTCCAACGAACTCGTCACCGCCGAATTCAAGCGCCTGCGCGAAGCGACCACCATCACCTACCTCGGCGGCTTCGAGGCGGGCGCGCGCGCCACCCCGTCCGCCAACCAGCCCGACGCGGCCGCCGCGAACGGCCCCGCGCTCACCACGCCGCTGGCCGCCGACGACAAGGTGGCGCCCGCAGCCGGTGAAGACCAGGGCGCCATCGAACGCGGCCTGCAAGGTCTGAAGTGAGCACGCGCGCGCTGCTCAGTGCCTGCCTGCTGGCCGTGGCCGCCTGCTTCGGCGCCACGGCGCAGGCCCAGACCGGCCCGGTCGACTACCCGCTGGCTGCGGGCGACACGGTGCGCGTCCAGGTGTTCCAGAACCCGGACCTCGCACTGGAGACGCGCATCACCGAGAGCGGCACGATCTCTTTCCCCCTCATCGGCATGGTGCGCCTGGGCGGCCTGTCGGTGAGCGCGGCCGAGAAGAAGATCGCCGATGCGCTGCAGAGCGGCGGCTTCCTGCAGAACCCGCAGGTCACGCTGCTGCTCACGCAGATCCGGGGCAGCCAGGTCTCGGTGCTCGGCCAGGTGGGCCGGCCCGGCCGCTTCCCGCTGGAGACCGCCGGCACCCGCCTGAGCGACATGCTCGCCAACGCCGGCGGCACCACGCCCGGGGGCGACGACGTGGTCATCGTCACCGGCCAGCGCGACGGCCAGGCCTTTCGCAAGACCATCGACCTGCCTTCGCTGTTCCTGCGCGAGAACCGCGCGGACGACATCGTTCTGGGCAGCGGCGACGTGATCTACGTGCACCGCGCGCCGGTGTTCTACGTGTACGGCGAGGCCCAGCGGCCGGGCTCGTTCCGCATCGAACGCGGCATGACGGTGATGCAGGCGCTGGCGCAGGCCGGTGGCCCGACCGCGCGCGGCTCGCGCAGCCGCCTGGAACTGCACCGCCAGCAGGACGACGGCAGCGTGTCGACGCTGTCGCCTCAGATGAACGACCTGGTCCGATCCAACGACGTGCTCTACGTGCGCGAGAGCCTGTTCTGAGCCGAGCGAACCCCATGACGCCCCAACAACTCCTCACCGTGCTGCGAGCGCGCTGGCTCGTGGTCTTCCTCACCTTCATGGTGGTGGTGGCGGGCACCGCCGCCCTCACCCTGACGGCCGCCAAGCAGTACACCGCCACCGCGGCCGTGGTGCTGGACGTGAAATCGCCCGACCCGGTGAGCGGCCAGACGCTGGCCGGCCTGATGGCGCCCGGCTACATGGCCACGCAGGTCGACATCATCAAGAGCGACCGCGTCGCCAAGCGCGTGGTGAGCGCGCTGCGGCTGGACAGCAGCGCGGCGGTGCAATCGCAATGGCGTGAATCCACCGAAGGCCGGGGCCAGATCACCGACTGGCTCTCGGCGCTGCTGCAGCGCAACCTGGACGTGAAGCCCTCGCGCGAGAGCAACGTGATCAGCATCGAGTACATGGGGGCCGACCCCAACTTCGCCGCACTGGTGGCCAACGCCTTCGCGCGCGCCTACGTCGAGGTCAACCTGGAACTGCGCGTCGACCCCGCGCGCAGCTACGCCGGCTTCTTCGACGAACAGACCAAGTCCGCGCGCGATCGCCTCGAAGTCGCTCAGAAGGCGCTGTCGGACTACCAGCAGGTCAACGGCATCACCTCCACCGACGAGCGCCTGGACTTCGAGACCGCCAAGCTCAACGAGACCAGCAGCCAGCTCACTGCCATCCAGGCCGCCACCACCGACAGCCAGAGCAAGCGCCAGCGCAGCGACGCCGACACCGTGGCCGAGGTCATGCAGAGCCCGCTGGTCAATGGCCTCAAGGGCGACATCGCCAGGCTCGAAGCCCGCCTGACCGAAACCGGCGTGAACCTCGGCAGGAACCACCCGCAGACGCTGCGCTACGAATCCGAGCTCGCCGCGCTCAAGACCCAGCTCGACGCCGAGACGCGCCAGATCACCAGCGCCATCACCACCACCTACCAGGTGAACCGCCAGCGCGAGGCCCAGCTGCAGGCGGCCCTGAACCAGCAGAAGGACCGCGTGCTCGAACTCAACAAGCAGCGCGACCAGATCGCCGTGCTGCGGCGCGACATCGAATCGGCGCAGCGCGTGTTCGAGTCGGTCAGCCTGCGCGCCTCGCAAAGCAGCATCGAGAGCCAGACCAGCCAGACCAACATCGCGGTGCTCAACCCGGCGATCGCGCCCACCTTCCCCAGCGGACCGCGCGTCAAGCTCAACATCGCGATCGCCATGTTCCTCGGCGGCCTGCTCGGCGTGATGCTGGCGCTGGCGCTCGAATTCGCCAACCGCCGCGTGCGCTCGGCCGACGACCTGCGCGCGCTGCGCGACGTGGTGCTGCTGGGCAGCATCGGCCCGGCCGGCGGCATGATGAAACCCACCGCCGGAGCCCGCGCATGAACGCCCCGCTGGACTTCAAGCCGCCGGGCGCCATCGGCGACATCCTGGTCGCGCGCGGACTGCTGCTGCCGGCCGACGTGGTGCGCGTGGTCGAGCGCCAGGCCAGCCACGACGAGCCCTTCGGCGAGGCCGCCATCGCGCTCAAGCTGCTCGACCGCGCCGACCTCGACGCTGCGCTCTCAACCCAGTTCAACTACGGTTACCTGCAGGACGAGGACGCGCTGCTCAGCCGCGAATTGGTCACGGCATTCAAGCCCTTCTCACGCGCCTCGGAAGAGATGCGCGCGCTGCGCGGCCAGCTCATGCTGCGCTGGTTCAACGACGACCGGCGCCGCCGCCTGCTCACCGTGGTGAGCCAGCGCCCGCGAGATGGCCGCAGCTTCATCGCGGCCAACCTGGCGGTGGTGTTCTCGCAGCAGGGTCAGCGCACGCTGCTGATCGACGCCAACCTGCGCGAGCCGCACCAGGCGAAGATGTTCCACACCACCGGCCACAGTGCGGGCCTGGCCGGCATCCTGGCAGGGCGCGCCAGCCTGGAGGTGATCGAGTCGGTGCCGGGCCTGCCCGGCCTGCGCGTGCTGCCAGCCGGCGCCGCGCCACCGAATCCGCAGGAACTGGTGGGCATGCCCAGCTTCGGCGCGCTGCTGCAGCAGGTGAGCCAGCACCACGACGTGGTGCTGATCGACACCCCCGCCAGCGAGCGCTTCGCCGACGCGGAGATCATCGCTGCGCGCACCGGTGCGGCCCTGCTGGTGGCGCGCCGCCACCGCAGCCCGCTCGGCGGCCTGAGCGATCTCTCGCGCCGCTTGCAGGACACCGGCGTGGCCCTGGTGGGCTCGGTGCTGAATCACTACTGAGCCGTATGCGACGCCACCCACTCCCGCAGGCGAATGCGCACCGCGAGCACCGTGGTGCCCAGCGCCGCGCCCACCGCATCGGCCACCAGGTCGTCGATGTCGGCGCTGCGCCCGGGCAGGCGCATCTGGCTGGCTTCGTCGAGCACGCCCACGAGCAGCGCGCCCACGAAGCCGAAGGCCATGGCCGAGACACCCCGGCGGCCGCTGGCGAAGCCGATCGCGCACGACAGCACGGCGTAGACGGTCATGTGGGCGAGCTTGTCCCATGGGGCTGGCACCAGGCCCACCGCGAAGGGCTGGGCGCCACCGATCCACAAGGCCAGCGGCACCGCCAGTGTCAGCGCCACGGCCAGCCAACGGGCCACGCGCTGCACGCGCCGAAGTGAGAAACCCATGAGCACCACCACACCTTCGATTGATACGGGCGCCGCGCCGATGGTGACGCGCCTTCTGCCCTGGCTACCGATTATGGTCGGGCTGGCGGTGCTCTATGTGCCCACCCTCCACGACCTCTTCACTGGGATCTGGGCGCAGGACGATCAGTTCCACGGCCCCATCGTGCTGGCGATCTCGCTGTGGCTGCTGCACCGCAACTGGCGCGCGTTGGAAGCCGCTGCGCTGGGCCGCCAGACCAGCGCATGGGGCTGGCCGCTGGTGGGGGTCGCGCTGGTGTGCTACGCGCTGGGCCGGTCGCAGGGCATGGGCATCCTCGAGGTCGGCTCGGTGATCTGGCTGCTGGCTGGCGTGATCCTGCTGACGCGCGGCACGGCGGGCCTCAAGGCCCAGTGGTTCGCGCTCTTCTTCATGCTGTTCATGGTGCCGCTGCCCTCGCAGGTGGTGGACCTGGTGACCATGCCGATGAAGATGATGGTGTCATACATGGCCGAGAACGTGCTGTATGCGCTGGGCTATCCCATCGGCCGCAACGGCGTGATCCTGCAGATCGGCCAGTACATGCTGCTGGTGGCCGACGCCTGCGCCGGCCTGCACACCCTGCTCACGCTCGAAGCCCTGGGCCTGCTCTACCTCAACCTGGTGCGGCGCGACTCGCTGTTCCGCAACGTCGCGCTCGCCATCCTGATCGTGCCGATCTCGTTCACCGCCAACGTGATCCGTGTGATGGCGCTCAGCCTGATCACCTACCACTTCGGCAACGAGGCCGGCCAGGGTTTCCTGCACGGCTTCGCCGGCATGGTGCTGTTCCTCAGCGCCCTGCTGATGATCATCGCCTTCGACAGCGCGCTCCAGTGGGCGGAGCGCCTGCGCCAGCGGCCCGCCTCCCACCTGCAGAAAGCCTGACGCCATGGTCTTCTCGTTCAAGAACCTCGTGCTGATGGCGCTGATGCTGGCCTCGGCCGCGCTCGCCTACGCCATGCGCCCCACCGCCCGCCTGGCCGACGAGCGGCCCACCATCGACCTGGCCACGATGGTGCCGAGCGATTTCGGCGGCTGGCGCGAGCAGCCCAACGTGGCGGTGCAGATCATCGACCCCGAGCAGCAGGCCACCATCGAGGCCATCTACACCCAGACGCTCACGCGCAACTACATCCACGCCGATGGCTACCGCATCATGCTGTCGATCGCCTACGGCAACGACCAGAGCGACAACCTGCAGCTGCACAAGCCCGAGGTATGTTACCCGGCGCAGGGCTTCAAGCTGGAGCGCATCGAGCGCGTGCCACTCCAGCTGCACGGCCGCGCCATCGCGGCGACCCGCCTGGAGACGCACCTGGGCAACCGCTACGAGCCCGTGACCTACTGGACCGTGGTGGGCGACCACGTCACCACCACCGGCATCGACAAGAAGCTGACCGAGATGCGCTACGGCCTGGGCGGCCGCGTGCCCGACGGCATGCTGGTGCGGGTCTCCTCCATCGACCGCGACAGCGCGCGCGCCCACCGCATGCAGGCCCGCTTCGCGGCCGACCTGGTGGCCGCCCTGCCCGCCGAACACCGCGCCCGCTTCTCCGGCGTCGACCTCGCCACCACCTCCGCCTCCACCGCCCCCACCCCGCCCGCACCATGAAGAAAAAAACCGCGCTCATCACGGGCATCACCGGACAGGACGGCGCCTACCTCGCCGAACTGCTGCTCCAGAAGGGCTACGAGGTGCACGGCATCAAGCGCCGCGCCTCGTCGTTCAACACCGACCGCATCGACCACCTCTACCAGGACCCGCACGAATCCGGCCGCCGCCTGGTGCTGCACTACGGCGACCTGGCCGACAGCAGCAACCTGATCCGCATCGTCGGGCAGGTGCGCCCCGACGAGATCTACAACCTGGGCGCCATGAGCCAC
>SXGT01381030.1_pt1 | contig 12871 bp, 9 predicted proteins | sample 3176221 | NCBI WGS metagenome assembly SXGT01 (sample SAMN11356862, study PRJNA531348) | freshwater metagenome | isolation source: freshwater sample F1-120 | place: China: Fuxian Lake, Yuxi | collected 2017-12-25
AACCGGAGTGAGCTGCTTCGAGGTCAGCGCCGTCAGTGGGTACAGGCGAGTGCCGCGGCCCCCGGCAAGAACGATGGCTTTCATGTGTCCCTTGCCGATAGATAACCGGGCCGCTGCGTTTGCACCCCTCCGCGCGGGCGCCGCATCAGCGTGCTTTCGGAAGCATTACGAATTCGTTGGAGTCGAGTTCGAATGTTAGCTACTCGGCGTGGTGTGTCGGGCGTACAAGGATCATGATGTTGTCTTCGCGTTTTTCGACGGAAAACCCGCCGGCGGTCAACAACCGCTTGAGGCGGGCGACGGCGTCAGGGGCCAGCCCATGGTTTCCCCAGGAGTCCACGTAGTGTAGCGCGACCACGTCGAGTTTTGCCTTTTCGCAAAACCCCCGAAGGTCTTCCCACGCCATCTCGCGCGGATGTGCGTAGTGGGTATGTGGATGGTGAAAGTGAAGCAAGTTGTCGATGGCTCGCCAATTGTTAATGTTCGGCGTCGAAATAAACATCTGCGCATGCGGACCGGCGTTGACGAGCATGGCGCGGCATTCATTCAACATGCTGTCGACGCCATTTCCCCTAAATGTGCCAGTCCAACCAAGTGAATCGGTCGGGCGATCGATCACGTGTTCGATCACCTCCATGCACAAGATCAGATCGTATTTGCCGTTTTTGATCCTTTCCGGGAACGGGAACCGCAGGTCGAATTCTTCAGACTCTACCTCAAAGCCTGGGTAAAATGCCTTTAATGCCTCAGTGAACGCCCCTCCGCCGCCTAATTCCAGTATTCGGCGATGGGCGTTGGCCATCGAGAGACAGTGTTGGAGGTGGGGGAATATGGTCACCAGCGTGTTTAGGTACCGGATGCGATGGTGCCGCCAAAAGCTGTTGTCGGGCTCAGTTGCGTGCCGATGTTCGAGCCAATTCGATGCGTTTTGGGCGAATTCGTCGTGTGGACTTAAGTGGCTGCATGCCCTGAGTAGACGTTGCGCCTCTTCGTTTTCTGGATCAGCCTGCGCGACTTCACGAAAGTAGTTTGCAGCCGCGGCCAGTTCGCCGGCCTGAAGGAGTCGATTGCCAAGTCGCATTTTGATCTGCAACATTTCCGTCGTGAGCGACTCGCGACTTCCCATGCAATGTGGTCCAAGAGAGGGGTGGAATCCGTAGGGTGTGGATGGGCGCGGGCTGTCGTAACCTTGGTGGTTGGAGCGTGTCCATGGCGTCCGCCCCTGTTCTGCAGGTCGCGGTGCCTCCCGGGGCATTGTTCGACGTTGGTCCCTACGGTCCATAAGGTCCAAATGTCGCTCTTGCGTTCTCCGGGCCGGGGCTAGTTCCCGATCACGACGCCAGCCGTCGCGACCGCACTTACATTCCCGGTCGCATCACGAAATACCACATTCAACGCCTTCGTTCCCGTCCCGGAGAACTTCCAACTCGACCGAGTCCGATACGCGATCCACTTCGTGCAGGTGGCGCCTTCTGACAGGCACATCTGCGTGACGCCCTCATCATCGGTGGCCGCCAATTTGATCGACACCAGCATTTCCTTGGACGTGCTCGGCATCGAGATCGTTCCGGTCGGCGGCTGAACATCCAGATGCCAGTGGCTTATTCCCTGTGCCAAAGCGGAGACGTTGCCGGCGTTGTCGACCGCGCAAACGGACCAGTAGACGTCTACATTGGGGTTGATGGAGTGGTGGTGGCTATTGGTGTACTTGGCCATGGTGCAGGGCACGGGCGCCCCCCCGACGCCGACCTTATACCCATAGATCCCCGAGAAGTCGTCGGCGGGGGTGCTCCAGGTAAGGCTTAGAACACCGGCCTCGGCCGAGGCAGTCACCGTGGGGACGCCCGGGGCGACGTCGTCCAATGCAATTCCGTCCGTTGCGGCCGCGCTGACGTTTCCAGCGGCATCCTTAAACCAGGCGTAGACCGTTCGATTTCCCGACCCGGATCCTACATTGATGGAAACGACGCTGGCGGGGTTCTCCCAAGCATCGCAGATCGCGCTGGTATTGACGCAAATTGCACTTACTCCCTGGTCATCGCTCCCGCTTACGGTGACATCGACGGCTGAGTCGGCGGTGTAGGTGTTTCCAGAGTCGATGACGATCGTTCCCGTAGGAGCGGTGTTGTCGAGCACGATGGTGTCGGTCACCGCAGCGCTGACGTTTCCGGCGGCATCTTTGAACCAAGCATACACGGTCTTTGTGCCGGAGCCAGCTCCAAAATCGAGATAGATTGTGCTTGCCGGGGACTCCCAGACGTCGCACACATTGGCGGTATGAACGCAGATTTGGGAGAGGGCGTTGTCGTCGCTGGCGTTCACCCCGACCTGAACGGCGGTAGACGTCGTGAATTGGGCGTCGGCATTGATGCTGATTGTTCCGGTCGGGGCAGCATTGTCGAGCACAATGGTATCGGTGGCGGCCGAACTCACATTGCCCGCGGCGTCTTTAAACCACGCGTAAACGGTCTTGGTTCCTGCCACAGTTCCGAGATCCAGGTTGACCGAGCCGACCACGCCCTCCCAGGCATCGCAGACATTGGTGGTATGAACGCAGATTTGGGAGATACCGTTGGTATCCGATGCCGAAATTCCGACCTGCACGGCGGAGGCGTTGGTGTAGGTCGCCCCCGCGTTGACGCTGATCGTGCCGGTGGGCAGGACATTGTCGAGCACGATGGTGTCGGTGGCTACTGCGCTGATGTTCCCGGCGGTGTCCTTGAACCACGCGTAAACGGTCTTAGTGCCTGGGTTCGAGCCGACATCGATGTTCACCACGCTCGCAACGTTTTCCCAGGCATCGCACACATTGGCGGTGTGAACGCAAATTTGGGCAAGTCCGTTGGCGTCCGACCCATTGAGGGTCACTTGAACGGCGGAGGTGGTCGCGTAGGATGCTCCCGCATTGATGCTGATCGTTCCGGTCGGAGCGACATTGTCCATGGAAATAGAGTCACTGATCTCGGCACTAATGTTGCCTGCCGCATCCTTCAACCAAGCGTAAACCGTAGGATTGCTCGATCCTGTCCCGAGAGTGATGTTCACGCTGGTGGCGTACGCCTCCCAGGCATCGCACACATTCGAGGTATTGACGCACATTTGTGAAACGCCGTTGGCGTCGTTGCCGCTGACCGCCACTTGCACTGCAGAGCTGCCGGTGTAGGATGCACCGTTGTTGATGCTGATGGTTCCGGTAGGAGCCACATTATCCAGTACGATGGCATCGGAAGCCATGGCGCTGACGTTGCCGCCTGGGTCCTTAAACCAGACGTAAACTGTCTTCGTGCCTTGGGTATTCCCGACATCGACATTGAATGACCATTGCATCGGCTCCCAGGCGTCGCATACCCCGGTGGTGTTGATGCAGATCGATTCAATGCCGTTTGCATCGGATGGACTGGCCGAAACCGTCACCACGTTCGAGCCGGTGTAGGCATCCCCATTGTTGACGGCAATCGTGCCCGTGGGAGCGGTGGTGTCCCCAGTCAGGCCAAGCCCCGCGCCGAGATCCAGCCTTCGAAAGCTCATTCCATTCTTCGCGTCGGTGACCATCGGTCCGCGACCGGTGATGCGGTATTCCCAGGTTCCAATGGCTTCCCAGGGAAATTGGGCGGCGATCACCGCAGCAGCTCCTGCCACATGCGGCGTTGCCTGCGAGGTTCCTCCCATGTTGTAGCCGCCGGCCCAGATCAGCGCGCCGGGAGCGACCACGTCCACCATCGAGGCCGAATTCGCAAAACAGGTGACTTTGTCTGCAGAGGTGGTGTAATCGGTGCAGACTCCCCAGTTCAAACCGCCCACATTGGCGTCATAGGTCGCGCCGACGGTCAGTGCATTCGGCACGCAACCTGGGCTTGCAACAGCGTTGTTCCAACCGTTGTTTCCGGAGGCGATCGCGATGACCATGCCCGCATTTCGAGCGTTATTCACGGGGGTCGCAAAGCTGTCGGCGCTGCATCCGCTGGTGTAATACCCGCCCCCCAGGCTTAGATTGATTGCCCGGGTGTTGTAGGTGCTGCGGCTCCCGATGACCCAATTGATCGCAGAAATGATGTCCGTGTTGTAGGCGTAGCCATCCGTTCGAAAAACATCGAGCGCAAGGATCTTTGTACCTGGGGCCACACTTCGAACGATCGCCGCCACATTCGTGCCATGTCCGTTGTCATCCACGGAATTGTCGTTGCTCGGCGTGAAATCGGCTGCATATGCAACCGGGCAATTGCCTCCCGGCGATGAACACGCCCCCAGATCGGCATGCCCGTAGTTGGCGCCGGTATCGAGCACGGCTACTGCAGTACCGGCTCCCGTCCGGCCTCTTGAAGCAGCGAGGGGAGCCTGGACGATCGGCCCACTCTCGGCGTCCATCATTTCGTACTTTCGAATGGGATGTACCGCGACCACATGAGGCAACGACAGGAGCTTGTTTCGATAAGCGCTGTTGGGTCCTTGCACATGCGCCATCGGGAGGTTGTCGTAGGCATCGAGCAATACCACGCGGGGATCGGCATTCAAAATATCGGCTAACTGAGAGGCATATTCCTGGCGCCGTACCTCTAAGACCTCCTCGGCGTCGGTTCGCAGGCCCACCAAATCCGGGTCATCCGCCACCGCTTCTTCCGCTTGCACCGAATCAAATTCGACGATCCATTCGCGGGCGTTGGGGTCCGCGATCAGCAGCGCGTTTTGCTCCTCTTCGATCGTCGGATTTTCCGCGCATCCTATCGCCAATAGCGGCCAGAACCAGCGAGCCATGCATCCCCCGATCAGGGTACGGATCCGCGCCGAACTCTCTGAACCCCCCAGGGCTGCAGAATTTTAGTAAACAAGGTTACCATCTGGGCGCCTCCCCTTCGGGGCCGGCACCCTCCGGGGTCGTGCTCACGCACTCCGTTTTCGGCTGCGCCTCAAACCCGCTGCGCGGCCCTCCGGTCGCCTGGCGCGCTAAACCAACCTTACCGGCTCGCCATACAAACCCAGCGTCGCGTCCGACGTCAACAGGGTACTTCCCTCCACTCGCGCCTGGCAGAGCAGCATCCGATCGAAGGGATCCCGATGATGCAACGGGAGAACTTCCAGCTCCAGGGTGTGCTCACCTGTGACGGCCACCTCCCGATAACCGTTTGCGAGCAGGCCTCTCCTCAGTAGCCTGGGATCGACGTGGAAATCACTTCGTCCAAGTCCGAGTTTGATGTTGATCTCCCACAGGCTTGCCGAACTGTAGGTGAGTTCGTGTGCGGGATCGGACAAAAGCGCCCTGGCCAACGGAGAAAGCCGCTCGGGCTGCCCCGAGGCCCACAGGAGCAGGTGGGTATCCACGAGCAACCTCATTGTGTGCCTTCGAACAATGCAAGCAGGTCATCATGGCCCATGACGTCGAAGTCGTCGGGGACTTGGACCCTCCCGCTTAGGAACCCTAGGCGGCGTTCTTGGCCAGCATCCGGAGTATCAAGCGGAACCACCCGCACCATGGGATGCCCTGCCTTGGCGATGATGAACGGCTCACCCGCCGCTGCTTGCTCAACCAACCGCGACAAGTGGGTTTTGGCCTCATGAATGTTGAACGTTCGCATAGGCCCTCGGTAGACTTAGTTTACTAAGTCTAGTTTAACTCCCGCCCGACGTCCAGATCCAATCGCCGTCTGCCCCTCCCGGGTTAACTTCCCCGCGGAGGTCGCCCGTGCCCAAATTGTTCCTGATCGATGGAAGTAACCACGCCTTCCGCGTCCATTTTGGGCTTCCGCCGATGCACAACGCCAGCGGTTTTCCGACCCGCGTGTTGTATGGCTTCACGACGATGCTGGCCCGCTTGGTTCGCACGTACGAACCTGACTATGTCGTGGTCAGCTTCGACAAAGGCGCCACTTTCCGCCACGAGATGTTCCCAGAATACAAGGGCCATCGCCCGGACATGCCCGAAGATCTCCGCCAACAATGGCCGCTTCTCCCGGATCTCGTCGAAGCTTTTGGGTACCGCTGCATCATGATCCCCGGGTACGAAGCGGACGATGTGCTCGGGACGCTCTCTCACCAGTTTGCAAGCCCGGATCTGACCGTCTATCTGGTGACCGGCGACACCGACTTCTACCAGCTGGTCAACGAGAACGTTCGTATCCTGGATCTCATGAAGGATGAGGAGCTTGGTCTCGCTGAGGTCACCGAAAAACTTGGCCTTCCTCCTTCAAAAATGGTCGACGTCTTGGGGCTCTCCGGCGACAGCTCCGACAACATCCCCGGCGTTCCCGGCGTCGGCGAAAAGACCGCCGTGAAGTACCTCCAAAAGTATGGTAGCTTGGAAGGCGTGTTAGCGGCAGCGGACGACATCGGCGGCAAACGCGGCGAGGCGCTGAAGGAACACGCGGAAAGCGCGCGACTCTCCTACAAATTGGCGACCATCGCCCTCGACTGCCCGGTGAACAGCACCCTGCCGGAGCTGAAGCCGCGTGGGATGAACGAAGATGTCCTCCGCGCCCGGTTTGAGGAGTGGGACTTCGGGAAAATCGCTCGCAAGCTCCTTCCTGAGCGACAGGGGATCTCGGCGGAAGGTTACACGATCGTCAAGTCGCTTGTCGAGTTGGACCAGGTGATCGGCCACTTCGGGACGAAGGTCGCCGTCGATCTGGAAATCAGCGACGATAAGCCCGTTGGAGCCTCTTTTTCGTGGAGTGCTACCGCTGCCGCCTATGTTCCCTTGGATGGACGCGGTGGAATCGATGCCGACGCCGCGCAGAAAAAAGTTGCTGCCCTCCTTGCGAATCCGAAGGTTGGCAAGGTGTTTGCCGACAGCAAGAAGGTGTTCCGACTGGCGCTTCGCTGGGGTTGGAAGATCGAGAATGTCGCCGGGGATACGACCCTTCTCGACTACGTTCTCGCCGCCCACGAAAAGAACCACGAGTTGACCGAGCTCGCCGCGCGCTACCTGGGCCATTCGATGATGGCTGGCCAAAGCGGAATGTTGCCGTTTGCACGCCCGTTGGAGGAGACCGCAAAGCTGGCGTCGGAGGCGGCGCACGTCGTTGGTCTGATCGAAAGCCGACTTCAAGGCCGGCTCGACGCGGGGACCCGACACATCTACGAGCAGATCGAGCTCCCGTTGGCCCGCGTCCTCGCGGATATGGAACACGCCGGAATCCGCATTGCCGTGGAACTTTTGGACGGGATCCGTGCGGACATCGATCTGCGCCTGATCGAAGCCGAAAAGCGTTGCCATGCGATCAAAGGCAAGGCGTTCAACGTCAATTCCCGCCACGAGATCGCCGATGCATTGTTCGGCGAAGGAAGCGAATTCACCCCGACGAAAAAGGTGAAAGACGGCTGGTCAACGGACGCTTCCGTGCTTGAGAAGATCGCCGACGGCACCAATCTTCCCTCCGCGATTCTCGAATACCGCCAACTTCAAAAGTTGAAGGGGACCTACCTCGATAAATTGCCGACCTACATCGCTGCCGACGGCCGGATCCACACCTATTACAACCAGGCGATCGCCGCGACCGGCCGATTGTCCTCGGAAGAACCAAACCTTCAGAATATCCCCATCCGCACGTTTGAGGGTCGTCGGATCCGCGATTGTTTTGTGCCGGCGGAAGGCCACCTCTTTCTTTCTGCCGACTATTCGCAAATCGAATTGCGGATCCTGGCCCACCTCACCGAAGAGCCGGCGTTGGTCGAGTCGTTCCGCAAGGGGGAGGACATCCACCGCCGGACCGCTTCCGAAGTGTTTGGCGTCCCTCCCGATCAAGTCACCTTCGAGCTTCGAAGTGCGGCAAAGGCCATCAATTTCGGACTCATGTACGGTATGTCCAGTTTCCGATTGGCCGGCGATCTACAAATCAGCCGGGCGGAAGCCACCAAATACATGGAAGAGTACTTTGGCCGGATGCCGAAGGTGAGCGGTTGGATCGAAAACGCGAAGATCGAGGCGAAAAAGCAAGGTTTTGTAGAGACCTTGTTCGGTCGTCGCCGGGTTATTCCCGGGATCCATGCACCCAATTATGCCGAACGTATGGGCGCTGAGCGCGAAGCGGTCAACACCCGCATTCAGGGCACGGCCGCAGACATCATCAAGATCGCGATGCTGCGCGTTCACAAACGGCTTGCCTCTGATGGTTTCAAGGCCCGGATCCTGCTCCAAGTGCACGACGAGCTGTTGATCGAGGTGCCGGAAGCCGAGGTGGAACGCCTGCGTCCGGTGGTTGTGGCGGAGATGGAAGCGGCCGCCGAATTGTTGGCACCGCTGCGCGTGAACAGCGCCGTCGGGCACAATTGGAACCAAGCGCACGGTTAAAACTCCCGCTTGGAGAACTTGCAATTTTGATTGAATAGGGCGACGCTAGCGTCGTCTAAGCGCAACCGGGGGAACCCATGGTCGGATTGGAAGACGCGGAACGCGAGGCGGATCTTGAGCTGCTTCGCGCGGTCAAAGCGGGCGATGCAACCGCCTATCGGGGCTTGGTTGAAAAATACCAGGGCCGGCTTTACGGCATGGCCTACGGTATGGTGCGCAATAAGGAGGATGCCCGCGACATTACGCAGGATGCCTTCGTTAAGGCGTACAGCAGCCTCGACTCCTTTCGCACCGAATCCAGCTTTTATACGTGGTTGTACCGGATTGCGATGAATTTATCGATCGACTTCCTGCGCAAACGCAAGCGCCAAGGTACCACTTCCTTCGACGAAGGGATCGCTGCTAAGGACGACGACGGTAACATGCTCGCGGCCCACCACAGCGAGGATCCTCGAAAGGCCCTTGAAAGAAAGCGGCTTCACAAAAAGATCATGGATGCGGTTGAGGACCTCCCCGAAGATCAGCGGCAGGCGATTCTGCTTCGGGAGCTTGAAGGCCTATCTTACAAAGAGATCGCCGACATCATGGGCATCGCTGAGGGCACAGTGATGTCTCGATTGTTTTACGCCCGAAAGAAGCTTCAAAAGGTACTTTCGGAGGACCGGTGATCGTGTTTTTGGCCCGATTGCATCAGCCATTGAATATCCTTCGCCCTGCCGCGTCTGTGGGCCGTTACGAGCGCACCCCTGGTCGAGAGAACGCACATGTCGCGTGATGAACTCGAAATCCTGCTCGAAAAGCTCCGCGATGGCTCCGCCACCGACGAAGAGGTGGAGCGGGTGCGTGAGCTGATGGAGGCCGATGAATCGGCTTTCGACTTGGGTTTGGATGAGGCGTTGGCCGCGGAAGCGGGCGAGATCGATCTCGGCCACGATGTGTTGGCGGGGATCGGGTCGGGGTTGCCGGTAGCAGAAGCCGTTCGCGACGAATTGTCGGAAGAAATTCCGTTAGCGGCGGCCGTTCTTGAGGAAGCGGGCGCGGTCGATGTGGTGGCTGCGGTGTTCGCGAAGCTCGGGTTGGCCGCGTTGAATGTTCCGGTGGCGGAAGCGGTTCGCGCGGAGGCTGGCTCGATCGACATTGCGGAAGCGGTTGTCGGTCCTATGGATCCGCGGATTCCGGTGGCAGAGGCGGTTCGCGCGGAAGCGGGTTCGGTCGACCTTGCAGCGCCGGTCATGGATTCGCTGGGTGCCACCGATTGGAACCGCGAATGGGTGGTGGATGCCGTCCGTTCAGAAGCGGGGACCATCGATATCGCCGATGCGGTCATGGCCAAGATTCTCCGCCCTTCGGTGGTGGCTGCCGCCCCCGAAATTCCGCGTCCGGCCAACCGTTCCTTCCCGTTGGCGGCGCTGTTGTTGGCGGCGGTGGCCCTGTTGAGTTTTGTGGTCGGCCGCCTCGGATCGGTTGAGACCGGTGGGCCCATTGTGGCGCCGGTACCGGTGGAGTCGTATGCCGCTTTGCAATTCGCTTCGGGCGACGAGATCCGAGTGGATGATCTCGACGCGGGCGAAGGTGGCGGTTGGGTCGATGCCCGCGACGATGCGGGTGGTGCTTTGATTATTTGGGTAACGGAGGCTCAATTATGACACACAACCAACGGTTTTCTGCTTTCCGCGGAGTGTTGGCGGTGCTGCTCGCGGGCGTGTCCCTCAGCCTCTCCGAGCCCGCATGGGCCGATCCTCCCCATCCGCCGCGACGACCGCAGGTGGCCGAGTCGCCGCGGGTGAGCTCGTCGATCTCCGTCGAGATGAAGTGTGTGCGCGGCACCAATGACAATGCCAGGGTCGATGAATCCTTGAAGAGCATTCTTCCGGCACTTTCGCAGACCAATTATCGCGGATTTTCGTTGGTGGATTCCTACCGCGACAATCTGTCCGACGGCCAGGAAACCGAGTTTTCGATTGAAGGCGGCCGCAAGGTGAAGATCGAACTGCTCGACCACGATCAGACCAAAGCGCGCGTTCGCATCCGCATGTTCAATGGACAGGGCCGTCAGGCGTTGGACACGACGGTGAGCATCCACCGCGACCGTTCCTTTATGGTGGCGGGTCCGAAGGTGGGCGATGATGTGCTCATTCTGCCGGTGACCGTCCGCTATTGACGGGGGCTTCGTCGCCGAACCCCCGCCCACCAAAGGATTCGTTGAGTTTCGTCAACGAAGGCGACATCTCCGCGTCGTTTACGCTAGCGCCAACGCTTTGCGCATGTCACCGTGCAACTCAGTAGGGCGTAAGTTACCTTGCGCCGTCTTGGGGAGGTCGCGATGGGCGCACGTTGGTCGATTTTGGTCGCTTTGTCGGTGTTGGCCTGCAACAACACCGGTTTGACACCGCAAAACGTTGACACGGGCGACACCGAAGAGACGGGCGACACAGAAGAGACCGGGGATACGGGCGACACCGGGGATACGGGCGACACCGGGGATACGGGCGACACCGGGGATACGGGCGACACCGGGGATACGGGCGACACCGGGGATACGGGCGACACCGGGGACACGGGCGACACCGGAGATACGGGCGACACCGGAGATACGGGCGACACCGGGGATACGGGCGACACCGGGGATACGGGCGAAACCGCAGATACCGACGTCGTGGATGCCGATGGGGACGGCTATGGCGAGGATGTCGATTGCGACGACAGTGATCCCTTGATCCACCCGGGCGCCGAAGACCTCGATTGCGACGGCGTGGATGTGGACTGCTCGGAGAATGGTGAGTGGGTGTTGAGCGTCAATGACAGCATTCAAAGCCGGGTCACACTGGCTGCTGACGGGGATTGGATCTGCTTGTACGACAAGACGTACACGGAAAATGTGGATTACACCGGCAAGAACATCGTGATTTGGGGGCAGTCCGGTACGGTGGTTCAACCAGCGAACACAGGAGCGCCCACGGTGGAGCTGAATAGCGACGGCGTTTGGCTCGGCGGCACGGTTACCGGTTCCGATGGAATGCCGGCTTTCCGGATGGACGGGGCCGGCGTTCTGGCGGCGGTCACGCTGTTGGACAAGTCCGCCGATTCGGGTGCCGGCGTGTACGTCGTTGACGGGGTACCTTTCTTTTACCAGGTTTGGTTCGATGGAAATTACGCCAGCAGCTACGGCGGCGGCCTGTATGCTGAGGCGGGTGCGGTCACGATGGCCGAGTGTGTCTTTGCCGACAATGCGGCCGAAATCAACGGCGGTGCAATCTCTGTGGAAGGGGGGTTAGTACTCGAGACCTCGGATTTCGATAGCAACCTCGCGGTGGACGGTGGGGCGATCGAAGTGTTTTTGGGCACCGCGGACATCGTGGATGTCGTGTTCTCGGGGAACTTGGCCACGGGCAGCGGGGGCGCGTTGTATGCGGACGCGAGCACTGTGGACGTCGAATCCACCTATTTCGTCGAAAATGTGGGTGGGACTGACGGCGGCGGCGGTGTTGCCCTCGACGGCAGCGATTTGACGGTGTTCACCTCGTCGTTCATGGGGAATGAGGCGGACATTGGGGGCGGATTGTTTGCAGTTGACTCCACCGCGGCCCTGGTTTCGACGGATTTTTGGGGCAATGCAGCGACGGTATACGAGGGTGGTGCAGGCTTCTTGAGCAGTTCTGGGTTGGGCGCGATGGACGCCGTCGTGTATGGAAACTACGCGGAGACCTTCGGCGGCGGATTCTCCGTCGCGGGAGATTCTTATCTGTACCTGGAGAATGCCTCGGTGGTGAACAACTACGCCGCAGACTCCGGCGGTGGCCTGGCGCTCGGGGACGGCACTCTGGGGGACACCTCGGCGGCCGAAAGCCTCAACGCCATTTTTGCTTCCAACTATGGAGCAAATGCGGCGGATGCGGTGTTCACCGACAGCAACTCCGCGGACTTCTTTTCCAGCTACGGGATGTTCTTTGACCACTTCGCACCTGCATTTGTCGGCGTGACACATCCAAACACGGATGCGACCAACCGGTTCATGGATCCGCAGTTCCAGTCGTTCAACTACTACCTGCCGATGGATGCGGTGGACCTGCACGTTCACCCTGGATCCCCAGCTCTGAATACCGGTGATCCGACGATTTTCAACGGTTGGGGCGGCCGTTCGCACGTCGGCGCCTATGCGGGCACGGCGGTGACCGTCAATTGGCACGCCGATGCGAATTCAGACGGTTTGCCGGACGGATGGACGGCTTGGTGGGGCTCCGGAGCGGCGGGTGCCGACGACGATGGCGACGGCCTGACCAATTTCCAAGAGTTTATGTGGGGTACCTCGCCCATCTTTGCGGACACGGACAACGATGGGGACGAAGATGACGTCGACGCCGACCCCCTCGACGCGACCCTCTAGGCGAGCGCGTTATGGTGAGGCGCTGGATGATGTGGGTGCGGGGGCTGATTTCCCGCTCCCTTACACTGGAGACGATGGATGCGGAAGTTCGTGAGCGCGCTTTCTCTGCTCTTGGCCATCGCTTGTACCGGTGGCACCTCTGAGACCAGTGCTCCGCCCTTGGGAGACGCTGCGGCGGATTTGACGATCGTGGCGCCCACTTGGAA
>SXGT01381142.1_pt1 | contig 12869 bp, 9 predicted proteins | sample 3176221 | NCBI WGS metagenome assembly SXGT01 (sample SAMN11356862, study PRJNA531348) | freshwater metagenome | isolation source: freshwater sample F1-120 | place: China: Fuxian Lake, Yuxi | collected 2017-12-25
GTAATAGTTTTTTCATGTTTTTATTATTTGTGGTTTGATTAAATAATTAATTAGTAAGCAAATGTAGTCGTTGAAAGATGATAATCAAATTAATATTGACAATTATGGTTTTTCAATTCTTAATCCAACATCCATTACTCCCGGCAATTGTTCAACACGCATGGCTTGTTCAAATTCAAAAGTATAGTTGCCGCTTTGCGAAAAGCGCACATTACGTTTGAACAGAATCCGTGCATCCCATAAATCGCCCAGACCTTTTCCAAGCCATTTACCTTTGTCATCTGCAAGCAGGCATTCAACAGTGTCGCGGGTTGTTTTTCCGTTGGGGAATGTGGTATTAATAAACATGAACAAATTGCTGTAAGGATAAAACCCTGCGTGGCGAATATTGATAAGAACATTGTTTCCTGAAACCGTGTCGTTAATGCTTACCTCAAACTTTATTTTTTGTGCAGCATCCCATGTATTGTCCGCTATCTCATTGTTCTGCTCATAAATTCTTTTTGAATCGCAAGAGGAAAAAAACACCAACAAACAAGAGGCAAATAAAAGCGTCTTCATTTTATTGAGGTTTGTTTTGTTCACCTTGCTGTGGCTTCGGGCGCGGTGGTCTGTTGTTTCTGCGTTGCTGTGGCGGTCGTTGTTGCGGTGGTCGCTGCTGCTGCGGCTTCTGTTGAGAAGGTGCTTTTGGTTCACCTTGTTGCTGTGCATTAGCTTGCGGAGCACTGCTTTTTTTCTTCTTGTTTCTGCGGTTGTTATTGTTGCTGCGTTTGCTTTTGTCTCTGTCAAACCGTGTAAGGCTGTCCTGACCAACTACATTCTCGTAATCCGGTTTTTTCTCTTCGGGCAAAGCAACTTGTTTGGCTGGCATAATATCCGCTTTTATTCCCTGTTTATTCAGTTCCTGAAACTCTTTCACTTTCTCAATGCTAAGCGGAATAAATGTATCTCTTTCATCGGGCAGCGAATACCAGATTACTCTCCTGAAAATATCGGTTTTCTGGTGCATCGCATAACCGCGATTGGTTTCTAACCTTAGCTTGGTATCAGGAAAATCTTTTATCGCATCCATGTAGCTGTCCAGCTCATAATTGAGGCAACATTTGAGTTTGCCGCATTGTCCGGCTAATTTTTGCGGGTTCAGTGAGAGCTGCTGATATTTTGCCGCACTCGTAGAAACCGTTCTGAAATCAGTAAGCCATGTAGAGCAACACAGTTCTCTTCCGCAAGAACCGATACCGCCCAAACGGCTGGCTTCCTGACGTGCACCGATCTGGCGCATTTCTACGCGAATGCGGAATTCATCTGCAAGGCGTTTAATCAGTTCACGGAAATCAACACGGTCATCTGCGGTGTAATAAAAAATAGCTTTTGTTTTATCGCCCTGAAATTCCACATCGCTCAGTTTCATTTTCAGGCCAAGCGCGGTTGCAATAACACGGGCTTTGTACATGGTGTCTTTCTCCTGCGCCATGGCAGCTTTCCACTTGTCAACATCGTTGTTGTTAGCTTTGCGATAAATCTTTTTTACTTCGTCTCTAGTGGGGTCAAATTTTTTCTTGCGCATTTGCAAACGCACCAGTTCTCCTGTTATGGAAACCGAACCAATATCGTGTCCGGGCGAGGCTTCAACCGCCACAATTTCACCAACATTAAGTTGAAGTTTCGCTTCGTTTTTATAAAATTCCTTGCGACTGTTTTTAAACCGTATTTCTACATAGGGAAAGGGCTCCTGCCCCGAAGGCAGTTGCATATTACTTAGCCAGTCAAAAACGTTGAGTTTATTACAACCACCTGTGCCGCAACTGCCGTTATTATTGCATCCGCCCGGTGTTCCGCTTCCTCTGCCGGTGCTGCATCCGCTACATCCCATCTTTATATAGTATCAAGTATTAAGATGGCAAATTTAGCATTTATGCTTTCACTGCCACCTGTTGACTCATTCTGAGTAGATTGCCCAGTTTCAGCGACAGGTCAAAGAAAAGCAGTTTAGGGTAAGCATTCCGCTCAATGTGATAAGAAGCAGAATCTAATTCGGCAATAATTTCCATAATGTTGTTGCCATTCACAAACGTGGAGAATTTCAGAAAAAAGTTTCGTTCGGTTTCTGTCATTCTTGCCAGTTCCGGAGTAGAATAGGTTTGCATCAATGCCTTGCGAAACATGTTTTGGCAAAATGCTAAAAATGCTTTTTGTTTTTCCCTGCCCTCATCTGTTGAGGCTAATTTCTCAGACCAGCTCAGCATTTCTGTAATATTGTTTTTGTAACACGCCAGCATCCAGTCACGGAAGCGTTGGGTGTTATCTGTTGAATCATCGCCTTGTTCAGCCATTTTCATGGCTGCACTGAAATTGCCATCCGCAAGGTGCGTAATCCGCAGCGCATGTTCGGGCGAAAGATTGAATTTTTCAACCAGTGTTTTTTGCATGGAAGCATCATCAATCTTTTTGATTTTTACCATTTGTGTGCGCGAAAGAATGGTGGCAAGCATCAAGTCTGTATTTTCTGCAACCATTATGAACAGTGTTCTTTCTGGCGGTTCTTCAATCATTTTCAAAATTTTGTTGGCAGCCTGCACATTCATTTTCTCAGGCTTCCAGATAATAACAATCCGGTATTCGCCCTCATACGCCTTGAACGAAAGTTTGCGCAGAATGCTGGCACTTTCGCCCACATAAATCTGTGCCTGTTTGTTTTCAATTCCTGCGTTATCAAGAAACTCGTCTACTTCTAAATATGGGTTTTGAGTTAATGCCTCCCGCATATCCGCAATCAAATCATCGCTTATTGTTTCCCGCCCATCTTTAATTTTATAAACAGGAAAAACAAAATGAAAATCAGGATGCGCGATCTTCTGCATTTTCAGGCACGAAGAACATTCACCGCACGAATCATGTTCACCTTTAGCACTACAAAAAATGTATTGCGCATAAGCAAAGGCAAGTGCTAAATTTCCGCTTCCCGCAGGACCAAGCAACAACTGCGCATGACTGATACGGTTGTCATTCACCGTTTGTATCAACCGCTTCTTTATGTCGTCCTGACCTACAATTTCTTTGAATAACATCTAATTTTCAGCTAAATGATTCTCTGAATAAAACTGCCTTGCCCACTGCCTGTATCTTCCTATTGGTCCATCGCCTTTTGCCAGGGCAGGCTGTGTTACATACACTTTGTTTTCCCAGATTTTGAAATCCTGAGAAACATCATGTGCATAAGCACGGAAAGATATTTTCGGTAAAAATTTATTGATAAGCGATTTTGGAATAATGTTCAACAACGGATTTATTTTCCCCGGATTTTCAATGTGCTTCATGCACAAACCGATTCGCAGAAGAATTTTTTCTCCGTCAATCGGTGTGGGCTGTACAAAGTTGCGATACTGCAAACCGTATTCAGGAACACTGACTTCCACATAAGAATAGCCCAACCCATAAGCATGCCCATGAAATTCTGCACGCAATAAATGCTTCGCATTTCCAAAGAAATCTGCTTTGCGGTGCATGGCATATTTTGCGTTCAGGTAATGTTTGTCAAGTTCTAACTCCGTAAGCATCTCCACTTTATTATAGCCATGAACAATGGAAAGATGTCCGAGGTCAACACTGTTCTCTGTTGTTTCCTGCGGATGACTTTTTAGTTCCCATTCGGTGGTAATCACAGTTGTCCAACCTTCAAAATCAATTGTCGGAACTTCCCAGTCAGGAGCTTTGTCTTCACTATGAAACCACACTAAAACAAAACCATTTTTCTCTTGCAAGTGCCATGAACGCAATACTGCTTTTGGCGGTGGTTTTGTTCCGTAACCAGTGGAAGTGCAAGTGCCTTTCACATCAAAACAAAAATCATGAAAGGGGCATTTTATTGTTTCGCCCTGAACGGTTCCTCCGTGTGCAAAGTGCGCACCCATGTGCGGACAATACGCATCAACTGCAGCAGGAACTCCTGCTTCGGTGCGGAACAAAACAATATCCTGTTCGCAGAATTTCTTTGAAATAATCTGTCCTTTTCTTAGCTGTGCGGATGAGCAGGCAGCATACCAACCATTTGGGAAAGGAGGAAGTTCGTTATATCCGGTTTGCTTATTTTCCAGTGCAACCGCTTGTTTTTCTAACATGATAATATCTGTTGTAATTGCTGCAAATTTAACTGAATTGCTTTAAGCAATTGTTAATTTACATAAGGAATAAGGGGAAGTGAAACAAAAAAGGCTGTGCCTTCATCCAAATTAGTTTTAAACCAAATTGAGCCACCACTGTTTTCAATAATGCTTTTTACCATTGCCAGTCCAAGCCCCATTCCGGTGCTGTTGGTGGTGAAGTTGGGTGTAAAAATTTTGTCTTTCATTTCATCATTAATGCCTGTTCCATTGTCCTTGATTTTTATCAAAATAGTGTGTTGTGATTTATCAAGTGAAACCTGAATTTTACCTTCTCTGCCTTCAGGAATAGATTGAATGGAATTTTTAATCAGGTTGTTGAATACACGTTGTAACTGCTCCCGGTCTGCAAATACGAAGAGATTGTTTTCGGCAGCATTAAACTCAATTTTGCAATTATCTGTTTCGTTGTAAAGTGCAACAACATTGGAAATGGTGTCTGCAATATTTATTTTTTCATTAACGGTTTTCGGCATTTTTGCGAAGTTCGAAAACTCAGAAGCAATATGCGCGAGGGTATCAATTTGCTCAATCATAGTCTGTGTCATGCGCTCAATGTTTTTATCCCAGCCCGGGCGCTGTTCTTTGTAAGAGTTTTGCAGGTGCTGCACACTCAGTTTCATCGGTGTTAGCGGATTCTTGATTTCGTGCGCTACTTGTTTTGCCATTTCGCGCCAGGCTGATTCCCGTTCTGATTTTGCCAGTGTTTCGGCACTCTCGCCTAACTTCTGTATCATGTTATTGTATTCATTAACAAGCCGACCTATTTCATCATCACTTTTCCATTCAATCGGTTTGTTTTCTTTTCCGAGTTTCACTTGCTGAATATTTTTTCCAATAACATCAAATGGTTCTGTGATTTTTCTTGAAATAAAAATAGCCACCGCTACAGCAATAATAATCAGCAACACATAGATGTTAACCAACGCAGAAAGCAGAGTTAAAATTTCTTTTTGCAAACTGCTTTGCTTGGCAAAATAAGGCAGGTTCAGGTAAGCAACTGTTTCTCCGCTGCTGTTGGAAAGTGGAGCGTAGGCCGAAAGAAAACTGAGCTCACCTATATTTTCGTTGTGAACAAACAAAGTTTTCTTTTGCACCAACATAGAAAAACACGCATCTGAATTTAATTTTCCGGAAATAAGTCCAATGTCAAAAAGGCGGGGACGTGAAGAAACAATTAGGTTTCCTTTTGTGTCATATAGATTAATATCAGTGAAAAATACTTTTGAAAATTTGTTTAGTGTGTAGCCCAGTTGCTCGGTATTGCTATAAAAGTTTTCGCTTTTTTCCGATTTGTTTCCCAGTTCTATCAGCACAGAACGGATTTTTTCGCTGATGGCTTCGCTATTCTTTTGGCTGTATTCTGTTTCTACATAATATATGGTGGAAAAACCAATCAGTAAGAGGAAAATGGTAAGAATTGATATTACAGAAATGTTTATTCTGTTTCTGAAATTTTCTGTTTCTATTTTTTGTGAATTGATGAGCGAATAACCCGCCAACGTTACAATAAAAAGAACGGAATAAAACAGAAAAAGAAACGAAACACCTGTTAGTTTTTGAAATGTGGTAAGTTGAGGACGGCTCAGCAAAATAAGGTTGTCGGGGTTGGGCTTGTAAAACAGATGCCGCCAGTTACCCGAAGAGCGAAACTCATATTTTTCGTTGTGCAATTGCACAGCAGGCTCGTCAGCGCTGTAGCTGAAATCACCATTGGCCGAAATAATTTTTCCATCACGATAAACAGCAAAAGAATAATCTTCTAAACTCTTGTCATCGTCAACATTTTTGTCCAATAGCAATGCAGGAAAACCTAATTCATTTTTAGAACTCTTTTCTTCAAACTCAATGTAAACAGTAGTTTGTTTCTGAACAGAATCTCTGCTGTTGTTTGTGAAAATTATTTTTCCGATGTAGTTAATTTCATTGGTGATTTCGTAAGAATAAACCAATGATTTTCCCGAAGTTGGCTTTGACGAAGTTTCAAGCGTGTTATAAAAATCAACTGTTTTTGCGAGTTTATTGTTAGAAGCAATAAGTGTGTCGTTGGTGTTAAAAACGCTTAAACGTACTTCATATTTTTGCAGGTAGTCATTCAGGAATTTTTGTTCAACGCGCGAAAAAAATTCATCTTGTTTTTGTGGTAAGAGTGTAATGAAGTTTTTGATGATACGATCGTTCTGAATTTCAGAAGCTACTTCCGAAAAAACGTATTCAGCAATAGGGTCCCGTTCAGCAGCCAGTTTTTCGGCATAGAAGCGGGCTTTTATTTCCACTTTTTCTTTATGAAAATTTGCAAGAGAATAAGCCGCATAAACAGAAAAACCCAACAGTAAAGTGGCAGCTGAAAAAACAGAACGTGACGATTTTTCTCTTTCGTTAATGAGTATAATTCCTCCGCAAATCAAAGCAGTAATTCCTAATGACTGCCAATTGCTGATGCCAGTAAGTATTGCTATTCCTGCAAAAACTGCAAAAGCAATGGAATAGGAACTAAGTTTTTGTCTTAAAGTGTTTCCAGAAATATACTCAACCGTTTTATTGAAAATCAAAAACCATGTGAGCAACATAAGCCCGGTAATGAACAAGCCTGTATAACTGAAAAAATTCAATGTAAAAAGATTGTTGATGGTGAAATCTATATCCGAATCTACAATCAATCGCTCGAACAAAAATGCGATGGGGAAATGCAGGCTCAATGCAAACAATAGCAGGATAGAAGAACTTGCAATGCCTTTCGCAGACTTGCTGAATCTTATATTATTTGTAACATATAATGTAAGCCCTGCAACGGTAATAATGTTGAGCAAAAAATCTCCAAGTGAGGGAAATAAAATAGAGGAAGCATGATACGCAGGATCAAAAAGCGGAAGTGAATAAAGTGCTGCCGGATATTGGAAGTAAAGTATTGCAGCTCGAAGGAGCAATACAATCAGGGAAAACGAAACACTGTTTGGAACAGAAGAGAAGTTGAAAATTCCGTTAAAGAAAATAAGCAGAAAACAGAGTCCTGCAATAAATAACACAATGCTGATTATCTGATGAGTATAAATGTGCAGTACTACTTTTCCTTTAGCAATCGAAAGCAGATAAGCGCCCGCTTTATTTTTTATTTCAACGGTTTCCGTTGTTTGTTCAGTGCTTATTTCCAGTTCGTCTTCAACATCCAGACATTTATTGAAACTGTTTTGCAGATAATTATTTTCAAACGGGTATTCATTTTTTATGAGCAGCAAACCGATAAAGGCTTTGTTTCCCGCCTTTTGTGTTTTGCTTATATACCAGCCGTTGCTGAGCTTTTGTAGAGGTTCTTCGTAATTTCTGCGGGATGTAAGTTCATCAATTGCCATTACAGAATTATCGCTCCAGAATTTTAGTTTTCCATCTTCATAAATCAGAAATAACATGCCTTCTTCGGGAAATAACTCTCCCAATTTTAACCCGGTAAAACTATTGTAATCGTTGCTGGATTGTGTTTGGTTAACAAGCTCAGCCAACTTTTTTTCGAGCAGCGTTTCTTTTTCGAGCAGGCTTTTTTGAAAACGACTTGCCTGTTTTTCAAGCGAGGGATGAAACCACTTGCCGGAATTTAATAATTGCGAAGCCACAATCAGAAAAAATGCTGACAGCAGAAAAAGACTGATTTTTTTAAAGTTGGGCTTCACAGATGCACAAACCTACAAAATTTGCAGGGCTTTCAGGGGCGCAAACTTTCGGCAAGTTTTCGGAAATAGGAGGGAGCTTGTAACAAACGCGAGCCATACCATGAGAATAACTCGCCATCAACGAGTATAACTTTTGCCTGTGGACAACTTTTGCTGAACATTTCCACATGCTTTTCTTCAAACGGAAATGGCTCAGAAGAAAGTAGAATAACTTCGGGATTTGACTGTTGCAATTTCGTTGCGCTTATTTCCGGATAATGTCCGTTAAGGTTTTGGAAGCAGTTTTTAAAACCGCAACGTTGCAGCATATCATTGATAAACGTTTTGTTTCCTGCAACCATCATGGGGTTTTGCCAGATGAAGTAGGCAGCTGTTTTTGGTTCTCGCAAAGGTGCATAAGACGCAAAGGCTTTTGAAATGTTGTTGTTAAGTTTTTCAGCTTCTTTTTCTTTCCCCGTCATTTTTCCAAGAGTGGAAATCATTTCTATCGCACTTTCTAAATCAGTTACATCGCTTATCCAGACAGGAAAGTATTTTTCTAATTCTTCTATCTGCTCCTTTTCGTTCTCTTCTTTGTTGGCAATGATCAGGGTTGGCTTCAGCGATTTTATTTTCTCAATATTCAGGTTTTTTGTGCCACCTATTTTTTCTTTCAGTGCAACTTTTTCTTTCGGGTGAACACAGAATTTGGTAATACCTACAATTTCTTGATCCAAACCTAAATCAAAAAGCAATTCGGTTTGCGAGGGAACGAGGGAGATGATTCTCATTTGAGAACTTACTCCCATTTCAATAATACGACCAAGTTGGTCTGAAAAATGCACAATTAAAGTTATGAGTTACTCATAAAACTTCTTCCCGCTCTTCGCCTTTTCCACAATAATATCAGCAGGCTTAAAGCGCAGTCCGTGTTTGTCTTTTAAAGCGTTCATAATGTCCACCGCTTTTTGTGCGCCTAAGGAATCAAGGTAGCGGAAAGGTCCTCCCGTGAAAGGTGCAAAGCCCAACCCGAAGATTGCGCCAATATCACCATCGCGTGGCGAAGATAAAATGCCTTCCTGCAAACATTGCGCGGCTTCATTCACCATCAGCATTGCCATACGTTGCTGAATTTCTAAATCGTCAAATTTTTTACGGTTAGGTCCGCCAAAGTGATTATACATTTCGGGGTCAATTTGTCCGCTCAGTTTCTTGCCTTTCTCATCATATTTATAAAACCCTTTTTTGTTTTTGCGCCCTTTGAAACCGGCATCGTACAGACGTGCAATGCCTTGTGAAATTTTTGCGCCTTCGCGTTTCATGGCAAATTCTGTAGTCAGTTCGCCCTTCATAATGTGTGCGCCAACATCAATACCTACTTCATCCATCAAGGTTATTGGCCCCACAGGGAATCCGAATTTTTTCAAGGCTTTATCGACCTGTAAAGCATCTGCGCCTTCGTCAAGCAGTAACAACGCCTCGTTGCTGTAAGGCGCAAGAATTCGTGTAGTGTAAAAACCCGGACCATCTTTTACAACTATGCAGGTTTTGCCTTGTTTTATGCCCAACTCCAAACAGGTTGCAGTAACCCAATCCGCAGTTTTTTCGGTAACAATAATCTCCAGAAGCGGCATTTTAGGAACAGGCGAGAAGTAGTGCATACCAATAACGTTTTCGGGACGTTTGGCATTTTTTGCAATCTGCGTAATGGGTAGTGAAGAAGTATTGGACGCGAAAATGCAGGTGTCCTTGGTGTTTGCTTCCACATCGGCAAGCACGTTTTGTTTTACCTTAATATCTTCAAGCACGGCTTCAATAACAATATCACAATGCGCAAAACCCGTGAAGTCCGTTTGCCCCCAAACACGCCCGATAACGCTGTCGGCATCGGTGCGACTAAGGGCTTTACGTTTCACTTTTTTGTAGAGATTATCCCAGATTGTTTTTTTGCCGTTGGCAACAAATTCATCTTTCAGGTCTTTAAGAATTACGGGAACTCCTTTCACTGCTGTAACCTCTGCAATGCCTGCGCCCATAAAGCCTGCGCCCAGCATGGCTACTCGGTTAAATGGTTTTACTTTATCAGCCATCGGGTTCTTTTTCATCTCGGTCATGGCGAAGAAAATATTAATGAGTTGCGCACTTTCAGGTGAAAGAACCAACTGCTCAAACTTGATTACTTCAGCTTCATAACCTGCTTTTTCGCCTTGGTTCATACCGGCTTTTACACATTCAATTATTTTATAAGGTGCAGGATAATTACCCTGAGTTTGTTTGGTAACCATTTCTGCCGCCTTACTGAAAATGATGTTTCTACCTATCGGATTGTCTTCTAACAATCTGTCCACTAACGTTTTTTTGCGTTTGCGAACCAAAGGACGTTTAATAAGTTCCTGCGCCAATGCAATAGCACCATTCAACAATTCCGATTTTTGTGTCATGCGGTCAACCAAGCCCATTTTTAAAGCAGGGCGAGCATAAATAGTTTTGCCTGTTAGCATCATGTCCAATGCTTTTTGAATACCTATCAGACGAGGTAAGCGTTGTGTTCCGCCACCGCCCGGAAGCAGACCTAACTGCACTTCGGGAAGTGCAAGATTTGTTCCTTCATCAGCGCAAATACGGGCGTGACAAGCCAACGCAATTTCCAAACCGGCACCAAGGCAAGCACCGTGAATAGCAGCCACCACTGGCTTTTTAGAGTTGGCAATTCTTGCCAAGCCCTCGTGACCTTTACGGGTAACGGGCGCGAAGTCACCCGGCTTTTTTACTTTTTGAAAAGATTCAATATCAGCCCCTGCTATAAAATCTTTTTTGCGGCTGATAAGAATTGCTGCTTTCACCGAAGGATCATTATCAACTTCTTCAAAAAGTTTAGTGAAGACATCAATCAGTTCAGGAGATATTTTGTTTATTTTCTCACCTTGTTGGTCAAGCCAGAGAATGGCGATATCTCCACGTTTTTCAATTACTGCGTATTGGTTTTTCATATTAAGGTTTTAAGAATTTTAAGATTTTATTTTCGCTTTCAAGTCTTGCAAAATAAATGCCTTCTGACATTTGGGATAGCGTAATATTGTTCTTTCCTTTTTCTATAGTCTGGGTCAGAATAATTTTCCCAATCACATCCGAAATAATCAACTTATCTTGAGCTTTTGCTTCAACAATCAGCATTTGATTTTCTTCCGTGAAAAATATTTTTTCCTGAACATCATTTTCAGAAATATCTGTTACTACAGCAACAGAGCATGGGACAAACACTTCACCTTCCATCAGTTTGTAAGTATTGTTGCATGCAAACTGCGAAACTTTTTCTACAATATAACAAGGGTATGTTTCAGCAGCAACAGATAATGTTCCGGTTGCCGTAACACTGAAATCTAAAGAACCAGAACCCGTAAACTGAAAGTGCATGGGAACAACAGGCTCAGAAAGCGGGTAAGTATTTCCTTCACTCACCGCATTTCCGTTTAGTGTTAATGTTCCGCTCATTGAATAAATATCTAATGTCAAATCAACACCGGTTGCAAAAGGTGAAATCATTCCATACTGCAAATCAAAATCATATTCCTGCCCGGTGCAGGTTCCGGTGCTGGAATAAGTTCCGTTGTAAATTACCTGATTGATGCTTTGCCCTTGATAAAGTTGTGAAATCCAGATCTGACTTTTTGAAGAAACAACTGTTGATATAAAAACAAGGAATAGTAAAACCAACCTCATTATTTAGTTCGGATAACGCTCCAAGATCATTGCATGTCCGTGAGCACCGGCAGCGCAGGCAGCCAATAAACCGTATTTTCCGTTTTCGCGTTGCAGGCGATTGGCAACTGTAGTTACCAAACGAGCACCTGTTGCACCAAACGGATGTCCGATAGCGAGTGATCCACCGTGAATGTTGAGTTTATTCATATCTACTTCACCAACTGCTTTTTCGCGACCTAGTTTTTCTTTTGCAAATTCATCTGAAGCCAGACATTTAACATTTGCCAGAACCTGACCGGCAAATGCTTCATGTAATTCAACAACATCCATATCTTTCAGTTCAAGGTTTGCGCGTTTCAGAACTTTTGAAATAGCATAAGCAGGACCTAATAAAAGTTCTTCTTTTAAATCAGAACCTGTAAACGTGTAATTATGGATGTATGCTTTGGGTTTCAGGCCAAGTTCTTTTGCTTTGTCTTCGCTCATTAATAATACAACAGCAGCACCATCAGTCAGGAAAGAAGAATTAGCTGCAGTCAAAGTTCCATGTGGTTTTACAAAAGCAGGTTTCAGTGAAGCAAGTTTTTCATACTTACCTACGCGAACTCCATTGTCTTGTTTTATTACAGCAAATTTAGGAGGCAAGGCAACTTCAGTAATTTCCTGTCCGAGAATTCCATCATCAATCGCTTTTTGTGCAAGTGTGTGCGAACGCAAAGCAAATTTATCCTGATCTTCACGAGCAACAGAATATTTAGCTGCAAGAATATCACAGTCAACACCCATTGTTTTTCCGGTAGTGTATTCAGCAATAGCAGGTGCATCGGGCACAAAATCTTTCAGTCGCAATGAAAAAACGAATTTCAAAGTATCTCCCAAACCTTTCAGTTTTTGTGCGTTGAATAATTTTTTACGCATGGGTTTATTGAACAAAATCGGTGCATCAGAAGTGCAGTCGGTTCCGCCTGCAATTACGATGTCGGCTTGTCCCGCCATAATTTGCTCCACTCCGCTTGAAATTGCCTGATTAGCAGAAATGCAAGCCTGAGTAACAGTGCTGCAAGGAGTTGTATAAGGTATTCCGGCAGTCAAAGCAGCTTCGCGAGCTACATTGCTGGTTTTTACGTTTGAAATTACGGTTCCTATTATCACACGATCAACCGATTTCGGGTCAACTCCTGTCTTTTTCAACAAACCGGAAATGGCATATTGCCCCAATTGGTAAGACAATAAATCCATGTATTCTGTTCCGCTTTTTAGAAAAGGGGTGCGGGTTCCGTCAACTACAACTACTTTTTTCATGTTAATATTCTGTTAAGATTTAAGTGCAAAAGTAGTTCTATTTCCGAAAACAATCTTAAGA
>SXGT01422094.1_pt1 | contig 12868 bp, 5 predicted proteins | sample 3176221 | NCBI WGS metagenome assembly SXGT01 (sample SAMN11356862, study PRJNA531348) | freshwater metagenome | isolation source: freshwater sample F1-120 | place: China: Fuxian Lake, Yuxi | collected 2017-12-25
CGTTCGCCGGAGTCGCATTCGGGCCGGCGGGCGTCCCGGCCGGCGTCCCTGGGGCGACGGCCGGGTTGCCACCGGCGCCCGTCATGTTCGCGTTCGCCGGAGTCGCATTCGGGCCGGCGGGCGTCCCGGCCGGCGTCCCTGGGGCGACGGCCGGGTTGCCATCGGCGCCCGTCATGTTCGCATTGGCGGGCGTCGCGGTGGCGCCCGCAGGGGTCGCGGCCGGCGTCCCCGGCGCGACAGCCGGGTTGCCGTTGGCACCCGTCATGTTCGCGTTGGCGGGCGTCGCGTTGGCCGGAGCCGCCGGGGCCGGCGTGGCCGGCGTGGCTGCCGGAGTGCTGGTCGCGTTGGCCGTGTCCGACTGCTGATCAGCCCGGCATTGCGCTGCCTGCGCCAGCAGCTCTTGGTCCGCTTGCTGTTCGACCTGCGCCGCGCGTCGATGCTGCTCTTCCTCTTGCGAACATACGCCCTGCTGCTCAGGATCCATGGACAACCTCCGTGCGCGCGTGCGGCCAGGCAGCGTGCCCCTGCCAGGCCAATCAGCATGATACCACCAGGAAGGCCCTTCACGCAACGCTTCGGGCCCTCCTCGATCACGTGCCGGAGTCGGTCGCTTCGGCTTGCCTCCCTGCGCACGTCATGAGACAAGCCGCGGGCCGCGGAGGTCCGGCTGTGGGCACCGCGCGATCGTCAAGGAGCCCCTCGTGAATACGCTGATCTGGTTCGTGCCCATACTCATGGGTGCCCCTCCTGAGGCCACGACGCCGCCGCCAACATCGGACAAGGCTGGCAAGACCGACAAGACCGACGAGACTGGCAGGGCCGGCAAGACCGACAAGGCCAAGACCGACAAGGCCAAGACCGACAAAGCCAAGGCCGGCACGCCCAAGAAGCTCAAGAAGGCCGACCGCTCCGGCGGCGAGGTCAACCTGCGCACGGAGCCGCGCGGGCGGCTGCAAACGGCGAAGGAGGACATCTTCGAGATCGAGCTTCGCCCGAAGGCCTTGGGCCAGCTCGCACTCGGCAGGCACCGCCTGAAGCTCGTCTACAACCCGCGCCTTAACGCGCCGGTCCTCGGCCCGTCGGGAGGGTTCACGCACTTCCATCGCGGCGACTTCGAGTACTCGGTCAAGGCCACGGACCTGCTCAAAGTGTCGCTGAAGCAGCGCATCGAGGGCGGCTTGAAGAACTTCAAGAACCCGCTCCCGTCGGCCAAGGCCATCGACGACGGCCTCGACGAGATGGGCCTCGATGAGGAGCTGCTCGACGAGGTGTTCGGCGAGGATGAGGACGCTGGGCTCGACGACGACGACGCCATGGCGCCCTCCGACGACGTGGAGGCCCTTGAATCAGGCGACGATCTGGACGCCTTGCTTCAAGACGACGAGGCCGTCGTCGTCGACAAGCTCCCCGACGAGGTCATCGTGCTGAGCTCGACGACCACCCTCGGCATCGAGGGCGGGCCCAGCAAGAAGCAGACGTACAAGTTCACCGGTCAGTTCGTGCGCTCCGGTGGGCTCGACGCCACGGCCAAGTCACAGTTTCCCGAGCGGCTCGCCCCCATCGTCGCGCTCGAGGGCAAGTACCAGGTCACGCCGAACGACGCGTTGGTCCCGTCGTTTGCGCTCCAGTACAACACCTTCGATCGGGGCACGAAGGGTCATGGCTTCGACAACCTCGTCGGTCGCGTCGACTTCGGCTACCAGCGTAAGCTCGCGAAGTGGGCCGATCTGAAGACGGCCGTCGGCTTCGCTGGCGCCCGCTTCGCGGTGCTGGGCTTCGACGCAACGCCCGCGGACGTCAAGGGCTACCTGTACCAGCCGAACGTGATGCTGGGGCTCGGCTTCAAGCCCTCGACGAACAAGGCGCACAAGGTCAAGATCGGCGTCAACGCCAACTTCCAGCCCTTCGTAAACCCGGTGACGGGCACGGTGATCCCGCGGCTGCTGAGTTCCCTCTCGCTCGATTGGAAGTCCACGCTCGGCGTGTTCGCCAAGGGGAGCTTCGCCTTCTCGAAGAGCTACGACGTGGACCTGACGCGCAACGACGACCAGGGCTACCAGCTCGTGACCGGCGCCGCGGTCGGCTATGCCTACAAGGGCTACGTCGCGGTCGAGACCGGCTTCAAGCACCTGTTCACACAGCGGGGTCCGAACGCCAAGACCGGCATCGCGCCCGATCCCGCCCAGAAGTGGGCCATCTATCTCGCGCTGACCGTCGGGTCGGGGTTCTGGCCATGAGGAGCAACATGACACTGCGCTCGAGCATCATCTCCCGCGTACCGGTCGCTTTGGTCCGACCCTTGGCAGCCATCGTACTACTGACGTCGGTTGCGGTGCCCTCCGTCGTGCTCGAGGGCTGCGGCAAGGCGAGTCTGCTGCCAAAGAGCCTCAAGAAGAAGCAGATCAAGACCGTCAAGGGCAAGCTCAAGAACCTCAAGGGGCGCAAGGCCGCGGTGGTCGGCAAGCACAAGTCGGGCAAGAAGATCGTCGCCAAGGTCAAGAAGGATGGGAAGTTCGCGCTCAACGTGCCCAAGAAGGGTGCGGTCGTCTTCGCGCTCGTTCTCCAGGACCCGCAGAAGGGCACGGTCGTCAAGCGCGTGAAGTTCAAGAAGAACAAGAAAGGCGTGCTCGAGTTCGACGTCAAGAAGTCGCTCTCGAAGGTGCTCCCGGGCAAGAAGTTCATCGGCGACGCGGATATCGGCGAGCTCGACGCGGACGATGACACCGATGGCGATGGCCAACCGGACGCGGAGATCGTGGTGGGCGACGAGGACGACGAGGCCAACGCGTTCGACTTCGTCGACGCGGACGGCGACGGCGTGGCCGACTCGGGCGAGGACGACAACGACGCGACGGACCCGGAGGAGGAGGACTGGGCGGAGGCCGATAGTGACTTCGACCAGCCGTCCGACTTCGGCGTCGAGGAGAACGACTTCTGCGACGTCGAGGGCGCTGGCGCTTGCGGCGATCCCGGAGACACGGAGCTCGTCACCGAGGCCGAGTGCTCCGATGACCCGAACGACGAGTACTGCATGTACGAGGACGATGAAGACTTCTACGAGACGCCGGAGGGCGAAGAGGGTGACGGGTTCGCCGAGGAGGACTTCGGCTCCGAGAACGCCAAGAGCGAGGAGGAGGAGCTCGCCGAGGCAGGGACGGGCGGCACGGCCTCGGGCGGGACTCCGGGGGACAGCGGCAGCGGCAGCGGGACGTAGCCCTCAGGTTGCTGGCCGGTTCAGGCGCCGTGGCGGTCCGAACCGAGTCGGTTGCCCGACCGTGACCCCGTAGCGCTCGCAGAAGCCGGCATTGACCTCCAGCACGAAGCGCGACGGGTGGCCGATGGAGCGCGACTGCTCCGAGCGCGGCGCGACGTCGGGCAGGCATCCCACGACGGCGCCGTCGGTTCCGAGGAAGACCATGTCCAGCGGCACGTAGGTGTCCTTCATCCAGAACGAGTGCGGTCGCTCTTCGGCGAAGGCGAACAGCATCCCCTCCCGATCGTGGAGCGGCTCCCGCCGATCCATCAGGCCATGCGCTTGCTCCTCAGGCAGCGCGCGGACGATCGCTTCGACCGTCTGACTGCCAATGGTCACCGTAGCCACGAACGTCGGCAGCGTCGGAACCGGCGGCGCCTCCGGGCTCCAGGGAGCTCCGCCGCACCTGGCCAGCGCGAGCGGCACGACCAGCACGAGAGCGCGCGACATGCCTCAGTCCATCGGGAGGATGCGCTCGAGGTAGGGGCGGTCCACGGGGCCGAACTCCTCTGGCCCTTGCCCGTCGATCCCGACGCGCTCGGCAAACGGTCGATTGCTACCGCTGTCCATCAGCCAGAGGTCGTTGTCCCCGGGGTGGTGATATTCGCCTTCGACGGCGGCGCACCCGAGCGAGTGACCGATCTCGTGCGCGACCGTCCCGCCCACGAGGTTGCCCAGCACGCGGATGGCCTCGTCCAGCAGCACCCGTCGCGGCGCGCCGGGGCTGAGATCCGCCTCGACCACCGGCGTTCCCTCGAGCGCGGTCATGAACGGGCGGAAGATGTCGTCGAAGCGCGCGGACTGGATGCTGACCTTCTCCTTGCCGAGGGTAGGCGACAGCTCCAGGAAGCTCCGCGCGAAGACACCGCCGAAGGCGTAGTAGCCCTGCTCGGCGCTCTCCGCGTTCGTGCCGCCGATGATGTCGTTGAACCGAATGTTATCGATGTCTTTGCCAGCGGTATTGTCGAGCCCGAAGAGCCCCTGGCCGTTCGGATCGGCGCCGCCGACCTCGATGACCGAGTACTCGGCGAAGTCCGTCGGCCGGACGTCGCGAAACTCGACGTTGATGCCCTGGTACAGCACCCGCGCGGCCTCCAGCGTGTGCTTCTTGATGTCGGCCTCGACGCGGCCGAGGCCCATCTCCGCGAGCGTCTGGCTGAAGCCCGGCAGGAAGCTCACGAAGATGATCTGCCGCTGCAACGCGATGGTGAGCTCGAGCTTGGCGCCGGCGCCGCGTAGCGTCTCGGGCCCGACGACCACGAGCGGCGAGACGGTGCCCTTGAACGACCCAGCGAGGAGCCCGAGCCCCGTCTGCTCACCGCTCGGCAGCTGCGTCACGCGCAGGACGTACTCCATGCTCGTGCTGCCGGTGAACGCGTCGGGGAACAGCGAGAGCGCGGTCGCGCCCGCGAGGGTGACCGCCGTCGAGGTCTTGCGGCGCGTGAACTCACCCTCCAGCAGGAAGAGGGTCGTCTCGTGGCGCACGGCGTCGGTCGCCAGCAGTCCCCTGCCAGTGGCCCGGATGCGCTGACCGCGCGCGGCGACCTTGGGCTCGACCGACTCGATGAACGGCGCCTCGAGGTCCAGCGTGACGTCGGCGACCTCGACGCTCTTCGTGGTGCCCGCAGGGGTGCGGTTCTCGATCGTGAGCTTGCCCAAAAAGCGTCCCGGCCGAATGCCCAGGACCGACGGACGTAGCACCAACTCGACCCGGTCGCGTGTGCCCGGTCGCGCCTCGACCTCGACGGTAAGCGGGCGGCTCTCCGGCGGCACGAACGTCTCGCGCGTCCCTTGGAGCCGGAGAAACGTCTTGCCCTCGCCCGGCAGCAGAAAGCCCTTGCCGGTCACGCCCACGGCGTCTCCGGGGTAGACCTTGGGGAGCCCCGGGCTCTCGAGCGCAACGAACTTCGGCGTGATGTTGCTCACGACCCGCACCGCCAGCGTCGTCGTCACCTGATCGGTCTGGCCGTTCTCAGTCAATGTCCGGCGGATCACGAGACGCGCGTCCAGCGGCTTGTCGCGGGGAAAGTCGGCGAGGACCGCTTCGGTCAGCACGGCCGTGAGCGTCGTGTCGCTCGGCGCGCTCATCGGGACGTCGCGCGTGAGCTCGCCGACGCTGACCTTCAGGACCTGGTTCCCGAGCGCTGCGACCAGAAAGCCCTTGCCGGTCACCGTCAACGTCGTGCCCGGGAGCCACTCGACGGGACCGACGACGCTGACCTGGAGGTCCTCGAGGCGCAAGCGGTCGGAGACCTCGGCGACGCCGCAGCTGGCGCTCACGAAGGCGGCGAAGAGACACGCGGCGGTCTGGAGCGACGATGACGACGACACGACGGGTACCAACCTCCTGCGGGGCTCGATAGTACACGCGCGAGCGGCCCAGCGCACCTTCCGATGCGGTCGCGCTTCGAGCGTGCTAAGCTGCGCGCCCGCGACGCGCCCTGCCCCTTCGGGCACTGCCGCGTCAGAACGCTGAGGCCGCATGCTGCCATCTGCTGACGCTGACCTCCCCACGCTGTCCTTGCTCGCGGTCACGCCGTTCGAGCACCCCGACGTCAGCCTGGCGGCGGCGGTCGCTCGGGCCGGCGCCATCGGCGTGCTGGACCTCGGCCGCGCGCCTGCGGAGGGTCGTCGGGCCCTCAGACGGCTGCTCGCCACGGCGCACCCGTCGCAGCTCGGCGTCCGGATCCCCGAGGGTTCGGCCTGGCAGCCCATGGACGTGCCTGCCGATCTCGCGCTCATTCTCACGGGCAGCCCTGACGGAGTCGCCGCGTTCGCGCGACAGGGCCACCGCGTGCTCTGTCAGGTCGTCTCGCTCGTGGAGGCCCACGCGGCGCTGGACGCGGGCGCGACGGGACTCGTGGCCAAGGGCGAGGAGTGCGGCGGCCGCGTCGGCGCCACGGGCACGTTCGTGCTGCTCCAGTCGCTGCTCTCGGATGCGCGGATCGTCGCCGATCACGTCCCCGTGTGGGCGCAAGGCGGCCTCGGCGCTGAGACGGCGGCTGCGGCGCTCGCCGGCGGGGCGGTCGGCGTCGTGCTGGACGTGCAGCTGGCGCTGATGGACGCGGCCACGACGACCGAGGCCTTGCGCGCCGTCCTCGTCGGCCTCGACGGCAGCGAGACGGCGGTCACGGCGGGGACCCGCCTCTTGTCGCGGCCCGGCTGTCTTGCGCCTGCGGACACGGCCGACGCCAACGACGTCCGAACTCAGCTCGGGGCCGCCGACCCCGCGCGCGAGCTCATCGCGCTGGGCCAGGACGCGGTCCTTGCGCACGTCTTCGCGACCCGCTATCGCACCGTCGACGGCGCCGTGCGCGGGCTCCTCACCGCGATGGCGGGGCACGCGGCGCTGGCGGCGGCGCAGGCGGCGCTCCGGCCCGGCGGTCCGCTCAGCGACGCGCTCGGAACGCGTGTGCCCATCGCTCAAGGGCCGATGACCCGCGTCAGTGACCGTCCGGAGTTCGCCGAGGCCGTCGCCGACGCGGGCGCGCTGAGCTTCTTGGCGCTCGCGCTCCTCGAGGCCGAGCAGGCCCGGCCCATCCTGCAAGAGACGGCGCGGCGCCTCGCCGGTCGCGCCTGGGGCGTCGGTGTCCTCGGCTTCGTCCCGGCGGAGCTGCGCGAGGCTCAGCTCGCGGTCGTCCGAGAGGCCCGCCCCACGGCCGTGCTCATCGCGGGCGGGCGACCGAGCCAGGCGCGGGCGCTCGAGTCCGACGGCATCGCGACGTTCCTGCACGTGCCCTCCCCGGGCCTGCTCGACCTGTTCTTGAAGGACGGCGCGCGGCGCTTCGTGCTGGAAGGCCGCGAGTGCGGCGGCCACGTGGGCCCGCGCACGAGCTTCGTGCTGTGGCAGTCCCAGATCGAGCGCCTGCTGGCCTTCGCCTCCGGTCGCGCCGAGGGCCTCGCCGGCGTCGACGTGCTCTTCGCCGGCGGGATCCACGACGCCCGCTCCGCCGCCATGGTCGCCGTGGCTGCCGCGCCCATCGTCGCGCTCGGGGCCCGCATCGGCGTGCTCATGGGCACGGCCTATTTGTTTACGCGCGAAGCCGTCACGACTGGCGCCATCCTGCCGGGCTTCCAGCAGGTCGCTCTGGCCTGTGAGAACACGGCGCTCCTCGAGACCGGGCCCGGGCACGAGACGCGGTGCGCCACCACCGGCTTCGTGCGCACGTTCGAGGCCGAGCGCGAGCGGCTGGTCAACGACGGGCTCGAGCCCCGCGAGCGCTGGGCCACGCTCGAGCAGCTCAACCTGGGCCGACTGCGGCTGGCGTCCAAGGGCCTCGTGCGCGAGGCGGACGGCCTCACCGCGGTCGACGCGGCCACGCAGCGACGCGAGGGCATGTACATGATCGGCGACGTGGCGACCCTCCGCCGGGAGGTCACGACCCTCGCGGCGCTCCACGACGAGGTCACGCGCGGCGCCGTGGCCTGGCTCGCAGCCCGCCCGCCCGCCACGCCCCAAGCCGAGGCCGAGGCGCGCCCGCTGGACGTCGCCCTCGTCGGCATGGCCGGGCTCTTCCCGGGTGCGCCCGATCTCGCGACGTTCTGGTCGAACGTGGTCGACGGCAAGAACAGCATCCGTGAGATCCCGCCCGAGCGCTGGTCTGTGGCGCAGTACTTCGATGCCTCCTCGCAGAACGGGGAGAAGACACCCTCGAAGTGGGGTGGCTTCCTGGACGCCATCGCCTTCGACCCCTTGAGCTACGGCATTCCGCCCAAGTCGCTCGCCGCGATCGAGCCCATCCAGCTGCTCTCGCTCGAGGTCGCCCGGCGCGCGCTCGCCGACGCGGGGCTCCTCGACCGATCCTTCGACCGGGAGCGCACCTCGGTCATCGTTGGCGCCGAGGCGGGCACCGAGCTCGCCGGCGGCTACGGCTTCCGCGCCTTCTGGCCGCAGCTCCTCGGCGCGCTGCCACCGGAGCTCGACGCCATCCTGCCCAAGCTCACCGAGGACAGCTTCCCCGGAGTGCTTGCGAACGTGATCGCGGGTCGCATCGCCAACCGCCTCGATCTCGGCGGCGTGAATTACACGGTGGACGCGGCCTGCGCCTCGTCGCTCGCGGCCATCGATCTCGGGTGCAAGGAGCTGGTTTCGGGTTCCAGCAACGTCGTGCTCTGCGGCGGCGCGGACACGCACAACAGCGTGAACGACTACTTGCTCTTCTCGAGCGTGCACGCGCTCAGCCCCACCGGCCAGTGCCGCACGTTCTCGGCGGACGCCGACGGGATCGTGCTCGGCGAGGCCGTCGTGTTCGTCGTGCTCAAGCGCCTCGACGACGCTCGGCGCGACGGCGACCGCATCTACGCGGTCATCGAGGGCGTCGCCGGCTCGAGCGACGGCAAGAGCCTCGGCCTGACCGCGCCGCGCCGCGAGGGCCAGATCCGCGCTGTAGACCGCGTCTACGGCCGCTCGGGCGTCACGCCGTCGTCGGTGGGGCTCGTCGAGGCCCACGGGACCGGCACGGTGGTCGGCGATCGCACCGAGCTTCAGACGCTGACCGAGGTCTTCGCGCGCAACGGCGGCAGCCCGCGGGGCTCGGTCGCTCTCGGCTCCGTGAAGAGCCAGATCGGGCACACCAAGTGCGCTGCGGGGCTCACCGGACTCATCAAGGCGGCGCTCGCGCTGCACCACCGCGCGCTCCCGCCAACGCTGCACGTGGTTGCGCCCAACCCGGGCTACGATCCCAAGACCAGCCCGTTCGCGCTCAGCGCCGAGTCCCGCCCGTGGGTCTCGCCGGGTTCGACCTCGCCGCGCCGGGCGGCCGTGAGCGCATTCGGCTTCGGAGGCACGAACTTCCACTCCGTGCTCCGGGAGGACGCTCACGCGACGACCGGCGCAGCCCGGTGGCCGAGCGAGCTGTTCCTCTTTCGCGGCGCCTCGCCAGAGCGCGCGCAGGAGACCATCGACCGCGTGCTGGCCATCGCCGACCCCGCCCTCGCGCTCGTGGACCTGGCCTCCGCGGTCGCGGCGACCCACACCGACGCGCCCGTTCAGGCGGCTGTCGTGGCGGACACCGTGGCCGAGCTTCGGTCACGGCTCACGGCACTGCGCGCACGATGGGCCGATGGGCCGGGCGCCTTCGTCGCCGACGTGCACGACAGCACCCCGCCGCGGCTCGCGTTCCTCTTTCCTGGCCAGGGCAGCCAGCGCGTCGGCATGCTGCGCGAGCTCTTCGTCGCGTTTCCGCGGCTCATACATCACCTCGGACACGCGCCCGACGTCGCGGCGTGCCTTTATCCGCCCATGGCGTTCGGCTCAGAGCAGAAGGACGCCCAGCGCGCCGCTTTGACCGACACGCGTATCGCCCAGCCGGCGCTGGGCCTCGTCGAGCTGGCGCTCGTGGAGCTGCTGGGCGAGCTCGGGGTCACGCCCGACCTCGTCGCCGGACACAGCTATGGCGAGCTGGTTGCGCTCGCGGCCGCGGGGTCCATCGATGCCGAGGACCTGCCTCGGCTGAGCCGCGCGCGCGGCGACTGCATCCTCGCCGCGACGGGCCAGGGTGATGCGGGCACCATGGCCGCGGTCACCGCCAACGCCGCGACCGTCGCGCCGTACCTCGATGGCCTGAAGGACGTGGTCATCGCCAACGACAACGCCCCGGGTCAAGTCGTTGTCTCGGGTCCCACGGCCGGTGTCGCCGAGGCGGTTGCCCGACTCCAGGCGGCGGGGCTCTCGGCCAAGCCGCTGCGCGTCGCCGCCGCGTTTCACAGCCCGCTCGTCGCCGGAGCCTCCGTGGCCTTCGCCGAGACGCTCACCTCACTGCACCTCGAGCCGCCCGCGGTGCCCGTGCTCTCGAACGTCACCGCGAGCCCGTACGAGACCGCGCCGGCGGCCATTCGAGCGCGCCTGGCCGAGCACATCGCTGCGCCCGTGCGCTTTCGCGAGACGCTCTTGGCCCTCGTCGCGCACGGCGCCCGTGTCCTCTTGGAGGTCGGCCCGGGGCGAACACTCACCGCGCTTGCCCAGAAGACGCTCGCCGATCGCCCGGACGTCACGGCGCTGGCGACCGACGTGAGCGGCGAGCCGTTCCTCCGCCGCCTGCTGCTGGCGCTCGCGCAGCTCGCGGCGCTCGGTGTTCGGCTGCGCCCAAGTCGCCTCTTCGAGGGCCGCGTCACCCGCCGCTTCGTGCTCTCGGCGCCGCCCGTGACTGCGCCGCCCCCGAGCGCCTGGTGGGTCGACGGCTTCCGCGCTTGGCCGGTCGTCGGCGAGCTGCCCGACCACGCGCTCAAGCCCATCACCGCGCCGCTCTCGCTGGCGACCCGGCGCGCGCCGGGGGGAGACACGCCGCGTGAGGCGGTCGTCCTCGAGTACCTGCAAGGGATGCGCGAGCTCGTCGAGACACAGCGGCAGGTGGTCCTGCGCTTCCTCGGCGAGTCGGCGTCGGAGCCCCTGCGTGAGGTCCTCGAGGCGCCCCGGCCCGCGGCATTGCCCGCGCACGTCGCCGTGCCTCCGGTCGCCGACGCGGCGCCGCGCACGTTGCAGACGCTCACCGAGACGCTCGTGGCGCTCGTCGCCGAGCGTACGGGGTACCCCGAGTCCATGCTGGGCCTCGACCTCGATCTGGAGGCCGACCTCTCCATTGATTCCATCAAGCGCATCGAGATTCTTGGTGCGCTTGCCGAGCGCATCGGGCTCGCGCTCGCGCCGGAGGCCGACGGCACGGCCGCACGCGACGACGTCATCGAGAAGCTCGCAAGCAAGAAGTCCCTCCGCGCCATCGTCGCGTTCTTGGAGACCGCGCCAGCCGCGGTTGCGGACAGGCCCGCGCCGGTACTCAGCGCCGTCGGCCGTCACCGCGTCGTGCCCTCGGAGGCGCCGCTGGTCGCACAGGCTGCGCCCTCGGGCGCCCGGGTCGGCGTCTTCGGAGCCCGCACCGTGCTCGGCCTGGCCCTCGTCGATGCGTTACGCGCCGCTGGCCGCGCCCCGGTCGCCGTCGAGGACGACCTACCCGAGGCGCTCGACGCCCTCGTCCTGCTCGCCACGAGCGACGGTCCGGAGCACGTCAGCCGTCACTTTCACTGCGTCCGCGCCGCCCGTAGCGCTGGCGTGCCCGTCGTCCTTGGGATCACGGCCATCACCGAGAGCGACGTCCTGCATCCGGGTCCCCTCGGCCTCGACGGCCTGCTGCGCGCCGCCGCCCGCGAGTGGCCCGAGGGTCGCGTTCGGCACGCGGAGCTGGACCCACCCGAGTCCATCGACGCGCTCGCCGCGCTCGTCCTGGCGGAGCTGGAGGCGCCCTCGCCGCCCACGGTCTCCTATCGCGCCGGGGTGCGGCTCGGGCTGGTGGTCGAGCCCGCCGAGCGCGGCGTCGATGAGACCGGCCTCAGCCTGGACTCGACCAGCGTCGTGCTGGCGACCGGCGGCGCGCGTGGCATCACGGCGGCGGTGGTGCGGGCGCTCGTGGGACCGGCGCGTGCGCTGGCCGTGCTCATTGGGCGCACGCCCGTCGAGCCATTGGCCGCCGAGGCGCGGCTGCCCGCCAGCAGCGACCTCATCGCCCTCCGACGCGCGGCATTGGAGCTTGCCCTCGCCCAGACGCCCGCCGAGGCCGATCGGCTCGCGCAGTCGGTGGTCGCACGGCGCGAGGTGCGTGCCACGCTGGAGGAGCTGCGCGCGACGGGCGCGACGGTCGAGTATCACGCGCTGGATGTGCGCGACGAGGCGGCGCTGTTCTCGCTGGTAGCCGACGTCTATCGCCGGCTGGGACGCATCGACGTCGTGCTCCACGGCGCGGGGGTCATCGAGGACCGGCTCGTGCCCGACAAGACCGTCGAGTCCTTCCGGCGCGTGTACGACACCAAGGTCAACAGCGGCCGCGCGCTGCTCGCCGCGCTCCGCCCCGACGTGAAGGCCGTCCTCTTCTTCACGAGCATCGCCGGCGTCTTCGGCAGCCGCGGTCAGACCGACTACGCCGCCGCCAACGCCGCGCTGGATGCGCTGGTCCGGCAAGCGCAGCCGCGCTTCCCAGGTCGCGTGCTGAGCCTCGCGTTCGGGCCGTGGTCGGGGGCGGGCATGGTCTCGGCCGAGCTCGAGCGTGAGTATGTGCGACGCGGGATTCGGCTCATCGCGCAGGAGGACGGGATCGCCGCCACGCTGGCCGAGCTGCGGTCGAGCGATCGCGACCCGGGGCCCATCGTGCTGACCGCCACGGATCCGGCCACCTTCGGCACGCCGTGAGCCACCGTCGGGACGACGAGTCGCGCGTCGCCATCGTCGGGATGGCCTGCCTGTTTCCGGACGCGCCGGACCTCGACGCCTTCTGGCAGAACCTCTGCACCGGCCACGACTCCACGCGGGACGTCCCGCCCGAGCGCTGGGATCCCGAGGTCTTCTTCGACGCCGCCTCCAGCGCGCCCGACCGCTTCTACACGCGCCGGGGCGCCTTCCTCGACGGCCTGACCGGCTTCGACCCATCGCGCTACGGCATCATGCCGCGCGCCGCGCAGGGGGCGGAGCCCGATCAGCTGCTCATGCTCGACGTCTGTGCGCGCGCGCTGGAGCACGCCGGGCTTGCGGCGCTGGGCACCGGGCGCACCTTCGCCCGCGACCGCACGGGCGTCGTGCTCGGGCGCGGCAACTACATCGGGGCCGGCATGACGCGGCTCGAACAGCACGTC
>SXGT01018900.1_pt1 | contig 12867 bp, 14 predicted proteins | sample 3176221 | NCBI WGS metagenome assembly SXGT01 (sample SAMN11356862, study PRJNA531348) | freshwater metagenome | isolation source: freshwater sample F1-120 | place: China: Fuxian Lake, Yuxi | collected 2017-12-25
CGCGATGAAGTCATCGGTGATTTCAGATTTCATCGAATCCGGCTTTCAAGGTTTTCCCGCGCAAAGATTGCTGCAAGGCTTTCTGCGCCAGCGCCACCAGTTTTTCCTGCGGTTGCTCCAAGGTTTGCTGCCATTTGATTTCGCTTTCGATATCGTCCAGCCATTGCTCGGCGATTTCATCCTGGATATGGGCGGGTAATATCGAAGCTTTTTGGACCGCTTGTTCAAGTCGAGTGGTCATTTTCACGCGCTCCTCTCTGGTTCGCTGGGGTTCGGGCACTTTTTCAGTGTACCGCAACTCACCCGCCGATTGCCTTAACGCACCGCTCGAAGTCCCCGAAAGCCTCGTCCCAGCCGCGAGGCCGTTCCGCCAGCAAGCGAGCTCGGAACCGCCGCCTCAGCCCCACATCGCCGATCAGCCCGGCCAGATCGGCCCGGAACCGTTCCGGTGCGTCCACCGGCGCCACGAACCCGGTTTCCCCGTGGCGGACGATCCGCTCCGCTTCCCCAACCGCCGTGGTGACGATGGGCAGGCCCACCGCGGCCGCCTCCGCCAAGGCCATGCCGTAAGCCTCGAAATGGCTGGCGCAGGCGAAAATATCCATGTGGCCCAACAGTTCCGCCAGCTTGGGCGAATCCAGCACGCCATGCCGGACGATTCTGCCGCTCAGCCCCGCATCCTCCACCCTGGCCCAAAACGCCCGGGCATAAGCCGGTTCCGTGCGCTCCTCACCGACGATATGCCACTCCCAATCCATGGGTTCAATATCCGCTAGGGCCGCCAGCAACTCGCCATGGCCCTTGGCCGGGAGGAGATTGGCGACGGTGGCGATACGGAGGGGCCGATTGGGTCCGGGTTCCCGCGCAATGCCCCGCGCCGCCGCGAACTCCGGCGCCACGCCCGGTTCGCACAAAAACACCGGCTTGCCGGGATAGCGGCGTTCGAGTATCCGCGCCGCGCCCGCGCCGGTCGCGATCAGGAAGCACATCCGGCCGGCGGCGAGGTCGAACCGCCGCGCCCACGCGCGGGCTTGTCCGGGGGGGAGCAAGGGGTTGAGAAATGGCAGATAATGCGCCAGCAATCCATGGGCGGTTCCGGTTTCCTCCAAGGGGTGGCTGGCCAGATCGGGGAGGAACAGGCTGTCCCACAGCACCGCGCCGCCGGCGGGGCAATGGATGGAAGCCGGTTGTGCTTCGCCGGGCGGCAACGGCCTCGATTCCAGGGGGAAATCCCGAAGCCGTGCCTCGGCGAGCAATTGGCGGTTGAACACCTGGCCGCCGGAGAGGCCGATGCACGGCGGGGGATGGATGAAAACGACAGTCACGCTCGAACAATAACCGCTACGATCACAGGCTCTAAGAATGATCCAACACACTACCGATGCCGAGAGGCTGGGGCACTGGAGCGAACAACACGCCGTGCTCATGGCGCTGGCGATTTCCGGCGCGCTGCTCGACCATTCCCCGCTGCTGGTCGCGGCCATCGCCGGAGGCTCGTTCCTGGGCCTGGTCGCCCGGTTTCGGCGGCGCTGGACCCCGGCGGGGAGCTTCGGCGCGGCCAACTCCATCACCCTCGCGCGTCTCGCGGGCACCCTGGCCTTGCTGGTTTGGCCCGGCCTCGACGGGGCATGGGCCGCCGGCCTGGCGCTCGCGATTCTCTGCGCCGATGGCCTGGACGGCTGGGCGGCGCGCCGCTGGGCTTGCTCCTCGGAGTTCGGCCATGGGTTCGACCAAGAGGTGGACGCCTTCTTTTTCCTGGCATTATGCGTGATTTTGTACACGCTTGGGCATCTAGGCGCCTGGGTGCTGTTGCCGGGTTCGTTGCGCTATTTGTTCGTGCTGTACGCCAAGCTGGCGAAACCGCCGCGCGGGAGTTTCCGGGGCAACCGATTCACCCGGTCGATTTCGGTGGCCACCATCCTGGCCTTCATTCCCTGCCTGTTCCCGATCGGCAAGCTTTGTTTCGGGCTGGCGGCCGCGGCGGCCCTGGGCTTGTGCGGGTCGTTCCTGTATTCCTCCTGGCGGCTGTATCGCCCGGAACCCGGAGCCTAAAACCGTGGCGCTCCGCACCAGGCAAATCGACAGCCCGGACGACCTCCGGGAGTTTTTCGACCGCCTCGCGCCTTTGTATCGGGATTGCCACGGCCGGGCGGATCGACTGCTCCGCTACCGGCTGGGCATCGTCCACCGGCTGCTGCGCGGCACGGAACGGGGCTTGCTGGTGGAGATCGGCTGCGGCACAGGCCTGCAGTTGTTCGCCCTAGCCAGCGGTTTCCGGCGCGCGCACGGAACCGATCTGTCGCCGGGCATGATCGAACAGGCCGAGCGGCTGCGGCGCTCGCATCCGGACAGCGGCCGAATTTCCCTGAGCGTCGATCCGGCGGAAGCGCTGGCTTCGGTGGGGGACGGCGCGGCGGACGTGGTGTTGTGCGTGGGAGCGCTGGAACACATGCCCGACCGGGGTGCGGTGCTGCGCCAGGTTCGGCGGGTTCTCAAACCCTCGGGGGTTTTCATTTGCTTGACCCCCAACGCCGATTACCTCTGGTACGCCCGTTTGGCGCCTTGGCTGGGCCTGGCCACCCGGCATCTGAGCACCGACCGTTTCCTGGGCGGGGCCGAACTACCCGAGTTGCTGGGCGCGGCGGGGCTAATCGCGGAAACCGTGGATTACTGGACTTTCATTCCCCGTGGGGATTTGCCCGCCGGGGTGGCTCGGTTGTTGGAAGGCTTGGACGCCGCCGGGCGGGTTTTGGGGTTGCCCCGCCTGCGGGGCGGTTTGTGTTTCCGGGCGGTTGCTTCGGAAGGCGCTCAGGCTTTTTGCGCCAGCAAATCTATCTGATGGATGATGAGCCCGAGTTTGTGGCAGTTGATTTCCAGTTGGCGGTCTCGATACCAGGTTTCCAGTAGGCCGTCGCCGAATTCGCCGGAGTTTACCGCTTCGTTGTGTATCGTTTTCAGAAGTTCGGCGAGGCAGAGATCGTCGCGGTCGCGGTAAACGCGGCGGTATGGCGTAAGATTCCAGTCCGAGGAGCCATAGGCTAGCGGTTCGAAGCCGTTTTCGAGCAGCGCGCCATACAGCCTTTGGCCGGAACGGGCGCCGCCGCAGGATTGGCCCCATACTTGGCGCTTTTCCATGGATGCGTCGTAAGCCGCCAGGATGCGTTCCTCCAGTGCCTCGTCCCGGTAAGCCGGAAACAAGGCGGTTCCCCGGTCGTAGTTGAGGGTCGCGTAGAACACGCCCCTAGGCCGCAGCCATAGCGCGATGCGCTCGGCCATGGCTCCCGGAGGCAGGAGGTCCATCAGGTGGTGGGCAAGCACCACGTCGTAGTGTCCCGTTTCTCCCGAGGGGTTGAAGTCCTTCACGTCGGCGGACACGAAATCGATGGCGATCTGGCGGTTGCCACGCCGCGCGCGGATACGGTCGGGCGACGGCATAGACAGATCGAAATCCCGCGCGCCCAGCAACACCGCGGTTCGCCGGAAAGCGAGTTCCAGCAGTTCCGGGTCGCGATCCACGGCGGTGATGGCCAGATCGGCGGCCAGGTCGGAGTTCAACAGACGCCACAGGGAGGCTCCCGCGCCCACTCCGAGATCGAGGCAGGCCAGCCATTCCCGCCCGCGTAGAGAATGCAGGAAGGCCGTCCTGACTTGTGTGTTGAGGCTGCGTTCGTCAAGCGCGGACTTGATATCGAGGTAATCGCGAAATGAAATGGTCATGCTTCGAGTTAGGCGGTTTTTTTTGAAATTTTTGGATAGTGGCCTATTTATTGGTAGGAACAGCGCCCGCTCCGGATCCGGGTTCCGCGCTGGCCCACCATTTATTTTCGTTAACCATCAATTGAACCGCGGGCCGTTTTCTTGTATGTTCCCGCGATTTACCCCCACAAAAGAGGTTCTTATGCGTGTCGGCGATTTGATGCACACCAAGGTTTTCACCGTCGAGGAAGACGCACTGATCGAACGGGTGTTTTTCCTGATGCACTACGAAAAAATCCGTCACATCCCCGTGGTCAACAAGAAGAGCGAAGTCATAGGGATCGTTTCGGATCGCGATCTTTACAAGGCGCTAGGCCCCAAGAACAACTCGAACGTGATCGAGGATGGTGGGGATAAGGCAGCCATGCACGTGGTACCGCAAAAGGTACGTCACATAATGCACCGTGCCGTGCTAACCATCAACCCGAACGAACATGTTTCGGACGCGGCGGCGATCATGGCCAAGCACCGTATCGGCGCCTTGCCGGTCGTCAAGGACGGCAAACTAGCGGGTATCCTCACCACGACCGACCTGCTTCGCTACTTTAGCAAGCTGAGAGTCCCCGAGAGCCCGATGGCCGAACAGGCGGAGGAATAGCCGATTCGCCGGATGGGGGAGACGGCGGGCGACGCTCCGTTCATGCTTCGATGCCTCGGCGTGAACGGAGCCTTGTATTAAGTGAAGTTGGAATTCGTAGGCGGCGTGGGCGCGTATCGCATCGCCGGCGAGAGGGTTCGCGGCAATCTATGCGCACGCCCGCGCCCTAGCCTGTTTGTCCCGCCACGCGGGCCGGGCCGAGTTGAAACCGGGGTTTTCGGGGAGAGCGGGGTGGGCCTTATTTCGCTTCGGAAAAACCGGCCCAGTCCCGGTCGTTTTCCCATAGGCGGATATTCAGTCGATATTCCCTGGGGCCTAGCCGCCCCGCCAAAGCCTCCCACAAAATCCGGGCGAAGTGTTCGAGGCTGGGATTGAGATCCGCGAAGGGTTCGAGTTCGTTCAGCACCCGGTCCCTGTATCCGTCGATTACCGCCAAGAGGGCCTCCTCTAGCGCTAGGATATCGATCAGATAACCGTGCTCGTTCAGCCTCTCGCCCTCGACCAGCACTTCCACCCGGTAATGATGGCTGTGCTCGCGGTTCTCGGCGCCGAAGTCCCCACCGACTAGAAAATGGCGGGCGATGAAGTCGCGGGTGATGCCGAGCCGGTACATGGGCACTCTCCTAGGATCAGTCGTATTCGAAAACCACTTGCAAGGCGCCGGCCTGCTTGTCTCCCACCAACTCGAACGCCTGTTGGCAGTCGGTAAGCGGAAAGCGGTGGGTAATCAGTTGTTCGGGCAGCAGGCGTTCCAGCCAATCGAAAGCCAGCCTCAGTCGCCGTTCCTTGGTCCAGCGTCCGCCTAGCAGCGGGTTCAGGGTGCTCACCTGGCTGGAAACCAGCCGGATGCGGCGGCGATGGAAATGTCCGCCAAGATCCGCGACACCCGCGTTGCGGCCGTACCAGGAGCCAACCACGATGCGGCCGTCGAAGCCGGTCAGGGCGATAGCCTGATTGAGGGCGTCGACCTGCCCCGACACCTCGATCGCTAGGTCCAGGCCGTTGTTATCGCCATGGAACAGGCACTCTTCCAAAACCGCCAGTTCGCGTCCCCTGGATGGGTCGATGGCCAACGCCGAGCCCAGATCTTTCGAGCGCTCCCGCCTGAGTGGCACGGGATCGGCGGTGATGAGTTCGGATAGCGGAAACTGGCTCAGGATGGCGGTGGTGAGCAATCCCACCACGCCTTGTCCGAACACCATGGCCCGTTCCCCGGCTAGCGGCGCCGCGTCCAGAACCAGATTCAGGGCCGTTTCCAGATTGGCGAGAAACAGGGCGCGTTCGGCCGGCATGTCGTCCGGCAGCCGCCGGCAATCCTGCTTACGGATGGCGACATAGTCTTGATGCGGATGAAACGCGAACACCCGCCGGCCCAGCCAGTCCCTATCCTCGCCGGCACCCACCTCGACCACTTCGCCGACCAGCGCGTAACCGTATTTGAACGGATAGCGGAATTCCCCGCCCAAGCTGGCCAGGGCCTCGTCCATTGCCCAACCTTCCGGCATTCCGCCGCGGAAGATCAGGGACTCCGTGCCCGGACTGATGGCGGAGCAGCGCGCCTTGACCAGCAATTCACCCGGCCCAAGTTCCGGGAGTTCGGTGGGCTTGACGGCCACCGAGTGGCGGGCCAGGTGAAACACCGCCTGGGCTTGGATTAACCCCGCCATGGTGCGAGCGGCCCGGAAGGAAGGCGCCCGAACTGGGCGGAACGGATTGCGCGACGGCAATACGTGGGAGGGTTCGATGGGAGAGGCCATGTAGTGTTACCGAAATCCATTATGTATATTGGTGTATGTGGTTCGAGGGTTATTCTAGGTATCGCTGGATTCAAAACTTATCGGGACTCGCGTTTATCGCTTTTTGTCCCCGTGGGGCCGGGGATGCGGCAACGAAAGGAAAGAGTCCCTTGCTTGTCGGTCCACCGCACAATCGGGAGCGGACGGGGTGCCGGGCCGAATACCCGATTAGCCGTAACCCACGGGCCCATGGGCGATGATATCCGAACCCAGGGTTTGGTACTGGCAATCCGCGAGGGTCATGGGGGGATGGCCGCCGGATTTGCACAAGTCGTCGATGGCCTTGAAGCCGCCGATAATCTTGGGCGTGATGGTAATCACGCAGTAGTTCACTAGGCGTTGCCGGAGGAATCGGCAGATGATCCTGGAACCCCCTTCCACCATCAGCGTGCGTATCCCTAGTTCCCGCAATGCGCTCAGGGCTTCCCGGAGATCGACTCCGCCCTCGATATCCGCGCCGACCACCACGACCTCGGCGCCCTTGGCGATCAGGGCGGCCTTGAGGGCGGGATCGGGCTCCCCGGCTGTCACGATGATCGGCGGTTTGCTGGCTTCCGCGAGTACGCGGCAGTCCGGCGGGGTGCGCAAATGGCTGTCCAGAATCACCGCCCTGGGATTTTCGCCCTCGCAATAGCGGACGTTTAGCCTGGGGTCGTCGGCCAGGATCGTGTTGACCCCCACCAACAGGCCGTCATGGTGGGCTCTTAGGTAATGGGTCAGGGTCAGCGATTGCTTGGAGCTCAGGGCGAATGGCGTCCGCGCGTCCACTGCGATGCTGCCGTCCAAGCTCTGGGCATAGGCTAGGGTGACGAACGGCCTGTCATCCGCGGCCTCGTGGGCTAGGGATAACTGGCCGATCAAGGGTTCGATGAAGGCGAATTCGTGGTGTTCCGGGGTCTGTTCACGGAAAGTGAGCAGATGGTCCATTTTTTCCGCCTTGGAGCGCAGATAATCCAGGTTATCCCGGTGATGGCCGACCTCAATGGGAATGCGGGCCTCGACCGCGATGCCGTGCTCGGTCAATTCGTCTACCTTGCGGGGATTGTTGGTGATGAGGCGGATCGAGCGCGGACCCAGATCCCCGAGGATGCGCGCCGCGATGCCGTAATCCCGCTCGTCGGCCTGGTGGCCTAGGTGGATGTTCGCCTCCACGGTATCCATCCCGGTATCCTGGAGGTTGTAGGCTTCCATCTTCTTGCGGAGCCCAATGCCTCGCCCTTCCTGGCGCAGATAGACCAATATCCCGCACGGCGAGCGGCCGAGATATTGCAACGTGTGCTTGAGTTGGTCCCCGCAATCGCAGCGCCGCGATCCGAACACGTCGCCGGTAAGGCATTCGGAATGGACTCGCACGGGTCCCCGGGATTGGCCGCCCACATCGCCCTTGACCAGGGCCAGATGCTCCTTGCCGTGTTCGACGTAAAGATAAAGAACGAATTCGCCGTAGCCGGTGGGAATTCGAGTTTTGACGAGGTTCTTGACCACGGATGCTGTTCGGCTCAAATTGATGCGATTCTTTTCGAAATTGGAAATGGCGGACAGTATAAACAGAAAACCGGCGAGTGCGTCCGATACTCCCGATGTTTAAGCGGCGCGGGTCCGCGCTGGCCGATCCACCTCCTCAAGCCAGTTCCCCGATCAACTCCCGAATCCGGCCTTCCTGTCGCTCCACGCTTTCCGCCAGCCGAAACTGCGCCCGCGCCCGGCGCAGATTTTGTCCCGGTGTCTCCACCCTGAAATAAACATCGCCCTCCAGATGGTCGGTTAGGAATCTGAGGCCCAGTTCGAAGGGCAGCAGCCGGATGGCATCGTACAGGCACTCCCGGTCGGCGGCGCTCAGGAACGCGCGCGCCTCGGCCAGATAGCCCCGCAGAATGGCGCGGCAGAGTTCGAGATCGAAGGCCGCGCGCGCGCCTTGCTCGGCTTCTCCGCCCCGGTTGCAGCAGGAGCGCAGGCAATCGCCGATATCGTAGTGGACCAGGCCGGGCTTCACCGTATCCAGGTCGATCAGGCTGACGGCCCGGCGAGCCGAGGCGTCGAACAGCACGTTGTCCAGCTTGGGGTCGCCGTGGACGACGCGGAGTTCGAGCAGGCCACGTTGTTTCGCCAGTTCCAGAGCGCTGATTCCGGCACGGCGGGCAGCGACGAAATCCAGCGCGTGGCGGAGTTCCGTCGTGTCGGGTTCCCGGCGCGGCTGGGCGGCGACGGCGTCGAAGCGGGCCAGGTAATCCGGCGCGATATGGAATCCCGGCAGGGTATCGCGCAACAAGCCGGGATCGATCCCGCCGGCCAGCGCGTGGAAACGGCCCAGGGCGCGGCCCACCTCTTCCGCCTGCCCGGGGTATTCCAGGGCGGGTAGGCTTCGGGTGTCCTCGATATAGTCGAGGGCACGCCAGAATTCCCCTGCTTCGTCCCGGTGGAAATCCGCGCCTTCGCGAGTGGGGAGGATGCCGGGCAGGCGCAAGGGGCAAGCGGCCCCGATCCGCCGGACATGGTCCGTTAGCACCCGGAGATTCGCCATGATCGCCGCCGGGTCTGGGAATACCCGCCGGTTGATGCGCTGGAGCACGAAGCGGCGGGAATCGGTGGATACCAGGAAGGTTTCATTGATGAGGCCGCGCCCCAAGGGTTCGACCCGGACGGCGCCGTTCGCGTAGCGCGCGGCGACTCCGGCGATTGCCTCAGGCGAAGGCATGTAGAGGGGGCCGGGATGGATTCATGGTTCGGGTTTTCCCGAGGATATCCCGAGCTTCACGCGAGTTTTCTCCTTCTGCCTTTCGCTCTTGCGCAGCATCAGGTAGACGGCGCCAGCCCCGCCGTGCCAGCGTTGCGCGCTGTGGAAAGCCATTACTTCGGGAAACATGGGCAGCCAGCGGGCCAGGAAGCTTTTCAGGAGCGGGCGCTGTTCCTTATTGTTGCGGCCCTTGCCGTGGCTGATGAGGGCCAGGCGCACGTCGTGGCGCAGGCAATCCTGGATGAAACGGTGGACTTCGTGGCGGGCCTGCTCCACCGTCAGTCCGTGCAAGTCCAACGTGGCCTCGATGTCGTAGCCCCCCTTTTGGAGCCGCCGGAATACGCCGTTCTGGATGCCGCCCCGCTTGAAGCTGAGGGTGGCCTCGGGATGCAGGTGCTCGACAAAGACGGTGGGAAGCTGGTTCTCGTCGAAGCTTTCGTTGCGCTGGGCCGCCTCGCGCCGATAGACCTGGCCCGGCGTGGGCGCTGGCCGCTGCTCACGGACGCTGGCCATGGCCGGGGAGGACAAGGGCCGCACGTCGGCCATTTCCTTCTGGAACAGTTCGAATTCCTCTTCTTTCATGGGGGGTCACGGGTCGGCGCCAAATCCGTTCGGCGGGGTCGCGGTTGATGATTTCGAGAGGATAACAAAATTCCAACCGATCCGGGGCGCTCCCCACCCGTGCCCGCGTACTAGTGGCCAGTCAACCTAACTCAGCGATCGGCCATGTGCCGAGGCACGAAGCGCGGCGCTCGCGAGCGATGCGCTTGCCTGCGTTCAGCGCATCCTAAAATCCATTACCGTGATTCAATGCGGCTGACCACTAGATTTTCACGCCCTTGCCGCGCTCGATGAAAACCACCAGCGCGACCCGCCGGTTTTTCGAACGGCCCGCGGGGGTGGCGTTGTCCACGCGCGGGTGGGTATCCGCCAAGCCCACGGCTTGCAGGCGATCCGGAGGGATGCCGCGCTCGATGAGGCCGCGGGCCACGGTGCCGGCTCGCGCCGCCGACAATTCCCAGTTGGAGCGGTAGCGTCCGTTGTCCATGGGCCGGTCGTCGGTGTGGCCCTCGACCGCGATGGCGCCGGGCTGGGCGCGCAGCCATTGCGCCAGCCGGTCCAAAACTCCGGCGCCGTTGTGCTTCAATTCCGCGCTGGCGGGATCGAACAGGATGCTGTCGCCGATTTCCAGCCGTAGCTGGCCCGGAGCTTCCGAAATCTCGATGTCCTTCCCGAGTTCGAGGCCGAAGCCCTGGGCCGCGGCCAGGGCCGTGGGCTTGGCCGCTTCCGGCGGCGGGGCCAGGGTGGCCGACAGCCAGCGCGAGGCCGGCGGAACGGTGGGCTGGTGGGCGGTTGCCGGGGTCGATTGTTCGCCCATCGTCGTGGCGGCCGCGGCCAAGGCCGGCTCGGCAAGACGGCTGTCCAGGGCGGGTTCCATGGGCGAGGGGGCATGGGCGATATGCATGGCCGCCGCCGGTTCGGGGACGGCAGCGGGAGCCGCGGCGGGTTGCGCGCTGGCCACGGGTGGATTCGAGGCGCTCTCGACAGGCTTGCCGGGGAGGGCCTTTTGATAGGCGAACAGCATCACGAAAAAGGTGAACAGCAAGGTCATCAGATCGGAATAGCTGAGCAGCCAGTTGCTGGAGGCTTCGAGGCTGGCGTCGGGCTCGGCCGCTCGCCAGGGATCGATGTCGGGTTTGGGGTTAAACCCGACGGAATCGCGCGGGGAATTGGATGGGGAAATCATGGCGTTCACCTAGGGCGAGGTTTTGGAGGGAACCAACTCCAAGGATTCGGGCGGCTCGTTCCCGGCCGAGCGTTCGAGGAACGTCCGCCAGTAATCCCGGATCAGGGAGGGATGGCCGCGTTCCCGCAACAAGCGGATGGTTTCCGCCTGCACGTGCCGCCAAGCCAGATGTTCCCTGGCCTGATCCTCCATGCGCACCGCGATGGGTTTCAAGACTAGGTTGGCCGCCACTAGCCCGTACACGGTGGTCAACAAGGCGAAACCCATGGCCGTTCCGATATGGTCCATTTGATTGGCGTCCAGGGCGTACATCATCTCGATCAAGCCGAACAAAGTGCCGACCATGCCGAATGCCGGGGCGAAACCGGCCATGGTGAGAATGATCTTGATGTCGTCCTGGTCCCGTTCCCTTTGCGCGCCGATTTTCCAGTACAACATTCGGGTGAGTTCGGCTTCCGGAGTTCGGCCTATGACCATTTCGGCGCCGCTACGCAGCACCGGATCGCGGAGTTTTTTCACCACCTGCTCGGCGATTTGCATGCGGCCCATGCGATGCCATTCCGCGACGCGCAGAAACAGTTCGAGTTCCTCGCCATCGGGGGCCGGGTTGCCCTTGAGCTTGGCGGGCAGCCGGCGCAGCATTTCCGCGACGTTGTGGAAAGAATGCGCGAGCACCGAGGCCGTCAGGGTGCCGAGCGTCACTAGCAGGAAGCCGGGAACGTTGACGTAGTGGCCGGAAGGGTTCGCCCACAGCGCCAGCAGGGCTAGGGCCGCCAGCAATAGTCCGCCCACGGTGGGTACGATGATTTTTTTCATGGCTGCTCCCGGAGAGTTCGTGGTATCGAACACCCCGATGCAGTTTTCGTTCCCAACGGAATGTCCCGATCCGCGCGGGTTCTCGGCGGGCGAAACGCGCGGCCACGCCAATTTTCCGGCGGGGCGGGGGTGGGCTATGGCGGCGGATGGTGTCGGAAATCCGTCGAGGGGCTAGTGCGATCAGCTATCCGTCTAGTTCGAGGGAGGACGCGGGCGCGCCGCATGGCCAATCGGTCGGGCCGGAAGCGGGGGTTCATGCCAGCCACTCGATGACATGGTCCTCCAGGCAATCCACGTCGGCTTCTCCTAGGGCGAAGCCGCGTATCGAGATTTCCGCGGCGTGGATGGAATCGGCCCGGCCGGAAACCAGCGGGTGCCAGTCGGGCAGGTCTTCACCCTCGGCGAGCAGGCGGTAGGCGCAAGTGGATGGCAGCCAGTGGAACTGGGTGAATCCCTGGCGCAGATCCAGGCAATCCGGCACCAGTTTGCCGCGCTTGCGGTAATTCATGCAGCGGCAGGTGGGGATGTCCAGCAGGTGGCAGGCCACCCGCGTGAACAGGATTTCGCCGGTGTCCTCGTCTTCCAGCTTGTGTAGGCAGCACCGGCCGCAACCGTCGCAGAGGGCTTCCCATTCCCGCTCGGTCATTTCGCTCAAGGATTTCTCGCGCCAGAAGGCCATGATGGAGTCCGGACAGTCCGTGTAAAGCGGCAAAGCATAATGCCAATGGTGGGGGAAATGAAGCCATGGGCCAGGCAATACGGGTCATCGGGGCCATGATTGGGAATCGCCGCGGGGCTATGGGCATACTTGTACGGTGGCATATTTTCACTATAATCCCCGCTTCGTTTTTCAGGGCAGTCTCGCGACTGCCTTTTTGTTTTCGGAGGGCTCTCGATGACCGATCAGGTAATGCCGACTTACGCGCGGCTGCCCGTCGCGTTCGAACGCGGCGAGGGAGCATGGCTGTGGGACACCCTCGGCAAGCGCTATTTCGACGCGATTTCCGGGGTTGCCGTGTGCGGGCTGGGCCACGCGCATCCGGCTCTAGCCCGCGCCATAGGCGATCAAGCCGGGAAACTGCTCCACACCTCGAACATCTACCGCATCGATTTGCAGGAACAATTGGCCAGTGAACTGTGCTCCCTGAGCGGGCTGGACAACGCCTTCTTCTGCAACTCGGGCGCCGAGGCCAACGAAGCCGCGCTGAAGATCGCCCGCCGCTACGGCCACACCCGTGGCATCGACTTCCCCGCCGTGGTGGTCATGGAAAGCAGTTTCCACGGCCGCACCATCGCCACCCTGAGCGCCACCGGCAATCCCAAGGTTCAGGATGGCTTCGAGCCGCTAGTGGGCGGTTTCGTCCGCGTTCCCCACGGCGATGCCGGGGCGGTGGCCGCGGTTAACGATCCGAATGTGGTC
>SXGT01829421.1_pt1 | contig 12867 bp, 12 predicted proteins | sample 3176221 | NCBI WGS metagenome assembly SXGT01 (sample SAMN11356862, study PRJNA531348) | freshwater metagenome | isolation source: freshwater sample F1-120 | place: China: Fuxian Lake, Yuxi | collected 2017-12-25
GCCCCATGTCGAGCATCGGGCCCGCGCCCCGCTGGTAGAAGATGTCGGGCGCGGGGTGCCAGGACTCGGGGCCGCTGCCGAGCATGAAGCCGCTCGCAGCGACGGGTTCGCCGATCCGGCCCGACTCGATGATCTCGCGACACGTCTGCAGGCCTTGTCCGAGGAACGTGTCGGGCGCGCAGCCCAGCCGCAGGCCCAGGTCCAACGCGTGGGCGACGAGGCCACGGCCCTCGTCGAGATCGACCCCAATCGGTTTCTCGCTGAACACGTGCTTCCCTGCGTCGAGTGCCTGTCGGCTGACTGCGACGTGGGCGAGCGGTGGCGTGAGGTTGATGATCGCCGCGATGTCGGGGTCGACCAGGATGTCGTCGAGTGCGCCGTGCTTCGGTATCGAGAACTGCTCGGCGAGCGCAGCGGCGCGATCGACGAACGCATCGGCAACGGCCACGACCTCGACCGAAGAGATCTGCGCCAACGTGTGGGCATAGGCGGGAGCGATCACCCCACAGCCGACGAGCGCGACGGTGTTCGAACTCATCGGGTCGCGCCGGCAGAGAGGCCCGCTCCGACGAGAAATCGTTGGCTTGCCGCGACGGCCTCGAACATGTCGGTCTCGCACTGGTCGAGTTCGACGATGTGCCATTCGGCGTGCGGTGCCGCACCGATCACGTCAGCGACCGCGACCTTGCCCGATCCGACGGCGACCATCGGTGACTCGTGCGAGTCAGCGGGTCCGTCCTTGATGTGCAGCAAGCGAACCCGATCGCCGAGCGAGGCGACGAAGGCCGAGGCGTCGACGCCGCCGACCGTCGCCCAGTAGATATCGATCTCGGCGAAGATCGCCTGATCGCAATGGTCGAAGAAGTGCGCGAGCGCGGGGCGGCCATCGAGGTCGCCGAACTCCCAGAAGTGATTGTGGTAGCCGAGCCGGATCCCGCGTTCGTTCGCTCGGGTCAGCGCCGCGTTCATCAAGTCGGCGCCCCGTCGAACCGCGTCGAGATCGGTGAACTGATTCGGAAACAACATCGGGACCACAACAGTGCCGGCGCCGGCTTCGCGACAGGCGTCGAGATCACGGGCCCACGTGTCGAGCCAATCGTCGGGCCGCGCATCGAAACCGACATGGGCGCTTGCGAAATCGAGTCCGGCGCCTGCCAACGCGCTCGCGTACTGGTGCGGCGTTTGTGCGTAGAAGCCGGCAGATTCGACGCCGGCGAACCCGGCCGCGGCGAGCCGCTCGAACATGGGCGCTGGATCGTCGCCGATCGAATCGCGCAGTGTGTACAACTGGACTGCGATGGATGCGGTCATGGCGAGTGGTCTAGTCGTCGTAGGTGAGGGTGTGCGAGTCCCGCGCGTCAGGTCGTCGGGGCGAGGCCTTCGAGTTGAGCCGCACGAATTGCGGGGTTCTGGCCCTGCACGAGCAGAAAGAGTGCCTCGCGGGCGAGGCGTTGAGCGTGACTGTCGCGCACGATCGAACGGCCGCTTCCAGCCGCGACGACCGCAGCCGCCGCGTGCAGCGCCGACAACGTTGCCGCGGCGCGGGCCGACGGGAGTGCTTCGGCCGCAGCCGCGTCGAGCCGGGCGCGATCGACTTCGAGCTTGGTCGTCCATGCCGGGTCGTCGAGGAGTCGCGCACATCTGCGCGTGATGCCCAACGCGAGTGATCCGTTGGGCCGCAGGTTGAGCGCATCACGGGCCCGCCAGGTCGCGAAACTTTCGGCCTGCACGAACCGATCTCCCGGTATGACGAGGTCGAATTCGGCGGTGACGGTGTGCGACGCGTTGACGGCCGCCAGGTCGAGTCGTCGGACCGAGAGCCCCAGTTGCTCGGAGGCGTCGACGAGCAGCCACACGACATCGTTTCCATGACGTGCGCCCACGTGCACGACGTCGATCATGCCCCAGCCCGAGACCCACGGCGCCGTGCCCCGAAGCCTCCAGCCGGCCGGGCTGGTTTCGGCGACCAGCGGCGGAGGATCAGCGCGGCGGAGGTGCGCGAACGCGACACCTGCTCGAGTCGTGCCGTTCGCCATCGCGGCGCCGAACTGGTCGCGTACCGATTGGTCGCTCATTGCGACGGCGACCGACGCGCCGAGGTGTTGGAGCCAGGTGAACGCAGTGGTGAGACAGCCCGATGCGAGCCGCTCGATCACACCGAACGCCGTTGTGGGGTCGGCCTCGAGTCCGCCGATCTCCCTCGGCGAAAACAACCCGTAGAAACCCGCCGCTGCCAAGGCATCGAGGTTCGTGGCCGGGATGCGGTCGGCCTGGTCGGTGTCGAGCGCCGCCGGGAACAGCACGTGGTCGGCGATCGATGCCGCGCGGGTCAACAGGTCGTCCGCTGCCATCCACGGACCGTACAACGCCCGGCCGGAACCGCGCGATCGGTGTTGAGACGCGCTGCCAGCGGGCTCGCGTCAGGCCTCGAGGGCGAGGGAGGGCTCGTCACCGACCAGACTCAGTTCGGCGCCGCCGCGCAGTTCCGCGATCTTGTCGAGCGGGCGCTGCAATGCCCTCGTGCGAGTGGTCATCAGCTCGTCGTAACTCTTCTGGGCCGAGTTGAACGCTCGTTGCACCTTGTCGAGCTGATCGGAGTACTTGGTCCATTGCAGCTCGAAGCTCGCCAGCAAGGTGAGGATTTCGTTGGCGCGCTGTTCGAGTGCGAAGTTCTCGACCGCCTGACGAACGACGGCAAGCACCGCGTAGAGCGTCAGGGGCGAGCACACGACGATGCGTTCGCGCAGCGCCATTTCGATCAGCTGCGGGTCGTGTTCGTTCACGAACGCGTACACCGCTTCGTTCGGGATCAACAACAAGAGGCAGTCGACGGTGTCGTCGTTATCGAGATATCCGCGTCCGACCAGTTCACGAACTCGACCGCGGACGTCTTTCAAGAACTGATCGCGAAAGGATCGTTGCTCGATTTCGCTCGCCGCGTCGAAGAACCGTAGGTAGTTGTCGATCGGGAACTTGACGTCCATGTAGAGGAGCCGTCGATTCGGCATGAAGAACGTGTAGTCGGGGATACCGGCGTTGCCGTCGGCATTCGTCATCGCCTTTTGCTTGCGGTAGTTGATGCCTTCGACGAGCCCGGCCAGCCGCAAGACGTCATCGGCCATTCGCTCGCCCCATTGGCCTCGTGCCTTGACGTTGGCGAGCGCCTCGCGGAGCTGTTGCGTCGTGTTCGTGAGGGCCGTGACCCCTTCGGACTGGGCTCGGAGCTGTTCGGTGAGCTCGCCGAAACTGCGCTGACGGTCGCGCTCGATGGTGCCGATGGCGTTGGTCAGCTCGCCGAGTTGGGCGCGCATGGCTTCGAGGGATCCGTCGATCAGCTCCTTTTTGTGATCGAGGTGGGCGTCGGCGCGTTCGCGCTCGCCGTTCAACGCGACGTGGACGTGACGGAGCGCATCGTCGACGGCGCCGCGCACGGCCGCCGCGACCAAGTCGGGGTCGAGCGCGGCGACTTGTGCCGGGCCGGTCGGCGGCGTAGCGGGTCGCGCGAGGCGCGCACCGAGGAGCGTTGCCACGCCGGCAACGACGACAACGATGAGGACGAGCAGGCTCAGATCCATGGGGTCATTGTGCTGATCGGCTCGGACAACCACACTGCGTGACGAACCCGCTCAGGTCCGCCACCCAGTGTCGAGAATTGCGGTGCGCGGACTTCAGGTCCGGTTGACCGCCGAGCGTCGATGCCGGGTCGTGAACGCCAGACCGGTCCCGCCGAGCACCGCCATCGCCGCGAGCCACAACAGCGGCGCGACCTCGCTGCCCGTGATCGGCAGGCCGTTGCCCGGATCACCGGGACCGGGCACCGTCGTGCCGACCGTCTGCACGGGTCCGTCGGTCGTGGTGGTGACACCGCCGGGCGTTGACGAGTCGGGCACGGTCGTCGTGGCCGCTGAGGTGGTCGAACCCTCGGTGAACACGTTGGTGAACACCACGTCGACCGTGTCGTTCGGCTTGATCGAGATGCCGGGCGCCTGCGCACCGACCCCCTCGCTGTGCACATCGCCGACGTCGATCGCGAACACCGTCGAGATCGCGGATCCCGCGTCGGTTTCGGTCACGGTGCAGGCCGAACCCGCTGGGAGTTCGCCGGTGTCGAACGTCTCGTTCGCGGCGAGCTCGAACGGGTTCGACCATTTGCCGACCGGTTCTTCGAGGTACAGGCAGTCCACCGCGAACTCGAACGATTCGTCGGATGCCTCGTCGGTCAACTTCTCGAGCACGAGGTTTCCGGTCGAGGAGTTCACGACATCGATCACGGTGTCGGTCTCACGGTCGACGACCGCGACGCCGCCATTGCTGATCTGGACCGTGGTCGCGCCGCCGGTGACCGTCTCGGTCACTGCGTAGGTGCCCGCCGGCAGATCGGCGAAGGTGTGTTCGAACGGGTCGCCTTCGGCGTCGGGGAAGCTGTGTTCGAGGCTCAAGCCCATGCCTTCGACCATGACCGTGAACACCGAACCATCGGGGAACTCACCGACGGTGCTCTTGCGGATCGTCAACGATCCCGTCGCCGGCGTGAATCGACCCGATGCGCTTGCGTTCAGACGCTGCGCTGTGACCTCGGTGTCGATGACGCCCTGGCACGTCGACGGTCCTTCTGGGTGCACCCAGACCTGCAGGTTCGTCATGCTTGCTTCGAGTTCGGCGTCGAGCGTGACCTGCGCACCGTCGTCGGCGACGTCGTCACGTGTGACGCAGAGTTCGAACGTGCGGGTGCCGACCGGGTCAACCTGCGTGAGGCGGCCGCCGTCGATCGTCGCCGACGCGTTGTCGGGCGCGGTGCCGCACAGTTCGGGTCCCGCGCCTGCGTCGTCGACGGAGAGATCAACGGTCTTTGCGTTCGTGATGAGCTCGAAGTGGACCGCTTCACCTTCGGTCGCGGTGTCGGAGCCGAGATTCGCGAGCGACAGCAGCGGTGCCGCCGGGACCGCGTAGGCGGTCGAGTCGGAGCAAAGCGTCGCGCTGTTGCCGACATCGGGCTCTTCGCCGGGATCGGTGACACACCAGATTGCGTGCTGCACCTCTTCGTCGTTGTAACCGTCGTGGTTGGTCAGGATCCACGCAAGGCGGTTCGCTTCGCCGATGTCGATATCGGCCACCGACGGGTCGGCCTGCACGCGCACGAGTTCGTTCGCGAGGCCACAGCGGTACGGAAGCGTTGCGTTGATACAGAACATGTGCGTGTCGATGGTGTCGCCGCCGCCCGTGGCGAATCCGTTCGTGTCGATCTGCATGTTGAAGCCGTCGTGCGGCGCGGTCTGGGTTCCGTCGAGCAGCAGACGGGCCTGCGCGGCGTCGGGGTACTTGAACGCGTCCGCGCGCTCCGAACCGATTGTCGTGACGGCCAGGACTCCGAGCAGGGTCAGCGCCGCGGCGGCGGCCGCCCTGCGGCGCTTTCGGTGCGCAACGATCATGTCGACCTCCACGAAGGGCCCGCCTCGGCTGCAACACGGGAGCGGTAGATATGTGCACGATGAGGCGAATTGGCAGGAGCCAGCCTCGACGCTGACCGTACTGGCCTGCGCGCGCCGTGCGGTGGATGGTCTCGGTGGCAGTGGGGCGACTGCTCAGAGGTCGAGCAAGGGAAGCTGGGGGTGATCGAGCAGGTCGGCGAAGGCCGATCGGATGGTTCCGCCGCGATCGTTGGCGTAGGCCGAGATTTCGGCGTTGAGCCGCTCGGCGGATGCCGTCCGGGCCGCGTACGCCGTGAGCGCGAGGGTCGAAGCGTTGGACGCGAGGCGTGGCGAGTCGGTGAGCGTCGCGACCAGTCGTCGCCCGAGTCCCTCCAGTTCGTTCGCGACGCGCAGTTGCGCGCCGACGTCGCTGGTGCGTGTTGCACGGTCCCAATCGGAAAGAGCTGCATCGAGCTCGCCAATGACGGCCCGAGAAGCACCGCCGTTCGTCCGGACCGCATCGTTGGCGGTCGCCAACGCGTCGTATCGGTCCTCGAGGTCGGGACGCAGTTCGCTCCACTCGGTTTCGATTTTGGCGAGTTGTTCATCGAGCGTGTTGCGGCTCGTCAATGCCAGCGCGACGCCGCCGACCGTGAGCGCGACGACCACCAGCGCGACGAACCGAATCAGCAACCGCATCGCCTCCAACGTACTGAGCAGTCCGACACGATTCGCGGTCTTCGAAATTGTCGGCCTCGCGGCCGAGCGGTACCTTTGCTCGTATGGCCCGGTTTCGGGCCGGGCTCGTGGCATCCGCCGCCTTCGTCACGGCGGTTGCCGTGGGCTGGTGGTCGGGGTCCGAACCGGCCGTCTATCCAGCAACGGTGGTCGACACGATCGACGGTGACACGATCGTCGTTCGCTACGACGACGGTCGCACCGAGACCGTCCGAATTCTCGGTATCGACACGCCCGAGACGAAGCACCCGACGGCGGGTATCGAGTGTTTCGGTCCCGAAGCCTCGGCGTATACGTCGGCTCGCCTCAGGGGTGCGCGGGTGGTGATCGAACTCGACGTCGAGCCGTTCGACGACTACGGACGAAGACTCGCGCACGTTCGCGTCGACGGCCACAGCTACGCCGACGAGTTGCTCCAGCTCGGATTGGCCGAAATGTTCGCGATCGCCCCGAATGACGCTCGCGCGCGCGAGCAACTTGCGATCGAGCTCGACGCCCGCGCCGCCGGCGCGGGCCTTTGGACTGCCTGCGCATGAATCGGTACGCGCTCGACAGGAGCGCTCCATCGCACCGCGGCCAGAGCGAACGATGGCCTCAGCGGAGCGTCGTCAAGATCTCGTCAACGATCGCCATGGTCGTGTTGGGGTGCAAGAAGGCGAAGCGCAGCACGGTTTCGCCCTTCCACTTCGTCGGCACGACAAACGCGATCTGGTCGTCGAGCAGACGCTGTGACCATCTCGTGTAGTCGTCGGGTTGCCAACCGACGCGGCGAAACACGACGACGGAGAGCTCGGGCTCGACGACCAACTCGACGTGGTCGGAATCGCGAATCCTCGCTGCAGTCGCACGCGCAAGTGTGAGTGCGACCTCGATGGCATCGCGGTACGCATCGCTACCGTGGACCGCGAGTGAGAACCAGAGCGGCAGGCCGCGCGCTCGGCGCGTGAGGTGGTATGCGTAGTCGCTCGGATTCCATTCATCGGGATCGTCGTGCAACACGTCGAGGTAGCTCGCCTGCTGCGCGTGCACCGCGCGAGCAAGACGCGGATCGCGGTACAACAGCGCAGCGCAGTCGTAGGGCGCGAACAGCCACTTGTGCGGATCCACGACGAACGAGTCCGCGAACTCGACACCCGCGAAACGATCGCGAACCGACGGCGCGAGCAGCCCGGCTCCGCCGTACGCACCATCGACGTGCATCCAGATATCTGCGGTTCGACACACGTCGGCGATTCCCGCGAGGTCGTCGATCAAGCCGGCGTTCGTCGACCCTGCGGTCGCGACCACGGCACAGACCGGCTGGCGCGCGGCATCGATGGCGTCGCGTAGCGCCGAGCCCGTCAGTCGGTGATCGACCGCGGGCACGACGAGGGGATCGACGTCGAGCAATCGCATGGCGTTCGCGACCGAACTGTGCGTCTGCTCGCTCACCGCCACCGCGTAACGCGAGTCGCCGCGCGTCCGCTTTGCGGTGTCCCGCGCGACGGCGAGCGCCGAGAGGTTCGCGGCGCTGCCACCGCTGACGAACACCCCACCTGCGTCCGCCGGAAGGCCAGCCGCGTCGGAGAGGAATCGCAGCACCTGGTTCTCGGCGTGGATCGCGCCGCTTGCTTCCATCCACGAAATGCCTTGCAGCGACGCGCACGACACGATCATGTCGAAGAGCAGCGATGCCTTCGTCGGCGCGCCGGGAATGAACGACAAGAACCTGGTCGAGTCGACCGACAGAATCGCCGGCGCAAGTACTTGTTCGAACAGTTGGAGTACGTCGGCGGGGTCGTTGCCCTGCCGCCGAATCGGTGAGGGCGCGAGTTCGTCGAGTTCGGCCCGGGTGCGGGCGCGGTCGAGTGGAACCGGATCGAGTGCCAGCCGCTCGTGCGTGTACTGCAGCACCATTCGAGCAAGCGCTTCGGCGGCGTTATCGAAATCGTGCATGGACGGAGCGTAGGAGCGCGGCGTCTACGGAGCGCGCTCAACGAGCGCCGTGGTCGGCGATGATCGCAAGCACCGCCTCGCCGTAGCGGTCGAGCTTCGTTGGTCCGACGCCGGACACGGCCAGCAGCGCGGTTCGAGTCGTCGGCGCGCTCACCGTGATGGCTTCGAGCGTGGCGTCGCTGAACACGACGAACGCCGGGACTTCGGCGGCTCGTGCGGTGTTGATCCGCCAGTCCTTCAGTTTGTCGAACAGCGCGCGGTCGACGTCTGCTCCGTCGGGACGCTGGCTGCGAAGCGCGGCGCGAGTGCTGGCGAGCCGCTGACGCTTGTCGACCGTTGGAGCGACCGGATCCGCGGGCGAACCGCTGAGCCGGTCGAGCCACGGACTGGGCTTGCGTGATCGTGCACGTCCGGCGACGACTCGTTCGCTCGCCCAGCTGACGTGCAGTTCGTCGATCGCACGTGACAATGCGACGTGCAGCAGGCGCTGCTCCTCGGCTTTCGCGTGAGGCGTTCGGGCGTAGGAGATCGGGACGAGCCCTTGTTCGACGCCTGTGACGAAGACGACGCGCCACTCGAGTCCCTTGGCGCGGTGGAACGAGACGAGTTCGACCGTGTCGTCGTCACGCATGGCATCGCCTTCGCCACGCGTCGCCGTGGTGAGCCAGGCGAGGAAACCCGCCAGCGAGCCCTCGCCGCCTTCGGCCGCCAGGTACTCGTTGCCGAACCGCACGAGCGCGTCGAACGCGCCCGCGAGTTCGGTGCTGGGCGCGGCCGAATCGGCGGCGATGTGTGTCTCGAGGTTGTCGTCGTCGGGCTGCGGGCCGTTGGCCGCCTCGGGACCCGCCGCGAGATCGGCGAGGTGATCGGCGAGACGTCGGCCTGGCGCGGCGCGCTCGACCTTTCGCAGTTGCGCGATCGCGGCTTTCACCTCGGTGCGGACGAGGAAGGACCCCGTTCCGGGCAGCCGGTACGGAACGCCGACGCGAGCGAAGGCGGACTCGAACGCCGCAGACTGCGCGTTGGTGCGGTAGAGCACGGCGATCTGCGACCACGGGACGCCGCGATCGTGCGCGAGTTGTGCGGCGGCCGCCACGGCTTTCGCCTCGGCGGTTTCGTTCTCGTAATCGCGCACGGTCGGCGCCGCACCGAGGTCGCGAACGGCGTTCGGCGCGGGTCGAATGACGCCCGCGGCTGCGCCGAGCACCGCGTTCGATGCCGCAACGACCTGCGGGGTCGAGCGGTAGTTGGTCATCAATCGCACGGTGCGGGCGCCAGCGACGTGTTGGTCGAAGCGCACGAGCACGCCGGCTTCGGCGCCCGCGAAGGCGTAGATCGCCTGTGCTTCGTCGCCGACGACGCACAGATCGGGTCGGCCACCCAGCCAGCCCCGCAACACACGCAGCTGGGCGGGGCTGATGTCTTGGAACTCGTCGACGAACAGGTGTCGGTGACGAAATCGCACCGAGGTTGCGAAGTCGGGGTCGGTCTCGAGGGCTTCGGCACACCACCACAACAGGTCATCGAAGTCGATCAGCCGTTTGATGCGCTTCTCTCGCTCGTAACGGGCGTAGATGTCGGCGAGCTCGCCGGCATCGCGGGGGAGCTCTCGGTCGGCGACTCCGGCCGCAGTGACGAAATGCTCCGGAGCGATGCCACGGGCTTTCGCCCACTCGATTTCGCTGGCCACCTCGTTGATTGCCGTGAGCTGGGCGTCGCCGCGACCGCCGACGAGCGGCGCGAGGAGTCGAGCCTTGCGTTCGAGCAGGGCCGGCAGCTCTCGCCCGCGATCGGATTGACGACGGCGAAGTTGGGCAAGGCACAAGGCGTGGAACGTGCCCGCGGTGACCTCGCCGGAACCCAGAGCACCCAAGCGGTCGACGAGCTCGCCGGCGGCTTTGCGGGTGAACGTCACCGCAAGGGTGCGACGCGGATCGATGAGACCCTCGCGTGAGAGCCACGCAATCCGGCGGGTGAGCACTCGAGTCTTGCCCGATCCGGCGGGCGCCAGGATCGCCAATGGCGCACCGAGCTCCATGGTGACCGCGGAGCGCTGTTGGTCGTCGAGGCCCACGAGCAACGAGTCGGAATCCACGCCGGGCACTCTACGGACTGGCTGCGACACCGACCTCAGCTGCAGCGGTTCATCGATGCTCGAAAGAGAAATGGGCCCCGGGGCGCGGGTCGAGCGACCCGCCCGCATCCGGGGCCCACTTCCAGCGGTTGCGCATCCTCGCGGATGCGGCAACGAGCGGACGGTGCGCACACTCACCGGCTCCGCTCCCGGCGCCACCGCGGCCGCCGCATCGGACTCGCTGCGCACGTCGTGCCTTTCGGCTCGTCGCGCACGTTGCGCTTCGTGATACGACGGCAACGTTGTCGTGCCGGCTGGCGCAACCTACGCCCGCGCGTCGAGCTTGTAAAGCGCGAACTGCGAAGTCGTGTCGCGTGCGCGGCAGTGTGGCCAACGTGGTGCAATTCCCTTTGTTCGCGCCCTGCGTAGAGTGCTCCGTGATGATCGTTTCGCCGCGCCGTTTCGAACAGATCGTGGCCGACGCGCTCGACGCGTTGCCCGACGATCTGGTCGAGATGCTGGAGAACATCGCGGTCGTGGTCGAAGATGAACCAACGGCTGACCAACGCGGCGCGCACGGCGAGGTGCTGGGCCTCTACGAAGGCCCCGGTCAGGGTCGTGGCCGGCTGATGCCGTCGTATCTGCCGGACCCGTTCGGTCTGCCCGACCGCGTGACGTTGTTCCGCAAGCCCCTGTGTGCAATGTCCTCCGACGAGGACGATCTGTTCGACAACGTGTTCGACACGCTCGTGCACGAGTTCGCGCACCATTTCGGAATCGACGACGACCGGCTCGACGAGCTCGGGTGGGCTTGACCGTGCACCTCGATCCGGCGTTACAACTCGAACTCGACTTGACGGCGCCGGATCCGAACGCTGGCGATCGGTTCCGAGAGCGGCTCCCGCTCGAACTCCGGCCGGGAACGGCTCGCCGTCGCCATGTGCAGGCGGTACTCGAAGCCGACCGGATCGTCGTGACCCATCCGCCGCGCATGAGTGAGGTGCAGGCTCGACGCATCGGTGAGGAATTGCGCGAACGCCTCGAACGGCGACGCGCCACCACGCAAGTCGATCTCATCGCGCGCGCGGCAGCGCTGGCTCGCCACCACGGGCTTCCCACGCCATCGTCGATCGAGTGGAGCGAACGACAGCAGTCGTTGTGGGGGACCTGCACCAGCGACGGTGTCGTGAGGATCTCGGCGCGGCTTGCCGAACTACCGGAGTTCGTGCTCGATGCGGTGATCGTTCACGAACTGGCTCACCTCGTCCATCTCGACCACGGTGCCGAGTTTCAAGCGCTGGTGCGCCGCTACCCGAAGACCGACCTCGCCACTGGTTACTTGATGGCGATCGATCACCACGCGGGGCGTCGGTAGGCGCGTACGCTTGGTCACATGGCGTATCCGAAGCGGCTATTGCAAGAGGACGAAGACATCGCGCTCGACCTGCGACCGCATTGGTGGTTCTTCGGCAAGCAGATCCTGGTCGGGGTGCCCTTGTGGGTCGTCGTCTTCGTGATCTTCGCGATGTTGAGCAAGACCCCCGAAAAGTTCGCCCTCTGGATCTGGGCGGTCGCGGCGCTCGTGTGGGTTGCCTGGGTGGTGAAGCACTACCTCGACTGGACGTTCACCTATTTCGTCGTCACCTCCGAGCGAGTGATCTTCCGCACGGGTGTGCTGGCGAAACGCGGCGTCGAAATTCCGCTGTCGCGCATCAACAACATCAACTTCGAGCAGTCAGTGTGGGAACGTGTCATCGGTGCCGGTGACCTGTCGATCGAGTCGGCCGGAAAAGATGGTCAGAGCACCTTCGAGGATGTGCAGCATCCCGATGGTGTGCAGCAGGAGATCTACCGCGTGATGGAGGAGCACGAGCGCCGACGCGCATCGTGGTCGTCGCCGACGGTCGTGCAACATCAGGCTGCAGCAGTCGATCCCGGCCCTTCGATCCCCGATCAGATCGACGCGCTGGCTCGCCTGCGCGAGTCCGGGGCACTCAGCGAAGACGAATTCCAAGCGAAGAAGCGTCAACTCCTCGACCGAATGTGATCGCGTTCAGGCGAGGCGAGTCTGCAGCCGGCGTTGCCAGTCGTCGAACTCGTCAGGTGTGACGTCGTGTCGCACGTTGGCGAAGCTGAGTTGACCGACCGCGTCGAACCCGGTGACGTGTACGTGCACGTGCGGCACCTCTTCGCCGACCACCAACACGCCGATACGCGATGGTGAGAACTCGGCTTGAATCGCTTTGCCGACACGCTGTGCGATCGTCCAGAGGTGCGCGTTCAGGTCTTCGGGAAGATCGATCCAGTGGTCGTACTCGGCGCGGGGCACGACGAGCGTGTGTCCGGGGTACATCGGCTCGATCGTGAGGAACGCCACACATCGGTCGTCCTCGAAGACGAACCGACCCGGGATCTCGCGGTTGATGATGCGGGTGAAGATCGTGGGCATCGGGCTCACCTCGGGTCGAGTTCGCCCGCACCATCGCAGGCGCGAACGACAAAGGGATCGGGCTCGTGGCCAGTGCGCGCACGGTACCGCTCGCAGGCACGCTCCGCGATCGCTTCGGCTTCGGCCGCGGGCGTGAGAGCCACTGCGCAGCCGCCGAAGCCAGCGCCGGTGAGGCGCGCTCCGATCGCGCCCGCTTCGACGAGTGCGTCGACGAGCACGTCGAGGGCCGGCGTCGACACGCCGAAGTCGTCGCGTAGGGACGC
>SXGT01509743.1_pt1 | contig 12866 bp, 14 predicted proteins | sample 3176221 | NCBI WGS metagenome assembly SXGT01 (sample SAMN11356862, study PRJNA531348) | freshwater metagenome | isolation source: freshwater sample F1-120 | place: China: Fuxian Lake, Yuxi | collected 2017-12-25
CTGAAGATCCATTCGGCATATGCGCTCTGCCACAGGAAGAAGTTGCTGGTGCGCTGCTCGCCGGATGATCGGAGGATCAGATCGATATCCGTAAGTTCCGGATGATCGAGGTGATTCCGAAGGTCTTCTTCCGTCATCGCCGTCTTTTTTTCATGTGTCATCGCCTTGTGAAAAGCCCGCATTACTTCATCTTTACCGCCGTAGTCGACGGCGAGATGAAGCGTGAATGCAGTTTCGTTCTTCGTTTCTTCCTCTGTTTCCTCAATCATTTTTTTTAGTGTTTCGGGAATGCGGTCGCGACGGCCCGAATGCACGAATCGGGTGCCGTTCTCTTTGAGTTCGTATTTCTCTTTCCGAAGATAGTCTTCAAGCATCGTCATGAGCATCGAGATTTCTTTCTCGTTACGTTTCCAGTTTTCGGTGGAGAAACACCAGACGGTCAGGATGGAAATGCGTGAGTCTTTTCTGCACCAGTCCGTGAGCGTTCGGAAGTTTTCGATCGCTTTTTCATGCCCTTTCCACACGGCTTCCAGTTTGTGTTCACGCGCCCAGCGACGGTTGCCGTCGGGAATAATCGCCAGATGCAGAGCGTGTGTTTCCTTCATTGCTTTAGGCAGGAAATTGCTTTGGAAAGTCCCAAATGGAACCAAGGTGCATACGAATCTTTCTTCGCTTCCATGTCTGCCTGCAGAGACGGAAGGTCGATCCATGTCCATTCCGCCACTTCGTCGGGATTCGGCGTGAGGATGAGATCTTCCGTCGCCGTTCCAGTCAGAATCGTATCGTACTCGTGCTCCAATCCCTTGCCGCTCGGGTCGACTGCGCGGTACAGGAATGACGTGCCTTCCCGAAGCGGAACGGTGAACCCAAGTTCTTCTTTCAGTCTTCGCTCTCCGGCTTCGCCGGCTGTTTCACCTCGCATCGGATGGCTGCAACATGTATTCGCCCAGATCAGAGGCCAAAGCATTTTTTTGTCACTTCGCTTCTGGATGATCATTTTCGTTCTTTCAGGGTTGAAGACGTAGACCGAAAAAGCCCTATGGAGTGCTCCCGTACCGGTATGGGCTGCAAGGAGTCCGACGTCTCCGAGATCGTTGCCGTACCCATCGGTTGCGATGACCGTGCGAATCATGGTCGTATTGTATACCGAGTTGTGCTCTTTCATCTTCCGGCAGTACGATGAGTGCCAACGTTCCCATCTTCCAATGTTTCTTCGCAAGAGTTTTCCTCTCCGTTGCACGAAAAAGCGTTTAGCCGTGGCTCTCTCTTTCGTTGCAGGCCTGTCCTTTGTATTTACTCTTGCAGCAGAACGTTCTGCTCTTCCGACGGTCACCCATCCCACGGGAATTTTGTCCGCTCTTGCGAAGGAAAATGTGTCCGGCGGTCCGGCGTACGATCTGTTCCTGAAAGTCGACACGATTGCAGGAGACGCAAACGATGCCAAGCACAAGAATGAGATCGTCGTCGATTCCTTCAGCTGGGGAGAGGCTAGGGCCATCGGTGCTTCGCGTCCGACCATGGATGGATTCCGTGTCACCATGCCTGCAAGCAGCGCATCTCCGAAATTCTTCCTCTATGGTGCCGGTGGCACGAAAATACCGCGCATCGTTCTCAGCGTGAAAATGCGTGGCAGTCAGCAGGATTTTCTAAAGTGGACCCTGACGAATGCACAAGTGCTGTCATATCAGACGGTCGGCAATGCGCATGGTGATGGCATCAGTGACCAGATCACGTTCAGTTTCTCGAAAATCGAAGCGGAGTACAGACAGCCTCTTCCGGATGGGACTCTGGGCCCGATCATCCAAGGCGGATGGGACCAGCGAACGAATAAGGCAAGCTAGGTTGTTGCCTCTGCAATGAGTGGTATTTTTTCCTTCTTCAGATTACGGATTCTTGCAATAGTTCTAATGAGATCGCCGATTTCGCGAGTGGAGGCTTCGATGATGATGTGCGGGGGAGAAAGTTTATCGTCCACATGAATGCTGTCTCTCGGGACTCCAATCTGATGGAGATTGCCTACGACTTTCCATTCGTCTCCAACGTCATGCCCACTCATTGAGAAACGAAGGATTTCTATAAATATATTATACTATAAAATATATAATTGTCAATTAGCGTCTCGCTCGCACCAGTTCCGCCGCTCTGAAGAGACTTTCGAATGTTCCGGCATCAATCCACTCTTCCTGCAGCATCGTCCCGATAGCCTCACCTCGTTTCGCGTACCAGCGACTGACATCGCTGATCTCCAATTCTCCTCGCTTGGAGGGTTTCATCTTCTTGATGAAGGCATAGCAATCGTTGTCGTAGACATAGCAACCGGTGACTGCGAGATTGCTTTTCGGCTTGAGGGGCTTCTCTTCGATCGATGCGACACAGTCGCCTTTCATCGTGGCGACACCGAAGCGCTCGGGATCATGCACTTCCTTCAGGAACAGGTGTGCGCCTTTCTTGAATGCCTTGATGATGTCCGAGAGATCATCGAAGAAGATGTTGTCCCCGAGGATGGCACAGATGTCTTCACCGTTTGCGAAGCTCTCGGTAAGCCCCAAAGCTTGCGCAATGCCATTTGGCTTGTCCTGTACGCAGTAGTGAAAGGTGCAGCCGAATCGCTTTCCGCTGCCGAGGAATGCTGCCATCTGGTCCATGTGCTCGTTGCCAGTCACCACGGCAATTTCATTGATTCCCGCATCCAGAAGGACCTGTAATGGGTACAGAATCAGCGGTTTGTCGTAGACGGGCAGCAGACTCTTATTGGTGATGTCGGTTAAGGGTTTTAGCCTTGACCCACTCCCGCCGCAGATGAGAACGCCTTTCATGGCTGTATTCTGACATTTTCTTTGTGTTCTTGCTAGAATGAAGGCATGAATCTCCTCGTGACCGGCGCTGCCGGCTTCATCGGTTCGCACTTTGTCCTTCGCCATGTTGCAGCGTTCCCAAGGGACACGGTCGTTGTGCTCGATAAGCTGACGTACGCGGCCGACATTCATTTTCTGGACCCTGTTCTTTCGAAGATCGAATTCGTGCAGGGTGATATTGCCGATACTGAGCTCATAAGGCAGCTCGTGAACAAACATTCCATCGACACGATCGTCGATTTCGCTGCCGAAACGCATGTGGATCGCAGCATCGAAGATCCGTTTCCGTTCCTCCATACGAATGTTCTCGGAACCGCGAGTCTGATCGAAGTCTGCAAAGCGAATCCGACCGTTCGCTTCCTGCATATTTCGACGGATGAAGTGTTCGGCGATCTTACCGACGACGATCTGCCGAAACGCGCGGACGATCCTTTGAGGCCGAGTTCGCCGTACGCGGCGAGCAAGGCATCGGGTGACCTTCTGATCCAAGCCGCTGCTCGCACGTATGGCATCAAGGCGGCAATCTCTCGTTGCACGAATAACTTCGGTCCGCATCAGGCCGGTGAGAAATTCATTCCGACGGTCATCCGGTGCGCTCTTCAAGATCGCCCGATTCCGATCTATGCTGCAGGAAAAAACAAACGGGATTGGTTGTATGTCACCGATCATACGGATGCGATTGAGACGATCTTGAAAGTGCCGACGGCATTCGATGCATGCGGTCTCTTCAATATTTCAGCGGACAGCGAGAAAACGAACATCGATGTCGCGACAACAATTCTGAAGATTCTTCAGAAGCCCGAAGGTTTGCTGACGTTTGTGAAAGATCGTCCGGGTCATGATTGGCGCTACGCGCTCGATTCATCGGGAACCAAGAAACTCGGCTGGAAGCCAAAAGTCAGTTTTGAGAAAGGGATAGAGGAGACTGTTTTGTGGTACAAAAGGCGTCTTGTCGGTTAGAATATTCGACTCATGCATATCCTCCTTGCAACAGGCATTTTCCCTCCGTCGATCGGCGGACCTGCGACGTACAGCACGAAGCTCACCGAAGAGTTTTTGAAGCTCGGACACAGGGTCACGGTTGTCACGTACGGTCGGAAGTTGATGATTGAAGATCCGAGACTGAGCATCGTATTCGTGCCGAAGTCGGGCACTGTGTTGTCCCGATGGATGGAGTACAGAAGGGCACTTCGGAAATTCGGTGCGGATGCGGATGCAGTAATAGCACTTTCGTCGGTGAGTACCGGTATTCCTCTTCTGCTTTCGGGACTTAAAAAACCGAAGAAAATTTTGCGCCTCGGCGGAGATTTTTTCTGGGAGAGGTATACGGATGGAGGAGGAGTGAAGAGTCTTCGTGAGTGGTACGACTCGTCATTCGGGTTTTGGAAGTTATTGAATGCATCCTTCATGGAAGCCATTCTTCGATCGTTTGATGCTGTTGTGTATTCGACAGAATTCCAAAGAAAAATTCATCAGCATGCATATGCAGCATTGTCACATAACACCGTGATTGAGAATGCTTTGCCGTTTTCTACCCCCGTCCCTAATCCCCGTCCCCCGTCACACAATCCTTTAAGACTCCTCTTTATGGGTCGTTTCGTCGGGTTCAAAAATCTTCCCGTTCTTCTGGATGCGGTCGCGGCCATGCCTGATGTGTCACTGACACTGGTTGGATGCGGTCCTCTTGAGGGCAGACTTCGTGCTCGAGCAGGTCTTCTCGGGCTTGGCAGTCGTGTTGTGTTTCATGTTCCCGTCTCGGGAGAAGAGAAGTGTCGGATATTGAAGGAGCACGATCTGCTCGTTCTTCCGTCCGTGACGGAGATCAGCCCCAATGTCGCTCTGGAAGCGGCTTCAGAAGGTCTTCCGGTTCTTCTGACAGAGGAGACCGGGCTGAAGGAAGGCGGGAATATTCTTCTTCGGTCGCTTCGTGAAAAAAGTGATATCGTTCAGAGTCTCCGCGAGTACATGCAGGATTCGGGTGTTCCGAAGGGTGCAATGCACGTGCGGACGTATGCTCAGGTAGCTCAGGATTGGTTACAATTGATTGCTTCTTTATGAAACTGCTCATGATCTCCGGCGACAGAAGTCTAGCTGCCGGAAAGCAGAGCGCATTTTCAGAAACGCTTTCTGAGCTCTGCAAGCATTTCGAACGCATTGATATTCTCTGTCCGAGCGTTCGTTTGTTGGGACAAGTACGAGTGCTTTATGACAAAGTGTACATTCACCCCTCGTCTCATGGTCTTTGGTATCAGCCGTTCTGGATTTTGAAAAAAGGACGGGAGCTTTTTCAGGCTCATCATCACGATGTCATGACGGTGCATGACTATCCGCCCTTCTACAATGGTATCGGTGCGCGCTTTCTGAAGCGAAAGATCAGTATTCCTGCCGCTCTTGAAATTCATCACATCGTCGGATGGCCGAAGGCTTCTTCTTTGTATGAATACATCGGACGCATTCTCTCCCGTCTTTTTCTCACGTCACATGCGAAACATTTTGCATCGGTGCGAGTCGTCAATGAAACGGTTCAGCGGCTGCTGGTTGGGTGGAGAGCGAAACCGGAGACAATCAAGATTGTTCCCTCGGTGTATCTGGATCGCACATCGGTGATGAATGCGAAAAATGCAGAGAAGAAATTTGATCTGGTCTTTGCTGCACGGCTTGCACACAACAAGGGATTGATGCAGGCGGTTCGTGCTCTTGCACTGCTGCCTGCCGCAACATTGCTGGTGATCGGAGACGGCCCCGTTCGACATCGAGCGGAGATGCTTGTGCGTTCACTTGGAATTGCTTCACGGGTGACGTTCTCCGGTTGGCTTCCTGGCTCAAAGGATGTTCTGTCTGCAATCGCATCCGGAAGACTATTCGTGATGAACTCAAGCAGTGAAGGGAATCCACGCGTTGCTATTGAGGCGATGGCTCTCGGTGTTCCCGTACTCGCAACGAGCGTCGGCATCATGCCTGATGTCATCATTGACGGTGTGAATGGCATGTTCACGGACGGTTCCTCGAAGGATATTGCGGCGAAGGCTCGGACATTGCTCGCGGATGAAGCGTTGTCGCAACGCATGGCTTTGGAAGCGGCGAAGGTTGCCGATCGATTTGAAAAAACTTCAGCGATACGAAACTATGCGGAATTTCTCAAGTCCATTGCACACTGATTCTATGCGTCTCCTCTTCATCACTCAGAAACTTCACGGCCAAGATGCGTTCGGGGTTCTCTGGATTCGCGAATTCATTCGTCAGGGTTATGACGTGACCGTTCTTTGCCTCGAAGGGTCCGATCAAACATTCGAGTTTCAGGTTCATTCTCTCGGCAAAGAGTCAGGTGCATCCAAACTGCAGTCGGTTCTTCGCTTTGAAAAGCTGATCACGACACTGCACTACGACCGTGTCTTCATCCATATGGCTCCCGTATGGTATGCGCTTGGATATTGGTTTTGGTCGATCTACAGGGTGCCTACGTACCTCTGGTACACGCATTACAAGATGCAGCTCGGCGTAAAACTTTTCGGTTGGTTCGGCACGCGCTTCTTCTGTGCGACCTCGCAAAGCCTTCCTCAATACGAGGGATCAAAAAAGAAAATCCCCGTTGGACACGGCATCGACCTCGCATTCTGGTCGAAGCGGGCAAATGTATGTGCAGATCCGCATCGCCTTCTTGTCGTTCATCGTCTCAGTCGCTCGAAGCGGCTCGAACTTTCGATTCGCGCACTTTCATTGCTTGATTCTTCGTTCACGATCGATGTGTATGGCATTGAGGCCGAAGCCGATTACGTAGCGGAGATGAAAGCATTGGTGAATGAATTGAAGCTCCAATCACGCGTGACATTTCATGGGACGGTTCCGATGCAAAAACTTCCTGAGATTTACTCTTCTCATCGTCTAATTTTGAATATGGCGAGCGAGACCATCGACAAGACGATGCTTGAGGCTTTGACAGCTGGCTGCTATTCCGTGACGACGACTGCGAACGCGCGTGCGATAGGCATACCCGTTGCACCCGTCTCCGATACGCCTCAGGTGATTGCAGAGTTTGTGAGACAGTACGCAGAGAGGCCTCCGCTCGATGAGGCTGAGATGTTCCGCATCGTGGAGAGTCGACACAGCCTCAAGAAGCTGGTCGAAACGATGGGAAATCACATCCGATCTGGTATGTAAAAAAACACAGAACTCCCCTTTGTTCTGTGTTTCGGTCTTTGCTTTTTCAGCGGGCGCTGTCGCGCCAGAGAAAATAGATGCCAGTCAGAAGACCGGCGAGTGCAAAAGCTTTGTTTTGGCCCATCGAGAGGAACTGTTTCCAGTCCATCATCGACGGAACCAGCAGTGCGGCGATCAGCCACACTGCCATGACGTTTGGCACCGATTTGTATGCTGTCATGAGTGAGCTAAAACCCAGCATGAAGAATACATTCAGCACCAGCGGCCACACCGCATGTGATGCGGTGTGGACGAGCGATGCACCGTAGGCATCACCGAGTTTCTCCGGCATCGGATTTCCGCGCTTTGCGAAATCTTGCAGAATGAACGCGGCAATACCGAAGCTGATCCAGCCGATCGGTGCAGTACTTTTCGTCGTCAGTGGCAGGGCTTTCAAAAACGGCCAAGTGACCATTGTGATCGTGATGAGCACAATGCTTTGGAGGAAGAGTGACATGGGTCACCTCCTTCGTTTGGGGATGGGGTTTTCAATGAGCAAAGACCTTTATTATTATACGTCAAAAATTATAAATGTCCATATCTATACGATCACAGATTCTCACATACTTCCCTCACCATCTCCTCCGTCATCTCCGCGTACATCGGCAGGGATAGAAGCTCTCCTGCGATTTTTTCGGAGACCGGAAAATCACCTGTTTTCCACTTCCCCGCGTAGGCTTCCTGCAGATGGATGGGGATGGGGTAGTGAATCCCCGTTGCAATGTTCTTCTCTCGCAGCTTCTCCTGCATGGCATTTCGGTCTTTCACGCGAATCACGAAGAGGTGATAGTTCGATGTCCGTTCGTCGTGTGCGGTAAAAAGAGTCACGCTCGGCTTATCCTTCAGAAGTTCTCGGTAGAGCGTCGCATGTTTCCTACGTGCGTCGTTCCATGCATCGAGATGAGAGAGCTTCACGTCGAGTACCGCACCTTGGATTCCATCCATGCGTTCGTTTTTTCCGACAATCTTGTGTTTGTACTTCTCCTGCATGCCGTGATCCCGAAGCATGCGGATCGTTGCATTCACATCGTCATCATTTGTCGTCACTGCTCCGGCTTCGCCGAAAGCCCCTAGGTTTTTTCCAGGATAAAAACTGAAGGCGGCGGCATGGCCCATCGATCCCGCTTTCTTCCCTTTGTACAGGGATCCGTGTGCTTGGCAGGCATCTTCGATAACGATCAGATTGTATTTTTTTGCGATGTTGATGATCGCGTCCATATCCGCGCATTGACCGTAGAGATGCACCGGAATGATTGCCTTCGTTTTCTTCGTGATGGCTGCTTCGATCAACGCGGTATTGATGAGCGCATCGTTTTCGTTGCAATCGACGAGCACAGGCGTTGCATTTGCGAGCGAGATCGCTTCGGCCGAAGCGAAGAAAGAATTCGTCACGGTGATGACCTCATCACCCTCGCCGATGTCGTATGCACGAAGAATCAGTTCGAGAGCCGATGTCCCGTTTCCAACACCGATGCAATGTTTTGCAGAGCAGTACTTTGCGAAATTTTTCTCAAACTTCTCAACTGCGGGTCCTGACGCGAATGCACAGGAATCGATGACAGATTGTATGGCGGGATCGATTTCTTTCTTGATCGACTGGTACTGCGCCTTCAGGTCGAGAAAGGGGACGGACATAGCACAAGAATACCATCATTTCCTTTCAGCGTTCAGCGTTCAGCGTTAAGCTTTGCCTATGCAGCGAGAATTGGTTCTCTCCGGCGCAAATGTCGCACTCGCAGTGATGATCGAGGAGGATCAGCCGAAGTTTCAGGAGTGGCTCCAAAATTCGGTTTTGCGTGAGCAGATCGACGATGCGCGCGTTCCGACGATGGAGGATCAGAAGAAGTGGTTTCTGCGAGTGCAGGAGCCGGATCGAAAGTTTTTCTCGCTCGTGACCGTTCCGGATAGCGCGCTCATCGGGAATTGCGGATTCGTGGACATTGTTCCAGACAAAAATGAAGCAACGCTTCGCATAACGATCGGCGATTCGACTTCGCACGGCAAAGGGTATGGAACAGAGGCAGTTGGATTGCTTCTGAAGCATGGATTTGAGGTCTTGAAACTGAAGCGGATACTTCTAAAGGTGCTTACGTCCAACCTGCGTGCGGTACGAACGTACGAGAAGGTCGGATTTGCGGTGCTTTCCGAGAATACGGAAAACAATAAAGCTATACTGACGATGTCGATCAGCAGTCCCAAAATCGTATGAATCTCTCTCTTCAACCATATTCCGATGAGCAGGCAAAGCAGTGGGATAACTTTGTCTCTTTCTCGCGAAACGGCACGATTTTCCATACTCGCAAATTTCTTTCCTACCATCCGGAGAAGCGATTTGAGGATGCATCCCTCCTGTTTCTTGATGGCGAGAAGCTTGTTGCAGTGTTGCCTGCGGCAGCGAAAGAAGATGCTGGCAAAAAGATCCTCGTGTCGCACCCGGGAGCATCATATGGCGGGCTCGTTCTTCACGGGGATGCCTCCGTCAGCGAGACCGGCGAGATGATGACGGCTCTTCTTGCTCATGCAAAAGCGAAAAAATATTCCGGGATCTCGATGCTTCGCCTTCCTCCAGCAAGCTTGCAGCGACTGTACTCGGAAGATCCGCAGTACTGGATGTTTCAGCAGGGATACCGCATGTCACGGTGCGAAATGGACGGAGCGATCGATCTTTCTGCTTTTGATGATCTTACTGATATGCAAGTACTGAAATCGCTCGATGCAATTCTTCAAAGTCTGCATGGAAAATGTCGAAACATGGTTCGGCAGGCGAAGAGGGCGAAGATCGAGGTGAAACTGAGCAACGATTTCGATGCATTCTGGCCTGTCTTGGAATCCGTATTGGCTGGTCGACATGGTGCGAAGCCAACACATACGCTTGCGGAGATCAAAAAATTACACACGCTTCTCCCTCAGGGCTTTCGTTGTCTTACCGCGCATTTGGAAGGAAGGATTGTTGGAGGGATCGTTCTCGTCTCCATTCACGGAGAAGCTCTCTACACCCTCTATATGGGTCAGGAATATGCTTCGCAGCAGTTTCATCCGATGCATCTGTTGCTCGTAGAAGCGATTCACTTGTCTCTGAAGGAGAAGAGGCGAGTGTTGCATTTGGGAGTGTCGACGGAGGATGGAGGCACAAAGGTGAATGAGGGACTGTTCTTCTTTAAGGAGAGTTTTGGGTGCAAGCCAGTAAGGCGAGAGAGCTGGGAAATATTGTTTTAATGACCCCCACCGGTGGCGCACGCCTACCCTTTGGATGCTGCTACACTTCTTTTGTATGGAGAAAATCCCTTGTTCCGTTCTCATTCTTACCCGCAACAGCGGTGCAACGCTGGAGAGATGCTTGAAAAATCTTGGAGCATTCGGCGAGATTCTCATCCACGATGCAAACAGTGAAGATGATTCCGTCACGATTGCAAAAAAATTCGGTGCAAGAGTTCTCAGGCAGTACGAGACGGAGGAGAAGAGCGTTCGTATTACGAATTTTACGGAGATGCGGCTGAAACAGCGCGCAGACGCAGCATTCGACTGGGTTCTCTATATCGATTCTGATGAATATCTAAGTGATAAGCTTGTGAGTGAGATTGGAGATTTGCTGAAGAATGCCGATCCGAAAACGATCATCAAGTTTCCGCGCGTCTCGGTGATCGACGGCGTTCCGCGTACGCGCGGCGTTGCGTTTCCCGAAATTATGCCACGCATCCATCATCGAAAGAGCGGGGCAACACTCCGTGCTGGGAAAACTGTGCATGAAAAGTACCAGTACGATTCGTCTTTCACGGAGATCATCACGAAAGCACCTCTCTATGTTCCTCTTGATCCGGTAGGAGTGCTTCAGCCGAAGGATGATCGGTACATAGAGTTGGAAGTGGACAGGATACGGCAGCATGGGTGTTCGCTACGGCGATATGTGCGATGGTTCTTGCTTCGCGAGCCCGCTCTGACGGCTTGGTACTTTCTGAAAGTTTTATCGGTCGCACCGTTCTGTTTCTATCGTGATTCCTTGCCATTCTCACAGAATTTCCGCTTCGTGCGATATCACTGGAAATTATTTTTTTCTGTCACAGGTGTGGTGTTGCAGAAATATTTTCATGTCTGATGTTCTTTTTTAGCGAAAAAAGAACCAAAAACGCTGCGCCCGTCCGAACGGATTCATCCGGGCGGGCGCCAATACCCTCCAGCAGACCACCACCGGTGGCGCGCGCCTGCCCTTTGGATGCTTTTCACTCACTCAATGAATTTTGACTGCTCGGTTTCTCCTCAGCGACTCATCCGCTGCTTCGAGAATCCTGACCATCGCAAGTCCATCCTGTCCCGAGACGATCGGTGTTTCTTTTCCGCGGATGCAATTCAGGAAATGTTGGGCTTCGTTTGCGAGAGCTTCTGTTGCTTTTAGCGCCGGTATGAGAACATCACCACTCCGATATTTCGGGAAGAACGGGTCGGGTTTCGTCGTGTCGTGCTCAATCCCTTTGTCGTAGATGCGGATTTTTTCACTCGGTTCGGTGTCGTCGTAAACGATCATCGCTTTGCGTCCGGCAATGAGCGTCTTTCGGATTTTCACGGGTGAGAGCCAACTTGCGTGGATATGTGCGGCGAGACCCGAGCCGAATGTGAGATGCAGGTGCGCATCCTCCACGTGTTTGCCGTAGTGAGCGCTGCCGATCGCAAGCACTTCCTTGATGTCTTCCAGATCGGCAATCCGGGATAGGATCGTAAGATCGTGAATCGCAAGATCCCAGAGCACATTGGTGTCCTTCTGAATCAGTCCCAGATTGATGCGCACAGAATCGAAGTATAGGAGCTCCCCGAGCTCCCTCATCTTCATGCTGTTTTCAATGCGCTTCACAGACGACGTGTATGCAAACGTATGATCCACCAGGATCTTGCGTTTGTGCTTCTTTGCGAGCATGAGAAGTTTTTTCGCTTCAGCACCTGTGCTGGTCATCGGCTTTTCAACGAGTACGTGTTTTCCGGCTTTCAGTGCGGCTGCAGCAAGCGGGTAGTGGCTGGAGGTCGGTGTTGCGATGACGATTGCATCGAGCGCTTCATCCTTCAGGAGGTCGTCATAGCGAACAGTGAAGCGCGTTCCTGGATACTGACGCGAGAATTTGATGCAACGTTCCTTGGAAAGATCGCAACCGTAGCTGAGTTTGCAGTCTTCGAGACTTGAGAAGTTTCGGAGCCAGTTTGGGCCCCAATATCCTAAGCCGACGATTCCCACGGAGATTTGTCGCATGCGCGTTATGGTAGACACTCCTCATCCTTTCCTCAATACCATCAAGTATGCCTGCCCAAAGCGTTTAACGAGTGGGAGCGAGCACAGAAAGCCGTCGATGGATCGAATGAGAGAGCATGTGAACCAGAAACGGGGGATGCCGTACAGATGCAGTGGCGGAAAGAGTGTGGATGCACGAGTACGCATGATCGAAAATCCGGCATCTTTCACAATATTTTCCCATTCCGAAACAGAGTGAGCGCTGTTGTGCGCATCGAGATGCCCCGAGGGCAATTCAATTGTTCTCCTGCCGAACATTCTTCCGATCCATCGGAAGAGATGCACGTAGTGATCGTGCATCGCAGGCACGCTGATGAGTAGTTCGCCACTGGGTTTGAGGACGCGAAACGCTTCTTTCAGAAGTCCTTCGGGTTTCGGCAGATGTTCGATGATGTCGATGGCGAGTGCCTTCTCGAAAGAGGCATCAGGAAGACCTGTTTGTTCCACGGGGACACAGAGTGTTCTGTAGTTTTTCACTCCGCGCTCGGCGAGGAGAATCTTCGACATCTCCAGACGTTCTGTATGCAAATCGATCCCAATCA
>SXGT01351167.1_pt1 | contig 12865 bp, 14 predicted proteins | sample 3176221 | NCBI WGS metagenome assembly SXGT01 (sample SAMN11356862, study PRJNA531348) | freshwater metagenome | isolation source: freshwater sample F1-120 | place: China: Fuxian Lake, Yuxi | collected 2017-12-25
AGGCCTGGGCGGTGTAGCTGTCTTCCAGAACCTTGATGTGATCCTGCCGCAAACCGCAGTAATTCATCCAGTCACTGTAGGGTCCGAAATCCTTGCCGACGGTGGCCACGATGAGGGGGAGGTCTCCCAGCAGATTGAGATTGTAGGCAATGTTGCCGGCACAGCCGCCATACTCGCGGCGCAGCTCAGGCACCAGAAAGGAGACGTTCAGAATATGAACCTGCTCGGGCAGGATGTGATGCTTGAAGCTGTCAGGGAACACCATGATGGTGTCATAGGCTATGGAGCCACAAATCAGGGCAGACATACGATTCAGTTACCTCGGTACATTAAAATTAAAATCCAGATCAGCAAGGCCAGGGCCAGTGCTGCCGTTACGGCGGCTGATCCCAGATCCTTGGCTCTTTTGGAGAGTTCGTGTTGTTCAGGGCCGATCCGGTCAATGGCGGCTTCAATCGCCGTGTTAACCAGTTCGGTAATGATGACCATCAGCAGGCTGCCAAGCAGCAACGCTTTTTCAACCCCGGTTTGCCCCAGCCACACGGCCAGGGCAGCCAGTGGCAGCAGCAGCACACTTTCCAGCCTGAACGCCTCCTCGTGTTGCCAGGCGGCTTTGAGACCTGACAGGGAGTTGATCCAGGCGGCATGAAGGCGGGGAACGCCTTTGAGGTTTTGTCCGGCCATCCGGGTTGAGTGAGTCAGTCGCGGGTTAAATCCTGATAGGCCGCTTCGTCCAGCAACCCGGCCAGTTCAGTGTCGGCATCACTGGCCGCAAGGCGAAACAGCCAGGCAGCGTAAGGCTGTTCGTTGACGGTTTCCGGGGCTTCGGTCAGGCCGGTGTTCACCTCAATGATTTTGCCACTCAGCGGGCTGTGGATGTCGGAAGCGGTTTTGACCGATTCGACGGTGGCCACTGCCTCACCGGCCTGTACGCTGCGTCCCGGTTCGGGCAGTTGCAGAAATACCACATCGCCCAGTTGGGCCTGGGCAAACGCGGAAATGCCGACAGCCACGACGGCGTCGGTTTCAACCCGAACCCATTCATGGGTAGGGGCGTATTTAAGGGTGTCGGGGGATGGATTCATGGGGTTTGCTCGGGGATCATGCGGCCAGGGCCGTTTCGAGTAGCGGATAAATCGCGAACAGCTTGCTGAAGCCGCTGATTTCAAACACATGGGTCAGGGTTTGATTCAGGGCTGCCAGACGCAGGTCGCCCTGTACGCTCGCCATTTTTCGGGCGGTCAACAGGAAGGTGCGGAGTCCGGCACTGCTGATGTACTGAACCTGGCTCAAATCAAACACCAGCCGTTTTTCGCCGGCGTCAATCCAGGCCAGACACTGCTGTTCCAGTGCGCGGGCACTGGTGGCATCAATACGCCCCTCCAGGCTGACGACCAGGGCGGCATCACGCTTGTTCGATTGCAGGGTGAGCATGTCAACGGGGCTCCATTATCAAAAAAGAGGATGTCAGTATAAGGTAAAACCGCTCAACGGTCTGGTACCAGGCGACCGATTCGGCCATCGTCGGTGGAAAAATACAGGTAACCATCCGGCCCGGTGCGCACCTGGCGGAACGCCCAGCCCCGGTCATCCAGCAGGATTTCCTGCTGGACGACCCGCCCGTCCCGTAGTACCAGCCGTCTGAGTTGCTGGCCGGAGAGGGTTGCCACAAACAGGTTGCCCTGCCAGGCCGGGAAGCGGTTGCCGGTGTAAAGACCGATGCCGGAAGGAGAAATGGAGGGCGTGTAGTACGTCACCGGCTGCTCCATGCCGGGTTTTTCGGTGCCTTCGCCGATGCGGGGACCGTGGTATTCCCGACCGTAGGTGATGACCGGCCAGCCGTAGTTACGGCCCGGCTCAATCCGGTTGATTTCATCGCCGCCCCGGGGGCCAAATTCGGCTTCCCACAGGATCCGGGTGGCCGGATCGAAGGCCAGTCCCTGCGGGTTTCTATGTCCCAGGCTCCAGATTTCGGGACGGGCTCCCGGCTGATTGCTGAAGGGATTATCGTGCGGAACGGTGCCATCCCGATTGAAGCGGAGAATTTTGCCGTTGTGTACGCCGGGATTCTGGGCCTGCTGGCGTTCATTGCGTTCCCCGATGGATACGAACAGATGACCGGCGTCGTCAAATTCGAGGCGCGAGCCATAATGAATGTCGTTGTGGCTGATTGCATCGGCGGAAAAGCGGCGGTGAAAGTCCCTGAGTTCACTGCCTGCCAGCACGCCATCTCCCCAGGCAGTCGTGGCCTGATCGGCAGATGTCGGCTCACTCCAGGTCAGATAGACCCGGGCCGTGGTCGCAAAATCGGCAGCCAGCCGTACATCCAGCAGACCGCCCTGGCCACCGACTGCCACTGCAGGTGTTCCGCTGATGGAGGTAATCTGCCCGCTACGGGGATGCAGTCGCCTGAGGGCACCGCCTCGTTCGGTAAACAGGATGTCGCCGTCGGGCAGAAAATCAAAGCCGAAGATCACATCCTGTTGCTTCATCAGGTGTTCCACCCGGTAGCCTTGTTCCTCCGGTTCATTTTCACTGGCTGCCAGCGGCAACGCGATCAGGGCGAGTACCGCCAGGCAGCAGGCAATCTGCCCTGGCAGGGCAGGTCGGTTGTAGGGTTGACGCATGTCGGTCTCTCTGCGGATGGTTATGGAATTTTTTTACTGTGCCGGTGTCTGGTAGGTTCCCGATGTTTGATCATCGTGGTAATTTGCACGCGCTCCCGGGTTTGCCTGGAGAATTCATAATTTTAACGAGGAGGTAAAGCGGAATGTCTGAAGAAACCAAAGAAAACACCGGCAATGCCGTCGCGGGCATTGTTGAAACACTCAAGACCAATCCCAAGGTTCTTTATGGAGCCATCGGGGGCGTGGTTGTGATTATATTGGGTCTGGCCATGGGTGGCGGTGGTGAGGGTGAGAAGGTCAAGGTCGCCTCAATCGGGCCTGGCCAGACCGTCACCCTTGAAAACCCCAACGGGGGACTCTCGCACCTGACCGCCGTACCGGGCATGCAGAGTGCCTCGGAAGCGGAAGAAAACCAGGAAGTCAGCATCTGTGTCGCGGCTGGCGGCACCCGCGCCAGCGTGGAAGAGGAACAAATGGTAGGGATGCTGCCCTATGTCAAGCTGAAAGTCATCGACGGTGACTGTCAGGGCAAAACAGGATGGACATCCAAGGTCAATATCAAGGCCGGCTGATGAGCACGGGGGAACGGAAACAAATCAGCCGTCCGCGTTGACCCTTCCCCCTGTTCCACTCACATGGATTCCGCATTCATTTGCCATCCGGCATCCCCGTCATCACTCTCCCTAGCCTCACTGTTATCCCGCTCCATCGACCGGCGTCCGTTCGGGCGACGTCCCCAGAACGTTCCGGGGCGTCTCGCACCTTCGGTGCGTGGACGTGCCAACTGGATATTCAGGAATAGCCCCTTGTAAAAAACCCCGTCCAGCGCATCTCGCGCCTGGCTGGCCTCCTCCGGGCTGTCCAGAATCACAAAGCCAAACCCCCGCGGTCGGCCGTCCAGCAAATCGCGAATGATGGTTGCGGTATGCACCGTCCCGTACGGGCTGAACAATCGCTCCAGATCCAGTTGACTCACCTGCCCGCTGATATTTCCGATAAACAGTTTGCAATTCATGGTGAACCCACTCGTGCCGAATCCGGCGCAGCTTGCAATGCCTGGCCCAGTTGATGGGCCGCCATGGCGTAAAGGGCACTGTGGTTGTAACGGGTAATGGCGTAAAAATTACGGAATCCCACCCACCAGGCGGTACCGCCGGTTTCTTCCAGTGCGACCAGATTGCCACGCAAGGCACCGGAAAGACCGGTTTGAGTCGGTCTTATTCCGTCTGCCCGCAGTTGGTCGAGGCTGTATTCGGCCTTGAGTACCTTGCCCGACAGACGGGTCGCTCCCTGACTCAGTTGCGCCGGAACGGCAACCGGTTCGCCGTTGACCCAGCCGTTACGGGCCAGATAATGGGCGACGCTGGCAATGGCATCGACCGGATCGTGCCAGATGTCGCGGCGTCCGTCGCCGTTGCCGTCGACCGCGTACCCCCGAAAACTGCTGGGCATGAACTGCGGATAGCCCATGGCACCGGCATACGACCCGACCGGTTGGTCGGGCGGCATGTTTTCATCCCGGCACAGTAACAGGAAGGCTTCCAGCTCCTGCCGGAAAAAACCGGCCCGTTTGGGGTAGGCAAAGGCCAGGGTTGAAAGGGCATCAATCACCCGGTATTTGCCCGGATTCTCGCCATAAGAGGTTTCGATACCGATGATTGCGGCGATGATGTGACCCGGCACTCCGTATTTTTGCGTGGCGGCGGCGAGGGCGGTTTGATAAGCCTGCATGAACTGCCGCCCGCCAGCGATGCGCTTGTCGGTAAGAAACAGCTTTTTGTACGCATGCCAGGGTTTGGCCTCGTAGGGTCGGGCCATGGCGTTGAGGATCGGCTCCTGAATCGTCACCTGCCGGAACAACTGCGCCAGCCCGGCACCGGCGTACCGGTGTTTCTGCTGCATCTCTGCCACAAACTGGCGTACCGCCGGATCCTGGCTGATGTCAGCCGCAACCGGGTTGGTCACCAGACAGGCCAGGACGGCCCACCGCCGGATCGCGCCGAATCTGACCCGGTACTCAGTCATGTTTAAGGTATCGGAAACGCGGTTCATCCGGTGTTCCCGGCAAAACTCCGCCGGAACTGGCAGCGGCATCCCATTGAACAACCTCCTCAATTTTGCGGGCCAGGGCAAAGTCCTTCTCGGTAATGCCCTTGGCTGAATGAGTGACCAGTTTGACTTCGACAAAGGCGTAGGAAACCGCCAGATCGGGATGGTGCCAGGCCGCCTCGGCCAGATGGCCGATCGTGGTGACTACCATCAGGGTGGATTTCCAGCCGCTGGTGCGGTACTTCCGCCGAATCCAGCCATTTTCATAACGCCAGTGCGGCAGTTCGGCCTGCAAACGCTGGTTGATGGCTGCTTCGTCGTAAACGGTTTCTGTCGGGGTGGACATGAAATCAATCTCCTCAGTGCATGTGAACTTCACGGGTCTGGGCCAGATCGCTGCGTTGCAAAACGTAGCGATCCGCCTCCCGGGTGATGGTGTTACCGTCGGCATCAAGCTGGATCAGGGTGCCTTCGTCCCGGATACGGTACAGCCGGGGGGGCTGGTCGGGCTGGCTGGGGGTCAGGGTGACCCGCCGGTTGTCCTCATCCCAGACATATTTGCCCTTTTCATAAAGCTCGCGTGATGCCTCCCGGACAACCTGGGTAACCAGCAGATAATTGTTGTGGTGTTTCAGGGACAGGGTGTGTTTAATGCCGATGCAATCCTGGCACGGCAGATAGCCGTAGAATACACCGCGAAAGCGGTTGTCGGGATCGTCCTGTGGACGGGTGTGCCCGGCATGATCGGCATCCGGCCCGGCCTGCCGGGCCCGGGCCTGGGCGAAGCCTTCCTGGGCCTGGGTGTCGGTGGCTGCCTGTAGCGGAACCGCACCGGCACCGGCCAGCATCAGCAGCAGTGCTGGCAAATGAAATGATCGAATCACGAAAACTACCTCCAGAATGAACCGGAATCAGGCCTTGAGCCCGATCCCCTTTTTGAGCAAATACCAGGCCCAGATCAGCAACACGATCAGGGTTCCACCCATGACCAGAAACGCCACCCGGACATCCACATCGCTGACACCCAGAAAGCCGTAGCGAAAGGCATTGATCATATAGAACATGGGATTGGCCAATGCCACCGCCCGCCAGGTTTCCGGCAACAGGCTGGCCGAATAAAATACGCCGCCCAGATAGACCAGCGGATTCAGTACAAAATTCGGGACGATGGAAATATCGTCGAAACTGTTGGCATACACCGCATTGATGAAACCGGCCAGCGAGAACAGCGTAGCCGTCAACAGAAACACCCCGGCGGCAATGTCGGGATGAATCAGATGCAACGGGGTAAACAGGCTGCCGATGCCGGCCACGATGCTCCCGGTGAGCAGTCCGCGCAGCACCCCGCCCATGACATACCCTGCCAGAATCAGGCCGTTGGGGATGGGGGCGATCAGCATTTCCTCGATGTTGCGCTGAAACTTGCTGGAATAGAACGAGGCCACCACATTGCCGTATGAGTTGGTGATGACTGACATCAGCACGATGCCGGGAACGATGTACTCAATGTAGCGAACCGAGCCCATGTCCCCCAGTCGGGAACCGATCAGATGACCGAAGATGAGGAAATACAGCGAGGTGGTAATGGCCGGTGGCAGCACGGTCTGCGGCCATATCCGCATGAACCGGTAAATTTCCCGGTACAGGATGGTCTGAAAGGCAACGAGTTTATACATGTTTGGTTTTCCCGCTATCCACCAGATCGACGAACAGTTGTTCCAGGCGATTGGCGGCATTTCTGAGACTGACCACCTCCATGTCGTGGGCGGCAAGGGCGTCAAACAAACGGTGTATGCCCCGGTCGGTGGGAACCCGGGCCAGCAGGCTGCGTTCATCCAGACGTTCCAGCCGATAACCCGGAACCTCCGGCACCTCGCCCGGGGGATGTCTCAGTTCAAGGATGAATTGATTGACGTGCAACCGGGCCAGCAATTCAGGCATGGCACTGTGTTCCACAATCTGGCCATGATTGATGATGGCAATGTTACGGCACAGATTCTCGGCCTCTTCCAGATAATGGGTGGTGAGGATGATGGTCATGCCCGCCTGGTTAATCTGCCGCAGGTAATCCCACATTGAACGGCGAATCTCGATATCCACCCCGGCGGTGGGTTCATCCAGTATGAGCAACCGGGGTTCGTGTACCAGTGCCCGGGCAATCATCAGACGCCGCTTCATGCCACCGGAAAGCTGCCGCGACGTGGTGTTGCGCCGCTCCCACAGCCCCAGTTCGGTCAACACCCGTTCGGCCCGATCCAGGGCCTTGCGCCGACCAATGCCGTAATACCCGGCCTGATTGACTACAATGTTGATGACTTTTTCAAACTGGTTGAAGTTGATTTCCTGCGGAACCAGACCAATGGCACGCCGCACCTCGTGCGGGTTACGATCCAGATCATGGCCGAACACGCTAACCTGGCCGGATGTTTTGGTCACCAGGGAACAAAGAATGCCGATGGTGGTGGATTTCCCGGCTCCGTTCGGGCCGAGCAGGGCAAAAAAATCACCCGAGGCTACATCCAGGTCGATACCCTTCAGAGCCTGTAGGCCGCTTTTATAGGTTTTGCGTAAATTGCGTAGTGAGAGTGCCTGCATGACTGGCTGTATTCAGGGGGTTTTTTTGTAACAATTCTATCAAATCATTCACGGATCGTCCCTGCATCTACGGCCCTCCGGCCCATACTGCGAACCGCATTTTGCCAACGCCTTATTTTTCATCGAGACCCCAACATGCTCACCATACCCCCTTCTGCCACCGTTCCGGTGGCCGCCGTTGATTTGGGTTCAAACAGTTTCCACATGATTGTCGCCGAATTCCGGGCAGGAGAACTGATCGTCGTCGATAAACTGCGCGAGATGATTCGCCTGGGGGCTGGTTTGACGCCACAGCGTCATCTGTCACCCGATGCCCAGAACCGTGCCCTGGCCTGTCTGGCCCGTTTTGGTGAACGACTGCGTGACTTTCCGCCTGGCTCGGTGCGGGCGGTCGGTACCAACACCTTGCGTACCGCCCGTAACGGTGCCCAGTTTCTGGTGCTGGCTGAACGGGCCCTGGGTCACCCGATAGAGATCATTTCCGGTATAGAAGAAGCCCGTCTGATATACCTGGGCGTCAGTCGCAGTTGCCCTCAGGATGGCAAGTGCCGCCTGGTCATGGACATAGGGGGTGGCAGTACCGAGTATATCATCGGGGTCGACCAGGAGTCCCGCCACAAGGAAAGCCTGTCCATGGGGTGTGTCTCCATGAACATGACCCACTTCCCTGACGGCAAAATAACCGCCAAACGTTTCAGGAAAGCCGTACTCGCCGCCGAGCAAAAACTGGAACCGTTTCAACGGGCCTGTCAGGCCGGTCAGTGGGACGAAGCTGTGGGAGCCTCGGGAACCATCCGGGCGATACGCAAAATTCTGGTGGGACGCAAGTGGTGCCGTGAAGGGATTGATCGGGACGGCTTGAACCGGCTGGTCGACACCACGCTGGCAGCCGGGGTGGTGGATCGGCACAATTTTTCCGACCTCAACCCGGAGCGTTACCCGAGCTTTGCTGGCGGGCTGGCCATCCTGCATGCCTCGTTCAACACCCTGGAGATCCACACCATGCGGGTATCGGACAGTGCCCTGCGGGAAGGCCTGCTGTACGATCTCAAGGGCCGTTTGTTTGAGGATGATATCCGCAGTCGAACCGTCGCTGCCCTGGCCTCGCGTTATCAGGTCGACAAGGTTCATGTCGCCCATATCCGGCAAACCCTGCGTTCATTGCTGCGGAATTGCCCTGACGCAGACGGGCATGAGCCGGAAACCTGGCAACAATGGCTGGAATGGGCCGCCAGCCTGCACGAAATCGGGCTGGACATCGCCCACAGCCAGTATCACAAGCACAGCGAATACATCATTCGCAATGCCGACCTGCCCGGATTTTCCCGGCAGGATCAGATTTTTCTGGCAACCCTGGTGCGGGCCCACCGCCGCAAGTTCCCGCTCAAACTGTTCAGGGAGTTACCCCCGCCCTGGGATACCCTCGCCATCCGGCTGTCGATCCTGCTGCGTTTGGCGGTGTTACTCAACCGCAGTCGTCACCCACAGTTTCTGGCGGAGATCCAGCTCCGCTTCGGCGAGGCTGAGGTGAGCCTGGCATTTCCCGAAGACTGGCTGGAACAACACCCGCTGACCCGGGCTGACCTGGAGCAGGAAGCCGGTTACCTGCGGGCAGCCGGTATTGCCTTGTTGTGGGGAGGTTAAAGCCCATGTTCGATCCAGCCCTGTTCGGTAGCGTTTTTGCCACACTGCTTTCCATCCCCCGCCACCCCTCACTGGGGCCTGGAATCCCCACTGCCGCTGCCTCCCCGTATCTGCAAGGCATGACCCTCGAGAACGCCTTTGCCGGATGTCCCGTGACGGATCGCAGTATGGCGGAGGCCTGTCTGGCCGGTCTGTGGCTATATCACAACCATCTGGATGACAGTCACCGCATCAGTCAGTCCATCGCCGGCAGCACCGGCAGTTTCTGGCATGGCATTCTCCATCGCCGGGAACCGGATGCCTGGAACAGCAACTACTGGTTCGAGCGGGTCGGAGTACACCCGGTTTATCCCCTGCTGAACCGGGAGGCGGCATCGCTGGCCCGTCAACGGGGCGGCAACCTTCCCGCAGCCGCCCGCTTTTTAACCGAACAAACGGCCTGGAATCCGCGTCGCTTCATTGAGCTGTGCGAAACGGCCCGATCCGGCCAGTCGGATGCCACGTCGCTGTGCCTGCAGATTCAGGATGCAGAGTGGTGGCTACTATTCGATTATTGCTACCGTCAGTCGCGGTGACTGCTGGTGTATGGCCTGCCAGTGCAGACGCGAATAATTAACGTGAATTCAGGATGAGACGCGGGGCTGGTGTGAGTGGCGGGTGGTGAGTGGTGAGTGGCGCGGCCATCCTGGCTGCGGTGAATGGTGAATGGTGAATGGCTCAACCGCCCGGCCAGCGCACGTAGCCAGGAAGACAGTCGCCTCGGTGAACAGGTGAAGACTGCCTTTCGGAATAGCCGGGAAACCTGTGGTACGCAAGACCCGACGGGCGTTCCGTGCCACGACAGATTCCCGGCATGATCTCCGCTCCCATCACCTTGCAGTAACGGACAGGTCATTGAGGCGACGCCCCCGCCATGATCCAGTCAGGCCAGATCAGGCAGGCTACCTACAATCTGGATACCAATATCCTCCAGCATGGCCAGATCCAGGGCCGACAGGCTGCGAACGTCCCCTCTCCCCAATGATTCAGCCATGAGGTGAGAGCCTTCCGCCACATCAATGTGATAGATGGCCGAGCCTTCTCCCCGACTCTCCGGTGCCAGCGGTATCGGGCCACCGTAGACCGACATGGCATTGCTGCCGGTAAAGTACGGCACCCCTTCTTCAAAACTGACCCACTGATCGAACGCGGTCCGGTTGGATGCCGTATCATCATACAGATAACCGGTGAAGCCGAGGGTGTGAACCAGTTCGTGTGTCAGGATGGTGGTCAGATCATACTGATTCGCCTTTGGCGGAACCTCCGGATTGAAATTGAAGGACTTGAGCAGGGCGGTGTTGATGTACACCGTGGCGTCAGCCTGCGAGCCATTGGGATCGATACCGCTCAGACCCTCCACCTGAAATACGCTGGCAGTGTCTGCGCCGTTGAGCTGGCTGGCAAGACTGGCCGGCGTTGCAACGGTGGCCGGTGCGGCTTCGGCCAGGACATTGGCCTGGCTTCTTTTGGGAAGTACGGTGATATCGAATGTGCCTTCGGCTACGATATACCGGCCCATGTTGGCCAGTGCCTGATCCATGACCGCTTCCACCTGGGATTCATAACTGCCAAAACTGCCAAGCGACAGGGTGTAGTCAAAGCCACCGCCAGTATCGGTCGGCTCGGTGTCGGTGGTTTCGGGTGAAGGAGTTGGTACAACCAGTTCGGCCGGGGCGGTGCGGGATACGGCAAGATCGTTCAGGTACACGCCCGCCGTGGTCATGACGGCACGGGTGTCGACATCGCCGAATTGGAGGGAAACACCGTCAGCGTTGCGGGCAATCTCCACGCTGGCCAGAAGGGTGACGCCGCCGGTATCGAATATTTGCAGCACCCCGTCGCTGTCCCGGTATCTGAAATCAGCCAGATTGCCGGGCAGAACCACCGCATCAATGCCGCCGTCGATGCGGACGTCGCGTACACCACTGCCGAGCGTAACCACGCTGGGTTCACCGTAAAACCACCAGGCCCAGGAATCGACCGCGTGAATGCGGATGTCGCTCACGCTGGCGGTGTATTCTTCACCAGGCTTCAGATAAACGTCGGTCAGGTCGAAGCGGGCGGTACCGTCCTCGCCCAGGCTGACCGTTCCCTCGGCGTCGCTGAATTCAAGGGTACGGGGCTGCCCGGCCGCAACGGTCCATTCGACTACAGTCTGGTTGTCATCATCCTGCACCCGCAGGCGGGAGCCGTCCGCCGTAACCCCGGCGGCTTGCCAGGAACGCTCCAGCACCACCGTTTCCACAGCCGGATCAACCCGGGCATTGTAAAGGCCCGCTCCCAGCTTGAGGGTTTCATTACCGTTGGCTCCCCTGACGGTTACATCGCTGTTGCCCAGAGTGGTAACCCGGTTGGCCAGCAGTTGTACGGTGTCATAATGAACCTGAGCCCGGCCATAGCCGTTCAGATTCAGGGTGACGACGCTGCCATCGGCAAAGGCAAGTTGGGTACCGGAGGTTGAGGCATGCAGCGTCGCCAGGGTCGTTGCGAACCGGCCGGTGGTGAGCGTGACTTTTTGCCCCAGGGGTTGCAGGTTATAGTCAAACAGGGTGCCGGACAGCGTGACGGTTTCGACCTTGCCGTCAATCGAAACCCGACTGACACCGGCCGTGAGGACAACGGTTTCCCGTCCCGCTGCCCCGGTAATGACGTCACCGGTTTTGGCGGTATGGGTTTGATCGGCGGTCAGTACGACCCCCGTGCTGGCCGGTTGTGCGGGAGGGCCGAAGACGTTGCCCCAGTCAAAAAACCAGCCAAACGGATTATAAAAATGGAAGGCAAAATTTTTCATCAGTTACTCCGCGAGAGACTCAGGCCTTCAGGCCGTGGAGGGATGGCGACTACAACGTGACAGCCACCGGAATGGGCGCAGGCTTTCCATCTACCGGGCCATCAAACCCGGCTACTCAGGGTATGATCACGGGTAGCCACGCGGCCACCGCATCATCATGACGGGCTTGCTGCCTGATTTCAATGTTCAGTGTCCATGTCATCGGAACGAGGCCCTCGGCAACAAAAGCAAAAAGGCTCCGGGGCAGTCAACCCCGGAGCCTTTTTTAACGGTCTTCAGTCTATTGTCTGATCGTCAGTGCAGGGCTGCCGTCTTGCCGATGGTCGGCGCACGGGACGGGCGTTTATCCTGCTTTTCGCTGGTTTCCGTCATGGCCGGTGCCGAGGGCGGGGCATCGTTCCAACTGGCCGGCGGACTGGGCTTTTTGCCAGCCATGATTTCGTCAATCTGGAAGCGGTCAATCGTTTCGTACTGAATCAGGGCTTCCGCCATCAGGTGCAGAATCTCCATGTTATCGCGCAGGATGGATTCAGCCCGCTGATAGTTTTTGTCGATCAGTGCCCGGATTTCTTCATCAATGGCGTGAGCGGTTGATTCGGAAACCGCCTTGTGACGGGTGACCGAGCGGCCCAGGAAAACTTCGCCTTCTTCCTCGCTGTAAGCCAGGGGGCCCATCCGTTCGGAGAATCCCCAGCGGGTAATCATGTTGCGTGACAGACTGGTGGCACGCTCAATGTCATTCTGGGCACCGGTGGTGACCCGGTCATGTCCGAAGACGATTTCTTCAGCAATGCGTCCTCCGAACAGGCTGGAAATCTGACTTTCCAGTTTCTGCTTGCTGGCACTGTGCTGGTCGCGTTCCGGCAGGAACATGGTAACACCCAGGGCGCGTCCCCTCGGAATGATGCTGACCTTATAGACCGGATCGTGTTCAGGTACCAGACGGCCAACAATGGCATGGCCGGCTTCGTGGTAAGCGGTCAGAGCCTTCTCGTCATCCGACATCACCATGGATTTGCGTTCCACGCCCATGATGATTTTGTCCTTGGCCTTTTCAAAATCAATCATTTCAACCAGACGCTTGTTGGTACGGGCAGCAAACAGGGCGGCTTCGTTGACC
>SXGT01827075.1_pt1 | contig 12865 bp, 7 predicted proteins | sample 3176221 | NCBI WGS metagenome assembly SXGT01 (sample SAMN11356862, study PRJNA531348) | freshwater metagenome | isolation source: freshwater sample F1-120 | place: China: Fuxian Lake, Yuxi | collected 2017-12-25
AGGCTGCGTTGTGCATGGGCGTCGGATACCTGGGATGAAAGTTTCCGCCAGGCGGTCGATGCGCCGCCAAGGCCGCTAGCCAATGGCTTGAAATTACAAACCTAAAAAAGAATGGGCGCTCGGGTTTGGATTTGCGCCCCTGCGCAGACGTCGGCAACCGTGCACAGATTGTCGTCGCTGCACGGCGCGAGATTGGGCGCGAACACGCAGCCGGTCTTGGGGTCGCAACTGTCGGCGGTGCAGCCGTTCTGGTCGTCGCAGACGGTGACCGCGCCGGGCAGGCATACGCCGGCCTTGCAGCTGTCGCCTACGCTGCAGGCGTTGCTATCGGTGCAGGATGCACTGTCGTCGCCGGTTGCCGTGCAGCCGACGGCAGGGTTGCAAGCATCGACGGTGCATGGGTTCTTGTCGTCGCAGGCGATTTTGTCGCCGATGCACTTGCCATTGGCGCACTGCTCATTGGCGGTGCAGGCGTCGCTGTCTTTGCACGCTCCGGTCGTAGGCGGGTGCTGGCATTGCGCGCCGATGCAGTTGTCGTAGGTGCACGATTCGCCGTCGTCGCACATGCCCGCGCTCGGTTCGTCGGTCTGGCCGTCGCAGTCGTCGTCCTTGAGGTTGCACGCTTCCGCCTCGGCCGCTTTGGCATCGCACGCCGACAGGCCGCCTGCCGAACAGCCACGCTGCCCCTGACACGATCCGGCCGCATTGACCTGCGTGCACGCGGTCTTTAGCTCGAGCTTGACTGCCCGTTCGTCGCAGGCGCATTGCAGCTTTTCGGCCACGCACTGCTTGCTTTTGGCGCCGCCCGCGCTCTGCGCTTCGCTGCACGCATAGCCGCCCGGGCAGTCGCCGGCGGTCGCGCACGGCGTCGCGCAGAAGTTGCCGACCAACGCGCCTTTGTCGTCTTTGTACGGCACGCAGCGGTTGTCGGCGCCGCCCACCACGTTGCTGCACTCGCTGTCGGCGTTGCACGGCTCGCACAGCCGCGGATAGGCCGGCACGCACACGTTGACGATGTCGCCGCCGGGCGCAGCGACTTGCGCGCACTTGGTGCCGGTCTCGCAGGTCCCGGCGCACAGCTTGGCGCACTTCTTGGCGGCGCCGTTCTCGATGCACTGGCCGCTGTCACACTGGGTGTTTTCGGTGCAGACGCAGCCTGGCTGGGTGCAGCCCGCGTCGGTGGGCGCGTCTGTGGTTTCCTGCGCAACCTCACTGGCGACTTCGAGCACCGCGATTTCGGGCGCCGTGGCTTCCTCAGAGCCGGCGTCGAGGCCGGCGCCACCAAACAGCGAATCGGCGACCTCGGACTCCACATCCAGCAGCGCGCCGCCAACTTCAAGGCCACCGCCGCCTGCGCCGTCGTCGCATGCGGCAGTCAGGGCGGCAGCGAAGGCAGCCAGGGTCAAAAAGCGGCGGGCATCGAGCATGAGCAACCTCGTCAGCGCCTTGCGTACAACCGGGGAACATCGCGGACGCAGGACTGTGAAGTTTGGAGAAGGCCGGACGGTTGCGCAAGTCGCTGGCGCGGATGACCCGGCGCCACCGTGGTGCTACCCTGCCGGCCTGGCGGCGCCTTGCGCGGTGGCCTGGTCATGGCCGAGTCTTTGTGGATCTCACGCTTGCGACCCGTGCTGTCGCGGTGCTTGAGCGGCGCCATGGCCCAAACTTCGGTGCTGCGCCTGTCCCGAGCCTGAACCTGTGCCTGAACCTGTGCCTGAACCTGTGCCTGAACCTGTGCCTGAACCTGTGCCTGAACCTGTGCCTGAACCTGTGCCAGTGCCTGATCCTGACGCTGGCGAGGTGTTCAACGGCAAGCCGGTTGTCGAGCGCAAGGGCGTGCTGCTACTGAACATCTCCCAGAATCAGTCCAGCGACGCCGGACTACCGCTGCCCAAGCCGCCCAAGCTAGTGCCATTGGGCGAGCTTTGGGTGCTCGGCCGCCAAGACGCGCGTCCTACTCGCCTCACCGCGAAAATGTTGCAGCGCCTGGCCGCCCGGCCCAAGCTCAAGCATCCACCGCGCAATCCGTCTGGGGCACCGCGACACACGAGAGCACCCAGCCTTGCGCCTTTTCCGCGGAGCTAAGCCCGCCGGCATCGCCCGCACAGTGTACGGCGCCGCCCAGCAACCGCACCTTGCACTCGCCGCAGCTGCCCGCACGGCAGCTGTACGGCAGTTCGATGCCGCCGTCTTCGGCCAGCTCAAGCAACGGCGCGTTGGCACGCATCGGCACGCGCTTGGCGCTTTTGGCAAACTGGATAGAAAACGCCAGCTCCAGCTGTCCCGACGCTTGACCCGCGTGTGCCCGCGGGCCGCCAAAGCTCTCCTGGTGAATGTCCGTGCCGGCCATCCCGAGCGACTCCAACAGCGTGCGCGCGCTGGACATAAAGCCCGCCGGTCCGCACATGTAGACGACGCGGTCGGCAAAGTCGGGCACGGTGTCGCGCAGGATCTCCTCGTTCAAGCGCCCGACCCAACCTGGCCACGGCGTATCGGCGATGCTGGGAATGTGGGTCACGCGCAGCCCCGGCTGACGGCTCTGCAGCAGCGCAAGCTCCTGGGCAAACAGCAGATCCTGGGTCGTCCGCACACAGTTGAGAACGCGGACATCGGTGGCGGCGGCGACATCGCCCAGGTAGCGCGCCATCGACATCACCGGGGTGGCGCCGCTACCGGCACCAATGAGCAAAAGCTTCGCCGCAATCTTGCCTGGCTGCAGACAGAAGTGGCCTTTGGGGCCAGTGACGACCAGCTGTGTGCCGGGCCGCACGTTGTCGGCCAACCAGTTGGAGACCAGGCCGCCTTCGACGCGCTTGACCGTGATCTCGAGCGCATACGGGCGCGTCGGCGTGCTCGAAATCGAATACGACCGCAACACGCGCTTGCCGTTGATGTTCAACACCAGGGTGCAGAACTGGCCGGGCCAGTAAGCAAACCGGCACAGCGGGTCGCCCTGCATGCGGTAGGTGTAGACATCGTGGGTCTCTTGAATCACCGCTGTCACGGTCAGCGGCATGGCTTCGCCATTCCAGATTGGCAACTCAACACACGGGTCAATGCGAGTGGTGTCGGGCAACAGCGCCGCGACGCGCCGCAGCTGCACCGTGGCGACCTTGACCTTGGTCTGGGCGCTGTACGCGCAGCGCGGCAGGTGCGAGACGGCGTCGTTGATACTGACGCCGCGGTCCATCTGCGCCCGCGACTTGTGAAAGCTGGCATAGACGCTTTGGCCCTTGACCCGCGAGCTGACCACGACGGGCAATTCGACCTGGCCGTCGTCGCCGATGACGCGGACACGGTCGCCAGTCTGCAGCTTGTGCCGCGCGGCCAGCGCCGGCGCGATGTGCAGCGGATGCTCATCGGGCATGCCAGCCACGGGCGTACCCTTGCCCGAGTTGAAAGTCGCCGTCGCCCAGGCAATGCGGCCGCGGTCATCGCTCAGCGACGATCGACCGCTGTTGAGCACGATGCCAGTCGGCAGCTCGAGATCGGCGGCGGTCGGCACGAAGAACTTGAAGCGCGTCGGCTGCCGATAGACGTCGGCAAACGGTTGCGCCAGGTCCAGTCGAAACCGGGTCGTGCCCACGCCGCCGTAGTAGGCGTGCCCATCGGCCAACAGATTCTGCCAGGTAATCGGCGTGCCGTCGTCGCGCTCTGGCCGGCAATAGAGCGGTCCGCGACCACCAGCCATATACGCCTGCACGCGGGCCCACAGGTGCGCCCGGTTGACCTCACCGCCTTGGCGCGGCAAGCCCGCTGCAAAGCGCTCGCCGATGTAGGCCAGATGTGCAGCCAGGTCCGCGTGCCGGGCGCAAAGCTGGGGATCGGCCGCCAGCTTGTCGCCGATTCGCGCCATGACGTCGTACAGGATCGTCGGATCGGAGCGGCTCTGCGCCGGCGCCTGCTTTTGCGGCAGCGACAGCGTCAGCTTCCACTCGCCGTTTTGGTACAGCTTTGGGGTTGCCGGATGCGGCGGAGACGGAATGATGAGCTCTGCCTGCTCCAGCGCAAAGGTATCGGGCGTCGGGTCGATGACGACCAGGCTGACCGTCGGGTCGCGCAGTTTGGCCAGCCACCGTTGCCGGCCCATCATGTTGGCTTCGAACTGGGTGCCGATGCACACGAAAAGCTCGCGCTCACCGGGCGTTGGATCGCTGTAGTCGAGCGCCGCGCGAGCGGTCTCTTGAGTCACACGACGATAGGCGTCGGCCGGCAAGCCCATGCGCAGGGCAGCGTCGGCGGCGTCGTCCATCTTGATGCGGCCCATGAAATACTTACGCGACAAGCCTTGCACTTCCGATTCGGCGTTAATCTGCCCTGGCAGGCGCAGCGTGCCGCCGGCCGGCTGACCGTGGCCGCGCAGGCCATACTTGCCCACCAGCGCCAGTGCGCTACCCCACAGGCAGTGGGCGACGACGCCAGATGACTGCGACAGGCCGACCGACGGCAGGTTGACGGGCACCCGGTCCGGCGCCGCCATGCGCTGGGCAATCAGGGCGATGCCGTCGACCAGTCGCTGCACGAGGTCCGGCTCCGGCGCGATGCGCTCGGCCACGCGTTGCGGCGCCCAGGTGTCGCTCGCGGCCAGTGCCATGTAGCGCTGCAAGCTCTCGGCATCGGCGTGGTTGGCGGCAAATCCGGCATCCAGCGCGTCCGCGTGGCGATGGATCAGCTGATGGGCCACCGCCAGCGCCAACTGCGGGTCGCTGCCTGGTCGAATCAGCAATACGCGCTCTGGTCCCAGCTTCTTTTCGATGAATTTTGCGGTCTCGCTCTCCATGACTTCGATGAGCACGGCGTCGAAGTCGGGTCGCCTGCTCAGTTGGGCAAAGGCCGGAGGGTGGGTGATAAGGCCATTCCAGCCGTTGAAGATAAAGAAGCGGTCGCTGCCTTCGACGCACTGTTTGAGCGTCAAAAACGGCCCTTCCTGGCCGGTCAGGATCTCGTTGTGGACGGCACCGGCGTTCAAGCAATGCTCGGCGTTGCCGGTCAGGTTGCGCACGCCCAGCAGGCGAAAGACCTCTTGGGTCGCGAACACGGTGAAGTAGTCGACCTGACCGCTGGCATAGATCAGCGTCCGGGTAGCAGGCTCACGGTGCTGCAACAGCAAGTCGGCAAAGCGGTCGATGGCTTCGGCGTAGCTGACCGTCTGGCGTTCGCCGTTGGCGGTGCGCACGCTCGGCGCGAGGTGAATCGGGTACGGCGTCGCCTGGCGCACCAGCGAATGGGTGAACTTGATGCAGCCGCTGGTCGGCATCGGCGCCTGTACGCGTTCGCGCTGCACTGGCGGCGGCGCCGCCAGCACGAACTGGTTGGGTGCTGTGCACAGCAATTCGAGCGCGCGGGCCTCAGCCGCACCCACTTGCAGGTCGCAGGCCAGCACCTGGCCGACACCGACCGTGTTGACTGCAGTCGGGTCGTCCAGGGTCAGCACCGCATCGGTGATGGTGACGGCAAGCTGCCAATTGCGGCCGTCGCGACGCAGCCGGAGCTGCGCGGGCCCAGGCGGTAGCGGCGCAGTGCTCGGTCCGTCCTCCGTCTCGCAGACGATGGACGCACCGTCGCCCACGCCACAAAACGAGCAAGAAATGTGCCGCGGCGGCTCAGTCTGGCTGTCCGGGTCGAGCATGCACGGGTGGGTGTGGTGCAGATCCGGCAGCATGCCCGCGTGGGCGATGGTAGGCAGGGTCATGGCAATGGGCTCCGCAGCTTGCCTGGCACGGTGGCGGCATGGCGCTGGTCATGGTCTACGCTGCGGGCGCCACAACAGCTGCGTTCGCCGCCGGTCACTCGCGCCTGGCGTGGCACGCTGGGCAGGTCAAGAGACAGTGTGCCCCCCAAGCGCATCTGGAACGACGTCCGGCAACTCGATGGTAAAGGCAGTGCCCGCAGCAACTTGGGACTGCACGGCGATCTTGCCGCCCAGACCGGCCGTCACGGTCTCGTGTACGATGGCGAGGCCCAGGCCGACACCGTCCTTGTCGCGGCCGGTGGTAAAGAACGGCTCGAAAATGCGCGATAAAGTCTTGGCGGCCATGCCGGCGCCCTCGTCGCGGACAACCAGCACAAAGCCGCCGAGCGGTGGTCGCTCAACGGTCACGTGGACCGGTCCGCCGTTGCCATCCGGGTAGGCGTAGCGGCCCACGTTGGTCAGCAGATTGAGCAAGACTTGGGTCAAGTGACCGGGGATGCCGTCCCACAGCGGCGCGTCTTGCGGCACCTGCGCAGCAAATTGCACATCGAGTTTGAGGGTGCGCGCTTCAAGCGCGAACAGGCCCAGCACTTCTTGCACCAGCGCCGGCATGGCCACACGCTCGCGGGCGTGGGTGATTTGCCGGACCGACAGGCTGCGAAAGGTCTGGACCAGGTTGGCGGCGTGGCGGGCATTCTTGAGCACGAGCGAACTCGCACCGGCCAGATCCTCAAACGCCTCGTCGTCGGCACCGCTTTTGGCGAGCGGCAGCAGCTCGCCCATCAGGCTGGCCGCGTTGACGATGATACCGAGCGGTGTGTTGACCTCGTGCGCCACGCCCGCGACCATCTGCGAGACGCTACGCAGGCGCGCAACCTCTGCTTCTGTCTGCACAATTTGTTGCTGCAGCAGCAGGTTGACACGGTGGTCGTTGCTGCCGCGCAGGTTGCCGGCCATGCGCGCCAGTACCATCGCCAGCATCTGCTGGTTGTGCGCCAACAGCGCCAAGAACACGTCGCGGCCCAATACGAACAGCCAGCTGTCTTGCAGCACCGATGCGGTCGCCGAGCGCGGGCTGCCGTCAAACAGCGCCAGCTCGCCGAAAAAGCCGCCAGTCTCGACTTGCGCGAGCTCGAGGTCCTGTTCACCACGCTGGCGATGCAGCCGCACTCGCCCCTCCAGCAGCACCAGACAGGCGTCGCCCGCATCGCCTTCGCGAAACAGCACACTGCCCGCCTCGGCCGTCTGCTCTTCGCCGGCCGCGAGGACGGCCGCCAGTGCCTTTGCATCGAGGCCCGCAAACAGTGGCACCTTCTCGAGCAACTGCAGCGTCTCTGCACCGCGGTGACCGTGGTAGTTGCTGGCCGTCACCGACCGTTCGGACAAGCGTGCCAGGTCGGGGGCTTGCTCTTGCACGATGTGGCGCCGCACCGTGTTCAGGCCCCAAAAACACAGGCCAGCGACCAACGCTAAAGCCCACCAACAACTGGCCCACAAGCCAGTGCCGTGTAACAGCGCGCCAAACAGCACCGGCAGCACAAAGCCACCGACCGCGCCCAACATGCCGACCAGACCGCTGACCGCGCCGACGCGGTCGGGAAAGCGCTCTGGGATAAAGCGGAGAACGCCGGCCATGCCGATGCCACAGGCCAGCGCAAACAGCGCTATCAACGGCAGCACCAACCCCAACGGCTGCGGATACACCACCCGCGTGGAGCCGCTGGCAATCAGTTGTTTGGTCGCGACCTTGTCCCCAATGTGCACCAGCGGCGTATGCCAGCGCTGGGCGCCGCTTTGAGTCGGCATCTCTGGCTGCAAGGCATAGCGGGTGCCGCCGATGACGACCGCGTCTGGGCCGACCCGCTCGACGACCCCGGCTGCCTTGGCGGCGATGCCCTCACCCGGCGACACCACTTCCATCCGCGGTACCGAAAGCAGCAGCGCGACCGCGAGGCAGGTGCCGAATGACGCAGAAAGCAGCGGGCCTGGGCCGAGGCGGTCCGCCAGCCAGCCGCCCACCGGCTTGACCAGACCGGAAGGCAGGGCGATGAGCGTCGCCAGCAGACCTGCGCCCTGCAACGTCATGCCGTGCACGTTCATGCCGTAGGGGACCAGCCATTGCGTCAGCGCAACCGTCGCGCCAAACACCAATGCGTAGTACCCGCCAAACCGCCACACCACCGGGTCGGCCAGCGGAGCCAACTGCGCCCGCAGGCTGTTACTCTGCCGATCGGCGCGGCGTGGTGCGACGGGGCCAGCGAGCCAGACGGCCGCCGCCGTTGCGACCAGCACCGCCGCGTACAGGTACGGCAATTGCCGCCAGGTGTCCGGCTTGGCGGGGTCGCTCAGCGCCATCAGCAGAGTCGGCGCCAGCGCTGTGGTCAACGCCGCGCCCGCGGTACCCAGGCCAAAGACGCCGAGCGCAAAACCCTGACGGCGCCGCTCGACAAACAGCGACACGTAGGCGATGCCGACCGAAAAGCTGCCGCCGGCTAGACCCAGCGCCAGGCTTGCTGCGAGGTAGCTCGCGAAACCCTGAGCTTGCGCAAGCGCCGCCAATGCGCCGGCGACGGCCAAAAGCAAGCCAATCATCATCGGCCGCGCGCCGAGCCGGTCGCACAGCAGGCCCAGCGGAATCCGGCAAAGGGCGCCCGTAAAAAACGGCGCGGCCAGTAGCAGCGTGGTCTGCAATTCGTCGAACGCGAACACGCCGCTTCTGGTCAGGTGACTGACCAGCACGGCATTGAGCACCCAGGCCGCAAAGCTCAGGGCAAAGGCTGCCGTTGCCAGCGCTGTCGCAGCGGTGGCGATTCGCGTTGCGTTGGGCGTGGGCGTCGCTTCCATCGCGCCTAGACGATCCACTGCGCATGCGGGTCGCTGCCCTGCTGCGCGCGCAATAGCTGCTCGGACAGCGTCGAGTACACCAAGTTGCCGGCATGCTCCAACAACACCGCCAGCGCTTGTCGGGCAAATTCGTCTGGCGAGGGCTCGCGCACGAACAGCCAGCCGTCCGCCAAGGCGCGCGGCACCGTCAGCGGCACCGCCCACCCGCCGGCCGCCGCTGCTGGCTCATGCAGCTGGCCTTCTGCACGAAAGCGGACCAGCTCCATGCGCACCGCGTCGGCGGTGGCGTAGCTGGCCTCGCTGCCCTGGTGCAAGAAGAAGCGCTGGCGGTCGCCCCCAGCGCTGGCGGCCTCAAGGGCGAGCACGGCCAGCGGGCATGGGCACACCACTTGCGCCGCCGCCAGCACCCGGCCCAAGATCTGCTCAATCGGCTGGAACGAGTGCAACTGCGCCACGCAATCGTGCACGGCGGTCAGTAGCCGCCGCTGGCGCTCCAGCTGCCACAGCTGGTCGTAGGCACGCAGCGCTGTGCGCACGGTCGAGTACAGGCGCGATGAGGTAATTTCGGCCTTGGCCAGGTAGCCGTCGATGTCGTAGGCCTCAATGGTTTCGCGCTCAGGCACGGTGCCAGGCTGACCGGTGCGCACCACCAGCCGCACGAGGCGGTTGCCCAACTGTTCGCGGATGGCGCGACAGGCTTCCAAGCCGGCGTTGCTGGACTCCATGACCACGTCCATGAACACCAGCGCGATATCGGGGTCTGCCGCGACCATACGCACGGCCTCGGCACCGCTCGCCGCCGTCAGCAGGCGCAGCGGTCGACCCGCATGGCTGACGGTGCGCAGCGACATCCGGGTCACGGTGAGGACGTCCGGCTCATCGTCGACGATGAGGACGCGATACTCGGGGCGGACGGGGGCGGACTGCATGGCGCGGACCTTTTGGCGCGAAGCGACGTTGCGGTGCACGCGGGTGCGACCGGCTTTGCGCTTATTTTGCGAGCGTGGGGAGAGGCACGCCGACCGTCGAAGGCCGACGCGTACGGCGAGCCTACGGCGAAAAAGGGGCTGGGGTCAATGCGCTGAAACGGCATGGGTGAGCCAGTCGCTGCCGATTGCCAGGGGCCAGCGACCTGCGGCGATAACGGTTTGCCGTCACCCGTGCGCGCCCGGCGCCCCCTGAACCAGCTCGATACCGCGCCACACGCCAGCCCGGAACCGCAACACCATCAACAGCGCCAAAAGGCCGATGTAGCCGACAATCCAGAACATCGCTGCATCGACGCCCCAGCCCAGGCGCTGCACCGTGTACCAGCTGCCGGGCACGAAAAACGCCCAGCCGAGCACCGTGCGCGCCCACATCGGCCACGCCGTATCGCCAGCCGCGCGCAAAGCCTCGGCAAACACCGCCACGCCCGAGTCGAACAGCTGCCACAACGACGACAGCAGCAGCATGTGCGCGCCTATCGCCAGCAAGGCTTGCGCTTCGTGTGCCGGCCCTTTGGCAAACGGTGCAAAGATCAGCCCTGGCATCAGCAGGTACAGCAGCCCGACCGTGCCCTGCCAGGTGGCGCAGACCTTGAGCGTCATTTTGGCGATGCCGGGCACCGCATCCTTGAAGCCGGCGCCGATGTGCTGACCGACCAGGATCGCGCCCGCGCTCGCCATGCCAAACGCCGGCATGAACGACACGGAGTTGATTTGGATGACCGCCATCATCGCCGCGAGCGACGTGGTGCCCAGCCCCCCAACGACGACGTTGATGAAGAACATGAAGGCCATGAACTCCAAGAACCAGTTCATGCCGGACGGCAAGCCAAAACGCAGCATGCGGCCGAATTCCGGCCAGCGCCAGGTAACTGGCGACGGCGTGGCCTGCCGCCAGAAACGGCTGAACAGGTACAGAAACGCCAGGCCCGAGCTGATGGCGCTCGCTAGCGCCGCCCCAGCAACGCCCATCGCCGGCACACCGAGGTGACCGTCGATGAGCACCCAGTTCAGGCCGACGTTGCAGACCATTGCCAGCACATTTGCCCGCATTGGCACCCGGGTGTCGCCCAGGCCGCCGTAGTAGTTCGCCAGCGCTTCCAAGCCAATCGCCGCGCCACCGCCCCACAGGCGAATCGCCATGTAGTCGTTCATTTGCGCCAAGACGTCGGGCGCGTAGCCAAGGCCGCCGAGCGCCCAACCCACGACCGGCAGGGTCACCAGGCACAGCAACTGCGTGGCGACGGCGAGGCCGAGGCCGTACCAGCCGTAGCGCCGGGCTCCCGCTGAATCGCCACCGCCGTGCAACTGGGCGGAGAAGCTGGAGACGATAAAGCACACGCCCATCGGCAGGATGAGCAGCGTGAAGGTGTTCATGGCGCCAGTGGTGGTCGCCGCCAGCGACGCCTCGCCCAGGTGCGCGACCATCAGCGCGTCGCTGACACCAATCACGGTCTGGGTCGAGCGCGACACCACGATGGGCCACGCCAGAGTCAGCAGGTCACGAAGCGTGGCAGTCATGTTTCACAAGTCGCGCAGAGGTGCGGAGGCGACGCTGTACCCGCCGCCCAGCGACAAACGCAAAGGACAAGCAGTGTGCGACCAGGGATTGCTGGGTTTTCGGTGCTGTGGTCAGCCAACGCGCCGCAAGGTGACGCTGCCGAGGCGACCGGGCGGATCGCGCAAGGCGACGACCAGCCACAGCCCGGCGCCGGCTTCCACGCACGCGCCGACGGCGACGCGGCGCGTCAACTCGGGCACGGTGTCGCTCCAGGTGGTCAACGAGACCTCGCCGTCCCACAGGTTGGCGGCACCGCACGACACGCCGTCCAGGTCGCCAACCGTGGTTTCTTGAACGGTGACTTCGCGGCCGATGGGGGTCATGGCGGTGCTGTGCGGGCGCGGGCCCGGTGGTGTGACTGTGCGCGCGGGGCGGGTTGGGGTCAAGGGCGACGGCACGCTCAAAAACTCTCGGTCACAAACGCAAACCCCGCCCGCTCACTACTCGCCCGCACGATGTTCGACAGCGGCTTCGGCCCGCAAAAGAACACCGTGGCGCCGAGCCACTGCTCGCGCAGACGCCCGAACTCCTCGTCCCACTGCACTGTCCGCACGCTCACCAGCCGCTTAAGCGGCTCCTGCGCCTGAGCTGCGACGATGAGGTTGGCCGTCAACGCGCCGCCGAGCGATCGCTCGAGCCGCTCGATCAACGGGTAGAAGCCCGCTTGCGAAGCCTGGTCGCGCTCGAACCAGTACAGATGCAAGCGCTCAAAGGCCAACAACTCGCCAGTGCCTTTGTAGTTGCTTTCGATTTCGGCCAGAAACGAAGCAAACGGCGTGATGCCGATGCCGGCGGCGACGATGATGGCGCTGCGGCACTCGTGCAAGTCGCGGCACGGGCTGGCGAATGGCCCATCGACCAGTACCCGGGTGCCGATTGGCAGACCGCCGAGCTTTTCGGTCCAGTTACCGCAGCGGCGAATGCGAAAGGCCAGACTGCCGCCGGCGTCGGGCGAGTTGATGAGCGAAAACGGGTGCCACTGCATCCGCGACAGGCCGGGCACGCACAGAAAGGCGAAGTCGCCGGCCTGGTACGTGAACTGCGCGGGCCGATGGATGACCAGGCTGATATCGCGGCCCTGCACGGCGATGTGCTCGATTTTGGCGGCCTGGGTGCTCCACAGCAACCGAAACAGCCGGTCCATCAGGTAGGCAATCGCCGGCACCAGCATGACGGCCAGAAACAGACGGGTGTGGATGATGCACAGCACGAAGACTGGGACGGCGAGGAAGTGGCTGTAGAAAAACACCTCGAACGGCAACCGCGTCCGCAGCCAAGCGCCTGCGGCCAGTAGCACGATGAGCACGGTCAGCGCCAGGCCCGAGACCGGCACGGCAAAGGCGATTTGCTCCAGACGCAAGTTGGCGGCGAGGTAAATCGCGGCATACGCGCCGACGTGGATCGCCGAGAACAGAACGATGGCGTTGCCCACCAGCATGTGGGCCGCCATCGCCTTGCTCAGCGGCAGAATCTGGCGCAGCGCGTCGAAACGCCGCCACGACAGCGTCATCCGCAGCATCGGCAGCAGCAGCAGGCCGAAGTTGAGGTAGATGCAGGCCGCAGAGGCCCGGGCAAGCGGCACCCAGATGAGCGAACTGGTGTCGCTGTATTGATGGTAGCGAAGCGCGAAGGTCAGCAGGTTGACGAGCACATAGGCCCACAGCAGCCGCGTTTGGACGTGGTTGATGGCGATCGCCGGCGTTGGGTTGGCTGTCGGCACGCGGGCTCAACTGGGCGAGGGTTGCAAACGCCGCGGCGGCGGCGGCACGGGTATAGCGCACG
>SXGT01281383.1_pt1 | contig 12864 bp, 24 predicted proteins | sample 3176221 | NCBI WGS metagenome assembly SXGT01 (sample SAMN11356862, study PRJNA531348) | freshwater metagenome | isolation source: freshwater sample F1-120 | place: China: Fuxian Lake, Yuxi | collected 2017-12-25
CGCCAAGCTCGCACAGAGTGCTGGCTGCGATATGCTGTTAGTATGCAATAACCCAAAGGCTGCCGAACAGGTTTTAGAACAATTACCCATCACCACAGACCCAGAACGAACAGCCAGACTATTAAACATGTGTGCTAAGCGTACCTATGAGCGTCAAGCATTATTAAACATGCCAATTTGGCAAGAGATTTCAAGCAAAATAACCCAATTAAGTGCATGAACCTTTTAGAAGAAATCCAAGAAGTATACGCTACGGCTGAATGCCTGCATGATAATGAAAGTATTGAACTAGCAATTGAACAGATGGCGCAAGCGATTAATGCAAAATTAGCTAGCAGCAATCCCCTGGTACTCTGCGTAATGAATGGGGGCATTGTTGTTGCTGGAAAATTACTCACACAATTAAATTTTCCGTTAACCATTGATGCAATAAATGCCAGCCGTTATAACAATAGCACCTCGGGAAGTACGATTAACTGGCTGGTAAAACCCAAAACCGAGTTACACGGCAGGACTATTTTACTGATCGACGACATTCTGGATGAGGGCATTACCCTAAAAGCAATTTATGATTACTGCATGAACGCGGGAGCAAAAGCAGTGTATATCGCTGCCTTATTAGATAAACAACTTGATCACCCTAAACCCATCGCTGCGGATTTTATTGGATATGCAGTACCCAATAAGTATTTATTTGGTTTCGGCATGGACTATAAAGGCTATTTACGCAACGCCGCAGGTATCTTCGCCTGCAAGGATAAATGATAATGACGCTTGCAATTATTGGCGGCACTGGCCTCGCGCAACTTACCGAACTAAATATTACGCGGACTTCTAAAATAACCACTCCCTACGGAAACCCTTCTGCAGATTTTGTTCATGGCAATATTGCTGGGCGGGAAGTTCTATTTTTGGCACGCCACGGTAATCCTCATACTATTCCACCACATAAAATAAATTACCGCGCTAATATCTGGGGGTTAAAGTCACTAGGGGTTACTCAAATTCTTGCGGTTGCTGCAGTGGGTGGTATTAGTAAAGTAATGCAACCAGCGCATATTGTCATTCCTGATCAAATCATTGATTATAGCTATGGTCGCGAACATACCTTTTTTGCAGATAACCTAGAGCAGGTTACCCACATTGATTTTTCTTATCCGTATAACGCAGCACTCAGACAAAAATTAAAGTCTGCAGCAGAAGCACTCAACATCAACTTTAGTAATTCGGGTACCTATGGTTGCACACAAGGACCACGTCTTGAAACAGCAGCAGAAATTAGACGCATGCTAAACGATGGTTGTGATATTGTGGGTATGACTGGAATGCCTGAGGCTGCATTAGCAAAAGAGCTGAATCTAGATTATGCAACAATCGCTGTCGTTGCCAACTGGGGAGCGGGTATTGTTCCAGGGGAAATTACCATGGCGGAAATCGAAGAAAATTTACATCAAGGCATGAAACAGATAAGCAATATACTGATGACAGTTATTGCGAATGAAAAGTAGAAAGATATTTAATCAAGACCTTTAAACAAAAGGCTAAAGGTCTTGATAATCGTTCAGTTACTCAGGACGACCAACCAACTCAACGTATGCCATTGGAGCAGCATCACCCGTACGAATTCCGCATTTTAAAATACGTGTGTAGCCACCCGGTCTATCTTGATATCTGGGTCCTAATTGTGTGAATAATTTAGTAACCACATCTCGATTTCTTAACTTTGCAAATGCTAAACGACGTTTTGCAACTGAATCTTCTTTAGACAAAGTAATCAGTGACTCAGCAAAGCTTCTTAATTCTTTGGCTTTTGGTAACGTTGTTCTAATTAGCTCATGCTCAAATAGAGAACTCGCCATATTACTAAACATAGCTTTTCTATGACTGCTATTTCTATTTAATTTTCTGCCGGATTTACGGTGTCTCATTGTAACAAAACCTTATTTATTCGTTGTTTGCCTAATTTATATCCGAAAGAGTTTGGGGCGGCCAATTTTCTAGACGCATACCCAAAGACAACCCCTTTAAAGCAAGAATATCTTTAATTTCAGTTAAAGATTTTTTACCTAAATTTGGAGTTTTCAACAACTCAACTTCTGTACGTTGAATGAGGTCTCCGATATAAAATATATTTTCGGCTTTTAAACAGTTAGCCGATCTGACTGTTAGTTCTAAATCATCAACTGGTCGTAACAAAACAGGATCAAAGACATCTTCATCTACTGTTGACTCTTCAACCACCGTTTCTTTAACTTTTTCAAAATCAACAAAAACCGAAAGTTGATCATGTAGAATTGTCGCAGCAAGCTTAATTGTCTTTTCTGGATCAACGGTACCGTTAGTTTCCAGCTCGATAATTAGACGATCTAGATCTGTTCTTTGCTCAACACGCGTGCTTTCAACTTTGTACGCAACCTTTTCAACGGGTGAAAACGATGCGTCTACCTGTAAGGCACCAATTAAAGAAGATTCACTTTGTGCTTTACGCTGACTAGCGGGTTCATAACCACGCCCCTTTCTGACACGAATTTTCATGTTCAGATCAGCAGCTTGAGTTAAATGCGCAATCACTAACTCAGGATTAATGATCTCAACATCATGCGGCAGCTTTATATCAGCAGCAGTAACAACGCCTGCACCAGATTTTGACAGTGTTAATTCAACATCGTCTTTACCATGAAGCACAACCGCCAACTGTTTTAAATTTAACAGTATATCAATGACATCTTCTTGAACGCCATCAATAGTTGTATATTCATGCTGCACACCTTGTATTTTTACGTCAGTTACAGCATAACCTGGAATTGATGAAAGTAATACTCTTCTTAACGCATTACCCAAAGAATGCCCATAACCTCTTTCCAAAGGTTCAATTACAATTCTTGAATGATTAGCCGATTCACTAACCACTTCAACAAGTTTAGGTTTTAATAGTCCAGAAATTATATCCTGCATTATAGCCCTCAGAACCGCTTTAATTATTTAGAGTACAACTCTACGACAAGCTGTTCGTTAATGTCCGACCCAAGATCAGCACGATCAGGTAGAGATTTAAAAGTAGCAGACATAGATTTAGAATTTACTTCAACCCAATTCGGAAAACCATACTGCTCGGTTACTTGCAGAGCATCAATAATTCGTTGCTGCTTTCTTGCTTTCTCACGGATACTAATTACATCACCAGGTGTAACTTGATAAGAAGGTATATTAGTGAGTTTGTCATTAATTAAAACAGATTTATGACTTACCAACTGTCTCGCTTCTGCACGTGTAGATGCAAATCCCATGCGGTAAACAACATTATCCAAACGACTTTCTAATAAATTCAATAAGTTATCACCAGTTGCGCCTTTTTTCATGGCTGCAGTATGGTAATAATTTCTGAATTGTTTTTCTAATACGCCATAGATTCTACGTATTTTTTGTTTTGCTCTCAACTGGAGGGCATAATCTGAATTTCGAGTACGTTTAGTGCCGTGCTGACCAGGACGTTGCTCTAATTTACATTTATTTTCTAAAGACTTGCCTCTGCTCTTGAGTAATAGATCAGATCCTTCTCTACGACTTAATTTACAGGTAGGCCCAAGATATCTTGCCATAACTAACTACTCCGAATCCTTACACACGACGTTTTTTAGGTGGGCGACAACCATTGTGTGGAATTGGTGTCACATCTACAATATTATTAATTTTGAAGCCAAGATTGTTGAGTGAACGCACCGCAGATTCACGACCAGGGCCTGGACCTTTGATCATAACATCAAGATTTTTCATTCCGAACTCAAGAGCAACTGTGCCAGCACGTTCAGCTGCGACTTGAGCAGCGAAAGGTGTACTTTTTCTTGAACCTCTAAAACCTGACCCACCTGAAGTTGCCCAGGATAGAGCGTTACCTTTTCTATCAGTAATTGTCACTATTGTGTTATTAAAAGTTGCATGGACGTGTGCAACACCATCCGCAACTTCTTTTTTAATACGTTTTCTTGTACGATTTGGACTTGCCATTTAAATCAGACCTCTGTGAGATTTTATTTTCTTATCGGTTTACGTGGACCTTTACGAGTACGAGCATTGGTTCTTGTTCTCTGCCCTCTCAATGGTAAACCTCGACGATGTCTGATACCGCGAAAACAACCAAGATCCATTAATCGTTTAATGTTCATTGAAACTTCACGACGTAGATCGCCTTCAACAGTCATTTTAGAAATTACGCTTCTAATTTGTTCCAATTTTTCTTCTGATAGTTCCTTTATCTTTACAGAAGGCGAAATTTCGACTTCATTGCATATCTCTTTTGCAGTTTTACGACCAATTCCGTATATCGCAGTTAATGCAATTTCGGCGTGTTTATGGTCAGGTACGTTAATTCCGGCAATACGCGCCATTCAGATACTCCCCTGAGTATTATACTTAAGTTAAGCGCCGAATCATAACATTAATATAATATCAGCGCAATAAATTATTAACCCTGTCTTTGTTTGTGTCTTCCATCTTTACAAATGACACGCACAACACCATTTCTTTTAACTACTTTACAATTCCGACAAATTGTTTTTACTGAAGCACGTACTTTCACAGTGAACCTCTAACTTTGTAAATTATTTTTTTAAATTTGCTTTCTTCATTAATCCTTCATATTGCTGCGACATCATATGTGTTTGCATTTGAGAAATGAAATCCATAACAACAACAACTATAATCAAAAGAGATGTACCACCAAAATAGAAAGGAACATTCCAATAAACGATTAAGAACTCAGGCAACAGACAGACTAAAGTAATATAGAAAGCACCGATCAATGTTAAACGTGTCATTACTTTGTCTATATACATACTGGTTTGTTGACCAGGGCGAATGCCCGGCAAAAATGCACCAGATTTTTTTAAGTTTTCTGCAGTTTCTTTTGAATTAAACACTAAAGCAGTATAAAAGAAACAAAAGAATATAATGGCCACCGCATAGCAAATTACATAAACTGGTTGCCCTGGGGATAACATGGTAGAAATATCACGTAACCAACCAAAGCCTTCAGCATTTCCGAACCAACCTGCAATGGTTGCTGGGAATAGAATAATACTTGATGCAAAAATAGGCGGGATAACACCAGCCATATTAATCTTTAGTGGCAAAAAGCTTGTTTGACCAGCTACTAAACGATTACCTTGCTGTCTTTTCGGGTAATTAATAACCACACGACGCTGACCACGCTCAACGAAAACCACTAATGCGGTCACAGCAATTGCGATTAAAAACAACAAAATAATAAAAGCACCATTCATCTCGCCTGTTCTAGCCAGCTCTAATGTTCCACCAATGGCTTTAGGCAAACCAGAAACAATACCAGCAAAGATAAGCATGGAAATACCATTACCTAAACCACGCTCAGTAACCTGCTCACATAACCACATTAGAAAAATAGTACCCGTTACCAAAGTAACAGCAGTGATAAAAATAAACCCTAACCCCGGATGAATTACCACTGACAAACCACCAGCAGTTTGGTTTTGCAATGCCAATGAAATACCCACAGCCTGAAAAGATGCCAACACCACCGTACCATAACGAGTGTATTGTGAAATCTTTCTTCTGCCGCTTTCGCCTTCTTTTTTCATCTGCTCAAAGGTTGGAATCACCACTGTCATCAGCTGCATAATAATTGAAGCAGAGATATAAGGCATGATACCTAATGCAAAAAGACTGAGTCTACTTAGTGCACCACCAGAGAACATGTTGAACATATCTAAAATAGAACCACTTTGCTGCTTAAACATAATATCTAAGGCTTTAGGATCTATTCCAGGTACAGGAATATGTGCTCCAATTCTAAATACAAAAAAAGCACCAAGCACGAAGAGCAATCTTGACTTTAACTCATCAAAATTTCCCATTTTCCCAGCAAAATGTTCTCTAGTCGTATTCACTTAGACCTCAACTTTGCCGCCTGCAGCTTCAATTTTTAATTTAGCTCCCGCGGTTACTTTAATTCCTTTTAAAACAACTGATTTTTTTAATTCACCAGAATCAATAACTTTAACATCTTTAGCAATTGCACTAATAATATTAGCTTCAATTAAAGTCTTAACATCAATTTCAGATACTGGAATTAAATTCAGCTCGCCTAAACGAACCTCAGCATAGAATTTTTTACTTCTAGAAGTAAATCCGACTTTAGGCAATCTTCTTTGCAAGGGCATCTGACCACCCTCGAATCCGACTTTATGAAAGCCACCGCTACGCGCTTTTTGTCCTTTATGACCACGACCACAAGTCTTACCCATTGTACAGCCAATACCACGACCTACTCTGCGCGACTTCTTTCTTGAACCATAAGTTGACTGTATAGTATTTAAAAACATTACACTTCCTCAACTTTCAGCATGTATGAAATTTTATTAATCATACCGCGATTTTCTACTGTATCTAGAATTTGAACTGTTTGACGAATCTTGCGCAAGCCCAAACCTTGTAAACAAGCTTGATGACTTGCTAAGCGACCAATTTTGCTTTTGGTCATTGTTACATTGAGTTTTTTTTCTGACATTTTGTTAACCTGTCACTTGATCTACAGATAAACCACGTTTGGCGGCTATAGATTTTGCATCACGCATAGACGTTAACGCATCAATGGTCGCACGTACGACATTTATCGGATTATTGGTTCCAATACATTTAGCAAGTACGTTATGCACACCCACAACTTCGAATACTGCGCGCATTGCACCACCAGCGATGATACCTGTACCATCAGAAGCCGGTTGCATATAAACTTTCGCAGCGCCAGTTCTTGAAGTCACTGGGTATTGAAGCGTGTCACCTTTTAAATACACTTTACGCATATTTTTGCGAGCTTGCTCGAGTGATTTTTGAATCGCAACAGGTACTTCTCGTGCCTTACTGACACCGTAACCGATTCTTCCTTCACCATCGCCAACTACTGTAAGCGCAGTAAAACCGAATACACGACCACCTTTAACTACTTTTGCGACGCGTCTAACATTGACTAATTTTTCTTGTAATCCGTCTGAACTACCTTGTTGAGGTGCAGTTGACATTATTTTCCCCTAAAATTTTAAACCAGCTTCACGAGCCGCATCAGCCAAAGCTTTAACACGCCCATGATATTTAAAACCAGAACGATCAAAGGCCACTTCAGTTACACCAGCAGCTAAAGCTTTTTGAGCAATATCTTTACCCACTTCAATAGCAGCTTGAATATTACTGGTATTTTTTAAGCCAGCTTTAATAGAAGCTTGAACTGTAGAAGCACTCGCCAAAGTGACAGTTCCATCTAAACTAAACACTTGCGCATATATATGTTGTGATGTTCTGTGTATGCTCAAACGATTTACACCTGAACTTTTGATTTTAGAGCGCATTTTAAGCGCTCTTTTCATACGAGCTGAATTTCTTTCCATCACATTACCCTACTTTTTCTTAGCTTCTTTACGAGCGATTTGTTCATCAGCATACTTAACACCTTTACCTTTATATGGCTCAGGTGGTCTATAAGCACGTATTTTCGCTGCGGCTTCACCCACTTTTTGCTTGTCACTGCCTTTAACAATGATTTCAGTTTGTGATGGGGTTTCAATGGTCACACCCGCTGGGAATGGGAATTCCACAGGATGAGAAAATCCTAAAGAAAGACTAAGGCTTTTACCACTCACTTGAGCTCGGTAACCCACACCTACTAAGGATAATTTTTTTTCAAAGCCTTTGGAAACGCCAATAACCATGTTGTTGACAATTGCTCTAGCTGTTCCAGCTTGAGCTTTGGCAACTTTGTCAGCTTCGTTCCATTTAACATTGATTGTTTCTGCAGTGATGTCTAAATTCACTAATGAATTTAGTTTAAATGCTAACTCACCATTTGAACCTTTTACAGTTAAATTGTTATCACCTGCAATTTTTACATCAACCCCTTTTGGGATTGCTATAGGTGCATTTGCTACTCTTGACATTGTTTTAACCCTAACCCTAACATACAGTACAGATGACTTCGCCACCATGCCCACTGGCACGAGCGGCTCTATCTGTCATAACACCTTTTGAGGTGGATACAACAGCGATACCAAGTCCACCAAGAACTTTAGGAAGCTCATCTTTAGACTTATATATGCGCAGACCGGGTCTACTAATTCTTTTTACTTTTTCAATTACAGGTACGCCATTGTAGTACTTTAATACAATAGTCATTACCGCGTGCCCAGCAGTGGTTTCGGTAGAATAACTGGTAATATACCCTTCTTCTTTTAATACCTTAGCTATCGCAATTTTCAATTTTGATGAAGGCAAACTGACACTTTCTTTACCAGCAGATTGCCCGTTTCTTATACGGGTTAACATATCTGCAATAGGATCTGTCATACTCATTTATAAACTCTCCAAATATAACTCACAGAATACTACCAACTGGCTTTTACTAGGCCAGGAACATCACCACGCATGGTTGCTTCACGTAGTTTATTTCTTGACAAACCAAATTTGCGGTAATAACCGTGTGGACGACCAGTTAAATTACAACGATTGCGTTGTCTAGATGCACTTGAATCTCGTGGCAATTTCTGCAATTTTAAATGAGCAGCTTCTTTATCTTCAATTGAACTTGAAGGACTTCTAATGACCTCCTTCAACGCTCTTCTTTGTTCTTGATATTTTTTTACTAATTGTGTGCGTTTGGCTTCACGCGCAATCATTGAGGTTTTAGCCATTTTAAATCGCCTTTAATTCTTAAATGGAAATTCGAAGTGCTTTAGCAGTGCTAAACCCTCTTCATTCGTTTTCGCAGTCGTTGTTATGGTGATATCCATTCCTCTGATGGTATCGATTTTATCGTAATCGATTTCAGGAAAAATGATTTGCTCCTTAACACCTAAAGAATAGTTGCCGCGACCATCAAAGCTTTTTGAACTCATACCACGAAAATCCCTAATACGAGGAATCGAGATATTAATTAGCCGATCTAAAAATTCATACATTCGCGCACCTCTTAAGGTCACTTTACAACCTATAGGCATATCGTCGCGAATTTTGAAACCTGCAATAGATTTTCTCGCTAAAGTGATCACCGCTTTTTGTCCAGATATTTTTTCCATATCCGAAACAGCAGCTTGTAATACTTTTTTATCTGCTACCGCACCACCTACACCCATATTGAGCGTGATTTTAGTTAATTTAGGTGCTTGCATAACAGATTTGTAACCGAACTGTTCAATCAGAGCGGACCGTATTTTTTCTTTATAAATAGTTTCTAATCTAGCCATATTACTCTATACCTATTAATCAACTAGTTCATTCGTTGATTTGAAATATCGCACTTTTTTTCCATCTTCTAGAAATCTAAAGCCAACACGATCCGCTTTTTTGGTTTTATTATTATAAATACCTACATTTGATAAATGTAATGGCATTTCTTTTTCAATAATCCCGCCTTCAATTCCTGCATTTGGGTTGGATTTTTGATGCTTTTTAACTCTGTTGACGCCTTCAACAATGATTTTGTCATCCTTAACCAAAAGCACCTTTCCAAGTTTGCCTCGATCTTTACCAGCACGAACAATGACGTCATCGCCTTTTTTAATTTTATTCATTATTTTTTTGACCTCTTTAAAGTACTTCAGGAGCTAATGAGATAATTTTCATAAACTTATCACCCCTTAACTCACGCGTAACCGGCCCAAAAATACGAGTTCCTAAAGGCTGTAGTTGGTTATTGAGTATGACAGCTGCATTGCTATCAAACCTGATCACTGATCCATCGGCTCTGCGCACACCTTTGCGCGTTCTGACAACCAAAGCATTATAAACGTCGCCCTTTTTAACCCGCCCTCTGGGGATTGCGTCTTTTATACTGACTTTAATAATGTCACCGATTCCTGCATATCTTCTATGCGAACCACCTAATACTTTGATACACATGACCCTTTTTGCACCGCTGTTATCGGCGACGTCAAGGTTAGTTTGCATCTGAATCATTATCTTATTCCCAACTAAATATTAATTGTAATCACTTATTCGCTGTTTCAAGAATTGCAACAAGCTTAAAATTTTTATGCTTAGACATGGGTCTGCATGAAGTTATAGAAACAATGTCACCTTCTTGACATTGATTCTGTTCATCATGAACCATTAGTTTTGTCGAACGTTTCACATACTTGCCATAAACAGGATGTTTAACCATTCTTTCTACCAAAACAGTTGCGGATTTGTCCATTTTGTTACTCAAAACGCGACCTGAAACTGTTCTTAATAATTCTTTATTTTCGATAGTCATATTTAACCTTCCATCGCTCTAATAACGGTATTAATCCGCGCGATATCTCTTCTGACTTTTTTAACTTGATCAGGTTTTGACAACTGGCCTGTTGCTTTTTGCATTCTTAAATTAAACTGCTCTTTTGCAAGATCAAGTTTTAAAGAATTCAGTTCAACAACTGATTTCTGAAGTAATTCGTTTGCTTTCATTACATTATGGTCCGAACAGTAATTGAAGTTTTCAATGGCAATTTAGCGGCAGCAAGCGTAAATGCTTCACGCGCTAACTCTTCAGATACACCCTGCAATTCATACAACATCATTCCAGGTCTAATCTGAGCAACCCAGTATTCTACACTACCTTTACCTTTTCCCATACGAACTTCTAAAGGTTTTTTAGTGATCGGCTTATCAGGAAAAACTCTTATCCATAATTTACCGCCTCTTTTAACATGACGGTTGATTGCTCTACGAGCTGATTCGATCTGTCTCGCAGTTAATCTACCGCGTGAGACTGACTTTAAACCAAACTCTCCAAAACTTACTGATGAGCCACGAACAGCGATACCTGTATTTCTACCTTTATGCTGTTTACGAAATTTTGTTCTTTTAGGTTGAAGCATTTCTTTTTCCCTTCAACTATTTTTTAGTGTCATTGTTATCAGAAGCAACAGGTGCATCTGTATTAAATATTTCGCCTTTGAAGATCCAGACTTTAATACCAATAATCCCATAGGTAGTATTAGCTTCTGCAACGCCATAGTCGATGTCAGCTCTTAAGGTATGCAAAGGCACGCGACCTTCTCTGTACCATTCGCCACGGGCAATTTCAGCACCATTTAAACGACCACCAACATTAATCTTGATACCTTCGGCACCTAAACGCATTGTATTTGTAACAGCACGTTTCATTGCGCGACGATACATGATCCGTTTTTCAAGCTGTTGAGCGATACTTTCAGCCACTAGATATGCATCTAATTCTGGTTTTCTAATTTCTTCAACATTCAGCTGTACTGGCACGCCCATCATTGAAGAGATTTCAGCGCGCAATTTGTCAATATCTTCGCCTTTTTTACCAATTACGATTCCTGGTCTTGCAGTATGAATCGTAATATTGGCATTTTTTGCAGGTCTGTTGATCTGAATTCTACTAACTGATGCATGCTGGAGTTTTTTTCTTAAGAACTCTCTTACTTTAAGATCTTGATGCAAGAAAAGTGGATATTCCTGACTATTAGCATACCAACGCGAAGTCCAATCTTTAACTATGCCTAAGCGTATACCTGTCGGATGTACTTTTTGTCCCATTTTTGCCTCTACTCTTTTTCAGCAACTTTGATTGTAATATGACAGGTTCTTTTTAGGATATGGTTCGCACGTCCTTTTGCCCTGGCTCTAAATCTTTTAAGCGTCACGCCTTCATCAACAAAAACCGTCGATACTTTTAATTCATCAATATCGGCATTTTCATTATGCTCAGCATTTGCAATCGCAGATTCAAGAATTTTCTTGACTACTACTGCAGCTTTTTTTGAACTAAAACTCAAAATATCTAGGGCTTTATCGACAGGTAACCCTCGAATCTGATCACCAACCAATCTCGCTTTTTGCGCCGATAACGGCGCATTACTTAACTTTGCAGAAACTTCCATTACGAAACCTATCTAGATTTTTTATCAGCCACGTGGCCTTTATATGTTCGGGTTGGAGCGAATTCGCCCAGTTTGTGACCTATCATATTTTCAGAAACCAATACTGGGATATGCTGTTTTCCGTTATGTACAGCGATAGTCAAGCCTAACATTTCTGGGATGATCATAGACCGTCTCGACCATGTCTTAATTGGTTTCCTGTTATTGCTACTGACGGCATCATCAATTTTCTTTTGTAAATGATGATCAATAAAAGGACCTTTTTTAATTGAACGTGGCACTTTATTTCCTCTCTATTTCTGCTTACGGCGTCTAACAATCATATTGTCAGTACGTTTATTTTTTCTAGTTTTGTAGCCTTTTGTTGGCATACCCCAGGGTGAAACAGGATGACGACCACCTGATGTACGTCCTTCACCACCCCCATGAGGATGATCTACCGGATTCATTACGACACCACGTACTGTTGGTCTAACACCTAACCATCTTTTTGCACCCGCTTTACCTAAAGATGCTAAATTATGCTCAGTATTTGATACTTCACCAATTACCGCTTTACACTCACTCATTACTTTGCGCATTTCACCAGAACGTAATCTTAAGGTGACATACGCACCATCCTTTGCGATTAACTGAGCAGATGTACCCGCACTTCTTGCAATCTGAGCACCTTTTCCAGGTTTTAATTCTACGCAATGAACATTTGTACCCAGAGGGATGTTACGTAGCGGCATGCAATTTCCGATTTTTACAGAGGTACTTTCTGCAGAAATAATTTCTTGCCCCACTACCAAACCTTTAGGCGCAATCACATACCGTCTTTCGCCATCTTTAAACAAAACTAACGCGATATTCGCAGTTCTGTTAGGGTCGTATTCAATACGCTCAACAACGGCTGAGATGTCAACTTTATTTCTTTTAAAATCAATAATACGGTAGTGTTGCTTATGACCAC
>SXGT01551051.1_pt1 | contig 12863 bp, 12 predicted proteins | sample 3176221 | NCBI WGS metagenome assembly SXGT01 (sample SAMN11356862, study PRJNA531348) | freshwater metagenome | isolation source: freshwater sample F1-120 | place: China: Fuxian Lake, Yuxi | collected 2017-12-25
ACACGCTGGAAACGCACATCTATCGCCTGCGCCAAAAGATCGAGCCCGACGCGCAGAGTCCGAAGCTGCTGATCACCGAAACCGGCGGATATCGCTTGCAGGTTTAAGGCGGCGCGCTAGCGTGCGTCGCGTTTGGCTTGAGCAACGGCGTGTTGCTTGCGCAGGCGCCCTCTTTCCATTGGATTGATCAAGCTGTCCGCGCGCCGGTTAGGAATGTTGCGGACGCCAATATGCGCCGTGCGGGTGTTGAAATCGGCGCCCTCGCTTTCGCCGGCTTCTTTCAAGGCTAGGGCCCTGCGTGCGTTGCTGATGAGATCAATGCGCGCGCGCATCCGGCGACGACGCTCATTCTCATTGTTGACGCGGCGAACGGCCATGGCGAGCACGCTCACCTTAAGCCGGGAACCTTCGTCGGATTTGGAATGGGCGGCGCCTCTTGCGTCGCCCTTGCCGCGCATTTCTCTTCGGCGTTGCGAGGCTGCGGTTTGCGCCTTTTCACGTCGTTCGCGTATCAATTTTAAAAGGTCGGCAAGGTCCTTGTCCGATAGCTCTTGCAGCGTGGGGTGGTGGGATTTCGCAACCAGTTCATGCTCATCGTCGTTGAGCGCGCGCTCTTCCTGCTTTTGGCTGATGGCCATTCGACGCCTCCATCGCTTGTTGTTTACGAGGGAGCTAGGTTCGCGCCGCGGTTTGACCAGTGCGACATGAGGTCAGCGCGGCTCCTGGACACAAAAAACGCGGACCTTGCGGCCCGCGTTTCCTGTTTCGCGGATACGACGATTTAGTTTGCTGCGGCTTCGCCGGCCTTCGCCGTCGCGCGCGGGGCGCTCGGGCCTCGCGCGGCTGCGATCTTGGCGGCGGGTTTTCCGGTGCGGGCTTCGCCTAGGCGGCCAATCAGCGCTTCGTACTCGTCCCAGAGACGTTGCGGCAGACGCTCGCCGAAGGTCTCGTAATGCGCCGGGATAAGATCAGCCTCTTCGGCCCAGACATCGAGGTCGACGCTGGTCAGCAAATCCATTTCCGCATCGCTGATGCTGAGGCCGCTGACGTCGATCGCGCCTTTCGCTGGCACGTAACCGATCGCGGTCTGGCGCGCTTCCGCCTTGCCGTCGAGGCGATCGGAAATCCATTTCAGCACGCGGGCGTTGTCGCCAAAGCCAGGCCAGATGAACTTGCCGTCTTGGTCCTTGCGGAACCAGTTGACGAAGAAAATCTTCGGCAGTTTCGCGCCTTTGCGCTCACCGACCTTCAGCCAGTGCGCGAAATAATCGCCCATGTTGTAGCCGCAGAAGGGCAGCATCGCGAACGGGTCGCGGCGCAGTTCGCCGACTTTGTTTTCAGCCGCTGCTGTGCCTTCGGAGGCGACGTTCGAGGCGAGGAATACGCCGTGCGCCCAGTCGAACGCTTCTGTCACCAGCGGCACGGCGCTGGCGCGGCGGCCGCCGAACAGGATCGCATCGATCGGCACGCCGGCGGGATCTTCCCATTCCGGCGCGATCACCGGGCACTGGCCGGCGGGAACGGCAAAGCGCGAGTTCGGGTGCGCCGCCGGAAATTTCGAATCCGGCATCCATGGGTTGCCCTGCCAATCGGTCAGCCCCTTCGGCGGCTCCTTAGTCAGGCCTTCCCACCAGACGTCATTGTTTTCGGTAAGCGCGACGTTGGTGAACACGGTGTTGGCGTAAAGCGTATCGAGCGCACTTTTGTTGGTCTTCGAGCCGGTGCCAGGCGCGACGCCGAAGAAGCCGGCTTCGGGATTGATGGCGTAGAGACGGCCATCATCGCCGAAGCGCATCCAGCATATGTCATCGCCGATGGTCTCGGCCTTCCAGCCGGGAATGGTGGGCTGCAGCATGGCGAGGTTGGTCTTGCCGCACGCCGACGGGAACGCGGCGGCGATGTATTTGTGCTCGCCCTTCGGGTTGGTGAGCTTGAGGATGAGCATGTGCTCGGCGAGCCAGCCTTCATCGCGCGCCATCACCGAAGCGATACGCAGCGCAAAGCACTTCTTGCCCAGCAAGGCGTTGCCGCCGTAGCCGGAGCCGTAGCTCCAGATTTCGCGCGTTTCCGGGAAATGAACGATCCACTTTTCGGCGTTGCAGGGCCACGGTACGTCCCTTTCGCCGGCGGCCAACGGCGCGCCGAGCGTGTGAACGGCGGGCACGAAGAAACCATCGTCACCGAGCTCATCAAGCGCGCCCTTGCCCATGCGGGTCATGATGCGCATCGAGGCGGCGACGTAACCTGAGTCCGTAATCTCAACGCCGAGCTGCGAAATCTTCGAGCCGAGCGGGCCCATGCAGAACGGCACCACATACATCGTGCGGCCGCGCATGCAGCCATCAAACAGGCCGCCGAGCTTGGTGCGCATTTCGGCGGGCGCGATCCAATTGTTGGTTGGGCCAGCGTCGATCTGCTTTTCCGAGCAGATGTAGGTTTGCTTCTCGACGCGCGCGACGTCCTTCGGATCGGAGGCGGCGTAGAATGAATTTGGGCGCGCCTCAGGGTTGAGACGCTTCAGCGTGCCGGCGGCGACGAGTTCGTTCGTCAGGCGCGTCCACTCGGCTTCCGAACCGTCGCACCAATAGACGCGATCCGGCTTTGTCAGCGCGGCGATCTCTTCCACCCACTGGACGAGTTTCTTGTGGTTGGTCGGGGCCGGGTGCAGGCCTTCGATCTGAACAGTCAACGGAATCCCTCCAGCCGCCGGTCGGGTCCGGCGCGCGTTCTTGCAACGTCAAAGTGTTGGAAGGGGGGTGTATGTCAAACACCTTCTACGGGCCAATGTGGCGTTCACGCGCATTCGCAATTGCTACCGGTGGCAATCCCTTTTGCAGACCAGGAATGCGAGCGCGGTTCGCTTCGCAGGTGCGAACTCAGAACGGCGATGAAACGGTAAACGAGCGCGCGGGCGTGATCCCGCGCGCTCGCTACGTCAGGTGCGCTGCGTCGTGGTCCAGTCCGCGATGATCCGTTCCAGCACCGAGAGCGGCACCGCGCCATTGGCCAACATGGTGTCGTGGAAACCCTTGAGATCGAAACGATCGCCGAGTGCGGCGCGCGAGGCGTCGCGCATGCGGTTGATCGCTTGGCGGCCGACCATGTAGCTGCAGGCTTGGCCCGGCCACACCGAATAGCGCTCGATCTCGGTGGTGACAGAGCTTTCCAGATCGCCTGTCGCTTCCATCATCGATGCGATGGCTTGTTCGCGGCTCCAGCGTTTGTGGTGCATGCCGGTGTCGACGACGAGGCGCGAGGCGCGGAACGTCATCGATTGCAGATAGCCAAGGCGGCCGAGCTGGTTGTTGTCATAGATGCCGAGTTCGTCCGCGAGTTGTTCGGCGTAAAGCCCCCAGCCTTCGCTGAAAGCGCTGAAGCCAAGCATTGCGCTGCGGATGAACGGGATGGCGCCGGATTCTTGCTGGATCGAGATTTGCCAGTGATGCCCCGGAACGCCTTCGTGATAGTTGAGCGTCGGCAGCGTGAAGCGCGGCCACTCATGCGTGTTGCGTAGATTGATGTAATAGGCGCCAGGGCGCGAGCCATCGAGCGCGGCGCGTTGGTAATAGCCGCCAGGCGCCCCGGCTTCGCTGGTTGGCGGGACGCGGCGGATTTCCAGCTGCGCTTGCGCCAGCGTGTTGAAAGCGCGCGGCATGAGAGCTTCGATCTCGCGAGTTTGTTGCATGAGATCGGCCAGGATTTGCGCGCGGCCGGCGTCGGTGTTCGGGTAAAGCTGGTCCGCGCGGCGTGAGAGCTGTTGCACGCGTTCGGCCACGCTGCCGCGCGTCAGACCTTGTGCGCGCAGGATGGTGTTCATCTCGCTGTGGAAGCCGCGGATCAGCTCGACGCCCATGTCGTGGATTTCGTCCGGCGACATGGTTGTCGTTGTGCGGCTTTGCAAAGACGCGGCGTACATTTCCGCGCCGCGCGGCAAGCGCCATACGCCCGCGTCATGGACCGCGTTGCGGCGCACTTCGCGCAGCGCTGCTTTTTGGCGCTCATAAGCAGGGAACACAGCGTCGCGTACGGCGGAGGTCGCGTGCTCGATGTAGCGCGCGCGATCGGCGTCGGAGAGCTCAGCGACGTTCGGCAGACGACGCACCAAGGTTTGCACGAGAACGGTCTGCGCCGGCGCGTTGGCGGTGAATGCATCCATTTGAGTCAGTGCGCGGTCGATTGCGAAGTCCGGGGGGATGATTCCAGCGGCGGCGTCTTCGCTGATGATCGCTGTTTCCTGATCGAGCACGCGCACGTAGGCGCTGAGGCGCGAAAGGAAGGCGTCCGCTTCGTCGCGACTGCGCAGCGGGTGCTGGGCGTCGAGAAAATCCGGCACGTTTCCGTACGAGCCGGTGAGCTGTGTCACCACATATGGCGCGCCGGCGCCGCCGCCGACATTGAAGGCGGAATTGGCGAGGCTGTATTGGTAGGACGTGGTGACGACGTCGACGGTGACGTTCTCCTGCGCGCTCAGGCCGTCACGGTTTATGTCGCCAAGCTCGCGGATCGCGGTCTGGAGAATTTCACGATAGCGCGCGGTGCTGGCTTTGGAGGCGTCGCTCAGTTTGTCGATGAAGCGATAGCCAGCGCGCTCTTCGGTGAGGCCGAGCGCGGTGCAACGTTCCGGCGATTCACGCAGGATGGCGGCGACGGTGCGATCGAGCGTGGCGGTCAGCCGCTGGCTCGGTGTTTGGACCAGTGGCGGCGTTTCAGATGCGGCGCTCGCGCAGCCGGAAAGCACCGCTACACCGGCGGCGCCGGCGCCGAGCAAAGCGCGTCGAGAAATATGCATATTTGTTCCCCCTGAGAGATTTGTAGTCATCCTAGAGATGACGGCGCGGGCCTCAATGCCGCTTGCGACGAAAGCCTCAGAGCTTCAGCCCGGCGACGACTGGAACGTGGTCGCTTGGGCGTTCCCACGATCGGCAAGGCACGTGGATGTGAAAAGCCTCAGCGCGTGCAACCGCGGCGATGTCGCTGGTGGCCCAGATATGATCGAGCCGGCGGCCGCGATTGTTCTTGGTCCAATCGGGGCTGCGATAGCTCCACCAGGTGAAGAGCTTCTCCGGATCGGGTTTGGCTTGGCGGGCGAGATCGACGAAGCCGCCGAGATCGCGCACGGCGTTGAGGCGGTCGGTCTCGCCCGGCGTGTGGCTGACCACGTTGAGCAGCTGCTTGTGGCTCCAGACGTCAAACTCACCAGGGGCGACGTTGAGATCGCCGACAAGCACGGTGGGCGTTTTGCCTTTGCGCTTTTTGTAGAGCGCCTTCATTTGATCGAGCACGTTGAGCTTGTGGACGAACTTCGGATTCGTGAGCTCGGGCACGTCGGCGCCGGCGGGCACATAGAGATTGTGCACTTCGACCCCGTCAATCAGCGCCGCGGCGATGCGCGCTTCTTTCTTGGGGCAAATTGCTGGCGCTTCGACCGGCTCAAGCTTCACGCGCGAAACGATGGCGACGCCGTGCCAGCCTTTTTGGCCGACAACGTGCATGTGTTTGTAGCCGGCTTCCTTGAAGGCCTTCGCCGGAAACTCGCCGTCGCGGCATTTGATTTCCTGCAGACACAGCACGTCTGGTTTGGCTTCGGCCAGGAAGCGGCAAACTGTGTTGATCCGCAGGCGTACGGAATTGATGTTCCAGGTGGCGATCTTGAGCATCGGGTGTTCATGGCGTGCGCCGGGGCAAAAACGAAGAGGCCCGGCGCATTCAGCTGCCGGGCCTCTAGGCGCCTTGAGGGGGGCGCATTTTCGCCGGCAGGGGATGTCCGGCTAAGCGGGCGCCGCGCTGGATCCGTCAGCGGGGGGGACGACGCCATCCAGGGGGATGAGCAGCGACCCGCATCGTTGCATATACGCCACAAGCTGCGGTTTTTCAAGATCGCTGCTGGTGTTTCGACTTGCAAAAGCAGCAATGTTTCGTCAGCCGCCGCGCCCCTAGCGACGGCGGGGCGTGACGATGTCCTCGAGGCGGAAAAGGCTGCGATCGAAGCTCTCTGGGCGCGTAATGTCGGAAAGCCGGATGTTGGTGCGCGCGCCTGTCGCGTCGACGACATCCCACTCGCGCAGTTCGCCATTGTTGAACTTGAGTGAAATGACGCCGTCAGTCTGACCGGCGCGGTCGCGCGCGGTGACAAGCGTCCACGCGTCCTGGCGCGAGACGCGAATGATGCGCGCATTACGTTCCAGATCGATGCGCTCGCCCAAGATCAGGCTGAGCGGCGTTGACCTTAGAGGCGTGCGCTCCGTGGTGCGCAAGGCCGTATCGCGCAAAGCCACGACGCTGCCGTCGGCGACGATGAGCATGGTGGCGGGTGCGTCGTACTCGAAACGCAGACGCCCGGGGCGCTGCATGTAGAAGGTGCCGGTGGCGCGGCTGCCGTCGGGCCCGGTTTGGACGAAGCGGCCTTGCAGGCGCTGGATGCCGTTAAGTTCGGCGTTGATTTGGCTAAGCGCCTGGGTGCGTTCTGCCCCTTCCAGAGTGACGAGCGCGGCGCTGGCGGCTGTAACCGTGCCTGGGCGCGCGGTCTGGGCGGCGACAGGGGCGGCGAGCGCAAGGGCGGCGACAGCGGCGAGGGCGATGGATTTGTTCATGAGGGTCATGTGCCGCAAACGCATGGCGGAAAAAAGGGTTCAATCTGCCCAGAAATGGCCTTTTCGCTTCAGTTTGCGTTCATCGAGGGCGTGAGAGCGCTTGGCTTTGCCGGCTCGCAAGCGCTTGATTGCCCGGACGATTCGCGGGGGAAGCATGTTCGGCGCTGATACTACCATGCTGCCCACAGTGGGCTGGGCCGGGTTCCTGGATTGGCAAGCTCTGCTGCAGGCGTTCGTCGCGCTGGTGCTGGCGAACGTCCTTGGGGCGATTATCGCCTTTCACCCGACAACGGCGCGCACCGTCGATACCCGTGAAGAAGCCGAACTTCCGAAAGTGCTGATCATGTACGCGCTTGTCGGCGCGGTGGTGGGCGAGCTTGTCGTCGAATACGGCATGGTCGTCGGCTTCGTGATCTTCGGGCTCGGCGGCCTCATGCGCTTCCGGACCGATGCATCGTCCACGCGCGACACCAGCCGGCTCATCATGGTGACGCTGATCGGGCTGATTGCGGGGCTTAATCTGCCGCACTTCGCGGTGATGGCGACGATCTTCGCCTGGGTGCTGATCTATATTTTTGACGGCCATCCGGTGTGTGAACTGCAAGTGCACGAAATCCCGAAAGGCCGGGTTAGAGAGGCCGCGGATGCATATCGCGTGGTTCTCGCGGAAATGCGCTGCAAGCTGATCAGCGAGAACAAGCAATTCAGCAAACAGCGCATTGACTATGTCGTTCGCATGCCGCGCGCAGTGAAGCTTGAAGACGTGCACAAAGCGCTCTGTGAGCGTGTTCCCGTTGATCTGCGCGGTGAGGTCGACTGGGAGATTGAGTAGGGCTTGCATAGACTTTAGGCGATTGAGCGCCTATATGGGCCCCATCGATCCTCGTCGCGTCACGCTTTGATCCCCCGCGCTCGCGCCGGATGTCTGCTGTTTCCCTCGAAAATCGGTGTTTGCCGGGGAAGGTCCCCGCAAGCAACAAACATGGAGATGGCAATGGCTGTCGGTACTGTAAAGTTTTTCAACACCACCAAGGGCTTTGGCTTCATCGCGCCGGAAGGCGGCGGCAAGGATGTGTTTGTGCACATTTCCGCCGTTGAGCGCTCGGGCATGAACAGCCTCAGCGATGGCCAGAAGGTTTCGTTCGATCTCGAGCGTGACCGTCAGGGCCGCGATTCCGCTGCGAACCTGAAAGCGGTGTGATCATGATGGAGATCGATCAGCGCATACCTGATCTCTCCGAGAAGGAGCTGGAAAGCCTGCAAGCGAACGCGCTTCGCTTGAAGGAATCCGGCACGCCAAGACAGCGGGAGCAGGCGGAAAGCCTGCTTCCGCTCGTTGGCGCCGCATTGGAAGAGCGCCGCGCCGCAAAGGCGGTTGCGCAAGCCGAAACGCGGCGCGCCGCCGTTGAAAAACGCGCGGCGACAAAGAAAAGCGCCAAGGCCAAAGCGGCCGAGTAGCGCATCCTCAGATCAGTATAGAATGAGCGCCGGACGCGACGGGTCTTCAGCTTCGAAGCGGACCCGTTGCAGGCCGCGCCATGCACCGAGCGTGCGTCCGCATACGCATTCAGCGCGCGCGTTTTCAATTGTGTCCGCGTTGATCGTGCTGCGCATGTAGCGCAAGCCGCAGGCGCAATCGACGATGATGTCGACGCCAAGCATGTGTGACCCTAGCGCAAAAGCGCGGGCGCGTCCCACCTAATCGGCCCTCGACCTTGCTTTTGCGCAACAAAACCCCATTTCATAAAGAGCCTATTCAAGCGTGCGCTCTGCGCCGCGCCATTTCAAAGCAAGGATGATGTTCATGTCGCAAGCCAAGTTCGGCGAGGGAGAGCGCGTTTCCGTGACCCGCTCCGGCGCATTTTCGGCGGCGGCAGGCACGTATCGCATCGTCAGCGTTTTGCCCGCGGCCGAGCGCGGCCCGCAGCAATATCGCGTGAGGAATGAGGGCGAGAATTTCGATCGCGTGCTCGATGAAGCGCGCTTGGAGGCGGTGAGCCATGACTAATCGCCCGAACTGGCGCGCCAACGCGCCGCCGCAACCGCCTGGCGTCACGCAGCGCACGCTGAAATATCGCGAAGCTGATGAGCATTTGCTCCGCCGCATCGCCGCTGGCGTTGTGCTGCAATGGGATCAGCTGCCGGATGAATTGCAGGATCTCATCATCGATCAAGCCGCCGCCGTCGACGATCGCGATCCGGCGCCGCATGAAGCGTCCGATATTGAGGGCTTCATTCGGAATGTGAAGACGGTGAGCGTGAGCAAGGCCGCGCCGAAGGAAGACGCTTAGGCAGCGCGCCGCGCGACATACATGCCGCTATCGAGCGCAATGATGCGGCCGTAGCGGGTGAGGGTGGTGAGCACTTCGGCGATGCGTTTGGCGCGGGCTTCGGTGGCTTTGCCTTTGAACAGTTTGGATATACCGGCGGCGTCGAGCGGCTGCGCGTGCGCTGCCAGCGCGGCTTCGATGGCGAGCGGCTGTTCGTAGCGATCCTTCGGGAAAGCGGGCAGGTCCTTGTCGATGGCGACGACTTTCTCTTCGAGATCGAGGTCGCCAGTTTTCTGCGCGGCGGCTTGTTTGCCGAAGCGCGACTCTTGGTATTCGGGGCGCAGCCAGCGGACGAAGCCTTGCGCTTCTTCCTTGGCGCGCTCGGCGTTGAGCGCGACGAGCCTTTCGAGGATCTGTTCGTCGCTGAGATCGGCGGGCCAGCCATAGGCTTCGGCCGTGGCGGCGTCGATCTGGTCGTGCAGGTCTTTGATGACGAGCACGAGGCCGCGGTTTTTCACGTCTTCGTCTTGCGGCGTGAGTTCAGCGCCGGCCTTCACTTTTTCGAGGACGTTGTAGAGGCCGGTGAGCGTGATGTCGGGATGCTCGGCCTGCACACGCTTGCGCGTGGCGTCGAGTTCTTCACCAAGCGCACGGAGTTTAGCTTTGAGCGCGGGCGGAGGATCGGGGAAGGGGAAAGGATCGAATGTGCGAGACTTTGAGTCGCGCGGGTCGTTGCCATAGCCGAGCCAACCGCCTGCGATCGGCGCCCATGTTGTGTGCATACGGCTTGAGAGAACGGCGAGGAGCCAAGCGTCGTCGCTGGCGATTACGACGAGCATGTTATCCGGGATGATCGACGCGTCGAGAAACTGAAAAGTGCGATGCTTAGTTGTCTCAATGGTGGCGATGTATCTTGCGAAGCCTCCGAGCGCCGGCCGCAGCTCCCGGCGCGGCTCGCCAAAAACCCACCAATTCTGTTTGTAGCTTTCGCGGTTGTTGAGGTCGCGCTCGGGCTTCACCGCCAAGAGCAGGTGCTGGTACACCTCGGGAAAATCGCGACGAACCTCGTCCGCGCTCAGGCCAAGCAGATCAATCACCATCACATCTCGCGATTGGCCAGCGAGGTCGCGGCCATTGCGATACGGGCGGATGTGGCGTTCGAGGTCCGGACGGCTCCCGAGGCCGAGGTGTTCGGCTTGTGACGGCGTTACGATAAAGCCCGCGCCGTGTAGCTTCACGCCCGGGGAACAGAGTCCGTCGTTGCCGAGCAGCGGTTTCGCTTGTGTCACATCAACGCCGACCGTCAAATCAGCGTTGATGCACCCCATCGCAGACTTGAAGCTCAGCCTGGGCACATCGGTGTCGATGTCGCGCTCGGCGACGCACTCAAGCAGATGCCCGAACGCAGGTGTGGTCTGCGCGACGGTCATTGCGATGCGGACGGCGGCGCTGTCTTTGGTCGCTTTCGTCCACGGCTGATCGGGGATGGCAAAAACGAGCGTCAGTGGGTTCTTGCCGCTCAGGTGCCGCTCGATCACGCGGCGTTGAAACACCTGGCTGATCGAGTTCGTCGTCACCAAGCCGAAGCGACGAAGCCTGGTATCGGCGCGGCGCAGAGTGTCGGCGGCGCGATCCCACCAATACATCACATAGTCGGCGCTCTCGTTCATGTGCGGATGCGCGGCCCACAGCGCTTCGGCGTAGCCGCGCTCGGTGCGCGAACGGATGTCTTTGCCGCCGATGAAGGGCGGATTGCCGACGATGAACTCTGCTTCGGGCCAGATGGGACGGCGTGCGTTGGGGTAGTGCTCGACGCGCTGGTCAGACGGCTGCGCTTCCCCCTCACCCTGCCCTCTCCCCCTCTCGGGGGAGAGGGTGCGCACGGCGGGGAGGGGATAGCCATCCCAGGTCAGCACCGCGTCGTAGCCTTCGCGTTTTCCGAAATTGATATTGTCGAAGGCGCGCAGGATCGGTTCTTCGGGGTGGCCTTTGGTGTTGCGGTAGTGCCATTGCAGATAGCCGATCCAGACGACGAGTTCGGCGATGGCGGCTGCGCGCGGATTGAGTTCGAGCCCCAGGAAAAGATGCGGATCGACGGTGAGGTTTTTCAGCGTGAGCAAGCCCTGTTCGTCGCCCAGCTTGGTCAACGTCTCCAAGACTTCGCCTTCGAGCTGCTTCATCAGTTCGAGCGCGACATAGAGGAAGTTGCCGGTGCCGCAGGCAGGGTCGAGCACGCGCGTGTGGCAAAGCTCATAGTGGAACTTACGCACGATCTCGACGGCGTCGTTGTCCTTGCCGTCTTCCTTGGCGAGTTCGGCTTTGGTGAGCGCCGCTTCCCAATCCGCGCGTAGCGGCTCCATCACCGTGACTTCAACGAGGCGCTGCACGTACGCGCGCGGGGTGTAGTGGGCGCCGAGCTTGCGGCGCTCGTCCGGATCGAGCGCCTGCTCAAGCAGGGTGCCGAAGATGGCGGGGTCGACTTCGCGCCACTCCGCCTTTGCGGCGACAAGAAGCTCACCAATCTGCTCGCGGCCAAGCTCAAACGCCGTCGTATTCTTAAACAGCCCGCCGTTGAAGTGCTTCACCCGCGCTTCGATGACATGGCTGAACTCAGCGCCCTTCTCCATCTCCGACCAAAGCTGCTTAAGGCGCACCGTGAAGGTCTCCGGCCGTTCGATGCATTTTTCCAGGAGCGCCTGGAAACTCTTCTTCGGAATGAGGTCCACGTCCTCTGCGAACATCGTGAAGAGGCAGCGCATCAGGAAGTGCGCCACGTCTTCGGCGTTAGCGCCTGTCTCTTCCAGCGCCTTGCTCACGGCAGCCAAACGCGCAGCGATTTCGCGGGTGACGCGGACAGCGTTCTTGGTCGGATCGAGACTGTGTGGGTTTGTCCAAATCGTCCTCAGCTGCTCGCGGCACTTTTCGTCGTGCAGGTCTTCTAGGAAGACGCGATAGCCGTTGCGATCGGGGAATTGCGTGTAGGCGCGGCCGGTGCCGGTGAAGTCGGCGTAAAGTTCGAAGCAATGGCCGACATCGCAGACGATGATAAAGGGCGGCGCTTTGTGTTCGGCATCGAGCAGGAAGACGTAGCCCTCGGCTTGCTTGCGCGCATTGCGCATCATGACGTCCCAGCCGCGTTGGGCGGTGCGCGAGCCGCGCGGGGCTTCCTCTTTGAAGAGGCTGGCTTGGCCGGGGAGTGCGTTCTTCTGATCGGGCAGGCGCGATTGCTTGGCTTCGAGGATGAAGCAGTCGCGCTTGTAGAGGTCGATGCGCTTCGGGGCGCTGGTATCTGCGCTTTCGCGGGGGCGGACGGGGCGCTCGAATGTGTAGTCGTTGCGGCCATCGGCGCCGGCGGGGTTGGGATGCTCGACACCGAGGATGTCGCAGAATTCGCTGAGGAACAGAGCGTAGTTGGCGCGCTCGGCGCCGCCGACGCTGGCTGTCCAGCGCGCGATAAAGGCTTCGACTTTTGCTTGGTCCGTCACGTTTCCCACCCGCAGGCGGGATAGTAAGGGCGCACGCTATGCGCGCAAACCCCTAATCCTCATCCACCACATCGACCAGAATATCCCGTTTCCCGGCGGCATTCGCCTCCGAGATAATCCCCGCCTTTTCCATTTTCTCGATCAGCGTGGCGGCGCGGGTGTAGCCGATGCGTAGGCGGCGCTGCAGATAGCTCGTGCTGGCTTTGCGGTCGCGTTGGACGATTTCGACGGCGCGGTCGAAGAGGTCGTCGCCGCCGCCTTCGCCGTCGGCGAAGAGTTCGGGATTGTCGTCGGCGCCGGCGTTTTCGTTCGGCTCGGCGGTGACGTCGGTGCGATATTGCGGCGCGCCTTGCTCTTTCAGCATGGCGACGACGCGTTCGACTTCAGCGTCGGTGACGAACGGTCCGTGCAGGCGCCGAATGCGGCCGCCGCCGGCCATGAACAACAAGTCGCCCTGGCCGAGGAGTTGTTCGGCGCCTTGCTCGCCGAGGATGGTGCGCGAGTCGATCTTGCTGGTG
>SXGT01013860.1_pt1 | contig 12861 bp, 9 predicted proteins | sample 3176221 | NCBI WGS metagenome assembly SXGT01 (sample SAMN11356862, study PRJNA531348) | freshwater metagenome | isolation source: freshwater sample F1-120 | place: China: Fuxian Lake, Yuxi | collected 2017-12-25
CCCAGTGCCTTGGAAGCAGCGTCACTTCCCGTGCGACGATACCGAGCCGCGGGCGTCCGCGACTGCGCCTGGTGTCGGCCTGATCCGGGTCGGTGCGGTCCGTGTCGGTGGGGTCCGTGTTGGTGGGAGCAGGAATCGCCAAGGCATCGCCGGCGTCTGCTGCATCCGGATACGCCTTGTTCTCGGCCAGCCACCCGCGCGCCCAGGAGCGGATGTCGTCGTCACTGCCACGCAGATCGAGGTCAACGACGCGCCCGCGCGCATCGTCGAAGGTCAGCACCCGCATGTCGGGCGCGCCATCCAGGGCGCTTCGTACCGCGATCGCGACATCACCCGGGCGAAAACCTGCCTCGACCCGCATGGCAGCACCCGTGGGCGCTGCCATGCAGACTGCTGCTCCTGCGGCGGCCACACAGGTCGGTGGCCGTCATGTCAGGGCCTGCGGTCAAGGCCCGCGGTCACGACCCGCGGGTCAAGGAAAGAACGGCTCGTTGTAGTTCTCGGCCCCACCGCGCTTCACGTCCGCCAGCCAGTCTCCTGCGTAGGGCCAGGCCGCCGGGTCGTCCGGCGATGGACCCTGCCAGAAGCGCGACAGCGGGCCATCGCCCACGCGTTCCAGCGACCAGGCCTGGCGGCGGAAGGTCCAGCTGTCCGGCACCAGCCGGTGTGCCTCGCGGAAGTGCTTCACCGCCAGGTCGTGCCGGCCGTCGATCTCGAGCTGGGTGGCGAGCTGGAAGTGCGCGTGGCCGAGCGCCACGTCGTTGTCGCGCGGGCGTGAGCGTAGGACGACCTGCTCGGGTGAGAGCGCGAAGCGGCTCGCCGCGCCGTGCTCCACCCAGTCGCGCAGCGCCGCGTGGTAGGCCGCGGCATCGTTCCTGATCTTCGATGCCTCGCCCATCATCTCGATCATGCGCGTGGGCGTGCCCGGCGGCAGGTCGAAGCGCGGCGGCGGTGCAACGCCGGCGGCGACGGGCTTTGGCGGTGCAGGCGCGGTCTCGGCAGGGCGGACGATCATGCCCTGCTCGTCGATCCACACGCTCTGCGGGATGTTGGTGATGCCGAAATGTTCGGCCAGCACGTGGTGCCGGTCGATCAGCGACGGATGGTTGGGATTGGCGGCAGCAATGAAGCCGCGGCAGCCGTCACTACCAAGCGCGTCGAGGCCGACGGTGACGAGTTCGAAGCCCCTGGGGTGCAGTTCGTTCCGCAGTGCCTGCCACACGGGCAGGTCGCCGGAGCACCCTCAGTACGGGGCCCAGGCGTAGAGCAGCACCTTCTGCCCACGCAGGCTGGCGAGGCTGAACATGTTGCCGTCGACATCCGGCAGCCGCAGGTCGGGTGCCTCCGCGGTGGCGAGCGCGCGATTGCCGAGGGTGATGGGGCCGAGTGCCCAGAGGCCGGCCTCGGGCTCGGCGACCAGCGCCATGCCGAGGTCCTGCGCGAGGACCGTGGCGTCGAGTGTCTCGGCCACCGGCGTCGACAACGGAATGCAGATCGGCCCCTTGCAGGCACCCTCGGGCTTGAGGGTCCAGCCGGTGCCGGCGTCGAAGTCGGACTTCGAGATCGAGAGAGCGCGCAGCAGCATGGCTTGCTCCTCATGGATTGAGATGAAGTGAGAAGGAACGAGATGGCCGGGAATGCGTGGGGTTGAGCTGGGCCTCCGTAGGATGGCGGCCGAGTGTAGAGCGCAAGTGTCGTGTGGCGCCGCGCTCAACGTGCAGCGCAGCGAAAAAGGGCGTGAACCGAGCCCGCGCTGCGCGGCTCGAACCTGCACCGAGCTGCTACACCAGCCCCTGACGCGGCCGGATCAGGCACTCTTGCGCCGCGCTCGCGACCATCTCGCCCTGCTCGGTGAAGAACTCGCCGCGCACGAAGCCGCGCGCGCCAACGGCGCTCGGGCTCGCCTTCCTGAACAGCAGCCAGTCATCCACGCGAAATGGTCGATGCAGCCACAGCGAGTGGTCGAGGCTCGTTCCCTGGATGCGTTGATGGTCGGCCGGCGAGGTGCCGTGGGGCAGCATGCTCGTGCTCATGAAGTCGAGATCGGAGAGGTAGCCGAACACCGCCTCGTGCACCCGTGCATCGTCGACAATCTGCCGGCTCGTCCGTATCCAGGTATGCCGAAGCGGCTCCCGCCGCTCGCCGCCGGTGAGTCCGTGGGTCAGCAGGATGCCCTCGACCTGCCGTGAGTCGAAGGCCTCGAAGCGGAATGCGAAGTTCGCTACCTCGGGCCGTTGCCTGGCGAGCTCGAGAAAGCGCTGCCTGTCGGTCTGCAGATGGGCCGGGCCGTCCACCGCCGGCATGGGCCGCTGATGCTGGTATCCCGCCTCGTCGATGTGCCAGGACGCTGTCATCGAGAGGATTGGTCCCTTCGACTGGATCGCGGTGATGCGGCGGGAGCTGAAGCTCGCGCCGTCGCGCAGGTGCCTGACCTCCAGGCGGATGTCGCGTGTCCAGTCGCCCGGGGCGAGGAAATAGGCGTGCAGCGAGTGCAGGCGACGCTCGGTTGCGACGGTGCGCCCGCCCGCAGCAATCGCCTGCCCCACCACCTGGCCGCCGAACACGTGGTTCACGTGCACGTTGCGGCCGATGAAGGCATCAGGCTCGCCTGCCACGGGCAGCACGTCCAGCACGCCGAGGATCTCGTCCAGTACGCCGCTCACGTCGTCTTCTCCCGCGCCTGCTGGAAAAGGCGCGGATTGTGGGCCAATCGGTACCTGCTGTGCGCCCGCCCGGACGGGCTCGTGCGGACCCACTTGGTCATCCAGCGAGGCTGTTGTCTACTCGCGTCCCGCCCCGGTATCCCGGCCACACCGCAGGATTGGAACAACGGCAGGATACGAAGGCTGACCCGGAACGACACTGGATGAGCGAGCAGCAGCAGGAACTTCTCGACGAATGGGTGCGCTACCTGCCGCGGCTCATCCTCGAGCGCTTGATGGCCGACGGGCGGCCGGACCGGGCGATGCTCGAGGTCACCGAGTGCGCCGTGCTGTTCGCCGACATCTCGGGCTTCACGCCACTCACCGAGGCCTACACAAGGCGTGGCCCGGAAGGCGTCGAACTCCTCACGCGCACGCTCAACGACTTCTTCGGGCGGGTGATCCGCACCATCCAGTTCCACGGCGGCGACATCGTGAAGTTCGCTGGCGATGCGATCACGGTGATCTGGCGCGCGACGGAAGGCGATGATGGTGCGTTGTCGCTCGTGCTGCGCGCAGCCAACTGCGCGCTGCAGATCCATCCCGAGGTGGCCGGCTACGAGGCCGATGGTCATCCGCTCCAGCTGAAGCTGTCCCTCGGTGTCGGTCGCATTGCCGTCGTGCACGTGGGCGGTGAGCTGAATCGTTGGGAATTCACGATCTCGGGTGAGCCCATGCACCAGGTGGCCGGTGGCGGCCACCTTGCAGCGCCGGGCGATACCGTGCTGTCACCTGCAGCCTGGGCGCTCGTGGGCCCCTGTGCCGAGGGCGTTGCGCTTGCGGGCGGCTACCGCAGGCTTGCCGCGCTCAGCCGCGTGCTGATACCGCCCCCGCTGTCGGCGCTCGACGTGCCGGTCGCGCTCGAGGAGGCGGTGCGCGCCTACCTGCCGGCCGCCGTGACGCGCCGCATCATGGCGGGGCAGACCGACTACATTGGCGAGCTGCGCACCCTGACGATCCTGTTCATCAACTTGCCGGACATGCGTTACGACACGCCGCTGCAGCAGGCGCAGGATGCGATGCGCGGCCTGCAGCGCGCGCTGTACTTCCCGTACGAGGGCAGCATCAACAAGCTTTCCGTGGACGACAAGGGCGTGACGCTCATCGCCGCGCTTGGCATGCCGCCGTTCTCCCACGAGGACGATCCGTCGCGCGGTGCGCGCGCTGCACTCGCGATGCTCGCGGTGCTGGCCGACATGGGCCTGCGCTGCAGCGTCGGCGTGACCACCGGCCGAGCCTACTGTGGGGCGGTGGGCGGCCCCGAGCGGCGCGAGTACACCATCATGGGCGACAAGGTGAACCTCGCTGCCCGACTGATGCAGAGCGCGTCCGGAAGTGTGCTGTGCGATGCAGACACCCAGGCGCGCGCACGTGACGACGTCGAGTTCGGGCCTGGTTACGACCTGCGCGTGAAGGGCAAGCAGGACCCGGTGCGGGTGTACGAGGCGCGCCGCGCGATCGGCCGCAGCGCGCGCCGCGAGCAGGCGGCCGTGTCGACCGGCCTCATTGGTCGGCAGGTGGAGCTCGCGCGAATGCAGTCGCTGCTCGCCGACCTCGTGGACCACGGCCGCAATGGTGCCGTGATCGTCGAGGGCGAGGCCGGCATCGGCAAGTCGCGCATCCTGCAGGCCTTCCTCGAGCAGGTGCGGCAGGCGCCGGTGCGGCTGCTGCTGTCGGCTGCGGATGCGATCGAACAGTCCACGGGCTACCTCGTGTGGCAGGAACTGCTGCTGCAGCAGTTGCAGCTTGCGCAGGTGGCACCCGCCGCGCGCGGCGACCACGTGCAGGCACTGCTGGGCGGCGATGCGCAGGTGGCGCCCTGGCTGCCCTTGCTGGATGCAGTGCTGAACCTCGGCATTCTGGACACTGCGCTCACGCGCGACATGGTGGGCACCGTACGCGCGAACAACCTGCAAGCACTGGTGGCGCGCGTGCTCGCGTACTCCGCCACGCGACGGCCGCTGGTGATCGTGATCGACGACGTGCACTGGATGGACTCGGCGTCCTGGGCCCTGCTGGCTGCGGTGTGGCAGCAGGTGTCGCCGCTGCTGCTCGTGCTGCTGACACGGCCGATGGGGCCACAGGAACCGTCGGAGCTGCGGGCGCTGCGCGCGGATGCGCGCACGCACGGCATCGTGCTCGATCGCATGACGCCCGAAGAGACGGTGCTGCTGGTGGCGCGCCGGCTCGGCGTCGATCGGCTGCCCGATGCCGCGGCGGCATTCATCCGCGAACGCGCGGAGGGGCATCCGTTCTTCGCCGAGGAAATCGGCTATGCGCTCCGCGACACGGGCCTGCTGCGGATCGAGGATGGACAATGCGCGATGGCGGCAGGTCAGTCACTCGAGCAGGCGAACCTGCCGGGCACGGTGCAGGGCATCATCACCAGCCGCATCGACCGCCTGAAGCCGCCCGAGCAGCTGACGCTCAAGGTTGCGAGCGTCATCGGCCGCACGTTCTCGCTGCCCATCCTGCACGGGGTGTTTCCGCTCGCACCGGAGCGCGAGCAGCTTGGCGAGCATCTCGGCGTGCTGCGCGCGCTCGACCTCACGCCGCTCGAGTCGCCGGCATCGCACGAGCTGTACTGGTTCAAGCACATCGTCACCCAGCAGGTGGCCTACGACCTGATGCTGCAGGCGCAACGGCGGCAACTGCATCGCAGCGTTGCCGGCTGGTACGAGCGCGAGCACGGCCTGGACCTCGGCAAGTACCACGCCCTGCTGGCGCACCACTGGTCGCAGGCGGAGGAACCGGCGAAGGCCATCGAGTACCTGGCGCTGGCCGCAGAGAATGCGGTGGCCGCCAACGCGAACACCGAAGCGCTGCGCCTGCTCGACGACCTCGACGCGCGGGCGGCGCTGTTGCCGGCAGGGCATGAGCACAACGATGCGTTCCGCCGTGCCTGGCGACAGCGCCTGCGGGCGACCGCGAATCACTCCCTCGGTCGCCTGGAGCCCACGAAGCTGGCGTTGCACGGGGCACTCGATGCGCTCGGGCTGGCACAGCCGAAGGACATCGGCGGCGTCATCCGCAGCGTGCTGCGCGAGCTCGCGGTGCAGGTGAGCCACCGCAGGTTCCGCATCCCGACGCCGCCGGTGGATGCGCGCGAGCGGCACCGGCTCGTGCAGGGGAGCATGCTGTCGGAAGACCTGTTCCTCGTGTACTTCTTCGACAACGACGCGCCGAACATCCTGCTCACCACGCTGCGCGCCATCAACTTCTCGGAGCAGGCAGGCGAGGTGTCGCCGGGGCTCATCCGCGGCTACCTGAGCCTTGCAGTCGCACTGGAGGCGATCCCGCTGCGCGGCATTGTCGATGCCTACCTGCAGCGGGCGCGCGACGCGCTGGATGCCCAGGACAACCAGGCCATTCGTGCCTGGGCCGGCATCGTCTTCACGGTGATCGCGGGCGGCCGCGCGCAGTGGCCGCTGGCCGAGGAGGCGACGGCGCGGGCGATGCAGATCAACCGCACGCTCGGCGACCACCGCGGCTGGGAGGAATGCGCGGCCAACCTCGAGCTCACGCGCATCCTCTACGGCCGCTTCGACGACCCGGCAGAGGCGCTGTGCACGCAAGTGCTCGAGTCCGGCCTGCGCCGGCAGTCGGTGCAGGTACAGGGCTGGGGCCACGTGCTCGTCGCGATGCTGGCCCAGCACCAGCAGCGACTGGAGGACATGCGCGCGCCGCTGGGTGCTTTCTTCGCGACCGTGGACACGAACCCCGCGTATGGGGACCAGATCAACCGGCTGGAGGCCCTCGGCCTGGCCGCGCAAATGGCCACGCGCGACCGCCGCTGGGACGACGCACGCGCGCTGCTCGTGCGCGGCGCTGCGGTGATCGTGGCGCTGGGCATGCCCAGCCAGTTCCGCATCGTCACCGCGACGCAGCTGTACGCGGAAGCGGCGCTGGCTTTCCTGCAGGCACATCCGGCAGACCGCACGGCACCGGGCTGGATCGACACGGCGCTCGGCTTCATCGGCAAGGCTGCGCGCAGCTTCGCGGTGGTCCGCCCGAAGCTCGCCTGGCTGCGGGGCAAGCGCGCGTACATCGCCGGCCGGCACAGGTTGGCGTGGAAGCAGTGGAACGAGAGTGCGGCGCTCGCGCGCAGCCTCGACATGCCCTATGACGAACTGCTGGTGCAGTGCCTGCGCGCGCGCCTGCTCGCCGACGAGGCCGCTGCGGCGCGCGCGAAGGCCCTGCAGGCGCGCATGCGCACCGGCATGCCGGTGGAGGTCGACTTCATCGGTTCCTGATCGCGGCCGCGCCGTGCGGTGGTGGTGGCCAAGGTACATGCAGAGACCTGACGGAACGACAACTCGATGACTGGAGAAGTGACATGGGACTGACGATCTATGGTGTGTCGCAGAGCCGTGCTATCCGCGTGCTGTGGATGGCGCAGGAGCTCGGCGTGGCCTTCGAGCACGTGCCACAGGACTTCGCGGGTGAGAAGTCGCCGGCGTTCCTGGCCGTGAACCCGAACGGCCGCGTGCCGGCGATCGACGACGACGGCGTGCTGCTGTTCGAGTCGATGGCCATCAACCTCTACCTCGCGAAGAAGTACGGCGCGGCCGCCGGGCTGGCGCCCAAGGATGTCGCGGAAGACGGCATCGCCACCCAGTGGAGCTTCTGGGTGATGACCGAGATCGAGAAGTCGCTGCTGAACGCGATGTTCTTCGCGCGCGGGATGATGGGCAATGCCAAGGACCCCGAGAAGGCGGCGGCCTGTCTGGCGGAACTCGACAAGCCATTCACGGTGCTGAACGGCGCACTCGCTGGCAGGGACTACCTGATGGGCGGGCGCTTCACGGTGGCCGATCTCAACCTGGCCTCGGTGCTCACCTGGGCGAGACCGGCCGGTGTGGCGATCGCGAACTATCCGAACGTCGAGGCCTGGCTTGCGCGCTGCCTCGCACGGCCGGCGTTCGCGAAGGCCCGCGCGTGAGCGCCGGCGCGCGTCCCGGGACGGCGCTGGAGGCATCGCCCGAGGAAGTTGGCATGTCGTCGGCAGGGCTGCAGCGCCTGCACCGACTGGTGCAGTCCTATGTCGACGACGCCAAGATCCCGGGTGCCATCGTGATGGTGGCGCGCGGTGGCAAGGTCGTGCACCACGGCCTGCACGGGCTGATGGATCGCGAGGCCGGATTGCCGATGCGTGCGGATGCGATCTTCCGCATCGACTCGATGACGAAGCCGATCGCGAGCGTCGCGCTGATGCAGCTCTACGAGACGGGCGCGTTCCAGCTCGATGACCCCGTTGCGCGGTTCATCCCGGAGTGGCGCGACCTGAAGGTGTTCGACGACGGCACGGCGGACGACTTCGAGGTGCGCGACCCGCGGCGGCCCATGAGCGTGCGCGACGTGTTGATGCACACGAGCGGCCTCGTGAACAGCGCCACCGAGCATCCGGTGGGCGAGTTGTACAGGCGGGCGAAGCTGTTCGGCTCGCGCTCGGGGGGCACGCTCTCCGACATGATCGCGAAGGTGGCCGAACTGCCGCTCAAGTGTGATCCCGGCGCAGAGTGGAACTATGGCATCTCCACGGACATCGTCGGCTATCTGGTGGAGCGCATCAGCGGCGAGCGCTTCGACCGCTACCTGCAGGCGCACGTCTTCGACCCGCTGGGCATGGTCGACACCGCGTTCCATGTCGAGCCTGCGCAGGTCGAGCGCTTGTGCGCCTGCTACCAGCGCACGAGTGGTGCACAGGCGTACGAACTGGTCGATGCACCCTCGAGCAGCACCTACCTCGGGCAGAAGACCTACCTCTCGGGTGCCGGAGGGCTTGTCTCGACGGCCGCGGACTACCTGCGCTTCACGCGCATGCTCGCGGGCGGTGGCCGCTACGGTGGCGCGCGCATCCTTGGTTCGCGAACCCTCGCGTACATGGCGAGCAACCACCTGCCGAATGGTGGCGATCTCGCATCGATGGGCCAGGCGCGTTTCACCGAGTCGACCACCGAGGGCATCGGCTTCGGGCTCGGCTTCGCGGTGCTGCTGGACCCGACGCGCACCCAGGTCGTGGGCACGCCGGGCGAGTACTACTGGGGTGGTGCGGCGTCGACGGCGTTCTTCGTGTCGCCGGCGGAAGACCTGTCGATGATCTTCCTCACGCAGCTGCTGCCGTCGGGCACCTACGCGTTCCGGCGCGAGTTGCGGGCAGCGATCTACGGGGCGATCGACGACTGATGGCGAGGCTGTCGATTGCGGCGGCCGTGCTGCTGGCCGGGATGTGCGCCGGCTGTGCGTCTGCGCCCGTCGCAGGCACTCAGCCACTCGCGAATGTGGCGGCCGGGCCCGGCAACCCCGTGGCTCAGGCGCTCGAGTCGCTGCGCATGCGCGAAGGCTTCGGGCCCAACGACGCCGTGGTGGTGCTGCAGGGGGAACGCGTGCTGTATCGCTGGGGCGACGTCGACTCGCCCATGTACGTCGCCTCTGTGCGCAAGAGCATCCTCAGCCTGCTCTACGGGGTCGCGGTGGAGAAGGGCGTCGTGCGGCTCGACGCCACGCTGGCGGAACTCGGCATCGACGAGGCGCAGGCACCGCTCACCGCGATCGAGAAGCGCGCCACGGTGCGCGACCTGCTGATGGCGCGCTCTGGCATCTACATCGAATCGTCGGGCGAGACGACATCGATGAAGGAATTGCGCCCGCGGCGCGGCCAGTACGCGCCCGGCGAGCACTTCTACTACAACAACTGGTACTTCAACGTGCTCGGGGTGATCCTCGAGCGACGCACCGGCATGGGCATCGGCCAGCTCGTGGACCACTGGCTCGCGCGCCCGCTCGGCATGACGCGCTTCCGCCGGGAGCACGTCAGCTATCGCTCGGTCGCGAGCAGCGAGCACCGGCAGTACATGATCGACATGAGCGCCGAGGACCTCGCGCGCATCGGTGCCATGGTGCTGCAGCGCGGGCGCTTCGCCGGGCGGCAGGTGGTGCCCGAGGCCTGGATCGACGAGAGCCTGCGGCCATGGTCAGCCCTACCCGAGCGGAATCCCGCGGTGCCCGGCATCGATGCCTTTGGCTATCTGTGGTGGCTCGATACCACCGGGCAGGATGCGTGGGCCACGGGATATCACGGCCAGTTCATGATCGTCGACCGCGACGCCGGCATCGTGGTGGTCACGCGCAACGACTACGGACGTGGCCCCGGCTGGGTGTGGGAGCGGTTGTTCGGCAATTCCGGCACCTACGGCACGATCCTCGCGATCCAGCGCGGGGCCCTGGCGGCACTCGGGCGGCAATGACCCGACTTGCCAGCGCAAACGCATGGTTGGCGAGGCCCTGACGTCAGGCGCGCACGGCGTCGATCAACCCGAGCACGATCTCGAACACGATGAGCGCCACGATGTACCACTCCACGCGCAGCGCGCGGCGCGTGTTGATCAGGTCGAGGCAGCGCTCGGCCACGCTGGAGATCAGCCCGAGCTTGCGTGACAGCGCGCGGTCGCGCTCGTTGAGCTCGAACTCCGCTGCGAGCCGCGAGTAGAGACCATCGAGTTCGGGGAAGTCCCAGGTGACCTCGGGCTTCTCGGTGATCTCCACGCGCCCCACGGTGCGTGTCTCGGTGAGCAGGGTCTCGCCGATCTGCCGCAGCAGGCCGCGGTCACCGCCCGGCATGTCGCCTTCGCGCAGTTGCTGGGCGAGGCGCTCGACCTGCTCGATCGCCTCCGAGGCGCGCTTCTCGTAGTAGGCGAGCACGGTGGTCTTCGCGAGCACGTGTGCAACGACCTCGAGCCGCGGATGCGTCGCGGCATGCAGATTCACCTCGCCATTGGCCGACACGCCTTCGGGGCGTCCGGGGTCGACCTGCAGCCGGATGTCCTCGAACTCGGCCGAAGGAAATGCATCGCGCACGAAGGGGGCGATGCGCTCGAGCAGCGTGTAGTCCTGTGCGGGTTGGGTGCCGATGGTGACGACGACCCCGAAGCGGAACACGAATGCCGTGCCAGGCTGCAGGTCGATGCGCGCAGGCGCGAAGCCGATTGCCGGCAGGCCTACGCCAGACGAAGTGAGCCGCGCGCCCAGGAAGCGTGACCGCGCCTCGAAGGCTGACGATTTCACATCGTTGACGGCGTCGGTGTGCGCAGCGGCAGTGCTGGACATGGTGCGGGCGTCGCGGGGAGGGCCCGGCATCATCGCAGGATAGGTCCATTCGACGTCGCCGCAGGCGCCGGCAGCGGCGGGCACCCTGAATCGCAGGCTCGGGAGGAACAACCCGAGACGCGGCGCGCCGGTGCCGGCGACGCGCCGCGTGGCTGCAGCTCAGGCCATGCGACGCGCGCGTCGCAGCACCGCGCCGGCCAGGGCCGCCGCCGCGAACAGGCCGAAGGCACCGGGCGCAGGCACGCCCGTCGGGTCGGTGTCGAAGCGGATCGGGTTCCTGCTCATGCTCACCTGGCCGGCGCTGGCGAAGGTCAGCCCGGTGACGAACGCCGACGGATTGCTGGGGTCCACGTTCGCCGACGGCTCGATGCCTGCGATGCGGAAGCGATCGATGCCCGCGCCGCCGAAGGCGTGCGCGACGCCGCCGGTGAGCACCTGGTCGAAGATCCAGTCCATGCCGTCCCAGAGCAGCAGGTCGTACAGGTTGTCACCGAAGCTCGGCAGCAGCACCGAGGCGAACAGCGGCGAACCTGAATCGACCGTGTAGTCGTAGCCGATGGCAACGACGGGGTCGATGAAGATGCGCTGGTTCAGCACGATGCCGAAGTCGAAATCCCAGCCTGCGGCCGTGGCGACCGGCAGCAGCGGATTGCTTGCCGTCGAGCCATTCGGCGGCGTGCCACCTTCGCGGAAGGCAAAGGTCCACAACCCGGGGGTGTCAACGGAGACGTTGCTGGTGTTCACCAGCTGCAGCACGTTGTTGGTGAACGAGCCGGGCAGGGCGAGGAAGTTGGTGGTGTCCCCCGCGTCGAAGCCAGCCTGCGCTGGTATGCCACCCAGCCCGCCGCCGCCGCCGCTGGCGTCGCCCGTCGTCCATTGCGGGATGTTGTAGCGGAAGTCGGCGTCGAAGTTGCCTGCACCCGTCTCTGCGCGATTGCGCAGCACCAGCTGGAAGTCGTTGATCCTGTCGCTGTGCGACCTGTAGTAGCCGACCTGGTCCCAGGTGATGACCACGGTGTTGGCGTTCGGGCTCGCCACCCACACGTTGTTGCTTCCCGGCGGGCCGCCGGTGACGCCGCGTGTGTCCACATCGGCCCAGAACGGCGCGATCATCGGCTGGCCCGCCACCGGAAACGGTCTCGGCGTGTAGGCACCGACCGGACCATTGAACGTGATGTTGCCGTTGTTGTTGATGAAGAACCGGCTGTAGTCGTTGCCGAAGAAGTTCAGCGTGAACGGCAGGTCCAGCTGAGATGACGAGCCATCGTCGTTCGGCGACATCGCGAGGTCGCCGTAGTTGCGGGCACCGCCGAAGCCGTCCAGCAGCGGTATGGCGAGGGCACCCTGCGCGGCGCCTGCGAGCAGCAGGGTCGAGAGGGCGAGTTGTCGGGTGTTCATGTGAGAGGTTCCGGGTGCGGTGGGTCGATGTACGCGCGGTCGCTGATGGCGTGCCGACCACGGGGCATCGCCGCCCCGCGAGGTCCTCTCGTGTCGCCACGGCAGCCGCGCCGCGTCCGGGTGCATGTTTCCCATGCCCGCAAGCGACGGCCATTGCGCGGCGTCAATTTCCCGGCTGATTCGGGGGCCGATCGTGACGGGCCCCGGCGTCCGTCGCGTCTCAGCCGAGCGTGCGCCAGTGGTGACAGCGCACCGTGTCGCCGCCGTCGACCGTCTCCAGCGCGGGCACCTCACGTGCACAGCGCTCCGTTGCATGGGCGCAGCGCGTGTGGAAGCGGCAGCCGGTGGGCGGATTGATCGGCGACGGCACGTCGCCCACGAGCCTGATGCGCTCGGGCCGCGCAGCGCGCGCGTGCGGCGCGAGGAGCGCGTGGTCCGGGATCGCCGAGATCAGCGCCCGCGTGTAGGGATGGCGCGGCGCGGCGTAGATCCGCCGCGACGACGCCGTCTCGACGATCTGGCCCAGGTACATCACGGCGATGCGGTCGGAGACGTGCTTCACCACCGTCAGGTCGTGGGCGATGAACACCATCGCGAGGCCCATGTCGCGCTGCAGCTCGAGCAGCAGGTTGACGATCTGCGCCAGCAGACATGC
>SXGT01418036.1_pt1 | contig 12860 bp, 13 predicted proteins | sample 3176221 | NCBI WGS metagenome assembly SXGT01 (sample SAMN11356862, study PRJNA531348) | freshwater metagenome | isolation source: freshwater sample F1-120 | place: China: Fuxian Lake, Yuxi | collected 2017-12-25
GAGGCTGGCAAACTCAGCCTGGATATCACGGACTTCAATCTCGAACGCCTGCTGAACGGTATCGTCAATCTGGTCGATGACAAGCAGCGTGAAAAAGGCATTTCGCTGCGCCGCGAGATGGATCCGGCTCTGCCCCGTGTATTGCGCGGAGATCCGACGCGGCTGTCCCAGGTGTTGCTGAATTACCTTTCCAATGCAGTCAAATTCACCCAGCACGGCGGCATCGTGATTCGAGCCCGCATCCTGAATGAGGCAGAGGGCGAGATGATGCTCCGCTTCGAGGTGGAAGACAGCGGTATCGGCATTCCCGCCGACCTGCTGCCGCGCCTGTTCAGCTCATTCGAACAGGCGGACAGTTCCACCACTCGGAAATACGGCGGTACCGGCCTTGGCCTGGCGATCAGCCGTCGCCTGGCGGAATTGATGGGCGGTGAAGCCGGCGCAGAGAACCTGGCCGGGCGCGGTAGTCTGTTCTGGTTTACTGCCCGTGTCAGACGTGGCGATGCCGAGTCTGCGCAGATCGGTAATGACCAGCGTGGGCGGGAAACTGCCGACAGCAACCTTGCTGCATTGCGTGGCCGCCGGGTATTACTGGTCGAAGACAATTCGATCAATCAGGAAGTCGCACTCGAACTGCTGAAGGAGGTCGGGATTCGCGCCGATCTCGCCGGCGATGGTCGGGAAGCGCTGGCGATGGCGAGTGCGAACGCCTACGAATTGATTCTGATGGATGTGCACATGCCGGTGATGGACGGGCATGCCGCCGCCACCGCCCTGCGCGGCATGCCGGGTTATGCGGCGACCCCGATTCTTGCGATGACCGCCAGCGTGCTGGCGGAGGAGCGAAGCAAGTGCATGCAGTCCGGCATGAATGATCTGGTACCTAAACCGGTCGATCCCGATGCCCTGTTCACTGCGTTGGGCAAATGGCTGCCGGAGCGACGGCAACTGGAAGAAGTTGCGCAGCAGACGGCAATCGCGTCCGATATTGATGCACAGCTTGCCGCGCTCGGCCTGATCGGCGGGCTGGATACCCGATTCGGCCTGCACAATGTGCGCGGCAAGATGGCGACCTATACACGTTTGCTGCGCAAGTTTGCGCTGACACATGGCGAGGACATGGCCAATTGCCGCCGACAATGCGAAGCCGGTGACCGGGAACAGGCACGGCGAGTCGTCCATACCTTGAAAGGTGCTGCCGGGACGCTGGGCGCAATTCGGCTGCAAGGCCTGGCGGCCGAACTGGAAACGAGGATGCGCGAGTCAGACCTGGATGCATTGTCGAATCCTGAAGTGCGAGAACTGCTGGCGCGACTGGAGAGCGAATTTGCGGCCTTGCGGATCGCTTTGCTGGACATTCTGGGCGATACCGATGAATCAACTTCGTCCCTCCACCCGGCCGGTGAACAGACATGATCAACCCCTGGACTTCGACCCGCGTACCGGTGCTGATCCGAAACCGGCGCTGGTGGTTGATTCCGCTTATCGCCTGGACACTCGGGGTTTCGGTGTCGCTGCATTTGCATCTTGATGATCTGCATCGGCAAGGCATGGAGGTGGCCAGCGAAGGCGCGCGCAACCTGTTCAACATGGTGGTGATGACGCGGGCCTGGAATGCCGCTCATGGCGGCGTATATGTGCCGGTCAGCGACAAGGCGCCGGTCAATCCTTATCTGGACCATCCGCGTCGCGATCTGGTCACCCTTGACGGCCAGCGGCTGACCATGATCAATCCGGCCTACATGACACGTCAGATCAGCGAACTGGCGCGCGACAAGGGCGGCACCGTGTTCCACATCACCAGCCTGAAACCGATCCGTCCGATGAATACTCCCGACGCCTGGGAACGCGATGCGCTCGCCGCATTCGAGCGGGGTGCCGAGGAGGTCATCGAATTGCGGGCCGGCGATAACGGCGCCACGCTGCTGCGCTATATGGCGCCATTGAAGGTCGCACCACCCTGCATGGTTTGCCATGCCAAGCAGGGCTACAAGGTCGGCGACATTCGCGGCGGCATCAGCGTCACACTGCCATTCGATCGAATCGTCGCGGCTTCCGAACATGCGCGTCGGCAGACCCTGTTCATGCACATTGCCGTGTTCCTGGTCATTGCGCTGGCGGGCTGGGGGATACTCGAACTGCTGCGGCGTCGCTGGCACGATCTGGCGGATAACCTGACCGAGCTGGAAAGCGCCCGCAACGCGATGCAGATTGCCAATACGGAACTGGCACACGCGCGCGACAGCGCCGAGTCGGCAAGCCGTTCCAAGAGCGCCTTCCTGGCGGCGATGAGCCATGAATTGCGCACACCGCTGAACGGCATTCTGGGTTTTGCGCATCTGCTGCAACGCACCGACCTGCCCGCCAAGGCAGTCGAGCAGGTCAGGCGCATATCCGAGCAGGGTGGCAATCTGCTGACTCTGGTCAACGAAGTCATGGAGTTCACCCGCCTGGAAGCGCTTGCCCCACCAGCACGACCGGGCAGCATCGACCTGGCTGCGTTGCTTTGGGTTCTGGCCGAGGAATTGCGACAGGCCGGCGCCGCGAAAGGCTTGCAGGTAAAGATTGATCTGGCGCCCGACTTGCCGGCACGGATTGATGGCGAACGCGAATGGTTGATCGGTTGTCTGCGGCCGATGCTGCTCAATGCAGTGAAATTCACCGAGTCGGGAGAAGTCGGCCTGATTGCCGGCAAATCGGCCGGATTGTCGGAGGGGGGCGAAACTTATCCCCTGCGGGTGACGGTCAGCGACACCGGCATCGGTATCGCCGAGGCTGACCAGGCCAAACTGTTCCAGCCCTTCCGCCAGATCGACGATGCCAGAACACGGCGCTTTGGCGGCCTTGGCCTCGGTCTGGCGATCAGCGCACGCTATGCCGAGTTGCTGGGAGCCAACTTGTCTTGTGAAAGCAGACCGGGCCAGGGTAGCCGCTTCCATTTCGACTGGAAGACGCATTGCGTTGCGCAGGAGTTGATCACGGGAGAACTGCTCAATGATGATCCGGTCATTGTCATGGATGAACTGGAGCAGTTGCTGGGTCAGGATGACATGAGCAGTGCTGCGACTTTGCAGCGCATGTTGCCGATCCTTGCGCAGTATTTCGAAGCCAATGATCTGGTGATTCTGGTCAAGCAGGTGCAGAGTTTTGATTACCCCGAGGCGGTGTCCACCCTGCGCGCCATGCGCCGGAAAATCTGAACCAGGCCGCCACCTCGTCCTGCGGAACCACCTTGCGTATCCTCTTTCTGACCCATGCATTCAACAGCCTGACCCAGCGGCTGTTCATTGATCTGAGCGCGCGCGGACATCAGGTATCGGTCGAGTTCGACATCAACGATGCAGTCAGCCTTGAGGCGGTCGAGTTGTTTCAGCCACAACTGATCCTGGCGCCCTATCTGCGCAGAGCCATTCCGGAATCCATCTGGCGCCGGCATGTCTGCCTGATCGTGCATCCCGGAGTAATTGGCGATCGCGGCCCGTCGGCGCTGGACTGGGCGATCCTGAACAACGTTCCGGAATGGGGCGTGACCTTGTTGCAGGCGGAAGCCGAAATGGATGCCGGTCCGGTCTGGGCGGCTGAAACCTTTGCGCTGCGAGCAGCCATGAAATCCAGCCTGTATCGCAATGAAGTCACCGAAGCTGCCGCACGCGCGGTGCTCACGGCACTCGATCGGCTGCCGGATTATCTTGCCGGGCGCTGGCAACCGCTGGCGCATCCCCTGCAACCCATGCACCCGCTCATGCGCCAGGCCAACCGGGCGATTGACTGGCAGCGTGATGACACCGCTTGTGTGTTGGCGAAGATTCATGGCGCGGATAGCTTTCCCGGCGTGCTTGATGCCTTGTTCGGACAACCTTGCCATCTCTATCACGCGCAGCCTTTCGCGGCAGCCGGGCAACCTGGCGAATTGATCTGCCAGTTAGACGAGGGCGTGGTCAGGGCGACTGTCGATGGCGCCGTCTGGATCGGTCATGTCAAGCGTCCGGATGGCGGCATCAAGCTGCCGGTCGCGCTGGCTTTTCCAGAAACCACGTCGTTGCCCGTTGCAGCTGCTGGCAGCCAGGATATCGAATACTCGGAAACCGGCCTGATCGGCTATCTGGCCTTCAATTTCTACAACGGTGCAATGGGCACCCGGGCATGCGAACGATTGTTGGCAGCCCTGCATGCCGCACTTCAACGACCAACGCGGGTCATCGTGCTGCTGGGCGGTACCGATTTTTTCAGCAATGGCCTCGACCTGAACCGGATCGAGGCTGCAAGCAGCGCGCCGGATGAGTCCTGGCGCAATATCAACGCAATGGATGATCTTTGCCAGGCAGTCATCAATGCCGAAAGCCATCTCACGATCAGCGCGCTGCGCGGCAACGCCGGTGCCGGCGGCGCCTTCCTGGCGCTGGCAGCAGATCAGGTCTGGGCACGGCGCGGTGTCGTGCTGAATCCACATTACAAGAACATGGGCAATCTCTACGGTTCCGAATACTGGAGCTTTCTGCTGCCGCGCCGGTTGGGCGATGCAGCGGCGCGCGACATCATGCGGCGGCGCTTGCCGCTGGGCGCGGATGAGGCGGCGTCGATCGGTTTTCTGGATGCCTGTTTCGGCAGCGATCCGGCCGACTTCGAGCGGGAAGTGGTTCGCCGCGCCGAATCTCTCGCCAACAGTCCGGATTTTGCCGCGCAGCTTGCAGACAAGCTCAGGCGGCGCTCCGCCGACGAAGCGGCAAAGCCGCTGGCAAGCTACCGTGCCGAAGAACTCGCGCGGATGCGGCAGAACTTCTTCGGATTTGATCCGAGTTACCACATCGCACGCCACAACTTCGTTACCAAAACACCGCATTCCTGGACACCAAGGCATCTTGCCATCCATCGTGAAACGGGCTGGGTGAAGCCGATCGACGAGGCAACCTGAAGCCACGGGAAGCAAGTCATCGCGCCGGGTTGCTTGCGTGCAGCCCTGTCGCACCCGGATTCCGCCCGCGCAAGCGTTGCGGGTCAGGTCAAAATTTCCGGGCGGGCTGCATCCAGGCTACAGCCAAGGGGGATGTCGTAATGCGAACCGAGCCATTTTCAACGATTCAATCCGTCAACAGAGGCATCAAGGATCAGCGGCCCCAGCGGTTTTTCTCCATCTGGCGCTTCAATTCACCTTCTTCCTCTTCGATCGAACTGGCGGTGGAGTCCGTGATGCACTCGGCCGGTGGGGAATCGTTGGCCTTTCCGTCAGCATCGGCTGGAACTTCCTTGACGGTGGCCTGGGATGCGCCCCCATCCCAGGCGAAGCGGTTGCGGAAGGCGGGCGGGTCCGGCAGGCAATCCAGCTTGTAGCTGGGTGGCCAGCCGGTCTCATGGGGCAGGAAGGAGAGGGTCTGCTCGAAGATGAGCGGCTTGCCGGTGGGCGTGGGTGGCAGGGGAGGCAGATTTTTGATGGCCTGCCGGGCGAGCCTGGAGGCGAGGGGGGAGGTGGACCAGAGTTCCTCCACCTTGGCGACCTTGCCGTCCGGTGCGATCTCGACGCGGAGGCGAACCTGGCCCTGGTCGGGGCCTTCCACTGCGGTGCCCATCATGCTGCGTACCTGTTGCCCCCAGTTATGCCGATAGCGCTTGCTGTTCTTCAGGGTGTAGGTGGAGGCAAGCTGCCACTCCTCGGCGGAAGGCGCCTGCGGCGCGGCCAGCGAGGCGGGTGTCTTTACAGGCTGGGAAACGGGCTTGGATCGAGGTTTCTCGGCATGAGGCGGAGAGCGGCGGTTTTTTTCCACCGGGGGCCGCTCCGGCTCGGGAAGCGGAATTTCGATGAGTCGGGCGTCGATGGGCGAGATGGGCTGCGTGCCGGGTCTGGACCCTTGCATCAGGCCTGATGTGATCCAGAGCGCCAGCAGAAAGATCAGGAGCGCGCCCGGCAGCGTCCACGGCAGGCGCTGCCAGGGGGTGTCCTGCCGCCAGTCATAGCCGCCAGATGCTCCATCCGCGTTGGTATTCACCTCAGGGAGCCTGCTCGACGGCAATGAGGAAATGCTTCGCCCCCGCCTCCCGGGCCTTGATCATCGCCTGGATCATGACGCCGTTGCTGGAGGCACTGTCGGCGGCGACGATCACGCTGGGGTCGGCAGGATTCAGCATTGTCTTCAACCTGGGGGCCAGGCTTTCCAGCGTGACCGGGGTCTTGTCCAGGAAAAGCTTGCCATCCGGGGTTACCGAAAGGGTCACCGGCGGTTTTTTCTGCATGGTGTCAGCAGTTCCCTGCGGCAGGTCGACCTTGACCGTATTCAGTTGCTGCATGCTCAGGGACGCCAACATGAACGTAGCCAGCAGAAAGAACATCACGTCGATCATGGGAATGATCTCGATGCGGCCGCGCTTGGGCTGGCGGCTTCTACGCAGCTTCATGGCCGGCTCCGGCAGGCTGGCCATCCAGGCGGGGATGGTCTAAACGAATGTGGTCCACCAGACGGGTGCCCAGGCGCTCCATTTCGTCCAGGGTCTGGGCCTGCAAACGGGTCAGGAAGTTGAAACCGAACAGGGCAACGAGGGCGATGAGCAGGCCCACCGCAGTGGCAATCAGGGCCTCAGCCACCCCGGCGGTGACGCCACCGGGATTCACCAGTCCGTCGTGGCCGATCAGGTCGAACGACTGCATCATGCCCAGGATGGTGCCGAGCAAACCCAGCAGGGGGGCGGCGGTGATCACGGTGTCCAGCAACCACATGCCCCGACCCAGGGATTTTTCGATCTGCTGGGCCTCGTCGCCGGCCCTGGACTCTACCCACCAGGCAGGTTTGGTGCGGTTGTCCATGATGACCCGAAAAAAGCGGCCGAAGTAGTTGCGTGGCCCCAGGCTGGCGATGTGTCGATCCAGATCTTCCCAATTGAAGCCATAGGTTTCCACCAACTGGCGCAGGGTTTCCGGCAGCCGGGCATGGCGGCGATAGACCAGTACCTTGTCCAGCATCACTACCAGGGCGGCCAGGGCGAGGATCAGCAAAGGGTAGATGACGGCGCCGCCGTGATTGAGCGTCGCAATGACGGCTTGCAGGTCTTGCATTGTCGTACTCCATCAGAAAGTGTTGCGGGCCATGTCCCGGTCAGTACCACAAGCCGGTTGGAGCGTCTTTACGTTGTTCCGACCATGTATTCGATGATATCCATGCATTCCACAATGGCATCGGCCACAAGGGCATTATTGCGGAATCGAGCGGCATCACCCGTACCCCGGCCTTTGCCGGGGAGACAAATCAATCAGGCGTCAATCAAGGCAAGCGTTTCCCTACGCGATGGAAGCTTAACCAAGCAAGCTGCCCGCAGCCCATGGTCCGGTCGAACCAGGTGGCATCTAACCGGGCCGGGCGGGTAAAGCCACGATTGGAATAGCGCTCGCTCACCTTGCTCATGATTGCGGCCGATTGGGTCCGCTATCTATCCGAGGCTATCCGGCAATAGTCTGCAACTCGGACTTTGCATGGTGCCGTTTCCCGGCACCTGCGGATGCGCGAGAAGACCAACCGGGCGGCGTTTCAACCACGCAAATCCAGGCTGAGGGCCTCTACTGCCAGTCATGCACATGCGTATGCCGGTGCTCGATGTCACCGTGGCGATGCCGATGTGTATGTACCAGATTGGCGGCGGCAAGCAGGGCCATATCCGCAAGCAGGGGTTTGACCGGCCCGTCATGAATCAGGCTGTGATCTTCGCCCAGCACCAGGGCGCGGCTGCCCAGTTCCGGCGCCAGGCTGAGGTTGTGGGTAGTGGTCAGCGTGGTGATCCGAAGGCCGGACAGAAAATCGACCAGCCAGCCGGTTGAACGCGGGTCGAGCGCAGCGGTGGGTTCGTCGAGCAGCAAGACCTTGGGTTCCAGCGCCAGCAGGGCGGCCAGGCAGACTTTCTGCTTCTCGCCGCCGGACAGCGTGAATGGCGGCCGCTCCAGGTGCTGGCTGACGCCGACCTGCGCTGCCCAATGGCGCACCCGATCGGTCGGATCGGCCAAGCCCATCTGACGCGGGCCGAAGGCGATTTCATCGAACACGGTCGGGTTGAACAGCATGGCGTCGGGGTTCTGGAACAGCAGCGCAACTTCGCTGCGAAAGCGACGATGCAGCGCCGGGGCTTTCAGCCGCTGCGGGGTAATTTCCTCGCCTTGATAGCGGAAGCGGCCGGAGGTCGGCGCAATCAGGCCGTTGAGGATGTTCAGCAAGGTCGATTTGCCGCTGCCGTTGCAGCCCAGCAGCACGATTTTTTCACCCGGATACGCCACGAAATTGATGTCACGCAGGACTTCCATCGCGCCAAAGCGGTGCTGGATGCCGATGCTTTCCAGCACCGGGTCTGCATCCAGCGACGGCAGCGGCTCCGGTTTGATGATGCGGTAGCGCATTTCAGTCATGAAAGAAGCCGCGTGAGCGCAGAGCCTGGGAAGACTGCGTGGCCGCATGCAGCGATTTTTCGATGAACCAGGACATTGCGGCGGCACTGGCGCGGTAACGGTCGATCAAGCCGGGAGGTCGCAGCGATCGACTCGCCAGCGCAAGCCGAAAATCATCGTGCGCGCGGCGGAAAGTCAGGCTCTGGCTGTAGGCGAGGCCTAAGACGTAGGTCAGGTTTCTGGAGAAATCGAGCGCCTGGAACAGGTTGACCCGGGCGATGAACAGGAAAGTCAGGCTGGTCAGCAGCAGCACGCGCTGGTTGAGCAGCAGCAAGGTTTGCCAGGGTGAAATATCCCGCCACCAGGCCATGGCGAGATAGCCCAGACTGATCAGCGTATTGAACGCCAGCACGGCCAGCACGGCGCGGCGCAGCAGGCGGCCCGCTTCGCGGCCGGCGAGCAGCAAGACCAGCGCCAGTTCGACCGCAAGCCAGGGGGGTGAATGAATCAACGTCGCCATGATGACGGCGGCGAGATAGAGCAACAGAAGCAGGTGGTTGCGGTGCATTACTGGATCCGGGCGCGCAACCTGGTCAGGTAGCGATAGCCGAGCACGGTCAGTACCCCTTCCGCCAAACCGACCAGCAGATGCGGCAGCACGACGGCGGGCAGGGTGATCGCCAGCCCGAACGGGAAGAACAGCGGCGCCCCCTGGGCGTCATGCGCGAGCAGCGGCTGCACGCCCAATGCCAGCGCGACCAGCAGCGCCGGCAGCGCGATGGACAGCCAACCGGCAAGGAACAGGGCGACGCGTTCATTGAAACGACGCAGCCCTCGCCACGCCGCCACGGCTGCGAAACTGCCGACCAGGCCCATCGCCAAGGCGTTGATCGGCAGCGCGGTGACGCCGCCGTCACCGAACAGCAGTGCCTGCATCGCCAGGACCAGCGAGATGGCGAGAAAGCTCATCCAGCCGCCGAAGCTGACCGCGAGCAGGCCGATGCCGGCAGCATGCACGGTGGTGCCGCCGGGCAAGGGCAGGGCGACCATCATCAACACGAAGGACAGCGCGGTATAGGCAGCCAGAAAGGGCAGCGTGTCGGCATCCAGATCGCGCTTCACCCGCCGCGCCGCGTAAGCCCACAGCCCGGCCGCCAGTGCGTAGGCGGGCAGGTAGGTCTGCGGCGAGATGAAGCCGTCCGGGATGTGCATGGTTTAGAACAAGGTCGAGAAGGTGGCGATTAAACGGTATTTTTCCTTGCCTTCGGCGCCTTGCTGCCGGTTTTCCTCGTTCAGATCGGTCCAGATCGGCTTCTTCAAAGCCAGGCCCAGGCTCATCGCGTCCTTGTACAGGCGGACGCCCAGCACGCCATAAACCATCTCGCCGCCGGTGGCGACTGCGCCGACACCATCCTCGACATCGCGGCCCAGTTTGAGAAAGTTGAGTTCCGCGTTGCCGTCCAGCCGAAAGCGGTTTTCCGGGCGAACCAGCAAACGATAGGAGAGGGCGGCGTTGAGACGGGTTTCCGTGCCGAACTTGACCGTCAGTCCGGTCGGATTGCCGCCCACCGGGTCCGGGTCGTAACGGTATTTCTGGAAACGAATCTGGCCGGCTTCAAACACAGCCGTGGCGTTATCGGTGAACTGGCGGGTGGCGGTCAGCCCCCAACTGAAGCTGGATTTGCCGAAACCGAGCGACTTGCCAGGGTCGATGCTGCCGTCATCAAGGCGATGGTTGGCATCGCCGCTGGGCAGGGAAAGTCCGCCATAGGCGGTGAAATGCCAGTCCATCTGGTCGTCGAGGCTTTCATTGGCCGGCACCAGCATGAATCCTGCGTCGTACTTGAAGCCGATGACGCCCATCAGCGACACATCGGTAAAGCCTTTCGAATCGAGGCCGCCGACCGTATCTTTCTTGATGTTGTAAGGCTGGAAAGCATAGCCGGAAAGCCAGGGTTTGAAGCCGTATCCCAGACCCAGCATCCAGTACTGGTTGTAGTCACCCTCTGGCGGCGGCAGCAGCCCGGTCTTCGATACAGCATGGTCAAGCTTGAGATAGCCCAGCCATTTGCCTTCCGGCAGGGTGGCAGAACTGGAGGTTTCTACCGGCGCGCCGGGACCTTCCAGGCCGGCCGCGCCGAGTGAGGCAACGCCGTGGTGGGCATAACCTGGTTGACTGACCATGACCAGAAGCGAAGCTATGGCGATTGCCGCTTTCATGCTGTGTGTTTCCTTTTCAAGTAAAGACTCAATAAACCAAACAGGCCAAGAATCAGACTGACGCCGATGAAAATACGGCTATAGCGTTCGAACACAGGTTTGTCGGAACCGGCGAGATTGGCAGCGGCATCGGTGCTGATTTTGAAATCGAGGCCGTGGCCGTCTTCTGAAATTGCCTTCACGCGCCAGCTTGCGGCTCGGTCGGGCAGGAAGGCGATGCGGCCCTGGCTGTCGGTGCGGCCGACCTGATAGGGCAGCTTTTCCGCCTCTCGATAAATCTCGTAACCCTCGAAGGTAAACGGCGTGTTGTCGGCATAGAACAGCTTGATCACCACCGCCTGGCCACCGACCACGGTGTATTGCAGGTCATGCGCCATGGCCGGCCAGCACATGAGCAGGACAGCGCTTACCAACAGACGTCGCACTGTTTTCATCTGATTTCGAACTGGAGGGACGAGGCGTGGATGGTTTTGTCGGCCTTGCCGTCGTTGAGGGGCAGTTCCAGGCTGGCTTCGATCAACTGGATACCAAGCTGATTCAGGCGGATGTTGACCGCGCCATCGGCACCGGTGACTCCGCGTGGCTTGCCGAAGTACGCCACCGTTACATTGGCGGCGGGTTTGCCCTGGAAATATGCCCGCAGGCGCAGCTTGTCCCCGTTTTTCAGGTTGAGCGGGTTATCTGTCGGAGCCAGTTCCAGTTCCCTGGTCAAGGGGCGTGTCAGCGCTTCGCTCCAGCGGTCGATGCGTTTGATGGTCTCCACCGACCGCCAACTGTCCATCACCGCACCGGCTTCGGATTTCGGCAGGTTCTTTGTTCCGTAAGGCGTCTTGCTCCAGTAGCCGCTCGAAAGAAGAAACCAGCTTGCGGCGCAGTCGCCCTTCAGCGTTACGGGATAGTGCTTGCCCTGCTCGGCGCGCTGTTCCTGGCCGGACGCATCAAAGCAAAGTGCTTGCAGCACCGTTTCCGGTTTGTATTCGAGTCGCTTCGCGCCTTCATGGCCGGAGCGCTCGTGGCCGTAGGACCGGGTATGCAGCGGGCCACTGCGTTCGATCCAGAGGTCATGCGCGTAAACCAGGCTTGGCAGCAGGATGGACAACAGCAACAGGCGGGTTTTCATGGGCGGTTGGAGGGGGCGTTAAAGTGGCGTCATCATAGTAAGAGTTAAGATAAATAGTTAATTCGTAATATTAATGACCGGGCCTGAAATGATGAAATCAGTGGTTTGCGGTATGGCCAAAACCCAGCCGTTGCAAGTGTTGATTGTGCAGCGCAATAAGCGTTAAATGCGCCGACCTGCCTGAAGCGAAACGCTTTAACCGAGAGGACGGAGACATGAATCGGCCACGCCCATTTTTCCTGGATCTTCTGGCCATCCGGCTGCCGCTGGGCGGGGTGGTTTCCATCATGCACCGTGCCAGCGGCGCCTTTCTCTCGCTGGCGATTCCTTGCCTTCTATACATCCTGATGCTGTCCTTGCGTTCGCCGGAGGATTTCGCCCGCGTGCGGGAATTCTTTGGCGGCGGACTGGGCTGGTTGATCGGTCTGGGCACCCTTTGGGCCTTGCTGCATCACCTGTTCGCCGGCTTGCGTCATCTCGGCTTTGACCTGGGTTGGGGCGAGGAAAAGATGCGCGCGCGGCTGACTGCCAAACTGGCGATGGCGGCGGCGATCGCGTTGGTAGGCCTGATCGCGCTGCTCGGTCTGGCGGGAGGCAAAGCATGAGACGGGTAGGAGGATCGCGTCGCGGACTCGACATGTGGTTGTTGCAACGCGCCAGCGCGGTTTACATGGCGCTGTTTCTGCCGATTTTTCTGATTTGCGTGCTGTGCTCTGGCCCTGTCGACCACGCCGTCTGGCATGCTCTATTCGTGCCTGTGCTGGTGAAGGTGGCAACCTTCCTCTTCGTTGCAGCCATGCTGGCGCATGCCTGGATCGGGTTGCGCGAAATCTTCATCGACTATCTGCACTGCGCGCGCTGCACGTTGTTGCGTCTGGCCCTGTATTTCGCTTTTGCCGTGCTCTACCTGGCCTGTCTGGTGTGGACGGTGGACATTCTCTGGAGCGTGAGGTGAGCAAAGCCATGAATTCTTCGCAGATTCCCAAGCGCACCTTCGACGCGGTCATTGTCGGCGGCGGCGGTGCCGGCTTGCGCGCGGCACTGCAATTGTCGCAGGCCAACCTGAAAGTAGCGTTGATCTCCAAGGTGTTTCCGACGCGTTCGCACACCGTGTCGGCGCAAGGCGGCATTACGGCGGCGCTGGCCAATGTGTCGGACGACAAC
>SXGT01704815.1_pt1 | contig 12859 bp, 9 predicted proteins | sample 3176221 | NCBI WGS metagenome assembly SXGT01 (sample SAMN11356862, study PRJNA531348) | freshwater metagenome | isolation source: freshwater sample F1-120 | place: China: Fuxian Lake, Yuxi | collected 2017-12-25
ACGGCATCAGCCACAACGAGATCGAGGACGCCAAGCCAGAGCATGTCACCGCGGGTTGCAACGTGCTCCTCCACGCGATGCTCGACCGAGCCAACCGGGTGAACACGCCAAACGCTTAGCCTGGCCCGGAGATCTTGACCCCTGGACAGCGTGACTCGAGCATATTTGCGATCGGGTCGACCTGGTCTTCTGGCACCCGTAGCCCCAGGCGCTCTCCCGTCGACAGCTCGACGTCGAGGACATAGGAGACGAACACGCCGCGGGAGTCCGAGGCGGTCCTGTGCGACACCCGGCGGACGCGGCGAGACGAGCACACGCAGGCCCGTTTGTCGCTGGTGAGCGGCCCCTGTCAACCGTTCGTACTACGCCGAGATCGGCAGGGCCCTCCCCACGTAATGCGAGCCTCGATCCACAACAAGAAGACTCGATGAAGACGACATGGAATCGTATCGCTATTGGCCTTCTCGGGACGCTCGTCGTCCTCACTGCGGCTTGCAGCTCCGCGCAGGAGCCGACAGATCCCCCCGACGAGCTCCAGGCCCCCGCCGTGGACACCGGGGCGGTGCACCCCGAGATGATGCTCTCCAGGCCCCCTGGCGGCGGGGGAAGCGGAGACCTCAAGAAGAGGTGCGTGTGCTGCGTGGCGGGGCCCGAGGCAGTGAGTTGTTTCCTGGCCCGATGCCCCTGTCTGGACGGGACCTGAGCGGCGAGTGGCCGTGGGGCTAGCTCTTCGCACCCTCGAGGCGCCCCGGTAGGCTAGGCTTGGGTGATGGTCGATCCTTCACGAGCTGGTTTTAGCCAACAACCCCACGAGCGCGAGAGCTGCGGCATCTGCGGCGGCGACGGCCGGATCGACAACTCCTTCGGCTCGGTCGCGAAGTGCCCGAGCTGCCACGGCACCGGGCGGCGCAGCGTGGACACCGGCTTTCACGACGTGACCAAGACCAAGGCCTCTCACCATCAACCCACCAACCGGGCGCCGGTGGCCGCCAAGCAGACGTGGCCGACCACGGCGGCCGGGGCGCTGCTCGCCGGCGAGATCCGCGACGCCGCGGACCTCACCGCCGAGGCCAAGGCGAGGCTGACGAGAGAGATCATCGAGCACGAGTCGACGCACGCGGACTGCACGCAGACCTTCCTGAAGAAGATCCGCAAGCAGGTTCGACCGCCAGCGCCGCGGTGAGCCCCGGGCGTAGCGCGAACGTAACACGAAGGAAGGCCTCGTCCGGCGAACGGTGCTGCTAGGCTCCGCGCGCCGAGATCCGGCGCCCCGATGATTCCACCCTGCCCGAGGCCCACATGCCCCTCCGCTCCGCAAAGCTACCTGCCCTCGTCGCTCTCCTCGCCCTCCTTGCCCTTGCCTCGTGCGACGATCCCGCGAAGGGGAAGTCGGCCGCCAAGGTGGCTGACCCCACCCCCTCCGCGTCGGCCGCCGCGGTCGACACCGCGGCGAAGCCGACGGACCCGGCCGCCAAGCCTGCGACCGCCGGCAAGTTCACGTTCTCCGCTGCAGATTCGAAGATCGCGTTCGTGGGCTCCAAGGTGACAGGCAAGCACGACGGCGGCTTCGGCACCTTCAGCGGCACCCTCCAGCTGGTGGACGGCAACCCCGAGAAGAGCTCGGTGTCCGTGGAGATCGACGCGACATCCCTCACGACCGACGCGGAGAAGCTCACGGCACACCTCAAGTCGCCCGATTTCTTCGACACGGCCAAGCACCCCAAGATCGCCTTCAAGTCCACGGCGGTGAAGCCGGGGGGCGACAAGGGCGCGACGCACACCCTCACCGGCAACCTGGATCTGCACGGGGTGAGCAAGGCGATAAGCTTCCCCGCCAAGCTGGAAATCAAGCCCGACGGGGTGAACGTGGACGCCGAGTTCACCTTCAACCGCAAGGATTTCGGGATCAACTACGCGGGCAAGGCCAACGATCTCATCCGCGACGACGTGGTGGTCAAGCTCACCATCCGCGCCAAGAAAGCGGGCTGACCCGAGCCGGAGCGCTCGAGCAGACCCATCGGCTCGACGGAGGGTAGGCCAAGCGAGGTCCTCGCCACGACCCACAGCCCGATCACACTGAACTATGTGCCGGCGGCGTCAGCGCGCCTGGTGACGCGGGGCCGCGGAGGCAGGGTCGTGGTCACCCCCCTCGAAGAGACTCACAACTACGCGAAATAAATTTGGCGCTTCATACGCGCGCGGAACCGGAACTTGTGCGCGGGGCGCCTTGTCATAGAGGCATGTCCCTCCGCGCTTCGAGCCTCACGCTCTTGCTCGCTGTCCTCGCCGCGTGCGCGCCGCTCCCCTCGCCGCGGCCCTCGTCCGAACAGGTAGCGACGAGGAGAGCGAAGGCGTCTCCGGCGTCTCCGGCGTCTCCGGCGGCCCAGCAGGCCGCCTCGGGGAGCGCGAGCGTGATGCCGGGCGACCCCCCCCCGAGCTCGCTCTCGGAGGCTCGCCTCGTTCCCTCGAGCTGCGAGGACCACAAGAAGGCGACCGACGCCCGGCTCGCGCAGATGCGCGCCGAGGTGGACGGCGAGTTCAAGCGATGGCACGACGCGCAGCCCGCCTGCTGGGCCGAGGATCGGCGGCGGGACGCCGAGCGCAAGGAGTGGGAGGCCTGCCTTCGGAGCGGTCAGTGCGGAGGCCTGGGTCTGAGCGGTATCGGTGAAGGAGGCGGGGGACACGGAGAAGGCATCGGGCTGGGGTCGATCGGGACCCTCGGGCACGGCGCCGGTACGGCGGCGGTCATGTCGCGGACCAACAACCAGGTGGCGGGCGTGGACGAGGCCGACATCGTGAAGACCGACGGGCGCTTCGTGTACATGGTCGCCAACGGCGCCCTGCGGATCATCGAGGCCATGAACCCGAGGGTGCTGTCGGTGACGCGGCTCCCCGGCGTCGTGCGCGAGCTCCTGGTCCTCGGGGATCGCGCCGTGGTCTTCACATCGAGCGCCGCGGGCATCGAGCGTTGCACCTACGGCTACGACTGCGAGGTCGCCGGCGACGGGACGACGACCCGCATCGACGTCTTCGATATCACGAATCGAAGCTCACCCCAGGCCATCCGGAAGATCGAGCTCACCGGCTCGCTGATGGCGGCGAGGCGCATGGGAAACACCATCCACACGGTCGTGGCCGACGGGGACACAGCGGTCGGCGACTACCAGACCTGGCCCGACGGGCTGCCCGAGTGCGGAACGAAAGAATCGATCGTCCGCGCGAGGTTCGCGGCCCTCAAGGAACGAAACGAGCAAAGGATAAGGGCCAGTACTTCCCTGCCGAAGCTGGTCGATCACGGGGTCACCATCCCGCTCTGCGCGGGGCTCCTCGACAACAAATTCGATCAGGCGCACACGTTCACGTCGCTCGTGTCCTTCGATATGCGAGGCTCCCGCACGCCCATCACGTCCGCCACGGTGCGCAGCCGACCGGGCACTGTGTTCGCGTCCGAAAATGCCCTTTATCTGTCGACGCAGCGAAGGAAGAGGGGCGGCGGGCGCTGGTACTCGTTTTACCCCTCCGTCACGGAGGTGAGCGAGCTTCACAAGTTTCGTATCGGAGCGCGACCGGACGACACGCGCTACGTGGGGAGCGGGGTCGTCCCCGGTCACGTGCTCAACCAGTTCGCGATGGACGAGTGGCGAGGACACCTGCGCGTCGCCACGACCCGCGGGAAGGTGCCGAGCCCGGACGTCGAGAGCGCGGTGTCGATCTTCGCAGAGGGCGCGGGGGGCAACCTCGTCCGCGTCGGCGCGCTCGAGCACCTCGCGCGCGGAGAGGACGTGCGGGCGGTCCGCTTCGACGACGACCGCGGCTACCTCGTCACCTTCAAGAAGACCGATCCGCTGTTTGTGCTCGACCTCCACGACGCGAGCCACCCTGCGGTGCTGGGCGAGCTGAAGATCCCGGGGTTCTCGACCTACCTCCACCGCGTCGACCCGACCCACCTCCTCTCCATAGGCTTCGACGCCGACGACCACGGCGATTTTGCCTATTTCGACGGCGTCCTCCTGCAGCTCTTCGACGTATCGAGGCCGACCGAGCCCAGGCTCCTTCACAGGGAGAAGCTCGGCACCCGCGGCTCGAGCTCGGCCGCGGCGACCAACCACCTCGCCTTCAACTACCTCGCGGAGAAGGGGCTCCTGGCGATCCCGATGACGATCTGCGGGGGCGGCGGGGACGGGAGGAACGGCGACGATCTCTCGTTCGCCGGGCTGCTCGTCTACCGGGTGGGGATAGACAAGGGGTTCGAGCGGCTGGGCGGCGTCGCCCACGCCAAGGGAGGGAGCAGCTGCGGGGCGTGGTGGTCCAAGGCGACGTCCGCCGTCAAGCGCAGCGTCTTCCTCGACGATCTCGTCTATTCGATGGCCATGGACAGGGTAAAGGTGCAGCGGATGGGCGCCCTGGGCACCGACCTGGCGGACCTCTCCCTCCTGCAGTGAGTCGTGCTCAGGCGCCCACGCCCCGTGTCAGGGAGAGGTCGGCTCCTCGCTGGAAATACACAAAAATCAGGGCTCCCGAGCGTGGCATCGCCCGTGCGATGGAGCGGACATGCGCCATAGGATCGCCCTCGCCCTCGTGCTCTCCACCCTCGCCTGCTCCGGCTCCGCCGAGGACGCGGGCCCCTCCCCGACCCCCGTTCCGCCGAGCCCTGTCGCCGAGGAGGCCAGGCGCGCAGATCGCTCGCCAAGCCCGGGCCTGCTCCCCGACGTCGCGATGGTGGTGCACGCCGGCAAGCGGGCGTTCGTCGTGCTGGACGCGCGAGCCGACCTGCCGATCGAGGGCGCCTCGCCTCGCCTGGTGGACACAGGAGCTCCGGGCCTCTTCGCCGCCGAGGTCGCCGTGGCGCCGGGCTGGGCGCCCGAGGCCGCGCGCGCCGTCGTGGGGAGGCGGGTGCACCTCTTCGGCGAGCGCGGCGCCGTGTGCGAGGCGACCCTCGGGGAGCTCTCGCTGCTCGAGCGGATGAGCCCCGACGGCGACGCCCACGATCGCTGGACGGGGACGGCCAGGGACGACGACGATCACCCCGTGCCTCGCCCCTCGGACAAGGAGATCGCCGCGGAGCTCTGGGGCATGGCCGAGGGCAGCCACCCGCTCGTGGCCCCGCTCCTCCAGATGTCGGGGGACTGCCGCAAGGCGTCGACCGCGGTGCTGGGCGAGGGCGTCTCGCTGGCGCACGCGGAGCCCGCCCCCTCGGGCCTCCGGTCCGAGGCGCTCCTGGCGTTCAGGGCGCTCCCCGAGCACGAGCAGATCGCGAGCGACTACCGGACATGGGCCCCGGAGATCGGCGACGCGCCCAGGCGCCCCACGTGGGACACCCACGCCGAGGCCTCGCCGACCGTGGAGGTCTTCTCGGTGGGGGGCGAGCGCCTCACCTGGGTCTCGGCCGACGTGAACGGGAGCTGCGGCGAGTTCTCCGGCCAGCTCTCGGCGCTCTTTCGCCGGACCCCCGCCGGGCTTGCTCCAATACGAGTTTACTCCGGCTGGGCCCCCCGGCTCCACGCGATCGCCCCGAGCGAGGGGGGATACGAGCTCCATACGCAGGAGGCGAGGGTCGGGACGCGCGAGGGCGAGGAGGTCGAGGTGGTCGAGGTGAGGTTCTTCGGGTGCCGGTGTTGACGTCGGGCCTCACCGCGCCTCCCGGCCGAGGCGACAACCTCGTGTGGGTGACGCCTCGGTGACGCTGGCCCACGCCATCAAGACCGCTAGGGCTCGACGAACTCGGGCTTGAAGACCTTGCCCGCGACGGCCTTCCATCGCGCCGCCGTCGCGCCGTCCTTGATGACCTTGTACCGCAGCGGCCGCCCGGCGATCGCCGCGCTGTCGGCCTCCAGCACAGAGCCGCCAGGCACCCCTTCTCGCTTGACCACCCGGTAGGCCTGCGTTGGCTCTTGCCCTGTCCTCGGGATGAACAGGACCAGGTCGAAGCGGCCGTCACCGTCCGTGTCGTAGTAGATCCACGTGAGGACGCCGTCCGACGAGAGGCGACGTACGAACGCCACCTCCGCGTCGAACTTCCCCTCGGCGATGACCTTCTGGAGGTCGGTCTTGGGCCCGACCTTGGAGTTGTGATCGACGTCAAAGAGCTGGATGCTCCAGGGGAAAGCCAGGGTCTCGACGAGCGTCCCCTCGGGGAGCCCCTTGACCTCCTTGGTACGGAAGACGGCCTTCGGCGGGGTGGGCGACGGCAACGATCCCAGGCCCTCGTCGTCGGCGACGTCGGAGCTCAGGCTGCGCAGCGCCTGCGCCGCTCGGGGGAAGGCCACGAGCCCAGGACGCAGGAGCTTCCGGCCGACGTGCTCGGGCGCGGGCGTCGGGTTCCCCGCGCCCCCTAGCCGCCAGGCGCTCGTGGTCACCAACCCGGAAGCATCGCTGCGGGCGGCCAGCGCGAGATCGAACCTGGAGTCGTTGTCCGTGTCGTACATGGCCCACACGGCCGTGCCTTGCACCACGACCGAGATCTCGGCGTCGATCTTCTTCGCCTTGACCAGCGCATCGGCGGTGTCGCCGGGCTTCAGCGCTCCCAGCGAGTCCTCGTCCGCGTCGATCAGGATCCCCCGGCTGAAGGCCCCGCGCATGGCGGCGACGTCCGGCTTGCCGTTCCCATCCGAGTCAAGCACGCGCCCCTCGGCGCCACCCCCGGTGAGCGGATCGGGCAAGGTGAGCGTGCCCTCGGCGGCTGCGAGCGTCCTGGCCGAGACGTATTTCGCGCCCCCGATGGCGCTCGCGATCTTTCCCAGCCGCGCGTGCAGCGACCTGTCCTTGACGAACTTCCCGCTGAGGTCGTGCTTGGGCAGGGCCCCCTTGTCTTCCTTGAGACGCCCTTCGGCGTCGATACGGTAGGCGCTCTCGGGCGCGCCGTCGTTGTCCTTGTCGACCAGGAGCACGTCGAAGCGGGCGTCGTCGTCGGTGTCGTACCAGACGTACGTCGTCCCGCGGAGGACCATGAGCGCGATCTCGGCGTCGAAACCGCTCCCGGAGGGGGGCGCCTTTCCCTTGAACTGGCTCTGATCGAGATCGATGAGGAGGGACATGCGATCGTAGCCGCCGAAGGGGGTCGCCCCGCCCTTCGCGACGAGCGACTCGGTGATGCCGTCCAGGTCCAGATCCTCGAGGGTGGGGTCGAACCCGCCATCGCAGAGGGGATCGGGGAGGATCGGGACGCCCGCGTCTCCGTACTTGGTGGAGAACTCACGGAGCTCCTCGAGGTGGACGTGAAACGATGCGGTCGCGAGGTCCGCCGAGATGCTCTGGTTGAGCCCCACGAGCTCACCGGCCATGTTGACGAGCGGCCCTCCGCTGTCCCCGTGGGTGATGGCGCAGTCGGTCTGGACCGCCAGGCCCTGGGTCTTCGACGCCAGGGCGTCGGTCATCTGCTTCTTCTGCTCCTCGCAGCTCTTCCTCTGCTTGGCGGCCTGTTCAGGGCTGAAGGCCGGATCCGTGTGGGTGCAGTCGAGCCCGGCGATCAGGCTGGAGTCCTGCTGCCGCTCGCCGATGCTGGCGACGTTGCAGGTCTTGGCGGCCCACAAGAAGCCGATCCCGGCGTGCCCGATCGACATGACCTTCTCGGCGATCTGCGGCGCGCTCTTCGCGAGCTTGGCCGCGGCGAGCTTGGCGGGAGGATCCATCACCTTGATGATGGCGAGGTCGCGCACGGGATCGACCTTCACCACCACCGCCTCGTAGCTCTTCGGCTGACGAGTCATCCTCCCGGTCGGCGTCAGCTCCCCGAAGGTCACGTCGACGGTCGCGATGAAGTCCTTCTTGCGCCCGTCCGCGACGACGTGAAAATTCGTGAGCACGTAGCCCTTGGGGTCGATCACGACTCCCGTCCCGAAGCCTCGCTCGGCGCGGACGAGCACGGTCGCAGGGGCCACGACGCGGTAGGCCTGGTTGGTGGCGAGCTTCGCGCTCGAGGCCACGCTCGTGGGCGGCGGCGAGTCGGAGGTCTGCTCGGCGACCGAGCTCGGGGGGGGCTCGCTGTGGCCCAGGAGCTGCGCGAGCTTGGTGCGGGCGGCACACGTGCGCGGCACGATCACCTCGCGGACCGGCTCGGGCGCGACCCCCTTGGCCGGCTGGGGGGCGCTCGCCGTCTTCGCCGGGGCTCCCTGGTCCCCGCCGCACGAGAGCGTGACGAGCGACGGGACCACCACGACCCCCAGCCAGCAAAGGATCGTACTCTTCGTCATCGCCTCACCTCTCCCGGCACGAGCTTAGCATCGCCCGCGAGCTCACGGGCTCGTCCGCCGCTCCGGCCCGCTGGATGAAACACCAACGATCGATGCCCGCTCTCGTACGATCGTGACTCGATGAAGCCAGGCAACTACGCCGCGATCGCGCTGCTCCTCGTCACGATGTTCTTCGAACGGCTCGGGTACTACGGCTTTCGAGGCACGGTGGTCCTCCGTCTGCTCCAGGAGCAGGCCGTCCCGGCCGCCAGCGTCTCCACGCTCATGATGGTGGGCAGCGCGCTGCTGATCCTCGGCGGCCTGCTCGGCGCGGGGCTCTCGGTCGTGACGCGCCACCGCTTCGCCTTGCTCGGCTCGGTCCTCGCTTTCACGGCCGCGCATGGGCTGGGCGCGTTCTCACCCCGGCTCGGCCTCCTCGGCGTCTCTCTGCTGGCCGGCCTGGTGAGGCCCCTCCTCTACGTCAGCCTCGCCGAGGAGCTGGATCGCGAGGCTCGCGTCTGGAAGGCCGTGGTGGTGGCGTCGCTGGTCGCGTTCGTGACCAACCTGGGCGCGGCGCTCGGAGGCTTCACTGGCCCGCTCGAGCACTCTCGGATGGGGAGCCACGCGCTGCCCGTCGTGGCGCTGCTCCTCGCCCTGGTCTGCGTCGCGGTGGTGGCCTTCGCGCTCCCCGGGCAGCCCTTCCGCTGGGAGTCCGGCGACAGCGTGAGGGTGGCCCCCGGGCTCGGGGGGCTCTATCGCCCCGAGCCCACGGTGCACCGGGACCTGCGAGGGCCAGATCCGCTCGTGCTGCTCCTGGTCGGCTTCGCGGCCGTGTTGTCCGCGTGCGAGCAGAGCGTGCACTCCCACGCGCTGTTCTCGGTGCTTGGCAGCAGCGGAGGGGGGTCCTGGCTCTCCGGGCTGACGGCGAGCCTGATCAGCCCGCTGATCGCCTGCAGCGTCTCGGTGCTGCTCGGCGCGCTTGGGGCCCTGCTCGCCTCGCAGCGGTCTCCATGGTCGCCCACCTGGATCCTCGGCGGGGGGCTCCTCTCGCTGGCGCTGGGCGCGCTGGTCATGGCGGCGGGAGTGGCGGGAACATCGCCAGGTATCGCCATGCTGAGCGCCCTGCTCGACGGCCTGGGTGGGGGGCTCTTCCTCCCCGTCGCCACGGCCTACGTGCTGGCGACGCTCTCCTCCCGCTGGGCGGGCCTGGCGAGCGTCGGTTATTCCATGGTGCTGTACGTGCCAGGCCTCTTCCTCAACCTGATCATCCGTCACCTCACGAGCGCCCTGCCGGTGGTGCTCGTCGCCTTCGGGCTGCTCACCGTCGCCGGGGCCGTCGCGGCCTTCGTGCTCGGCCCCCGCCTGCACTCGCCTCGCGATATCGCGAAAAATTAGCCTATTTTGGCCGTGTCCGCATGATGAACGAACAGCTCGATCGCGATCTCTCGCGCCTCTCCGAGAAGCTCGGATGGCTTCGCGCCCTCGACGGCGACCATCGAGCTTCGTCGCCGAGCAGCCTGGCGAGCTTCGGGGCCAGCCGACACGGTCACCGGCTGGCGCCGCGCATCGAGCTCGAGGAGCTGATCCGGTTCGAGGCCAGCATCGGCGCCCGGCTCCCCGAGGACTACCGAGCCTTTCTGCTTCAGATCGGCAATGGGGGAGCGGGGCCCTATTACGGACTCGAGCCGCTCGCGATCTGGGAAACCCATGAAGCGCCGATGGCCCTGGGCACCCTGGACGAGGCCGCGCTACAGGCCTGGTACGAGCGAGGCGCTCCGGTGCGCGCGGCCGATCCTCGCAGGGAGTTTGTCCTGGAGAGCCCTTTTTATTCGCTGGAGCTGGCGAACAATACCTGCCTCCACCACCCTCCTCCCGGCGGCGCGCACCCCCTGGACGGGTGTATTCTCCTTTGCCACACCGGCTGCGGTGAGACCTGCTTTCTTGTCGTGCGCGGCGCTCGCTCGGGCGAAGTCTGGATAGACCAGTCTCAGGCGGCCTGGCCTATCCGCTGTGTGGGGAAGACCTTCGTCTCCTGGTACGAGCATCACCTCGACCTGACGCTAGGTACGGCCCTCGCCCGGGCGATCCGACGCTGCCTGGTGCGTGGGGGGTCGGTCTCCCCTGCCCTGCTCGCCGACGTCGCACCGATCGTCCAGGCCAAGGCTTCGCTCGCCCGGGCGGCCAAGCCCGATCCGCAGTCGGACGAGGACCTTGAAATAACGGCTGCCAAGGCTGCGCTGGCGTTCCTGCTCCTGGCTCGGGGGAGCACGGACGAGGCCACCGAGGACGTCGGCCCGCTGTATGCCGCGCTCGCCAGCGGCGGTGCGGAGCGCGGTCTGGAGGTGATCGATCGGACCGGGACGCCATCGCCCGAGCTCCTGGAGGCTCGCGCGCGGCTCGTGCGTCGGCTCGGTCGCGACGAGGAGGCGCTCTTGGCCTGGGACGCGGCCATGGCCCGAGCGCGCTTCGACTGGGACCTACCGAGGCACAAGGCCTGGCTCCAGCTGGAGCTCGGCGATCACGCCGGCGCCGAGGGGACGCTCCTGAGGATGGCGCGCGAACACCAGACGGACCGGGAGGACGCGCTGGAGAGCGCCGAGCGGGTCACCGAGTTTGCCAGTGCCCTCGAAGGAGCCGATGCCACCCCCTTCAAGGCGCTGGCCGCCCGACTCCTCGCCGAAGCCGAGGCGCTTCCCACGCCAGGGTGCGAGGACCTGCCTGACGCGCACAAGGACTAATGCCGGACCGCGCAGAAGCCACCGGAGGCACCCTGGCGAGGTGCCCAACCACCTTGCCAGGGCCTCTGTCTACCTCACTTGGACGTGAAATCCTGGCTCACGGGTTTGGTGGGCGCAGGGCGCCCCGCCGTGGGCGAGCCCTTCATCATCGTCTTGGAGCCATAGGCCGACCCGGACTCCTTGTACACGTTCGTGTTGGCCGCTCGGGTATCGCGCTGCTCCGACACAGCCTCGCGCTCCACGCCCTGCACGAACGCGTCGACGGCCGCCGGGGTGGGCGCTGGCTTGGACGAGGGCGGGCGCCGATGCGCGACCGCCTCCGCCCTGGCGGTCATCGCCTCGAGCGCCACGCCGTTCACGAGCCTCTTCTGGACCAGCAGGAAGACCTTGTGGTGCGCGAACCACCGCACGCCGCGCACCTCGCCGTCGATCGCGTACGCGAGGCCCGTCAAGTCGCCCTGGGGCTGGATCTCCGCGAGCGCCGCGTCGATGCGCGCCGCCAGCGCCGCGCGCTCCTTTGCGAGGGAGGCGTCGTCGACCGACGCGAGGAAGGTTCCATCGGCCGGCGCCACGTTGTGCGCCGCGTTGGATTCGCCCACCTTGGCCCAGACCTCGCCCTGGCTCTTCTTGTACTGCCCCGCCGCGCGCACCTTCGAGGGGGCCATCACCTCCGAGGTCTGGAAGCGGCCGCCCGTCGCCACGCCGTTGCGGCTGGCCGTCCAGCGCCCATGCTCCACACAGAAGGCGTCGACGGGGGTCTGGCTCTTGCCGTCGATGATGAAATCCTGGCCGATCTGCCGGTCCTGCTTTCCTCCCTTCACGATGGTGCCGGCGAGGACGAAGATGGGTAGGGTCCCCTTGTTCTCGATGACGAGCGTATTCACCGCGCCGGCTCCGCCGCTCTCGCGCACCTCCGCGGCGCCGCTGGCGAGCGCGTCGTCCAGGGCGATCAGAGGCCCCACGTCGCTCTGCGTCCTCGAGGTGATCGGGTACACGACGAGGTTACCGAGGACCCGCCCCGCGCCGATCACGTGATCCTCCGCGCTCGCCGTCCCCGGGTGCCCGGCCGCCCCGACCCCCGCGTCTTGCAAGGGCAAAGGCTGCAGGGCCGCGGTGCTGGCCGCGCCCGCCGCGAGGGCGCCCGGACTCGCCTGGTTGGCGCTCGGCGCGCCGCGCCCTCGGGTGCACCCGGCGGCGAGCGCGAGGAAGACGAGCGCGAAGAGCGCGGCGAGTCCGGCTCGCCACGCGAAAAACGATCTGGACATGTTGTTCTCCTCGAAGCTTCACGGCGTCGCTCGAGGGGCCCGGAGTGTGACGCGCGGGCGCTGGACAGGGGATCGATCCGCTGCCGCACCGAATCGATCTCTCGTTCCTGTTCCATGGATGCATCCTTCCGAGACAGGAGGGCCGAGGGCGTAGCAGAATGCGGCGCCCATGGATCCCAAGCGAAGCTACTTCACTCCCCGGGGTCGGCTGCTCGCCGGGATCACCAGGGCGCACCGCGCCCTCTACCGGGCCACGGGCGGCCTGCTGGGGGACACCCTCCCCGTGCCGGGGGAGCCTGGCTCGGGGGCGCTGCTCCGGGCCATGAAGGTGCTGCTCCTCACCACCACCGGGCGCCGCTCGGGCCAGCGCCGCACCGCCCCCCTGCCCTACTTCGTCTACGACGGACGGCGCTTCGTGGTCGCCTCGTTCGCGGGCGGTAACGCGCACCCGGCCTGGCTGCACAACGCCCTCGAGCATCCGAGGGTCACCGTGCAGATAGGAAGGGAGCGCTCGGAGGCGATGGCCGCGCCGCTCGAGGGCGAGGAGCGCGAGCGGTACTGGGCCAGGCTGATCTCGGACTGGCCCCGCTACCTCGTTTACCAGCGCTCGACGGAGCGGGTCATCCCGCTGGTGGAGCTCCGGCCGCTCTGAAGCCGGAGCGCCCTCACCCCCGCCGCATCCAGACGC
>SXGT01647999.1_pt1 | contig 12856 bp, 10 predicted proteins | sample 3176221 | NCBI WGS metagenome assembly SXGT01 (sample SAMN11356862, study PRJNA531348) | freshwater metagenome | isolation source: freshwater sample F1-120 | place: China: Fuxian Lake, Yuxi | collected 2017-12-25
CATGGTGTCGTCCCACATGCCGAAATAGCCAATGGCAAAGAGCGCCAGGGCCGCGCCGACGACAATCTTGAGGCTGCGGCTGGCGAGCCAGGCGATGGCGAGGATGCCGAGGAGGATGATCGGCCACGGCGTCGTCGTCATCAGCCGCTCGACCCAGATCATGAAGATCTTGAGCGGCTCGAAGGCGATCTCGAAGCTTTCGCCGTAGGCGCGCGTGAAGTTGCGGAAGCCCTCGTCGATGGCCTTCTTCAGGGCCGTCAGGCGGGTGTTGTCCATCGTCGGGAACGTCGTGAACCACTCCATCGGCGTGCTCCCGTCCATGTGCCCCGCGAGGATGTCCGGCGCGATCCGCCGGCCCTGACGCCGGCGTGCGCATGATGAGCGGAGGGCGGACGACCGCCCTCCGCCGAGGCCTGCCTCAGATCGAGGCCTTGATCTTCTCGGCCGCTTCCGGGCTCACCCACTTCTCCCAGATCTGCGGCTGCGTCTTCAGGAAGTGGATCGCGCCCTGCTCGCCGGTCGCCTGGTTGTCGACCATCCAGGCGAGCAGCTTGTTGACCGTGTCGTTGCTCCAGGTCCGGCGCGTCAGGTACTCGTAGGCCGGGCCGCCGGCGTCCTTGAACCGCGACGTCACGACGGTGAAGATCTCCGACTTCGACCAGGCGTTCGGCTTCGGGTCCGGGCAGTCGAGGACCGTGTTGCAGCGGTTCCACTCGGCCGGATCATGGGTGACGCCGTCACCCATCGACAGCTTGACCATGTCGTACTTGCCGAGGATGGCGGTCGGCGCCCAGTAGTAGCCGAGCCAGCCTTCCTTGCGCTCGTAGGCCTTGGCGATCGAGCCGTCGAGGCCGGCGCCGGAGCCGGTATCGACCATCACGAAGCCCTTGTCGGCGGCGCCGTAGGCCTTGAAGAAGTTGGCCGTGAGGATCTGGCAGGCCCACCCGGTCGGGCAGTTGTAGACGGCGCCCTTGGACGAGTCCTCCGGGGCCGGGAACAGCTCGGGATGCTTCAGGGCGTCGTCGATGGTCTTGATGTCGGGGTGGGCCTCGGCGACGTATTTCGGGATCCACCAGCCCTCGACGCCGCCGTCCGGCAGCGACTCGGACGCGTAGAAGAGCCGTCCCTCGGCCACCGCCTTGTCGAGCGGCTCGCGGGCGGCGTTGACCCAGGCTTCCGGGGCGACGTCGGGCTCGCCCTTTTCCATCATCGACGTCAGGGTCGGCGTGGTGTCGCCGGGCACCAGCTCGGCGTTGCAGCCGTAGCCCTTCGACAGGATGATCTGGTCGATCCAGGCGAGGACCTCGGCCGAGGCCCAGTTCATGTTGGCGATGGTGACGGTGCCGCAGTCGGCGGCGCGCGCCGGCGCCGTTCCGCCGAGGGACACGCCGGCGGCGAGCCCTGCGGCGACAATCGTCGAGGCGAGAAGTCTTTTCATGAGGTCACGGCTCCCACTCTGGTTGGTCACGTCGTCGAAACGCTGGCGCCGGCAGGCCGCCGCTGTCGAATGACCCACCCCCCTCGGGGTGATCGAAGAACGCCCCGCAGGACGCCGCGGACCCGATGCGGGCCAGATGCGCCTATGCTCTTCCCCGTCGATCGTCCCGCTGCGTCGACGCCGCGCCGCTGCCCCGTCGGCGCCGCGGTTTGGCCATGTGCTCCAAGCTAACGGAGGAACCGCCCCGGTCAATACCGGCGATCCGCGAAATCACCCAGGTCCGGAACAGCGCGATCAACGGGTCGTCGAGGTCCTCGGGATGCAAGCTGAGGAAGTAACCATAACCGTCCTTGTACTCGACATCACGGGCGGGGACGCCGAGACTTCCATCGTTCATCTCTTCGATGAAGAGATCGATGTCGGCGAGAACGACGCCATGGCCGCGCTTTGCGTACTGGACGGCGAGGGCAAGGGTGTCGAACGTGATGCCTTTGGCGGTGTCGATGCGAAGGCCGGCGACGCGGGCGAACTGGCCCCACAGGTGGCTCGGGGCCTGACCCTCGACGCGCACGTGCAGGAGTTCGCTCGCGGCGATGAGCTCACCGAGCGGCCGGCCCGCAAAGCGCGCGGCGAGCGCCGGCGAACAGACCGGCGTCACCCGCTCCATCCACAGGAGGTCGAGGATGTCGTCGGAGACGGTCGGCTTGTCGTAGACGACGGCGACGTCGACCTCGCGCGCCGGCAGGCCGTTGCCGTAGGCGCTCGAGACGTCGATGGCGACGTTCGGATACTCGCCGCGGAACTCGTGCAGAAGCTGCATGCCGACCCGCTGCAGGAAGGTCGGCGGCATGTGCACCTTGAGGACGCGCTCGGCCGTCTCCTCGCTGCGGATCTCGTCCAGCACCTTCTCGATGCGGTCGAAGCTCTTCTCCAGCACGGGCAGAAGCTTGGCACCCGCCTCGGTGAGTGCGATGCCATGCGCGCGGCGGTCGATCAGGCGCTTGCCGATGAGCTGCTCGAGGCTGATGACGTGGCGGCTGAGGGCGCTCTGGGTGACGTGCAGAGACTGCGCGCCGCCGGTGAAGCTGAGCCGGCGGCCGACCGCCTCGAAGGCGCGCAACGCATTGAGCGGCAGCCACTTTCTGTCGATCACCCGCCCCTCGATTGGATCATCGGGCCGCCCGGCGACGTCTCGCGTCCGGCGCGGCTCTGGTGTGTCACCCGTGGAAGATCATCTTTTTCTTGCATGGGATGATGAGGTTTGCGCACGGCCGCCTCAATTGCTTTTTTCGAATTGGAGCATGAGTAATCAACATTGTCGCCGGCCCGACCGGCCGTGCCATGCTGCCGGGAGGTGACGGAGGCCTCGCATGCGCGACGAACGGCGGATCAGGGACAGTCTCGACACGTGGCGGCCGGGGCACACGCTGCCCCAGGAGTTCTACACCGATCCCGAGTTCTACGCCTTTGACGTCGAGGCGATCTTCGGAGAGAGCTGGCTGATGGTCGGCTTCGAGGTCGAGCTGCCGAAGCCCGGCGCCTACCTCGCCCTCACCATCGGGCGCACGCCCATCCTCGTCGTCCGCGACCGCGCGGGCGCCATCCGCGGCTTCTTCAAGTCCTGCCGCCACCGCGGCGCGCAGATCTGCCCGGACGGCCACGGCAAGGCGACGCGGCTGTCGTGCCCCTATCACCAGTGGACCTACGAGCTCGACGGCAGCCTGATGCGGGCCCGCCTGATGGACGAGAACTTCGATCCGTCCGCCCACGCGCTCTTGCCGATCCACGTCGAGACGGTGGCCGGCGCGATCTATGTCTGCATCGCCGAGACGCCACCGGACTTCGCCGCCTTCCGCGCCGATCTCGAGCCGATGCTGTCGCCGTTCCGGCTGCGCGAGACAAAGCTGGTGCACGAGGTGACGCTGGTCGAGAAGGCGAACTGGAAGCTCGTCATGGAGAACGGCCGCGAGTGCTACCACTGCGCCGCCTGCCACCCCGAGCTCGGCGTCTCCTTCCCCGTCGGCATCACGCCGAAGTTCGCCCAGGAGGAGGGCGAGCGGCAGCGCGCCTATTGCGAGCGCATGGAGGCGAACGGCCTCGAGGTCGGCCCGCGCGACGGCCCGTGGTGGCAGTGCGCGCGCTTCCCCCTCAACGAGGGCATGATCTCGATGTCGCGCGACGGCAAGCCGGCGGTGGCCAAGCCCCTCATCGGCGTCGACGGCGGCGACCTCGGCTCGTTCCGCTTCGCCACCGAGCCGCACAACTTCACCCATTGCCTCGGCGACTACGTCTTCTCGTTCTCCGCCTATCCGGTCGGGCCGGAGGAGACCCACGTCGTCGGCAAGTGGCTGGTGCGGGCAGACGCTGTCGAGGGGATCGACTACGATCTCGCCCGGCTGGTGGAGACCTGGGACGTCACCAACCGCCAGGACCGCGACCTCGCCGAAATGAACCAGCGCGGCGTCAACGGCCGCGGCTACCGGCCGGGGCCCTATTCCCAGGAGGGGGAGGCGTTCGTGCTGCGCTTCATCGACTGGTATGTGAGCCGCGTTCGCACCCGCGTCGGCGGCCCCACCTTGCGCGTCGCCGAGGTCGCGTGAGCGGTCGGGTCGGACGAGGGCCGTCGGGCTTGAGGGGATGGCGGGCGCGATGAGCCGTCGCAACGACACCGTGCGTCGCGAGACACTGACGGTCGGCCACGGCTACGACCCGGCCACCGCCAACGGCGCGGCGAAGCCGCCGGCCTATCTGACGTCGACCTTCGTCTATCCGTCCGCGCAGGCGGCGAAGGACCTGCACGTCGCCTTCTTCGACGGCGTCGACAACGGCGCCGGCGGCCACATCTACGGCCGCCTCGGCCACCCCAATCTCGACATGGTGGAGGCGCGCCTCGCCGCCCGCGACGGCGCCGAGGCGTGGGCGGCCTTCGCCACGGGCATGGCGGCGATCACCGCCGTGCTGCTGACGCAGCTGTCGCCCGGCGACACGCTCGTCCACTGCCGGCCGATCTACGGCGGCACCGATGCCTTCGTGCACCAGGAACTGCCGCGCTTCGGCATCCGCGCCTTCGGTTTCTCCGACGGCACCGACCGCGAGTCGATCGAGGCGGCCGCCGACGCGGCCATCGCGGCCGGGCCTGTCGGTCTCGTCTGGGCGGAGACGCCGGCGAACCCAACCGCCGCCGTCACCGACATCGCGCTTCTCGCCGCCGTCGCCGACGATATCGGCCGCCGCCAGGGCCGCCGCCCGCTCGTCGGTGTCGACAACACCTTCCTCGGCCCCTTCGTGCAGAGCCCGCTCGCCCTCGGCGCGGATCTCTGTATGACGTCGCTGACCAAGTACGCCGGCGGCCACAGCGACCTGCTCGCCGGCGGCGTCAGCGGTGGGGCGGATGTCATCACCCGGCTGAAGATGTTCCGCACCCTTGTCGGCTCGACCCTCGACGCCCACACCTCCTGGCTGCTGCTGCGCTCGTTCGAGACGATGCACCTGCGCACCGAGCGCGCGGCCGAGAACGCGCTCGCGGTCGCAACCTTCCTGCGCGATCACCCGAAAGTGGCGAGCGTCACCTATCTCGGCTTCCTGCCCGCCGGCACGCGCGCCCGCGCCGCCTTCGAGCGGCAGTGCTCGGGCGCCGGCTCGACCTTCTCGTTCCGAATCCGCGGCGGCGAGGCGGAGGCGTTCCGCCTGCTCGACGCGCTGCGCGTGCTGCGCATGGCCGTCAGCCTCGGCGGCACCGAGACGCTGATCTGCCACCCGGCCACCACCACCCACTACGCGGTTCCGAGGGAGCGCCGCGAGGCGGCCGGCATCGACGACGCGACGCTGCGGTTGTCTGTCGGCATCGAGCACGTCGACGACCTGATCGCCGACCTCGGCGCGGCGCTGGAGGAGGTCTGATGGACGACGGCGCAGGCCACAGGCCGGCACAGGATCCCCGTTCGCAAGATCCGCGGTCGCAGGTCGGCAAGTTCGCGCCGCCGCGCGAGCGCTTCGATGTCGTCGTCATCGGCGCCGGGCCGGCCGGTCTCGCCGCGGCGCTTTCGGCGGCACGCGCCGGGCTGTCGGTGAAGCTCATCGACGAGAATCCCGTCGCGCCCGGCCTCGTCGGCCTCGACGTGCCGCTCCTCTATGGCGGCCGCGCCGACGCCTCGATCGGGTCGCCGCAGCGCATGCTCGAGCAGATGCTGGCGACCAACCCAGACCTCGCCGAGGCCTTCGAGCTCGGCATCGACGTGGGGCTCGGCACCGCCGCCTGGGGCGTCTTCGTCGAGGGTGACGCCCTGCACGCGCTGCCGGGGCCGGTGGTCGGGCTCGCCGACGAGACAGCGGCGTGGCTCTGCGGCTTCGACCAGCTGATCGTCGCGAGCGGCGCCCGCGACCTCGTCTATTCCTTCGACGGTGCCGACCAGCCCGGCGTCGTCGGGGCCGTCGCGCTGGCGGCACTGCTCGAGCGCTACGAAGCCTTCGACGGCCGCCGCCTCGTCGTGCTCGGCTCAGACGACCTCGCGCTGACGGCGGCCGAAAGCGCGCTTGCTCGTGGCCTCTCTGTGGCGGCACTGGTCGAGGTGGCCGCGGTACCGCTCGGCGATCCCGCGCGGGTCGCGGCCCTGATCGAGCGCGGCGTCCGCGTCCTCACCGGCAGCGTCGTGCGGTCGGCGGTGCGCGGAGCCTTCGGCGTCGCGGGTGCCGTCGTCGCAGCCGTCGACGGGGACCGTCCAGACGAGACGATCGCCTGCGACACCCTTTGCCTCGCCGTCGGCCGCGTGCCGGTGATCGACCTCCTCGACGCCGCCGGCGTGCGGGTCGTGCTCGACGGCGCCCGCGGCGGCTTCGTGCCGGACAGCCCCGACGGTGTCACGACCTCGCTGCCGTCCGTCTTCGTCGCCGGCGACTGCGCCGGCGTCGGCCGCCGCCTGGCGACACCGGCGGAGGCCGCTGCGCACGGCCAGCGGGCCGCGGCTGCGGTTCTCGCTGCCCGCGGCGCCACCTCGTCCGTAGCGGACGCCGCGTCCATCCCTGTACCGACGCCCGTGTACGGCGACGACCAGCTGCCGCACCGGCGCCGCTGGATGGAGGCGCTGCTCGCGACCGGGGGTACCGACGTGCTCGTCTGCCCGTGCGAGGAGGTGACGCGCGCCGAACTCGTCGGCGTGCAGCCGCCGCGCTATCTCGGCGCCGCCATCCCCGAGAACCGCTGCCGATCGCTGTCGGCGATGGCCGGGGAGGGGACGCCGAGCCACGACCAGATGAAGCGCCTCACCCGCGTCACCATGGGTCCCTGCCAGGGCCGGCGCTGCCGCGAGCAGGTGGCGATGGTGATGGCGATCGGTGCCGGGGTGCCGGTGGAGGGCATTCCGCTCGCCGGCTACCGCGCGCCGGTGCGGCCGCTGCCGCTCGCCGTGCTCGCGACCCTGCCGGAGACGGCCGCCTCCGAGGAGCAGTGGGACGTCTGGTTCGGCATTCCGACCCAGTGGGTCCCCTATGATGCGATCGGCACCCCGCGCGAGCAGGAGCTGATCGAATTCACCATGCACATGTGAGCGGCCCGATGGATGCTCCAATGGACGCTCCCCTGCGCGCCTCCGTGGTCGTCGTCGGCGGCGGCGTCAGCGGCCTGTCGGCCGCCTGGTGGCTCGCCCGCTCGGGCGTCGACGTCCTCGTCGTCGACAAGGGCATCGTCGGGTGGGAGGCCTCGGGCCGCAACGGCGGCGGCTGCACCCACTACAACAGCGCGCTCTTCCACGAGGAGCAGCGGCTCTGGCCGCTGATGGACGAGCTTCTCGGCTACCCGACCGAGTATCGCCGCGAGCGCATCATCTTCGCCACCAACGAGCGCCACCTCCACGCCTATCTGCGGATGGGCGAGGAGGTCGGCCGCCACGGCTACGACTGGGAGGCGCTCGACGGCGACGAGGTGCGCCGGCGCGTGCCGCTCGCGGGCGACAGCGCGCTCGGTGGCATCCACCTCAAGGTCGGCGGCCACGCCAACCCGCAGCGCACCGTCCAGGCCTATGCCTGGGCCCTGCAGGACCTCGGCGGCCGCATCCTGCAGCACACGCCGGTGCACCGTCTCGTGGCGCGTGGCGGCAAGGTGACCGGCGTCGAGACCGCCGCCGGCCTCATCGAGTGCGATCACGTCGTCGTCACCGCCGGCCCGCAGAGCGGTCGGCTGCTCGCCACCGTCGGCGTGCGCCTGCCTGTGGCGGTTGCTCGCGCCGAGATGATCGTGACCGAACCGCTGCCGCTGATGCCGCACGGCGGCGTCGACGGCAACGGCCTCTACGGCCGCCAAACGCTGCGCGGCAACCTCGCCTACGGCGGCGGACCGCACGAGTGGATCGACCTGCCGGCGGACGGCGCGCCGCTGTCGCGCCCGACGTCGCCACTCGCCGCCCACCTGGCCCGCCGTCTCGCCGAGCTCCTGCCGAAGGCGGCGCACGTGCGCGTCATCCGCTCGTGGGCCGGGCTGATCGAGAACACGCCGGACGGCCGGCCTGTGATCGACCGGCTGTCGTCGCCCGAAAACCTCACCGTCTGCACGATGTCGGCGGTCGGTTTCGGGCTGTCGCCGGCGACCGGCCACGCCATTCGCGACCTCGTCGTCGACGGGCGCTGCTCGTTCACCGACATCGACAAGTACCGGCTCGACCGCTTCGCCGACGTGCCCGACGACTGGGCCACCGACAAGGGCTGGGTCGCGGCCGCGCGCGCCGCGGCCGCCTGAGCCGGCCGCACCACACTCTCTGTTCCGTTCGCGTCGAAGGTCCCGCATGCACAAGGGCAAGGTTCTCGTCGTCGGCGCCGGCATCGCCGGTCTCTCCACCGCCTGGGGACTGGTGCGGCGTGGCTTCGCGGTCGAGGTGTTCGACCAGGGGCCGATCCCCAACCCGAAGGCGACCTCCCACGACGAGCACCGCATCACCCGCCACGCCTATGGCGAGATGCACCGCTACGCCCGGCTGATGCCGGACTGCTTCCGCCTCTACGAAGAGCTTTGGGCCGACATTGGCGCCTGCCACCTGACGCCGCTGCCCTCGATCGTGCTGGAGCGCGAGCCGACGCCGTGGATCGGCGCCTCGATCGTCGACCTCGAGGCGATGGGCATCCCGTGGCGCGAGGTGCCGGTCGGCGAGATCGCGGCGCACTATCCGATGATCAACACCGGCGGCCTGACGCGGGCCGTCGAGTTCGGCGGCGCCGGCGTGCTGTTCCCGATCCGCATCCTGACCGACCTCGTCGTCCACCTCGCGGGGCAGGGCGTGGTGTTCCACGCGCTGTCGAAGGTCGATGCTATCGATCCCGAGGCGGGCACGGTCACCGTCGCCGGCGGCAAGGTGTTCGCCGGTGACCAGGTGGTCGTCGCGGCCGGTGCCTGGGCGGACCGGCTGGTGCCGGAGATCCGCGGCCGCGCCGTGCCGTCGCGCCAGGCAGTGCTGTTCCTTGCCCCGCCGACGGAGCTCGCGGCGGCGTGGGCGGCGGCACCGATCTTCCTCGATCTTGGGCTCGACAGCGGCACCTACACGCTGCCGCCGCGCCCGGGCACGCGGCTGAAGGTCGGTGACCACACCTTCACCCGTGCCGGCGACGCCGACGGCGACCGGACGGCGACGGACGCCGACGTGGCGCGGCTCCTGTCCGCAGCCGACCTCGCCTTCACCGGCTTCGACCGCTACACGATCCTCGAGCGCAAGGCCTGCTTCTACACGGTGACCGAGGACGAGAGCTTCGTCGTCGGGCCGGTCGGTGCGAAGGCCTCGGTGATCTCCGCCTGCTCCGGCCACGGCTTCAAGCTCGCCCCGCTGATCGGCGACCTGGTGGCGGAGGGGATCGCGACGGGCGTGGCGTACCGGCATTGAGGGGGGGCGCCTGTCGTGCCTTGAGCCGGGGCGTCCCTGTCGAGCGTCGACGACGGCGCGCGCCGGAAGAGCTTTGAGATTGGATTGACGGGCCCCACCCTGGCCGCTGCGCGGCCTGTCCCTCCCCCTGGCAGGGGAGGGACGAGCAGCCTCCGACCGCCTGCCCACGCCGACGGCCTGCCCCGCCACGTTCCTGCACGCCACATGCCTGCCCCGCCGGATGGCGACCACGCCAATGGTTGGATCGCGAGCTGCGCCGCGGGCCCGTCCCTCCCCTGCCAGGGGGAGGGACAGAGCGCCGGAGGCGCTCAGGGTGGGGCCTGTCGATCCGCCCGCGACCTCACGAAAGCTCCCGGTATCCCCGCGCCACCGCCTCGGCCGCGTATCTGGCGAGCACCTCGTAGTCTTCGTCCCCCAGCACCTCGATCCCGACGAGCCCGAGCGCCGCGCGCGCCTCCGCCAGCGCCGGATCGGCGACCACATCGGCCAGCGCTTCCCGCAGCATCGCCACCTCCCGGTCTGTCGCCGCACCCCGTGTGATCAGCGGCAGGCCTGGCCCTCCGGGCGTCTCGGCGAGCGCGCGGACGTCGGCGATTTCGTCCGGTGCGTGCCGCGCCAACAGGCCGAACGTCACGCTGTCGATCGCGGCCACGTCGGCCCGGCCCGCCGCCACGGCCGCGAGGCTTTCGCGGTGGCCGCCGGTCACCGTCACCGATGAGAAGAACCGACCGTCCACGGCGAGCGGTGCGACCAGCGCGGCAAACAAGTTGGCGCCCGAATTGCTGCCGGGGTCGTTGATCGCCGCGCGGGCACCGCGCAAGTCAGCGATGCCGGCAAGCGGGGCGTCGGCGGCGACCACCACCACACTCCGCCGCTCGGCGCCGGTGCCGCCGGGAAAGTCGTAGACCGGCGTCGCCACGAGACGCACCTTCCCCTGGAGGTGGCGCACATAGGGAAAGCCGCAGGTCTGCGCCAGCAACAGGCGCGGATGGAGCCAGGGGTCGCTGTAGGAGCCGCCGCGCGTCAGCCGGTCCGGCACGCCGCCGAGGCCTGCGGCGCGCAACCGGTCGCGCAGCTCCGTCCACAGCGCGTCGTTGGCGGCGGCGACCGCGGCCGGCGCGTCGTACATCGCCAGCGCCGCGATGCCCTCGGAAACACTCATGGGGCGGCCCGCAACGGAAGGGACGTGGCCCGTCCCGACCCTCCGCCATCCGCGGGCGCGTTCGCCTCAGCCGGCGCGGGGGTGCAGCGGGTCGTCGTGCTCGGAGACGAGGTAGCGGCGGGCGATGTCACGGTAGCCGTCGTACACCAGCCCGCCGTTGCGCGCGACGAGTTGCTCGCGCGAGGCGCGGTAGAGCGCGGGCAGCCGGTACCATGCCACCGCCGGGCGGATGTGATGGAGGACATGCAGGTTATTGTTGAGATAGAGCAGCCCGAGCAGGCCGCCGTTCTCGACGATCGCCGTGCGCTTCTCCGGCTGGTCGGCAAAGCGGTGCTCGGCGAACGAGCGCAGCCGGGTGAGCGCCGTGCCGGCATAGACGAAGCCGATGAGATAGAGCCAGAGCGGCATCCCGCAGATCGCCACCACCCAGACGAGCACCGCGGCGACACCGACGAGGTGCCACGCCCAGATCGCCCGCCGGCCGGGCTCGCCGGCGATGACGCGCTTGAGTTCGTCGGCGAGGAAGAAGCCGATCATGATCGCCGGACCGATGGTGAGCCGACCGATCAGCGTCATGTTGAACCGCATGAGGAGCCGCACCGGGGTCGGCATCCGCGCCCACATCGCCGGTGTGAAGTAGGCCGACTCCGGATCCTCGATCGGGTCCGTCAGGTGCTCGTCGCGGTGATGGCGCAGGTGCTGCAGCCGGTACACCGGATAGGGCAGCCAGAGCGACAGCGGTGGCCAGGCGAGGGCGGTGTTGAGGGTACGGTTCAGCGTCGGGTGGCCGTGCATCGCCTCGTGCTGCAGCGAGGACTGCCAGGCGACGAACCAGGCCCCGAGCGGCACCAGCAGCCACAGCGGCAGTGCCTCCCAGAAGACGGTGAGAAGGAGCCAGGCACCATAGATGGCGACGGCGACACCGACCGTCGGCCACTCGACGGCAGGACGGCGCGAACGCCGGGCAGCGCTCTTGGACATGTCCATGTGATTTTCGATTTCCCCTGCCGCCAGCTTGCAGAGCCGCACGGCCGGCGCAAGAGGGTGGCGCCGCGGAGCACGGAAATCGCTTGAGTGTTGCAGCTTTGTAGCAGGCGCGCCCGCCGCCCGGCGCGCGGGCGGGGGATTTGGCTCAGGCCGGCAGTCGCGGCGGGTTGGCGCTCGCCTCCTCGAGGATCCAGCGGCGGAACGCCATCACCCCCTCGTTGCCGCGCCGGCTCTCGTGGACGAGCAGGTGGTAGGCCCCGGCGCTCTCGATCGAGGCCGCCCGTAGCGTCACCAGGTCGTCGCGGCCCTCGTAGTGGGCGAGCACGACGTCGGGGATGATGGCGATGCCGCGGCCCTTGCGGGCCGCCTCGAGCGACATGAAGAAGTGGCCGAACTCCAGCCGGTCGCGGTCCGATCGCGGCGAGCGCAGCCCGTGCGCCTTCAGCCAGTCCGGCCAGGCGTAGCGGCGCGACGAGGTGTGGATGAGCGGGTGGTCGAGGATGCGCGCCAGTGCGTCCGCCTCGAGCGGCCGGTCGATCAGCGCGGGCGCCGCGACTGGTACCAGCCGGTCGGGGAATAGCTCGTCGGCGCTCACCCCCGTCCAGCTGCGCACCATCTCGAGCTCGATGCGCGGCTGCTCGGGCGCGTAGTGGTGGCCGGGCAGGCGGCCGACGCGGATCGCCACGTCGGCGTCGTGGGCGAGCAGTTCCGCCGGCTCGATCGACGAGAGGATGCGCACGTCGATCTGCTTGTTCGCCTGGGTGAACAGGTGCAGCCGCGGCATCAGCCACATCGAGGCGATGGTCGGAAGCGCCGAAATCGTCAGGGTGCGGCTCTGGCCAACGTCCCGCAGCCGGCCGGCGGCGCGCTCGAGCTCGCCGAACACCTCCTGCACGGTGGCGAAGAACTCCGCGCCGGCGTCGGTCAGCTCGATGCGCCGCGTCAGGCGGCGGAACAGCGGCTTGCCGAAATAGCCCTCGAGGTCGCGGATCTGCCGGCTGACCGCACCCTGCGTGACGTGCAGTTCCTCGGCTGCCAGCGTGAACGACAGATGGCGGGCAGCGGCGTCGAAGCCGCGCAGCGTGTTCAGTGGCGGCAGTCCCCGTTTCGCCATGACGCCTCCTCATGCATGAGCCTAGATCATGCATGAAGGCCATACAATTCGTTTGTCGCCCCGCACCCCGGCTTCCATCCTCCGCATCGACCGCAGCGCCCCTCCATCCCGGCGCCGTCCCCTCCGGAGACACGATGCGAGCCACCGCCAGCCCCACGCCGAACGACGCCGCACGCAGCGATGCCGCGCCCGCTGGCGGCGCCGTGCTGGAAGCCGTCGGCATCGCCAAGCACTACGGGGCGACGGTCGCGCTCCGACAGGCCGACCTGCTCCTACTGCCCGGCCGCGTCCACGCG
>SXGT01345254.1_pt1 | contig 12855 bp, 9 predicted proteins | sample 3176221 | NCBI WGS metagenome assembly SXGT01 (sample SAMN11356862, study PRJNA531348) | freshwater metagenome | isolation source: freshwater sample F1-120 | place: China: Fuxian Lake, Yuxi | collected 2017-12-25
GGTTCAGGTAGTTCAACACCTCGTCACGCGTGAGTCGTCGTGATTCGCCGGTTTCGTCGACGTATTCGGCGTGGAGCAACTCGGTCATCAGGTCGTCGGACGGATGCTGCTCGCGGAAGTCGAGGTAGTCGGAGAACAGTGTGTCGGCCCGATCGGGGTCGTAGCCGAAACTCGGGACACCGTCTTCTTCGAGTCGGAGCCCGGCGTCGATCCGGTCTCGGATCGCTTCCTGATCGCTCTCCGGTATGCCGAGCAACATCCCGATGGTGCGCATCGGCATCTGGGCGCCGAGGTCGGCGATGAAGTCGAAGCCGCCGGCGCCGACGAGCGGGTCGAGGCTGCGCGCGCAGAACTCGCGCACCTTCGGTTCGATGGCGTTCATCTTCTTCGGCGTGAAGACTCGGGAGAGCAGCGACCGATGCCGATCGTGGCTGGGCGGGTCTTCGAAGATGAAGATCCCCGAACCCAGGTCGATGTCGGCCTTGATGAGTTCGATCAGCGTGCCTTTCGCCGAGCTGTAGTGCTGCCAGTCGACGAGACCACGTTCGACGTCGTCGAAGCGGCTGAGTGCGTAGAAGTCGTGCTGCTCGTTGCGATAGAGAGGCGCCTCTTCGCGCATCCGCTTCCAGATCGGGTACGGGTTGTTGTCGATCTCGAAGTCGTACGGGTCGTAGTAGAGCTCGCTCATCGTCGAAACCTTGTCACGATGGGTTCGGGTGGTCGCGCACTCCGGATGAGAATGACCTTCTCATCTGGAGAGATTGTTGATATCGTAGCCAGTCTCGATGACGGAGGGACCATGCCCCATTTCCCGAAACCGGCCGAGGGTTCCTGGACCGAGCACTATCCGCGGCTGGGGACGCAACCGGTCAGCTACGACGACTGCACGTCGGCGGAGTACTACGAACTCGAGCGCGACGCCGTGTTCGCGCGAACGTGGCTCAACGTCGGGCGCGTCGAACAAGTCCCGCGCGTCGGCAGCTATTTCACCAAGGAACTCGACGCGGCACGAACCTCGGTGTTGATCGTGCGCTCCGGGACCGACGAGATCCGCGCGTTTCACAACATCTGTCGTCATCGCGGTAACAAGCTCGTGTGGTCCGACTTCCCGGCCGAGCCGACCAGCGGAATGTGTCGGCAGTTCGCGTGCAAGCATCACGGGTGGCGGTACGCACTCGATGGCACGTTGAACTTCGTGCAACAAGAAGACGAGTTCTTCGACCTCGACAAGGCCGATTACCCGCTCGCGAGCGTGCAGTGCGAGGTGTGGGCAGGATTCATCTTCGTCAACGTCGATCCGCAGAACTCGACATCATTGAACGAGTATCTCGGCGAACCCGGGGCCGGTATCGCGCAGTATCCGTTCGAGCGGCTCACGCAGACGCACACCTATCGCGCGGAGGTGGGGAGCAACTGGAAGCTCTTCGTCGACGCGTTCACCGAGTTCTACCACGCACCGATTCTGCATGCCCGCCAGGCGGTTGCCGACGAATCGGTGAAGTTGCAGCAGTACGGCTACGAGGCGCTGCACTACGGAATCGATGGTCCGCACGCGGTCGTGTCGAGTTGGGGTGGCATGGCACCTCCGAAGGATCTCGACATGGTGAAGCCGATCGAACGGGTGCTGCGCAGCGGCCTGTTCGGCCCCTGGGACGCCCCCGACATCGGCGTCGATCCGATGTCGATGCCGGGCCTCAACGGCGGTCGTCACAAGGCGTGGGGTCTCGATTCGTTTCTCTTCTATCCGAACTTCATGATCTTGATCTGGCGGCCGAACTGGGTGCTCACGTACCACTACTGGCCGACGTCGTACAACACGCACATCTTCGAGGGAACCTGCTACTTCGTGCCGCCGACGAACGCCCGCGAGCGCCTCGCCCAAGAACTCGCGGTCGTCACGTTCAAGGAGTACGCGCTCCAGGACGGCAACACGCTGGAGGCGACACAGCGGATGTTGGAGTCGCGTACGCCGGTCACCCAGTTCCCGCTCGGCGACCAAGAAGTGCTCCTGCGCCACCTTCACGTGACGACGCGAGAGTTCGTCGAAGAGTTCCAGAAGGCTGTCGTCGGGTCTGCGCAGGGAGGCGATCGATGAACGCCGCAAGCGCGTCGCTGCCGGCCGAGTTCGCCGACCTGGCCGGGTTCGCCGATTGGATCCTGCCGACCGAGAAGGCGCGCTACGCGAAGCGAATCGCCAGCACGATGGACGAGCTCCAGGCGTTCTACGACGCCGCGTTCGCTCGATTCGACGACGCCGTCGCGTATCTCGAACGGTGTCCGATGGATTCGCTCACCGATGCAGACAAGCACCTCCTGTGGTTGTACTGCTCGATCGTGACGGTGTCGTTTCCGGTCGAAGTGTGGCGACAGCCACGCGTCCCCGACAGCGGACCCGCCACCTTCGACGAAGTGCTCGCACCCGTCGTCTGACCCACCCTCGAGAACGTCGTTCGCGAAATTCGTGAGACAGGTACTCTTGCGGCATGAGCGAAGCCGAGTCCCTCGCGGTGAGCCGGCGTGAACTCGCCGTCGAGCGGTCACTCGACTCGGCCCGCGAACGCGCCGAGGTTCGCGTTCAGCGCTTTCTCGACGCGGCGATCGAACTGGTTCGGTCCGAACGGGGCAAGGACTTCACCGTCCAGGAGGTCGTCGAACGGTCGGGTCAGTCGTTGCGCAGCTTCTACCAATACTTCGGCGGCAAACGCGAGCTCCTGCTGGCGATCTTCGAGGAGTCGGTCCGCCACACCTCCGAGCACCTCCGGTCGGTCGTCGAGGCCGAGCGCGATCCGCTGGCTCGCCTCGAACTGTTCGCGCGCGAGTACTACGCACTCTGTGTGCCCGCGACCAAGCGGCGCGCCGCGAAGTCGACCGGACCCGCGCCTGCGATCGCGGAGTTCGCGTTGCAGCTCCTCATCGAGCATTCCGCCGAGGCGGCCCGGGCGTTCGGCCCCTTGGTCGAACTGAGTACCGAACTCGTCACCGCCGCGGTCGCGGCCGGCACGGTGCGCGACGACATCGCCGTGAGTCGGATCGTCGGCACCCTCCTCGAGTCGGTGATGTTCAGTACGTTCGCCGCGGCGATCACTGCGGACGCGCCTGGCGACGTCGGCGGGGATGCGCGCGTCTGGGAGTTGATCCTGCGCGGCATCGGCTCGCCGTGAGAACCTGATTCTCCAGTGGCGAGAGGGCGCTAATCTCGCCGCGTGCGCATCGGTCTGATGGTCGGTCCGGAACGGGCCCGGTACCCGACGAAGATCGCGCGGATGCAGAGCGATGCCGCTTGGGCCGACGCGGCCGGGCTCGACTCGGTGTGGGTTCCCCAGATCCCCGACGAGTTCGATGCCATGACCGCCGTTGTGCTGATGGCGACGACGACGTCGCGCGTCGAACTCGGAACCGCGGTGGTACCGGTGCAGACCCGCCACCCGATCGCGCTGGTGCAACAAGCGTTGTCGACGCAGATGGCGTGCGCCGGGCGTTTCGCGCTCGGTCTCGGACCGTCGCACCACTGGATCGTCGAATCCATGCTCGGCCTGTCCTACGAACGGCCCGCGGCGCAGGTCGACGCCTTGCTCGATGTCCTCGACGCTGCGTTCGTCGGTCCGGGCATGGTCGACGTCGAGAACGAGTTCCATCGCATCCACAACAACGTCGACATCACCGATCAAGCGCCGCCGGCGGTGTTGCTCGCCGCCCTCGGCCCGGTGATGTTGCGGATCGCGGGGGAGCGTACCGACGGCACGATCCTCTGGCTGGCCGACGAGCGCGCCATTGGTGACTTCATCGCCCCGCGGATCAACCAGGCGGCGTCGAACGCCCGGCGCCCGGCGCCACGAATCGTCGCAGGAGTGCCCGTGTGCCTGTGTCGTCCCTCCGACACCGAACGTGCTCGCTCACGCGCCGCGCGCGTGTTGTCGGAAGCCGAGATCTCACCGAACTACCAACGGCTGCTCGACCGGGGGGACGCGACCGGCGTGGCCGACATTCTCGCCGCGGGAGACGAGTCCGCGATCCGCGCTCGATTCGAGGCGTTCGCGTCGGCGGGCGTGACGGACCTGTCACTGCGGGTCGTGCCGATTGGTGACGATCGCGACGAACTGCTGGCATCGATGGCGCGTACTCGCGAACTCATCGCACACATCGCAACGGAACACTGAAGAAAGGGGCGCTCGTGGAGATCGCTGGGAAGAAGGCCGTGGTCGTCGGTGGCGCGTCAGGAATGGCGCGGGCATCGGCCGAACAACTCGCGGCGAAGGGCGCGAGCGTCGCGATCCTCGATCGGGAGCAATCAGCGGGGGCCGAGGTGGCCAAGGCACTCGGAGGAACGTTCCATCCGCTCGACGTGACCGACTTCGAAGGGGCCGAGATCGCGCTGCGCGAAGCGGTCGATGCGCTCGGGGGACTGCACATCGCGGTGAATACGGCCGGTGGCGGGATCGCGAAACGAACCTTGTCCAAGGAAGGACCGCACCCGCTCGCGGACTTTCAACGCACGATCGATCTCAACCTGGTGGCATCGTTCAACCTGAACCGCCTCCAGGCGCACCACATGTCGACGAACGAACCCGAAGACGACGAGCGCGGGGTCATCATCGACACCGCGTCGATCGCGGCCTTCGAAGGACAGATCGGTCAGGTTGCCTACACCGCCGCGAAGGCGGGTATCGCCGGAATGGTGTTCACGATGGCGCGCGACCTCGGCAGTCTTGGGATTCGGGTTCTCGCGATCGCGCCGAGTTTGTTCAGTACGGGGATCACCGAAGGGATTCCGCCCGAGTTCGAGCACGTGCTGACCAAGGACGCGGCCTTCCCGAAGCGGATGGGGCGACCCGACGAGTACGGCCGACTCGTCGTCGCCATCGTCGAGACCCCGATGCTGAACGGCTCGTGCATCCGCCTCGATGCCGGGCAGCGATTCGCGCCCAAGTAGCGGTGTTGAAATCGCATTGTCGCTGTGTGAATATGACGTTCTCAGCGCGTGGAGCGTGCCAGCCGTCCACGCACCGAAGGGGGATCCGATGAACCGACGTGCACGGCGTATCGCCGCAGCGCTCTTCGCGACGACGCTCGGTGCGGCCGCGTGCAGTAGTAGCGGCGACGACGAGACGACCACCACGGCAGATGCGACGAGCGCGCCGGCACCGACGGAACCCGGCGACATCCCCGAAGGCTCGACGGTGGGAATCACCGACACCGGGATCACCGTGTCAGTGATATACAGCGACACCGCGGCGCTGGCCGAGGCCGGCATCGTGCCCGACATCGGAGATCCCGTCGAAGACTTCCAGATGTTCTTCGACGAGGCGAATGGCGCAGGCGGCGCGGGCGGACTCGAGGTGACGCTCACGTCACACGACTTCCCACCGGGCGCACCCGCGACCGATCAGCAACCAACCTGTGTCGCCGCGACCGAGGACGACGAGGCTGCGATCGTGATCTACATCGGCGGCATGACCGAAGAGGTCGTGCTGTGCGCGAGCGAAGAGCACGAACGCATCGCGTACGTGCTGGCCGGACCGCTCACCCAAGATGCCTACGACCGATCGCAGCGCCGACTGTTCAACCACAACATGTCGGCCGACCGTCTCATGGCGGGGTGGGCGCAGGCGCTCCACGACAATGGCACACTCGAAGGTGCGACGCTCGGCCTGGTTCGGATGGATCGTGCCGATCAAGAGCGAACGGGCGCCGCGTTGCGCGCCGCGCTCGAAGACCTCGGGTACGAACTCGCCGAGGAGATCGCGCTCCCGTGCGACGTGAACTCGTGTCAGCAGAGCGACGTGGCCGTCGAACGATTGAGTTCCTCGGGCGTCGATCATGTGTTCTCCACGCTCGGTGCGCTGTCGTACCCGACGCTGATCAGCGCGGCCGACGCGGCGGGCTACGAACCGCAGTGGCTCTCGAGCGACTACGAGAACCAGGTCTTCGACGTGACCGCGCGATTCATGGATTCGGTGAAAGAGGGCTACGACGGGGCAATCGGCTTCAGCGCCGGGCTCGAAGAGCCCGCGTCGGACCCGTTCGGCGAAGACTGCAACGCTCGATTCACCGAGGCGACCGGCAAGACCTACGAATACGACACCGACAAGTGGCGGCTCGTACGGACATCGTGCGGTGCGGTGGAGGCGATCGTCGGCGCGCTCGACTACGCGCAGGAGACCTACGGCGTCATCAACCAGGCGACGATCATCGAAGGGCTCGAAGCGGTCGGCCCTCCCACGCTCGGCGACCAGACGGCGACGTGGTCGGACACGAAACACGACGGGGCGAACGTCGGCGTGCTGAAGGTGTTCGGTGCGGACTGCCTTTGCTGGACGGAGATCGAAGGCACGCGCAACGACTACGCCGAATGAGTGAAGCGGACTCGACCGGGTCGCCCGCGTCGCTCGTCGCGGGGGTCTTGGACGAGGAGGCCCGCCGTCAGGCGAACCAAGCGCAGCGTGGGAGTGCGATCGTGCTCCCCGACGACGTCTTGCCGGGGGTCGGGTCCGAACCGCTCACGCTGCGCGAAGGTCTGCGGACCGGCGGCGCGTCACTCGTCGGCATGATCGGGTTGCTCGGCTTCGTCGAGGCGCTCGAGGTGTCCGCGTTCGCCGTCCTCGCCCCCGACATCCAGTCGTCGCTCGACGTCTCCGACGCAACGATCGGCGCCATCAGCGGCGCGTTCGGCATCTTGTTCTTGTTGGGATCGATCCCGCTGAGCTCCCTCGCCGACCGCGTTCCGCGCAAGTCGGTGGCCGGTGTGGCGGTCGCCGTGTGGGCGGGTGTCGTGCTGTTGACCTCGTTCGTCGTCAATGCGTTCCAGATCTTCGTGGCACGCATGGCCGCCGGACTCGGTCAGAGCTACTACCTGCCGGTCGCGGGTCCGATGCTGATGGACGGCTATCCGATTGGTGCTCGGGCGAAGATCTTTGCGCTCAACGGATCGTTCCAGATGGCCGGCCAAGCACTGGGGCCGTTGGTCGCGGGAGTCGTGGTCACCGTTGCGGGCGGCGACGACGGTTGGCGGTGGGTGTTCGTCACGATGGGTGTGATCGGGATTCCCGCTGCGGTGGGAGCCTTCTCGATTCGGGAGCCCCGACGCGGCCGCTACGAGATGCGGGCCGTGCTCGGCGAAGAGCTCGAAGTGGCGTCCGACGAACTGCCGATCTCGTTGTCGGTGGCGTTCGAACGGCTCCGCAAGATCCGCACGTTCTCGTACTTTCTCATGGGGATTGCCGCGCTCGGCTTTGCGTTGTTCAGCACCGCCACGTTCGTGAACCTCTATCTCGAAGACGAGTTCGGGCTCAGCGCGTTCGAACGTGGCGCGTTCGGATCGTTGACGATCTTGCCCGGCTTCGTCGGGGCCGCGTTCGCCGGACGGCGGGCCGACGACCTGTTCCGCACGAACCCCCAGCGCGCGTTGCTGTTCGTCGGTGCGCTCGTGGCGACCTTCGGTGTGTTCCAAGTCGTCGGACTGTGGATGCCGACCGTGTGGACGTTCGGGGTGCTCATCGGGATCTCGTACGCGTTCTCCCGTGCCGCGTTCGCGATCTTGCCCGGGGTGACCTCGACGGTGATTCCATACCGACTGCGTTCGCGGGGGAGTGCGCTCATCGGGATCTACCTGTTCGTGTTCGGGGCGTTTCTCGGCGCGGTGCTCACGGGAATGCTGAGCGACGCGTTCGGCGAACGAGTTGCCTTGACGGTCGTCATCATCCCGTCGACCTTGATCGGCGGCTCACTCATGGCCTACGGGTCTCGTTTCGTGCGCGCCGACATCAGTCTCGTGGTCGAGGAGTTGCTGGAGGAACAGGCCGAACAGCAACGCCGGGCCGACCGTGACGCCGCTGTTCCCGTGTTGCAGGTCCGTAACCTCGACTTCTCCTACGGCAAGGTCCAGGTGCTCTTCGACGTCGCGTTCGACGTACATCGGGGTGAGGCGCTGGCCTTGTTGGGCACGAACGGCGCCGGGAAGTCGACGGTGCTGCGGGTGGTGAGCGGCCTCGGGGTACCCCAACGTGGCGTCGTGCGCCTCAACGGACGTGCGATCACCTACGCCGACCCCGAGGTCCGCGCGCGCATCGGCGTCGTGCAACTCGCCGGCGGCAAGGCCGTGTTCCCGGGACTCACCATTGCGCAGAACCTCCGCATGGCCGCGTTCCGATATCCGACGCTCGACTTCGAGGCGCGCGTCGCCCGCGTGTACGACGTGTTTCCGGTGCTCGCCGATCGTCAGGCGACACGAGCGCGCGACCTGTCGGGCGGTCAGCAACAGATGCTGGCGTTGGGCATGGCATTGCTGCACGACCCCGAGATCCTCATTATCGACGAGCTTTCGCTCGGTCTCGCGCCCGTCGTGGTGCAGGAACTGCTCCGGGTCATCGAACAACTGCGCCGTGACGGGATGACGATGATCATCGTGGAGCAATCGTTGAACGTCGCACTCGCGGTGTGCGATCGAGCGATCTTCATGGAGAAGGGACAGGTCCGCTTCGAGGGGGCTACCTCCGAATTGGCCGGGCGCGACGACCTCGCCCGCGCCGTGTTCTTGGGCAACCGATGAGCCTGTCGATGCTGGCGGAGTTCGAAGTGAACCAGCAGGTCGTGTTCCGCGGCGCGCTCGAAGGCCTGACCTACGGGCTCCTTGCGATCGGACTGGTGTTGGTGTACCGGTCGTCGGGGGTACTCAACGTCGCCCACGGCGAGCTCGGGTCGCTGGGCGCGGCGCTCCTCGCTCTGTTGGTCATTCAGTGGGACGTCAACTATTTCGCGGCACTGGGCATCGCGCTCGGCGCGGGAGGAGCGCTGGCGGCGATCATCGAGTTGGTCGTCGTGCGACGGCTCGCGCGCGGGCCGCGCGTGATTATGTTCGTCGCCACGCTCGGAGTCGCGCAGCTGCTCTTCTTCGTCACCAAGACGCTTCCGAACCTGCGCGAGAACAAGGCGTACCCGTCGCCGTTCGATGAAGGTTTCTCGTTCGGTGCGGTCGATGTGCGAGCGATGGACATCCCGATCCTGATCGTGACGCCGGCCGTGACGTTGTTGCTCGCCTTCTTCCTACAACGAACCCGGTACGGCACCGCGATTCGGGCCTCGGCCGAGAACCCCGATGCGGCGCGCATGTCGGCGATCAATGTGAAGGCGATGTCGTTGATGGTCTGGGTCATCGCCGGGACGCTCGCCACGGTCACGGCCGTGTTGGTAGCGCCGTTACGAGGCGGAACCGCCATCGACGCGGGTTCGATGGGTCCGTCGTTGCTGTTGCGAGCCCTGACCGCAGCGCTCATCGCTCGGATGTCCTCGCTGCCGGTCGCGGTCGCGGCCGGGGTTGGTATCGGGGTCGTCGAGAAGGTGCTGTTCTTCAACTACTTCGACGAGCCGGGACTCATCGACGCGGTGCTGTTCGTCGCCGTGTTGCTCGCGGTGTGGTTCGGCGCCGGCCGAGATCGATCGGACGGCCGGGCGGTGGCGATGTCGTTCGCGCCGCGGGTGCGAGATGTCCCCCGGGCACTCGAGAACGACTGGTGGGTGCGATCGCTGCACCGGATCACGGTCGCCGTCGCGGTCATCGGCGCCGTCGCGCTCCCGTTGGTGGTGCAACTACCTTCGCGGCACTATCTCTACGCCGGCATGTGTCTGTTCGCGATCATGGCACTGTCGTTGACGCTGCTCACCGGGTGGGCGGGTCAGCTCTCGCTCGGCCAGTTCGCGCTCGCCGGCCTGAGCGCAATGCTGACGACGGCGTTCGTACGGGGCTTCGAGGCGGAGTGGCTCGGTCGGCGGCTCGAGATTCCCGCTGTGTCGTTCGAGTTTGCAGTCGTCGTCGGCACCGGCGGGTCGGTTCTGGCGGCGATGTTGATCGGCATGCCGGCGTTGCGCGTGCCGGGGCTGTTCCTCGCGGTGACAACGCTCGCGTTCGCAGTGATGGCCGAAACCTGGCTGCTCGACCGCCCCGCGCTGACCGGCGGGGACACGATCGTGCGTCTGCCGCGGGCGAAGTGGGGCGAGTCGCTCGATCTCAGTTCCCAGCGCAGTTACTACTACCTCAGCGTGATCGCACTCGGCGTGGTCGCATTCGTGCTCGGACGGATTCGGCGCAGCGGAATCGGACGATCTCTGATCGCGGTGCGCGACAACGAGAGCAACGCCGCGGCCTTCACCATCTCGCCCGCGCGGATGAAGCTGATGGCCTTTGGGCTGTCGGGCGCGCTCTGCGGGTTGGCCGGCGCCTTGTTCGCCGGTTTGCGCGTGCAGTTCGGCGTCGACGCGTTCGCGCCCGAGGAGTCGCTGCGAGTCGTGTCGATCGCCGTCATCGGCGGACTGTCGTCGATCTGGGGTGCGGTGCTCGGCGCGCTCTGGGTGATCGGAATGCCGACCGTCTTCGGCGACAGCGAGGAAGTGCGACTCCTGACGTCGGGCGCCGGTCTGCTCGTGCTGTTGCTCTACCTCCCGGGCGGGTTGGTGCAAGTCGCTTACGCCGCGCGCGACGCCTGTTTCGGCGTGATCGCCAAGCGCCGTCCCGAACCGGCCGCGCCGTCCCGCAGCGCCACGATTCCCGCGCGGGCGGCACGACCCACATCGTCGACACCGACGTCGGAGTGCGCGTTGCGATTGGCCGGGGTATCAGTGCGATTCGGAGGGGTCCTCGCCGTGCACGACGTCGACCTGCGAGTCGGCCACGGCGAGGTCGTCGGACTCATCGGCACGAACGGAGCGGGTAAGTCGACGCTCATGAACGCGGTCGGCGGCTTCGTCCCGTCGACCGGAACGGTGACGCTGCTGGGCCACGACCTCGGCCGTCGATCTCCGGCGGAACGAGCGCGGCTCGGACTCGGACGAACCTTCCAACAGGCCGACCTCTTCCCGGGGCTGACCGTCCGCGACACGGTTCGAGTGGCGCTGGAGGCGCGCCGTCGTACGAGGTTGGTCTCGACGGTGCTCGGGCTTCCGGGCGCGCGGCGAACCGACCGGACGACTCGCAGCGAAGCCGACGAACTGATCGCGTTCTTCGGCTTGGGCGCGTACGCCGACCGGTTCATCGACGAGCTGTCGACGGGCACCCGTCGCATCGTGGAGTTGGCGTGCCTGGTCGGTCTCGAAGCCAAGGTGTTGTGCCTCGACGAACCGACGGCCGGGGTCGCTCAACGCGAGACCGAAGCGTTCGCGCCGTTGATCCTTCGGATCCGCGAGGAGTTGGGGGCGGCGCTGCTCGTCATCGAACACGACATGCCGTTCATCATGGGAATCAGCGATCGGGTCTACTGCCTCGAGGCCGGTGCCGTGATTGCCGAGGGCGACCCGATCACGGTGCGCAACGATCCCGCGGTCATTGCGAGCTACCTCGGTCTTGACGAGCGCGCCATCGAACGATCTGATACGACCGCCCGACCACCAGGAGCGTGAACATGACCGTCTCGGCCGAAGACCTCATTCTGATCAGTGTCGATGACCACATCATCGAACCACCGGACCTGTTCGAAGGTCGGTTGCCGTCGAAGTTCGCCGACCAGGCACCTCGAATCGTTCGGCGTGACGACGGCGCCGATGTGTGGCGGTTCGGTCCGGTCGAGGTGCCGAATGTCGCGCTGAATGCGATCGCGGGTCGACCGAAGGAGGAGTACGGCGTCGAGCCGCAGTCGCTCGACGAGATTCGCCCGGGCTGTTGGCAGGTCGACGAGCGCATCAAGGACATGGATGCGTGCGGTGTGCTCGCGTCGATGAACTTCCCGTCGTTCCCCGGATTTGCCGCCCGCTTGTTCGCAGTCGACGACATCGAGTTCTCGGTGGCGCTGGTGCAGGCCTACAACGATTGGCACATCGACGAGTGGTGCGCCGCACATCCCGGTCGCTTCATTCCGATGGCGCTGCCGATGATCTGGGACGCCGAGTTGTGTGCCGCAGAGGTGCGACGGGTGAGCAAGAAGGGGTGCCACTCGCTGACGTTCACCGAGAACCCCGCGGCACTCGGCTATCCGAGCTTTCACGATCCGTTCTGGAACCCGTTGTGGGAGGCGCTGATCGAGACGAACACGGTCTTGTCGATCCACCTCGGATCTTCCGGTCAGCTGACCTTCCCCGCGCCCGACTCGCCGCCCGACGTGATGATCACGCTCCAGCCGATGAACATCCAGTCGGCGGCCGCCGATCTGTTGTGGTCACGGACGCTGAAGGAGTACAAGGACCTGCGTATCGCGCTCTCCGAAGGCGGTACCGGTTGGATTCCGTACTTCCTCGAACGAGCCGACCGTACCTACGAAATGCACTCGACCTGGACGGGTCAAGACTTCGGCGGCGAGCTACCGAGCGACGTCTTCCGGCGCCACTTCCTGACCTGCTTCATCAGCGACACAACCGGAGTTCAACAGCGGCACTCGATCGGCATCGACAACATCAGTTGGGAGTGCGACTATCCCCACAGCGACTCCATGTGGCCCACCGCGCCCGAACAACTCGCGTCGGTCATGAGCGGCGCCGACGTTCCGAACGACGAAGTCGCGAAGATCACCCACGAGAACGCGATGCGGTGGTATTCGTTCGACCCGTTCGTGCACGTCCCGCGTGCCGAGGCGACCGTGGCTGCGCTCCGGGCTCGTGCCGTCGGGCACGACATCGCGATCAAGGCGCGTTCGTCGCGACAGAAGATGTCGGCCGAAGCCGCGATGGACCGATTCCGGAACCGGACCGGTACCGCTGGAACCGGCGCGCAACTCATCGAGGAGTGACGGCGTCCGATGGCGGCGAGCACGAGACGGACCTGGCCGACGCGGGAGATCCCCGCGCGACTTCGCGAGCGCTACCTCGCGGAGGGTTTGTGGGACGATCGCACTCTCGGAACACGTGTCGACGACGCGCTGCGCGCCCATCCGATGTCGA
>SXGT01594878.1_pt1 | contig 12855 bp, 8 predicted proteins | sample 3176221 | NCBI WGS metagenome assembly SXGT01 (sample SAMN11356862, study PRJNA531348) | freshwater metagenome | isolation source: freshwater sample F1-120 | place: China: Fuxian Lake, Yuxi | collected 2017-12-25
GCTGAAGATGGGCACGTACGGTTTCCTGCGCTTCTCGCTTCCGCTCCTTCCGGAAACGGCGAAGGATCCGCGTGTCATCAACGCAATGGCGCTGCTCTCGATTGTCGCGATTGTTTACGGGGCGCTCGCTTCGCTCATGCAGAAAGACTGGAAGAAGCTTGTCGCCTATTCGTCCGTAAGCCATTTGGGTTTTTGCACTCTTGGAATTTTCGCCCTTAACCCGCTGGGAATCGCCGGCTCCGTTCTGCAGCAGATCAACCATGGCATCTCAACCGGAATGCTCTTCCTGATTGTCGGCGTAGTGTACGAACGCAGGCACACGCGCGAAATCAAGGAATACGGCGGACTGCTCAAGGTGATGCCTGTTTTCACAATGGTGTTCCTGATCGCGGCCCTTAGTTCGATGGGCATGCCGCCACTTAATGGTTTTATCGGGGAAATCACCATTATTCAGGGCGCCTACCAGGCCTCCTTCAATTGGGCGTTCTGGTGCGCAGTTGGAATCGCCTTGGGCGCGGCCTACCTGCTGTGGCTGTTTCAGCGCACTATGTTAGGAGAGTTAAGCAAGAGCAATGAAAAGCTGCTTGATCTTTCGCCGCGCGAGATTGCCGTCTTTGCGCCGCTTCTGCTGGCCTCCTTCTGGATCGGTCTCTATCCAAAACCGTTCCTCGAAATTCTGGAACGGCCAGTTGCACAAATTGTCGAACGGGTCCAGCCCGGCTACCATTCGTCGCACAACCTGAAAAATCCGCTCAATGTTGCGGCGCCGTCGGCGGACTTGCGGTAGAGATGGATTTTCGTGAATAACACCGTGAAGCGTCCGGTGTCCCGGCGCACCCTCCTGTGGAGCGGGGCGGCTTTCGGCGCGATGCAGCCCGGCGCCAGGTTGGACGGACTTTGCGCTCAAGCAGCAGGTCCGCGGCGGCCCAATATTGTCATCATCCTGGCGGATGACCAGGGTTGGGGCGACCTCAGCGTTCACGGAAACACCAACCTCTCGACGCCGAACATCGATTCGCTTGCTCGCGACGGCGCGATGTTCGACCGGTTCTACGTGTGCGCCGTCTGCGCTCCAACCCGCGCCGAATTCCTCACTGGCCGCTATCACGCTCGAGGCGGCGTTCGGGGAGTTTCCACGGGCGCGGAACGGCTGAACCTGGACGAGAAGACCATCGCGCAGACCTTTAAGGCCGCAGGTTACTCGACGGGCGCATTCGGCAAGTGGCACAATGGGTCGCAATCCCCGTATCATCCCAATGATCGTGGTTTCGACGAATACTACGGATTCACTTACGGACATTGGGGCCTTTACTTCGATCCGGAACTCGACCACAACGGGAGGCTCGTCAGGGGCAAGGGTTACATCACCGACGACCTCACGAATCACGCGATCGACTTCATCTCATCCAACAGGGACCGGCCGTTCTTTTGCTACGTGCCTCTGAATACGCCGCATTCGCCCATGCAGGTGCCGGAGAAGTATTTCGAGAAGTTCGCTCGCCTCGAACCGAAGTTGCGCGCCACGAATCCGGAGCAGGAAGAGGTTCCCATGACCAGGGCCGCGTTGGCCATGTGCGAGAACATCGACTGGAACGTAGGGCGGGTGCTAAAAAAGCTGGACGATCTAAGACTCTCGGAAGACACGATCGTCCTTTATTTCAGCGACAACGGTCCCAACAGTTGGCGCTGGAATGGAGGAATGAAGGGGCGGAAGGGGTCGGTCGAGGAAGGCGGCGTGCGCGCCCCTCTGCTCATGCGCTGGACGGGACGGATTCCGAAAGCTACGAGGGTCACGCGAATATCGGGCGCGATTGACCTACTGCCTACGCTTACGGATTTGGCGGGCATACCGGTTTCGGGCACGAAGGCGCTGGACGGGAAGAGTCTCGCGCAACTGCTCACGGGCAAAGTTGGAGACTGGGGAGACCGCATGATTTTCTCGCTCCAAGGCAAGCGGATAAGCGTCCGCACCCAGCAATACCGTATGGACCCGGCCGGTGCGCTGTTCGACATGGTGGCTGATCCCGGGCAGACGCGCGACGTCGCCGCCGCCAGGCCGGAGGTCGCGACGAAGCTGCGCGATGCGGTCGAGACGTGGGGCAAGGAAATGTTGCCGCTAGTGGGGCCCGACGATCGCCCCTTTACGGCCGGGTACTCAGCCCTCACGCTGCTTCCGGCTCGCGATGGAGTTGCCGTGGGGGGCATCGAACGCAGCACCAGCGCGCCCAATTGCTCCTACTTTACGAACTGGACGCGCAAGGAGGACCGCATCACGTGGGACGTCGAGGTTGGACGGGCCGGCGAATACCAAGCCGAACTGTACTACACCTGCGGGGCCGCGGACGCCGGATCCACGGTCGAGTTGAGTTTCCTCGACGAAGCCATTGAGGCAAAGGTCGGCCCCGCCCACGATCCGCCAATGATCGGCAAGTCATTCGACCGCGTGGAACGGAGGGGCGAATCGTACTGGAAGGAATTCAAGCCGCTCGCGATGGGAACAATCCGGCTGCGGAAGGGTCGAGGTAAGCTGACTCTGCGCGCCGTCGCCATCGCGGGAAAGGAAGTTGCCGACGTCCGGCGCATCGCACTTACGAGAAAGGCGTAAACAGCATTCTGGCGCTGGACGGCGCCGATCAGTCAGGAAGTATCAGTCGCTACGCGCTTCGCGCTCGCCGCTGAGTCGCGTGAGTCTCAGGAAGCTTGGCGATGTTGATTTGCCCAATAGCGCGTTCGCCGGAGTGCGGCATCAACAACGGGAACGGCGGTGGCCGAGCTCCGACGGCTCAGGCGCCAAGCACTGGCAACGAGGCCGCGATCCGGAATCGCAACTCGGCATTCGCACGGCGCAACGATCGCTCTACCGCCACTGGGTCCGCGCCACTTGCGAAGAGGAATCCAAGGTAGCTCGATCCCTCTGGCAGGGGAATCATTATCTGGCCCACCTTGGCGGTAATGCTGACCTCGTCGATTCCCGGAACGCGGGCAGAGCGGTCCTCGCCATCCACACCCTCGTAGACGCCACCGGCTGGGATGGGAATCATCATCGCTCCCGCAGCGGGGCGCTCCGGCGTCAGGCCGGGCATCTCCTCGCCGACCGCGTGCCGGAGAATAACCTCCTCGTAGGGCATGCCCGCTCCGAACCGTAAAATTCGTGCGCAGAGTCCGCCGATCGGACGCGCCGCGACTTCGAGGATCCACGCTCCGTCCCGATTCCATCGCAACTCTGCGTGAATAGGTCCGCGCGTCAGCCCGAGTGCTCGTACGGCGCGGGCGGTGGTCGCGATAATCTCCCCTTGAACGGTAGCGGGGGCGCGCGAAGGTGTCACATAGATCGTCTCCTCGAAGTGCGGGCCATCAAGCGGATCCGGCTTGTCGAAAAGCGCCGTAACGCAGAGGTCTCCGCCAGTCATGATTCCCTCGACCGCGAATTCCTGCCCCGGGATGAAACCTTCAACTTGAACGTAGCGGTTCTGCTCTTCCTTGAGAATACGAACCTGGGTGCTTTCGAGAATCGCCCGGATACGCTCGAAGGCAGCGGCGAATTCCCTTTCATCGTTTGCGCGGATAACGCCACGGCTGCCGGAGAGACCGAGCGGTTTCAGCACGCAGGGATAATTAGTTGCGAGAGCCAGTTGGCGCGGGTCCTCGGCGATGCCGGCGCGGAAAAACCAGGGGACGAGCATTCCCGCGGCCTTGTACAACTGCCTCGCCAGGTATTTGTCTCGGCATGCAATTACGGCGGCGGGAGGATTGTGGGCGATTCCGAGCCGCTCGGCTGCTACGGCGGCGAGGAGCGTTGGCCGATCCCCCACGGCGATCACTCCCAGAAAGGGCCGGCGCCGCCCTTCGACCGCAATCAATTCGGCGGATGCGGCAGGCTCGTCGAAACGGACGGGGATGGCCTGATCGCCCCAAGGGTCCTGGAGGATGTGGCAGCGATCGGTGGCCAGGGACAACCCGCAGCCGACACGGCGCGCCGCCTCCGCGAATGCGCTGGTCTGGTAACCGGTCGTCGCGGCGACAAGTAGAACGCGGCCCGGAACAGCGCCGGTCACCCGTAGGCCCTTTGTGTCTTATCTCCGTTCAGTGTTCCATTAAAACATGATTTCGACTCAACTCGCGAACCGGCCGAAGCAGCTTGTGGATGGGAGCCGAAGTGCGCGCGAAGATGTGCCAGCATCACCTGAAAGACAATACAGCGATGAGCGGAATCCGGCTGTCATCGAGGAGAATGGCCGCATGGCAGTGTCTTGGTGCGACGGAGAAGCGCGGTGGGCCGGCGAAAAGAAGGGGTACTTCTTGCGGGGAACATCGGGCCAGCCACCCGGATCTCGCCGCCCGCGTGCGGAAAGATTCCAGGCGCATCTGAGCCCCGGAACGCTGTCCGGACTCCAGATCCTGTCGAAAGCGAATGGCCGACTCAAGCGGATTCCGAAGCGCTCGACGATGCGCCGTTCAGCCACATGGCTTGGAACCTCCTGGCGTTGGAGGAGATTTCCTCGCCTTCAAGGATGCTGAAGTCCAGGCACTGCCAGGGCCAGTAGCGGATCGGAGCCGGGACCAGCGCTAGAACGCCAGCCTGAGCGCGAACTGGATCTGCCGGTTCGAACGTTGCGTCGACGTGATGGTTCCCGCGCCGCCCACGCCCACTGTGGCGTTTGGCAGGCTGCATTGCGGGTGATTCAGGCCGTTGAAGAACTCGGAACGGAACTGAAGCTCGCGCGCGTCGGCGAATTTGATTTTCTTCGCGATCGAGAAATCCAGGTTGAAGAGCCGGGGCGCGTTCTGCGAATTGCGCGCCAGCGTGCCCCAAGTAAACGCGGGCGGCGTGGTGAACGCGGCCGGATCGAACCAGAAATTAATGTTGCGGTTCGACGGATTGGGATTGGCGCCCGTCACGGGATTCGCGCGGCTGCCGGCGCTGGTATTGGAGGGGGAACCGGCAACCTGCACGGTAAACGGAAGACCGCTCTGCATCACGCTGATACCGCCAATTTCCCAGCCGCCGATCACTTTGCCGAGCGGCCCTGAATCGTTCGCGTACTTCTGCCCGGGACCGAAGGGCAGCAGATAGGTCGCCGCCAAATTTACGCGGTGACGGCTATCGCTGTTGGAACTCGCCCAGTCCCCGCGGCGGTTCGTCGGGTCCTGAGGGATAGGCCCGTTGTTCCCGCCATCGCCTCCGACATTGTCGAGGCCGTGCGCCCATGTCCAATTGCCGAGGAAATAGAAGCCGTGCCCAAAGCGCTTCTCGAAGCTCGTCTGCATGGAAGAGAAGAACGAATTACCCGAACTCTCAAGCCAGCTGATACCGGTAACGCCGGGAAGCGCGGCGGCAAACGGACGCCGCGGATCGACCGCTCCGGCGCCGGGCCCCGGCAGATTGAGGTTGCGCGCCCAGTAGAGTTTCGCGCCCGCCGAGCTCACCAGGCCAACCGTTGCAACCATATCTTTGCCGAGTTCACGCTGCAGGCTTAAGTTGAACTGTTGCATCTGGCCGTTGCGATAGTTCGGCGTCACGCCGCGGAGGGCGAACAAAGGCGGCCCTTGCCTGAGGTTGGGCGAGGTCGAGACGATCGGAATGCCCTGCGACGTCGTCGTGGCCGGCACATCGTTGCCTGAGAACGGAAGGTTGACCACGAAGCCGAAAGGAGGCTGCCGGAACTGACGGATGTTGGTGCCCGCATTCCCCTGAGGGAAGTAGAACAACCCGTAGCCGGTCCGGATAATGGTCTTCTTGCTCATCTGGTAGGCGAGGCTCACGCGCGGCGCCCAGGCCTGGTAGTCTGTGTTAATGTTGCCGCTCCGGCTCACGCCGTCCTTTCCGGCGATCAACTGCCTTCCCGTCGCGGGATCGAAATTCACCCACTGGTCCTTGGCCTCCGTGAACGGGGTGTTCACCTCGTAGTGTACGCCGATATTCACCGTTAGCTTTCCGGTTACGCGCCACTCGTCTCTGATGTAGAAGTTCAACTCATTTGTGCGAAGCGTCGCGCTGCCTTGCAGGAACACGTCCCGCCGTATGGCAATCGGATAACCCATCAGCATGGTCGCGATAGTTTCACCGGTCCCGCCCGGCGAGGCTGGATTGCGGGAATACGACGGATCGAAGACCCACCTTCCGAAGGCGCTTTCTCCGGGAGGGCTGGCCGTCTCACCCGTGGTGCGGAACCGGAAATCGACGCCGTACTTTACGTTGTGGTTGTTCTTGAGCGTCGAGATGTTGGCAACAAGCTCATGCGATTTCTGATCGCGGATAAGCGGCGTTGAGCGTGCGTTGCCGAGGCCCGCGTACCCGGTGGTTCCGACGATGGGGGCGGAGGGCTGGAACGGGTCGTTGGTCTGGCGTCCCGGAATCGTCCTCCATAGAGGATTCGTCAGCGTGGTGGGCAACAGGGCCATGTTGAACTGCGTATACCCGTAGCGGAAGTCACCGATTGTGGACGGTGAAAACGTGTGTGTCCACGCAGCCACGAGATTGCGCCCCTTCACGGCGTCGTCGCCGGCGAAGCTGGCTTCATTGCCGCCGATGTTGGTGTTGAACGTATCCGGGATCGTCAGGTCGCTCCAGTCCGCCGAGAAGCGGAAGAACAAAGTGTCCTTGGTGGTGAGCTGGTGATCCACGCGTCCGTCACCCCGGTGCACTTTGCTGCGCTTGATGGGGTTCACGACGTAGTTATTCGCCAATCGGACCGCTGCGGCAGCGGCCACATGTTCACCAGGCCGGAGCCAATGGGGTTGAAACGGCTCGCCGGAATCGTGTCGTTCGCGAAGCGGTCGCGGATGGCCGCGCCACCCGCAGGGTTCGCGCGGGTGGTGAGCGGATCGTAAATGCCGTTTGCGACCACACCGCGAAAGTCGCCGGCGCGGATCTGGGCCACGGGCACCGTCACCACCTGAGTGTCGCCGAATATCTCACGGTATCCTTCGTAGTTCGCGAAGAAGAACGACCGGTTGCGCTTGATGGGGCCTCCGAGGCTTGCTCCGAACTGGTTCAGCTTGAATGGAGGCTTGCCGGCGTCTGGCCGAGCGAAGAAGTTGCGGGCGTCCAGGCGCTCGTTGCGCAGGAACTCGAACAGGGTTCCTCGAAATTGATTGCTGCCGGACTTCGAGGTCACCACCACGACCGCGCCCACGCTGCGTCCGTATTCCGCGCCCGCGTTATTGGTGAGTACCTTGAACTCCTGGATACCTTCGACGGCCGGACGCACAACGAAAGTTTGCGAGATCATCTCGGTGTTGTCGATGCCGTCGAGCAGGACCTGATTCGAATAACTGAGCGCGCCGTTAGCCTGAATCGCGGTGCCGCCGGGACGAAGCTCGTCGGGGCGTTTGCCGGTGTTGATGGTGTTCGGCTGCGCGTAGTCGAGGCCGGAAACTCCCGGTGCGAGAATGGCAAGCTGGATGAAGTTGCGACCGTTGAGAGGCAGCGCCTCCACCGCTTCCCTCCCAATCACCTGTCCCACCGACGCGTTCTCGGTTTGGAGCAGCGGAATTGTGCCGGCAACTTCCACAGTCTGATCCACGCTGCCGAGCTCCATCGATATGTCGAGGCGGGCGCTCTGCCCCACTTGGCCGAAAAACCCATCAAGTCCTGCCAGACGTTGTTGAGTTCGCGCGACTGGACCGCACCACAGATTTCCCGCACCAGGAGATTCGGCATGGCCGCATCCACGTGCAGGCTTGCAATGCCGCCGATGGGGCCTTCGCAAGCATGCGGCGCGATGCGGATACCCGCCGCATCGGCCAATGCGCCTGTCTTCCACAACGCGGTGACGCCGCCGACATGGGCGATATCCGGCTGAAAAACATCTACCACGCCCATCTCCGCCAGTTCGTTAAATCCGTACGCGGAAATGAGACGTTCACCGGTAGCCAGGGGTGTCGTTGTAAGCTTGGCGATTCTTTGCATCGCCGGAATGTTCTCGGGGGGCACACCTCCTCGGCGAACAGCAGATGCAGCCCCGCCGAAGATCCGGATCGACAGGGATCGCACGTCCTGGACAAATCGCCTGGCATTTCCCGACCGGAACTACACTGTTTTCTGTTTGAGACGCGTCGAGGGCCGTTGAAGAGCCGGCCGCCCGCTGAGACCGCCGCCATGTTCATCCGGCGCAGGATCAGCCCGTGGAGTCCGTTACCCATTGATCTTCAGCACCCGCGCGGCGTTCCCGTACAGCAGCTTGCGCGTTACCTCCGGACTCGGCGACAGCCGCCGCACAGCCGCGATCTGCTGCGAACCCGAGCAGGGCTTGCCCTTCCCAACGCGGTCGCTGCAGTCGCTCCCGTAGAGCAGTTTGTCCTGGTGGCGCTTGAAGAACTCACGCGCCTGGTCTTCATCGCGTTCGAACGCGTTCAGTCCCGAGCCCGCCGACAGATCGGCGTACATGTTGGGGTAGTCCGCAAGCAGCCGGTCCGTGATTCCTCCCGGCGTCACGCGCCCCTTGGGGTACATCACGGTCTGATCGTGATTCTTGTCGATGTTGCCCCAGAACGTCTGCGCATGTCCGATAAAGTTCACCCTCGGGTGCTTCTTCAGCGTCCTGTGGAAGTTCTCGTAGCCGAAGTTGTACGTCTTGTGCTGGAAATGCAGCAGCACCGGAACATCGAACGCGCGTGCAATGCTCGCAATCAGATCGATGTGCTTCGAATCCGAATCCACGGGGAACTTCTGCTCGCCGATACCGATCGCGCCCATCTTCAGGTACTTTTCGATCACGGGCCTCGCCTCAGGGATATCTGGCAGCTCGTTGGCGAAGAAAAGATACTCGCCCGGATAGCGGCGACAGACCGCGACCACGCTGTCGTTACCGTAAGCTTCCGCAGCCAGCCCGTACTTGGAACCCGCAGGCAGCAGGACGGTCTTCGTAATGCCCATCTCGCGTTGATGCGCGACGAGTTCATCGTCGCTCCGGCCCGAGTAGTGCGTATGCTGATGAATGTCGATAACCGGATCCGCGCCCTCAAGCAGGCAGGCGGACGCAGCACCCAGGAGAAACGCACGGCGGCTTTGCATGGGACTTAGAATAGCAAAACCCCACCCGGCTGTGATCCGATCTGCGGACCGGCCTCTGCTCATTGACGGTGTGAGGAGTTTTCCAAAGCCGCCCGGTGCGCGGAGGTCATCCAGAGGCTTTCCGGGCAAAAGCTTCCCGGTAACCGTATCCGGATGTCGAACCTGCGGACAAAGCGCCGAAACGCCGGGTCAGCAGCAAACACCAACGGAGATCAGCTGGGTCCGCACCATCGCGGTACGAGGATCCTGTTCCTGGCTGGGCATCAAGGCCTGCCGGATTGTTATCCGATCACTACCCTGCGTACCGGCCTCTGGTCTTTTACTTCCTTGAGTTCAAGCGAAATCGGCTCTGTGCGCTGGTCCCGGCGTAGCGACACCGAGGCCGATGCCTTCGCCGAATCGATCGCCGTTCCGGGCGGCAGCGTGGTTTGGTCGACGACGACCTGATAGTCGCCCTCCCGCATATTGTAAAAGCCGAAGCGGCCTTCGGAATCCGGAGTGGTGTAGCGCTCGGTCCCGGCCAAGCGGATGATCAGGTTGTCGAACGGCGTATCCTTCGGCGCCGTGACCGCACCTTCAATCGACGTGAGCCAGTAGACGTCGAGATCTACGCGGGTGATCCTGTTCGGATTCACGGCGACGGCGAACTCACGTTTGCTACCGGGATCGAAATCCGTTGGTAACTCGGAGGAGATCGCCACGCGGTGCCTTCCTTCAGGGACCTCCTCAAAGAGAAATCGCCCGTCCGGACCGCTGAGTACCGTTCGCCCTCCGACAAGGCTCACGGGTATCCCCTCCACCGGCCTGTTGCCGTCCATCCGTACCTCCGTGACGAACCCATCGACCGATCCTGTCAGCGGGATCTCGCGGGCCATGAACTGATCAAGCCCTTCGGAGGGCAGAACGCCGCCCCAGCGAATCTGCTTCGTGAGCCGGAAGAAGAAGCTCCATTGATTGAAGTCGGTGAGAATCGTCGAAAGGCCCACGCCCCGCGAAGCGAGCACGAATACGCTCTCCGGATTGAGAGTGCTGATGAACCGGTTCCTGAAGACTTCCGATTGCAGGTTCCACTCCTTGAACAGGGGTGCCGAGACTCCGCCGACAATCGTGTTGTAGGTATTGGTGGCGAACACTGTTTTGTTCACCAGATCGTTCCCAAGCTCCACGTAAGAATAGATCGAGAACCGGCGGATTCTTCCCTGTGCCGAGCCGCGGTAGAAGAGCGAGTTCCGTTTCTGGTCGCTCGTCTGGGTCTGGCCGCGCACAGATCCGCCGAACATGAGGCCGCGGAACGAGAAGATGTCCTCCACCTCGTAGGAGCGTTGCCGGTCCATCTGGCCGTTGAGGTCCAGCCGCAAGTCCCGCGCGGCAACCCGGAGATTGTGTCGCCTGACAGGCCGGTTCAGCGAATACGTGGTCTGGCGGTTATTCGAGGGGCGGAACTCCTGACCGGGCCCGGGAAGGCGAACGCTGAATCGAAGGCTGGTCAGTTGGGCCGAAAAGCCGAATTTCCACGGAAGAACCAGGGACGTCCCAACAGAGGAGGACTTGGTCTTGAAATCCTGCGCCGCCGTGTTGCGCTCGAGATTGTTCGAGGTTGAGAGTGTGGAAGCGAAGAATTCGAACCTCCTGAAAGGCCTGTACCGGGCTTCCGTGTACGGCCCTTTTCGATCACCCAGGAAGTAAGCCAGAAGCGGAAGGTAGGAAGCGCTCTGCCGGCTATAGTTTGTCCGGAAGGTGAACTTGGGGCTATCGTAGGAGACGCCTCCGAGGGTGGAGAACGGCGCGGAGTTCGTCACCGTGGTGGGGTCCAGACGGGAACTCGTGGCCAGCGTGGCTTCCCCGTACAACTTGAGCCTGCCCGTGAGCTTGTAGAGCACCTGTCCGGAGACGCTAGTTGAACTCAGAAAGTCCCGGTTCACAGGGAAGTAGTAGACTTTTTCGACGACCGAGTCTTCGCTGCTCCAAAGGCGCAGCAGCCGCACTCCCACTTGCAACCGGTCGCCGAACTGCCGTTTTGCGGACCCGCCCAGGACGGTCTGCGGCGCATTCAGGCGGAATGGTACCCTGGGGCCGCCCTGAATGGTCTCGCCGCCGAAGTAGATTTCGAACTGACGATCCTTCCGGGCGGCTTCGATAAAGACGCCCCGGCCGCCGATATCCGGGGTGAAGATGTTGTGGAACGGAAACTCCACCATGTGAGACGGCCTGCGGAAGTCGCCGCCAGAGAACGTCCAGCGGTAGCCTTTCCACGAATATCCCCGTAGCTGGAGGTAGTTCTCGCCCGTTTGGAGACGGCCCTCGGCGCCGTATCCCTCGAGGCTGCCCGTAAGGAGCCCGACACCTGGAATGAAATCCTTGAAATTGATGCCTAACCCTGAGACGTCGCGAACGCGGGTGGAAGCGCCTCCGAGGTAGAATCCCTGGAAAGAAATGTCAGCGAGGCCGCTGTGCTCGGCCGCAACCGTCACGCCGCCGAAGAGCCAGGCGACCAAACATAGGTGGGCTCTACGCGCAGCCATTTCATGGAGTAGGTAGTTCGGCCTTAGCCGAAACCGTACCCTCCTGGAGTTCCGGCCCGCCAATATCGATGCGCGCCCGCAGCTTGTACTCGGTTCCCGCGTGGATCGGCCCCTTTAAAACGAAGAGGAACCGCTGCTTTCGCTTCGGCAGCACGGGCAGCGGCTGGAACTCCATCGATTCCAGAACCTTGCCCTCGGCGCTGAGCAAGGCCAGCTCGCCAATGGGACGGAAGTACATCAGGCCCAGGTTTTCCACCGACACGACGGCGCGCCAGACGGGCGTCTTCGCGTCGGGAACGTACTCGATCTTCATGTCCCGCAACTCCCCTTGCACCTCGGGTTTTCCGGCAATAGCGTAGAAAGCGGAAATGATGCGTACGGCCGTCGCAATTCCCACGCCCTGCTTCTGGGCCGGCGAAGGCAATGTGCTAAATCCGGCGGCACAATGATAGCTGCTCTCAGAGGCTTCCGCCGGAACGCGGAGTGTGTAACGAATTCCGCGCTGCACGCCGGCTCCCAGTTCCAATTCCATCGGGTTGAGAGTAAGCCATTGCTTGCAGGAGTACTCCTGCTCCTGCTTGAACTCGCGGCCGAACTGGGGCGTTGCCGCCGCGTCAATGAAGAAGTCGAGAACTTCGGCGCGAATGCGGATTCGGGCGCTCGAGTCGTTGGTGAGCGTCAGGACGCCTGTATGCTGTCCACCCTTCGGAAAGCGGAGTTCAAGACGCATGGGTGAGAGGGCAAGACCCAGTTGTCCCCAAAGGTCTGAAGCCGGAGCAACGCCGGCCGCAATCGCAAGAATGAGACTCTTAAGGCGCATTGACGGTATAGGTGACACTCAGCGTGCAATTCACCGCGGTGGAGGGAATGAATCGCCACGCGTCGACAATCGTGTAGGTGACGTTTGCCGTGTAATTCCGGGTTCCGTTTCCTTCCTTGCCGCTGGCAATCTGCTGATCCGCGCTCGTAAGAGTAATCTGACCGCCCGCGACGTAAGTCCCGCCTCCGCCGCTTACGGTGCCAGAGGGGGCGTTAACTCGTACCGCGCTGTTCGGCACTGTGGCGCAGTTGGTAAACGACCCGCCGGCCGGCCCGCGAACGCTCAGCGTCCATGTCTGCACGTTCGATCCACCCGTAACTCTCCAGCCCACCACAGTAGCGCTTGCGGTAACGGAACCGTCAGGCCCATCTTCTACAGTGATCGCTGATTTTTGTCGGTAAGTTGTTGATTCGCGAAGGAGGGATGCGGTTCTGGCGTAAATCCTAGTGTCACGTTTATTTGCAAATGGTTCGGTATATCGCTAGTTTGTTCTTGTA
>SXGT01907985.1_pt1 | contig 12854 bp, 12 predicted proteins | sample 3176221 | NCBI WGS metagenome assembly SXGT01 (sample SAMN11356862, study PRJNA531348) | freshwater metagenome | isolation source: freshwater sample F1-120 | place: China: Fuxian Lake, Yuxi | collected 2017-12-25
CCGAACATGCCGATCTGGATGTCGCGGATCGAGGCCCACGAGAAGTTGTTCCAGACGACCCACACCGCGGGGATGTCGTATTCCACCGCAGTGCACAGCACGTGCGGAACCATCGAAAAACAACCGTCGCCGGTGACTGTGATGCAAGGCTTGTCGGGCGCTGCGAGCTTGGCGCCAAGCACGCCTGCCGCACCGAAACCCATGCCGGAGAAGCCCCAGGAGTTTAGCATCGTCCGGGGTTGCCGCGCCTTCCAGAACTGCATGTACCAGTTGTGATTGACGCCGACGTCGCACACTAGAATGCCGTCGTCAGGCAGCACCGCGCGGCAGTCCGCAACCACGCGCTCTGGCCGCATCGGCGCGGTATGCATGTCGAAGTTCGGCGCGATGAAATCCGCCCACTGCTTCTGCCAGACCGCGATCGCCGCATGCCAGGATTTGTAACCGCTTCCGGGCTGACCGCCCTTGCGGTCGATCTCGGCCAGCAGTTGGCGCAGGAAGGTGCGCGCATCGGCGAGGATCGCGAGATCGGGCGGATAGTTGCGACCGACCTCGTTGTGGTCGACGTCGACGTGGATCAGCTTCGAGGTCGGGAAGTTCCACGAGTAGCCCGGCATCCAAGACGAGGCCGATCGGTCGTCGAAGCGCGCGCCGATCGCAATGACGAGATCGGCGCGGCGTCCCGCCTCGTTCGAGGGATAGGCACCGTTGCGGCCGATGAAACCGAGCGACAGCGCGTCGTCCATGTCGAGGCAGCCCATGCCGTTGGGCGAGGAGATCACGGGAATGCGCAGTTTGCGCGCCAGCGTCGTCAGCTCGACCGAAGCCTGGCTCAACGTCACGCCGTGACCGATGAACAGCACCGGCCGCTCGGCCGCGGAGATCATCGCGAGCGCCCTCGCCACTTCCTCAGGAGCCGCACCGCTGCGCGAGGCACCCAGCGGCGGTGCTGCCGGCGGCACCTCTACGTCGTCCTCCTCCTGCATTACGTTGAACGGCAGGTCGAGATTCACCGGACCAGGGCGACCGGCCAACATCGTCGTCATCGCCTGGCGCAGGGCGAGCGGCAGCATGGCGACGCGGGTCGGCTGGAAGCTCTTCTTCACCACCGGGCGCACGATGTTGGGGAAGTCCGCCTGATAGTGTCGATTGACCTCCTGGAAAGGCCCGCGGTTGAACTGCTGCGTCGGCACGTTGCCGGTAATCGCGAGCATCGCGGATGAGTCCGCCAGCGCCGTGGCGAGCGGCATTACAATGTTGCACGAGCCCGGCCCGCATGACGTCAGCGTCGCCACAGGCTCGTGCCGCACGCGGAAATAGCAGTCGGCCATGTGGGCGGCGACCTGCTCGTGCCGCGGCGAGATCATCCGGATGCGGTCGCGTGCCTCGTAGAGCGGATCGAGCAGGCCGACGTTGCCGTGCCCGCACACGCCGAACACATACGGGATCTTGTTCTTGATCAGGTACTCGGTGACGATCTCGCCACCCTTCATGCGCGGCATGTCGGTGTCCTTGGGTTCGTGTCGGCAACGGCAGGACATATCACAAACAGCATGCGAGGCGATCGGGCCGATTGGTTTCGCCAGGCAGCATTTGCGCGCGGCGCGACGCCGCAAACTCCCTCAACGCACCGGTTCGCCCTTGACCTGCTGCACGTGATACCCGGCCGTCTTCTGATAGCTTTCGAATATGCCGCGCAGCTCTTCCTGGCTGATCACATCGTCGAGCCGGGCGAAAGGCTTGCCGCTGGTGCGGCTCTCGACCGTGTCGACGATCACGTTGGGCGGCGCCGTGCGGTTCTTCAGCACGATCTGGCTCGTCGCCGGCAGCCGCTGTGCCTCGTAGGCCGCGAGCGCTGCCTCCACGCCTGTGCCGCTAGCCAATAAACGCGCGAGCGTTGCCGCATCGATGATCGACTGTGCACCGCCGTTGCCGCCCTGCGGATACATCGGATGCGCCGCATCGCCGCTCAGGGTCACGCGGCCGTGCGTCCAGCGCGGCAGGGGATCGCGATCGACCATCGGGTAGGACAGGATCTGCTCCGCGCCGCGGATCATGGCAGCAGCGTCGATCCAGTCGAACTGCCAATGCTCGAAGTGCTCGATGAAATCCTCGAGCCGTCCGGGCCGGCTCCAGTCGACCGGAACCGCCTCCTCGCGTTCGAGCTCGACGACCCAGTTGACGAGTTGATTGCCCGCCGCGTCGATACTGTTGCGGATGGGGTAGATGATCATCGTCGTGTGTCGCGCGCCGATGCGGGCGATGCTGGCGCCGGTCAGGTAAGGCTGGTGTCTGGTCACACCGCGCCACATGTTGACGCCGCGATAGACGAACGGTCCCTCGTCGGGAAACAGCTGCGCCCGCACCGCCGAGTGGATGCCGTCGCATGCCAGCAGCGCATCGCAGCGTTGTGACTCGAGCCGCGTGCCGTCCGGGGACGCGAGGTGCACCGTGACGCCGTCGCCGTCCTGCTCGAAGCCGATGCAGCGATGGCCCGTGATGAGGCAGTCGGGCCCGAGCCGTTCTGCGACTGCCTGCATCAGCACGTCGTGCAGGTCGGCGCGGTGGATCGACAGATGGGGCCATTGGTGCCCGGCCGCGCGCCCCCACGGCTCGCGATAGACGAGCTGCCCGTGGCGGGTGAAGAACGCGTAGTCCTGCGGCGTGCAGCCGCGCGAGGTCAGCGCCGCTTCGAGACCCAGCGCCGAAAGCTCCTTGATGGCATGTGGCCCAAGATTGATCCCGGCGCCGAGCGGCTTGATCTCGGCGGCAGCCTCCAGCACGCGGATGCGGCCTGGAACTTTTGCAGCGTGCATGGCGAGCGCCAGCGTCAATCCGGCAATGCCGCCGCCCGCGATAATCATGTCCATGGTGGCGGACTCCCTCGAAATCTTGCGATGACGGATCTTGGCATATCCCACCTTCCACATGGAATGCGCCGTTGCAGGCTCGCCGATCCGAGCACGAGCATGATAGTTGTCGGCTCATGTGCAACCTCTATTCCATAACGGCCTCACGCGAGGCCGTGCTCCGGCTGTTCCGGGTCGGGCACAATAGGGCGGCTGCGTTTGCGCCGTTGCCCGCGATCTTTCCGGGGCACATCGGCCCCGTGGTGCGGCTCGCCGCCGATGGCGAGCGCGAGCTCGTGGACATGAGCTGGGGCTTCGTGCTGCCACAGGAAGGCCGTGCTCCGCGGCGGGTCACCAACACCCGCGACGACAATCGCGACAGCCGGTTCTGGCGCGCCTCGTTCGCCGGCCGCCGCTGCCTGGTGCCGGCTACATCGTTCTGCGAGCCGCACGACGGGGTGCGACCGGCCACATGGCACTGGTTCGCGCTTGCCAGCGATGAGCCTCGACCACTGTTCGCATTCGCCGGCCTGTGGACTCGCTGGCGCGGACCGGTGCGCAAGGATGGCCCCGTCGTCGACCTCGATGTCTACAGCTTCATGACGACGCTTCCGAATGCGCTCACCGCCGGCATCAACCACGAGCGCTCGCCCGTGCTGCTGACGGGGGAGGCGGACTTCGCCACCTGGCTCCATGGCGACGTGGCGGCTGTGAGCGCGTTGTTGCGGCCCTATCCGGCCGAGCGGATGCGGATCGTTCGCGAAGGCATGGAGAAGCAGGACCAGCCGGGCGTGGTCGCTGCCGTCCCTGAGGTTGCCCCCCGACCGGCGAAGCCCGTGCAGCTGCGCCTGCTCGATTGAGCTTTTCCGGACCGCCCCGGTGCGCGGCATCACCGTGTTGCGCCGAGGGGGCTGGACACGTGGGCGCGCCGCCATCACTCTTCGCCGACACTTCGATCGCCGGAGGAAATCCATGAGCCTCGCCCGCAAGCCAGCCGTGTCGCTGCAGCCCGTCGTCGATCCGGCCGGTTGGACGAAAGAGGCGCTCGCTCGCGACAAGAGCTGGGTTCACGAGCTGACGGATGCCGAGATCGCCGATCTCGACCGGGCGGTTGCGGCCGTGGAGAAGCGCGGCCTGACGCTCATGGACATCAAGCGCGCCGACTTCCAATTGCCGGTGCTCGGGGCCACGCTCGACCAGCTGCGTGCCGACCTGATCGAAGGCCGTGGGATATCGCTCATTCGCGGCGTGCCGGTGCATCGCTATTCCCGCATGCAAAGCTGCATTGCCTACTTCGGCCTCGGCACTTGGTTCGGCGAGCCGGTCTCGCAGAACGCCAAGGGGCATCTGCTCGGACACGTCAAGGATCTCGGCAACACGTCGTTCGCCAATCCGACCGATCGCGGCTACCAGACACACGACAAGCTGCCGTTCCATTCCGACAGTTGCGATGTCGTCGGCCTGCTGTGCCTGCATCATTCGCAGTCCGGCGGCGAGAGCACGGTGGTCTCGACGGTCACGATCTACAACGAGATGCTACGGCGGCGGCCGGAGCTGGTGGCGGAGCTGGTGCAGCCGATCTGGCGCGACCGTCGCGGCGAGATTCCGGAAGGCGCGCAGCCCTACTACCAGATCCCCGTGTTCTCGTTCGAGCAGGGCTACTTCACCTGCAATTGGCAGGGCGGATACATCCGCTCGGCACAACGCTTCGAGGAGCTGCCGCGGCACTCGCCGGCGTTGCTCGAGGCGCTCGACATGTTCACCAGCCTGGCCCGCGAGCTTAGCTACCACATGGACTTCCGCCAGGGTGATATCCAGCTCTTGCACAACCACGTCACGGTGCATTCGCGCACGGAGTTCGTCGACTTCCCCGAGCCGGAGAAGAAGCGCCACCTGTTGCGGCTGTGGCTGGCGACACCGGGCGGCCGTCCGCTGTCCTCCGCTTTCATGAACCGCTACGGCAAGGCGATGCTGGGCAGGCGTCCGGCCGGCGGTGTGATCGTGCCCAACATGGTGTTAAAGGCGCCGATCGAGGCGGAGTAAGCCGCCCGTGTTATGGAGGCCCCCGCGATGCGCATAGCCACCACGATCCTGCGCGTTTGCGCTGCCTTGCTGATGACGCTTGTGGCCACCGGCCCGCTTGCCGCGCAAGAGAAAGTGCACGTCGCCAACGTCTCGCGCACGCTCTTCAGCATGCCGCTATGGATCGCGATGCGGCAAGGCTTCATGAAGGCAGAGGGGATCGAGGCGACGAGCGCCATTCTCGACAACGCGGAGAAAATCAATGCGGCGCTGCGCTCGGGCGAGACGCACATCTCTATGGGCACGCCTGAGGCGGTACTGATAGACGCCTACAAGGGTGGCAGCCTGCGAGTGATTGCAGGCAATACCAAGAAGCTGCCGCACTTCATCATCGCTCGCCCGCACATCAAGACGCTGAAGGACCTCAAAGGCGCGCACTTCGGCATCCTGTCGGAGAAGGAAGGCTCGACCTACGTGGTGCAGGACATCATGAGGTCGCTTGGCTTCACGCCGGCCGACTACCGCATGACGGCCGTAGGCGGTGCTCCGACACGATGGCGCTTGCTCAAGGAAGGCAAGATCGACGCCGGTCTTCAGCCGTTTCCGCTGAGCTATGAGGCGGAGGACGCCGGCTATACGAACCTCGGCTCGGTCATCCCGTTCGTGCCGGAATGGCAGTTCACCACCGTCAATGCGGACGCGGCCTGGGTGGCCTGGAACCGCCCGTTGGTCGTGCGCTTCCTGCGCGCCTTGCAGAAAGGCCGCGAGTTCATGACGGCGAACCCGGCGGAGACCGCGGCAGTGGCCGCGGACGAGCTGCGCACGACAGTGGCGCTCGCCGCCCGCGCGCTCGCCGAGACCGAGGCACTCGACATTCTGGACAGGAGCTTGGCCCTGTCGGAGCCTGGACTGCGCAAGGTATTCGATACGCTGCAGCGGTCAGGTGAGATCGAAGCCAAGGAGACCTTCGGCATCGCCCGGTTTTCCGATCTCGCGATGTGGAGTGAGAGCCGCGCGCGCCGGTAGCACGGTTTCGCGGCAAGACGCCCGGCAGACGGTTCTGCTCGAATATGCCCCTACTTCTCCTTTTGGCAGCCGCGATCCCGCCAGAAATCATCGTCATAAGCCTAACTGTCTCGCGGCTCGGAAGCACCTGCGAGGCTCCGGTCCTCAGCCCCCAGCCCCCCGGAGCTGAGCATGCCTCCGAGCCGCCTGAGGCATCGGTCACCTTGACCTGATAGCTGACTTTTCCGGCGGTTCGGCTCCTCTGCGCCGGGCCGCCGATTTTCTGCAAGTGGCAGGCCTCGCCAAGGGCCCGTGTCGCGGTGGAAAAGTCACTTTTGCGCCGCCCGTCCGCGCGCACCAATTGCTTCAAATCCGTAGTATATTTCAACGTTGCAGGCGCACCTGGCGAGGGCAATCGGCAGACACAAAATCATGGGATGGCCATCACGGGGGAATCGACAAGCAGGTGCTCATCTGTCACACTTCAGTCGCCTCCAACTCTCACAGGAGAAGCTTGATGTCGCTCGATACGCGTGTCGCGGAGTTGACGGAGAAGCATCGGACACTCGAGAGGAAGATTGCAGAGGAGATGACGCGGCCTGCCGCCGACGTAACCAAAATAGCAAAGTGGAAGCATGAGAAGCTGAGATTGAAAGACGAGCTGTTGAAGCTCGAGTATCCAACCCGGCACTGAAGCCGGCGATTGGTAAGGCGACAGGCAGCCCACAGGGCGGCTCCGCAAGTGGCGGAATTGTCATTCCGAGAGTTGCTGGAGCCTCCCGTTCGGGAGGAATGCCTGTTGGTCTTGACTAATGTTTCCCGGTCCTCGCTGGGGTTCGGGAGCGGTGAGTGTTGTTGCTTTCGCCTACCCTGATGCCGGGGTTCTGCCGGTTGCCACTTGAGAATTGCAAGTGCAGCGCACTGCAATTCGCGCAGGTGCCGTGAGTTTCAAGTCGCCCTGAGTTCATCGCGTATTCGTCTGGCTGCACTTGGCAGCAGACGGCAGTTCGGAAAGAGTCGCGCCGGACGCGGGTTGATTCGACCCGCCGCGGGGAACTACGAGATGTCGGATACGTTCCAACAGGGACGCGAGCGGGCATTTGCCCAACAGCAGCTCAATGCGGTGTTCGAGGCGCCCGAGCGCGCCTTCTCGATCCACTACGCCTTGCAGCGTCTGCGTGATCAGGGCGACCAAACCCCGCCGGTGGCCGCTGTCGCGGTCCGCAACGTCGGTACTGGGCGGGAGCGGGTATTCTCGATCAAGGCCGAGGCGGAGAGTGCCGGGATCGACCTGACGGGCGCGATCGCTCCAGCGACGTTGCTGGCGCTCGAATACAGCCTTCTGTTCAACCTCAACGATTTTCTGGCCAACGCCGGCGATGCGCGGTTCATGCACTGGTACATGCGTGATGAGCGCTTCGGGTTCCTCGCCCTGGAGGCCCGCTATCGCAAGGTGCTGGCCGATGTCGCGGCGGGTCTCTACGGCGCCCGCAACGTCGCCTCGGCGGTTCCGTTCGGCTACACATCCGGCCAGTCACCGTTTCCGGTCCATGTGCCGGCGGACCAGCGCGTGGACTTGGCGCTCGCCTTGCGCCAGCTCTATGGAATCGGCCCGGTCGGTTTGAGGGAGCTCGCGCAGGGCAACAACCTGTCGCTCGCCGACATGATCGAGGGTGTCAACGAGCCCGTGATGTTCGCGCAGGGAAATCACGCGCATCTGGCGTGGTCCTCGGCCACCAAGGCACGGTTGATCGCAGAGCTGGCGGTGCTTGCGCGGCGCGGCAGCATTCGGCCGGCACGCGACCCGGCAGAAGGTCATCGCCGCAGCGGTCTGCGAATCTTCATCAACTACCGCCGCGAGGACACTGAGGCGGCAGCGAACTGGCTTCACGAGCTGCTGTCGCAACAATTTGGCGATGACAACGTATTCATTGATACCGACGACATTCCCGCCGGCATCGATTTCGAGGCATTCCTGCGTTCGCAGATCGATGCCAGCGACGTTTTCCTCGCCATGATCGGGCGCGGATGGGCAACGGCGAGCGATGCACGCGGCCACAAGCGGTTGGGCAGCGAGCACGATTTCGTCCGCCGCGAGATCAGGGCAGCGCTGGCGCGGGGGATTCCGGTCATCCCCGTGCTGGTCGAGGGTACGCCGATGCCTGGTGAGCTGCAGTTGCCGGCAGACCTTCTACCGCTGCGCCGGCGGCAGGCTGTCGAGCTTCGCAGCCGGGAGTTCCGTCAAGACGTCGAGCGGCTCGTCGGCAAGATCCGCGAAGCGCACAAGATCGGTCGCCAGCTGCCGTCCAGCGGATTGCGGTAGGCGGCTCGCTCGGGCGCAATTGGGGGCATGAGAGAGGAGCCACGAGAGGATCGTGGCTCCATCCAATGACGCGTCTATCCGACAGACGATCCCAGCCGCTCAGCAGCCGCGTGCGCGCATGCAAGCCGTGTAGGCCGGTGATCCGCGGCCGAACTGGGCGTAGCACATGTTGTAGACGGGCCCGCAGTGCGGGGGCGGTGGCGCGTAATAGCGCGGCTGCGGTTGTGCGTAGTACCGCGGTTGCGGGGCATAATGTCCGCGGTCACGGCGCAGGTGGTGGCAGGGCACATAGCGCTGGTACGGGGGCTGGCCGACGAGGCACATCCGACCCTGCACCTGGGTGACGAGGCCTTCCTCGATCGCCGAGGGCGCTTCAGCGGGGGCGACTGGGGGCAACGGGCCGGCGATAGCCTGTGCCGCCGATAATGCGAAGGCCGCGGCGGCGGCAGCCAGGATAGAGCGTGCTGTGGTCATGTGTGTCACCTGCCAAGGGCCCGTTCGACGGCACCGACGCCCGTCCTTCATGGCCGTTCCGACGATTGCGCGGCAAACCTAGTGCCCGCAAGCTGAATCCGTAACCCGCAAAGCCTGAACGCAGCATGAAGGAACGGCGCGAGCCCAGCCATCGGGCGAGCGCGGGGTGCAGGTCAAATCCAAGCAATAGAATTGCAGTCGGCAAAGTGCGGTACGTGCCATTGCGGAAAATCGCGGTGCACAGGTGCGCGGATCCAGACGCTGTAGCCGTGATCCTTTGTCATCCGGCTTGACCGCAGAAAATTCCTGCTATGATCTAAGCTGAGGTTGGCAGCGTTTTTCGTGTGTGTGGGATCTGCAGCGATCCTGCCGCTGCCTCGCGAAGGCAGGTTGGTCAGCGATGGAGCAGGCGCCGATGCGTGTAGTGGCGGGACTGGCTGCAGCGATGACCTCGATCGCGATCGCTGCCTCTGCAACCGCGCAAACGGGTACTGCGACCGCCACTTCCGCCGACGCGTGGCCAAATAGACCGATCAAGCTGATCGTGCCGTTCACCGCGGGCTCGAGCTCCGATGCTGTGGGCCGCGTCGTCGGGCAAAAGCTCGGCGAGCGCCTCGGCCAGAACATCGTCGTCGAGAACCGCGTCGGGGCAAGCGGCAATCTGGGCACGGAGGGCGTCGCAAGGTCCGATCCGGACGGCTACACGATCGGGCTCGCCAACACCTCGACCCACGCAGTCGCTCCAAGCTTGTCGACGACACTACGCTACGATCCCATCAAAGACTTCACGATGATCTCGATGCTGGGCGATTCGCCGTTCGCGATCATCGTCTATCCAGGCATGGCCGCGAAGTCGCTGAAAGAGCTTCTCGACGATGCCAAGGCCCGGCCGAAAGCATTCAACTATGCCTCGGCTGGCCCGGCGAGCATGTCGCATCTGGCCGGCGCACTGCTGGAACGCACTGCCAATGTCGAGTTGGTGCACGTGCCCTATCGTGGCACCGGCCAGTCGGTGATGGACCTCATCACGGGGCGGATCGAGATCGTGTTCGCCACGCTGCCGCCGAGCCTGCAACTGATCAACGAAGGCAAAGTGCGCGCTCTGGCGGTAACTGGTCCACGGCGAAGCGACACGATGAAGGATGTGCCGACCGTCGCGGAGCAGGGTTATCCGGGCTTCGATGCCACGCTGTGGCAGGCCTTCGTTGCGCCGGTCGGACTGCCGCCAGCGATAGCCAAGCGCCTGACCGATGAGACCCACGCCGTGCTCAAGGACGAGGCAACACGCAAGCTGCTTGCTGCACAAGGCGTCGAGCCGGAGGCCTCCTCACCGGAAGGCCTCGCCAAGCGCATCCGCGACGACATCGAGAAGTGGCGCGCCGTGATCCGTGGTGCCAATATCTCGGTGCCCAAGCAGTGATTTTGCCGGCTCTCCTGTCCGTTTGCTCGTGCCAACGCACCGCAACATCGCAATTGTGCGGCCACGCGTGAAGCTATGCGGAGAGGACTCGGGCAACGTCGCTGACACCAGCGGTTTGTCCGAAAGGAACTGCAGCAATGCCTGAGATGCAGCCCGAAAGCGCCACCCGGCCAGGCATTGTCATCGTGCCGGCAGCGCTGTTTGGGATTGTGCTGGGGCTAGGCGGGCTCGGCTCAGCGTGGCGCATCGCGACGAGGCTTTGGCCGCTTCCAGCTGCGGTCGGCGAGGCACTGGTATTGTTGGCCGCCGCCATTTGGGCGGTTCTGCTGGCGATGTTCGCGCGCAAGTGGCTGTCGGCACGCGCAGTGGCGCAGCGTGAAGCCGACGACCCGGTGCTCGCCTTCAGCATCGGCATCGTTCCTATGGCGACCATGCTCGTCGGGGTCGCGCTCAAGCCGTACCATCAGCTGCTGGGCTGGGCGATCTTCATCGCCGGTCTCGTTGCAGGGGTATTGTATGCCGCGTCACTGATGGGAAAATCCTGGCAAGGCGGGCGTGCGTCGACAGCGAGCACCCCTCTCATGTACCTGACACCGGTTGGTGCGGGCTTCCTCGGCGCAATGGGCGCTGGAGCCTATGGTCAATCAGATCTGGCCGCATTTCTGTGGGGCGCCGGTGCGATCTCCTGGATCATTATCGAGGCCGCCGTGCTGCAACGGCTGATGTCCGAGCCTTTGCCGGTCACATTGCGAGCGACAGTCGGAATCCAGCTCGCGCCTCCGGCGGTCGGGTGCATGTCATATCTCGCATTTACCGCTGGCCCGGCCGATCTGCTCGCACACGCCCTGCTCGGCTATGCACTGCTGCAGGCGCTGATCATCCTGCGGCTGTCGGCCTGGCTGAGAGAACAGCCGTTCGGGCCCGGCGCGTGGTCCTACACGTTCGGGCTGGCGGCCCTGTCGGTGGCAACCTTGACGATGCTGGAGCGCGGCCAGACTGGTACGATGGCGTTGCTCGCACCGGCGATCTTCATCGTGGCGAACGTCGCGATTGGCTGGATCGCGGTGCGGACGTTGATGTTGGCGCTGGCGGGACGGCTGCTGCCCCGGCAATAGCGGTCGCGCGCGTCGGCAGAGCGCATCCGCCACGCGGCTTCCTACGACGGCTCGTCGACCGGCATGACGACGACGGCCTTGCCGCCGGCGATGTCGACCTGCGGAACGAACGCGTCGTTGAAAGGAACGAGCTCGGTCTCCTTGGCGCCCGTCACGCGGATCTCGAGGAGGTCGCCCGCACCATAGTTCTGAACCGCGACGATCTCGCCAATCGGTGCACCATCCGGCGACACCGCCGTCAGGCCAACGAGATCGGCATAATAGAACTCGCCGTCGTCCGGATCGGGAAGCTTGTCGCGCGCGACGTAGAGCTCGACGCCCTTGAGCGCCTCGGCGGCATTGCGGTCGCGAATGCCGACGATGCGGGCGATCAGCGCGCCTTTCGGTGTCGTGCGCAGGATGCGAAGCCTGAACGTGCGCGCGCCGGTCTTGTCGGCTAGCGGCCCATAAGCCGCGATATCCTCAGGCACGGCAGCGAAAGAGTGCACCAGGACATCGCCCTGGATGCCGTGTGGGCCAGTGATACGGCCAAGCAAAATGGCGTCAGCGCCGGCAGGTCCGACACGCGAACTCGCACCTCTGCTCGAGGACCCATTCGGCATCGGACAAGTGCGCCTGCAAGTTTGACTACGAACTTGAAGCGGTCTTTGGTGTCAGACCCGGAGGATCTGACACCGCCCCGCATCACGCAGCCGGCTTCTCGGCAGCGGCCTTGGCGGCCTTCTCTACCTCGGCGGCCTCGCGCTCCAGGCGCTTCTTGCGCGGCTTGCCCTTCTCAGGATTGTTTGGCGCCTCGCGCTTCATCAAACCGTTGGCATCGAGGAAACGGGCGACGCGATCCGTCGGCTGGGCGCCGACCGACAGCCAGTGCTTGGCGCGCTCGACATTCAGCTTCAGGCGGTCAGCATGATCCTTCGGCAGCATCGGATTGAAGGTGCCGATCTGCTCGATGTAGCGGCCATCACGCGGCGAGGAGGAGGTCGCGGCGACGATGTAGTAGTACGGGCGCTTCTTGGTGCCGCCGCGCGACAAGCGGATTTTCACGGACATTGCAGTTCCTTTCTGGGGTGTCTTTCTAGAGTGTTAAGTCAGTAGTTAGGTCAGAGAACTATTCGGCGGCCATCGGTGGAGCATTCGCGAAATCGCGGCCGATCGTTGGTGGCGGCAGGGGCTTGCCGTCGGCCTTGATCATCTCGACGACTTCCTCGACGATCTCACACAGTTCGGCGAAGACTTGCTTTTCGTCGTCACCGTGGCAGCCGCCAAAGATCAGACCGGGTGCGATCCCGATGTAGCACTGGTCCTCCTCGGACCACTCGACGATCTTGGCGTATCTTGCGCTATCCTTCATTTCTCGGAACGTTAGCGGCAATCCACGACCTCCTCACTTCTTCTTCCCCGGGAGACCCGGGAAACCTGGAAACTTCGGGCCGCCGCCGCCGGGCATTCCGGGCATGCCCGGCAAGCCTTTCGGCAACCCGCCGGGAGGAAGCCCCATGCCCTTCGGCATCTCGCCCTTCTTGAGCTGTTCGATCTGTTCCGGCGTCGGCTGTGGCATGCCCCCGCCGCCCATTCCGCCGAAAAGCTTGCCCATCAGGCCGCGGTTCTTGCCCATGGCCTTCATCATGTCGGCCATCTGGCGGTGC